>ENA-ORXR01000062-ORXR01000062.1-marine-metagenome-genome-assembly--contig:-NODE-62-length-157581-cov-12.244533_pt1 | contig 157581 bp, 140 predicted proteins | sample MGYA00237866_ERZ511479 | MGnify/ENA metagenome assembly ERZ511479 | reverse complement strand
CAACTAGCCAAAGTAATTCGTTTGTGAACGTAGACATTGGTATCGGAGCTGTGATCTCATCAGTGAGGTTGCTTGAGATGCGCGATGTTTTGTCTGATCTAATTCTGCAACTAGAGAAAAAAGCCACGCGAGCATTAAAAATAAAAAATTGTAAGGAATAAAAGTGCCCAAATATGCATTTCAATTCAAGACAATTAGCTAGTATTCCCACCTGATGTGGTATTTGTATAACAATTGCCGCTCTTCGATTCTAAAAGAGGCATAACGATTTGATCTGCACAAAAAAACTACTTGTTATTTCTCACGCTCCCTCAGAGAACACCATGAGGATGCTTAGTGCCGTACTTAAGGGCGCAAACCATGAGGATTTTGCTAATGTAGATCTTAGGTTTATCTCACCTTTAGACACCAGCCCAGACGATATTAGAACAGCTCAAGCAATTATTATCGGCACCATTGAAAACCTCGGATATATGTCGGGATTAACCAAGGACGTATTTGATCGCTGCTACCAAGAATGTCTAGATCACACTCAGGGATTGCCCTTTACCTTTTATGTCCGCGCTGGCAATGATGGCACCGGAACAAAACGGGCCATAGAGAGCATCGCGACAGGACTACGTTGGCGTTTGGTCCAAGAACCGTTAATATGTAAAGGAGAGTTCTCTGAAGATTTCATTACTCAATGCGAAGAACTTGGTTTAACCATGGCAGCGAGCTTAGATGCAGGAATTATCTGATAATTGTTGTGTTCCGTAACTTTTTTTGTAGCCAAGCAAATCTTCAGAAACTGTTGTCGTAAAAACGTTGCTGTTTGAAAACTGCAACACCATGTTTTTTATGGTCTTTTTGTTTTCAAACAACATTTTTAACACATTTCAGATCCGTATAAGATGTTTTTGATCGTTGCTACTACGACTGCCTTGAGCACACCCAAGGACTACCATTTACTTTTTATGTGAGAGCTGGCCATGATGGCACAGGAACAAAACGAGCCATAGAAAGCATCACTACAGGATTACGCTGGCGCCTGGTTCAGGAACCTTTAATTTGTACAGGAACGTTCTCTGAAGAATTTATTACTCAGTGCGAAGATCTAGGCTCAACCATGGCTGCTAGTTTAGAAGCCGGAATTATTTAAAGTATGAGTTCAACCATTTTCCAGGGCGATTACCTTGGGCGATTACTCTCATGTTTACTCAAGTCGTAAACTCAAGCCGATAACTTGGCCGATTCACTTGGCTGATTAGCTAAGCCGGTTGCAAGTTAGCGTAGGCGACCACCAGCCATTTATTTCCGGCATCCTCAAAATTGACCTGAACTCGCGCTTGTTGTCCGCGACCTTCCTGGTCCAGCACAACTCCCATACCAAACTTTCCGTGTTTTACCATTTGACCTATTTGAATACCGGTGTCGCTTTCTTCCTGAAATCGCGGTGACTGTGAGGCGTTGTATACAGGCATGCTCACGCTCATTCGAGGTCGAATTTCGTCGAGCAGGTTCGACGGTAGTTCACCAACAAATTTACTTGGCGGATTGTATTGGTCACGACCGTAAAGCCGACGCTGCTCGGCCATGGTCAGGTATAACTTTTTCTCGGCACGCGTTATCCCAACATAACAAAGACGACGCTCTTCTTCGAGTTTTGCCGGGTCTTCCATTGAGCGCTGATGAGGAAACAAGCCTTGCTCCATACCAGCCAGGTACACAACCTGAAACTCTAAACCTTTAGCTGAGTGCAAAGTCATTAACTGCACTGCATCTTCCTCAGCATCAGCTTGCCCATCGCCAGACTCAAGAGCGGCATGCGCAAGAAACTCGTCCAGCACGTTAACTTCCGGGTCATCGGTTTGGCTAAAAGCAAAGGTACGTGCAGCGTTACTGAGTTCTTCGACGTTTTCCACCCTACTTTGACCGCGCTCTGATTGATCTTTTTTAAAGTGATCGAGTAAACCTGATACTTCGCTAACGGTCTCTACCTGTTGATTGAGTGATTGATCGACGATGGTTTCGCTCATGGTTTCTATCATGCCGATAAACTTATTGACCGCTGTCGCCGCTCGCGGTGTTAACCCTTTGCTCTTTACCAGGCTCTGCGAAGCTTCCCACATAGAACAATTAGCATCACGGGCATAAACACGAATTTGTGCAACTGTTTTATCACCGATACCACGCGCCGGTTGATTGATAACACGCTCGAATGACACGTCATCCAAATGATGGGATACCAGCCTCATGTAGGCTAGTGTGTCTTTTATTTCAGCACGCTCAAAATACCTCAGACCACCATAAACTCGGTACTTTACACCCGCTGCAACCAGGTATTCTTCGATCACGCGCGACTGTGCATTAGAGCGATACAACACAGCGCAATCTTTGCGGCGACCACCTTTGTCGCTGATATAGTCAAGAATGGATTCGACGATAAATCTGGCTTCGTCAGTTTCGTTATAGGCATTATATAAAGTGATGAGTTCACCCTCTTCATCGGCTGTCCATAAATTTTTGCCCAAACGACCACCATTACAATCAATAAGCGCATTAGCCGCTGCCAGAATATTCCCGCTTGATCGATAGTTTTGTTCGAGCCGTACAACTGATGCATCAGGAAAGTCTTTATTAAAATTTAAAATGTTCTCTACGCGAGCACCGCGCCAGGCGTAAATTGACTGATCATCATCACCAACCGCAAACACACCACCGGTTTCTCCTGCCATTAATTTTATCCACGCGTATTGAATAGCATTAGTATCTTGAAACTCATCGATTAATAAGTGTTTATATCGTTGCCTGAAGTGGGTTAACAAAGCTTCATTATCCCGCAGGGTTTCCAAAGCCCTTAACAACAATTCTGCAAAATCAACAGCTCCAGCTCGTTCGCAGGCGTTTTCATACGCGGTGTAAACACGAACGTACTGTTGCGTGGTGGGGTCTTGCTGGTCATCAACATGTTGCGGTCTTCTACCCTCATCTTTATGTCCATTAATGAACCACTGCACTTGCTTGGGAGGGTAGTGCGCTTCGTCTAATTCGAGGCTTCTGAGCGTTCTTTTAACCAGACGCAATTGATCGTCAGAATCAAGAATTTGAAATGCCTGAGGTAGACCTGCTTCTTTCCAGTGCTGGCGAAGGAATCGATGCGAAATACCATGAAAAGTACCCAGCCACATTGAAGCGACGTTCATACCCAGCAGGTGCTCGACCCGGTGTCGCATTTCACGTGCGGCTTTGTTAGTAAAGGTCACGGCCATAATGCCAAAGGGTGAAACCCCTTCAACACGATTTAGCCATGCTATCCGGTTAGTTAATACGCGCGTTTTACCGCTACCTGCGCCAGCGAGGACCAATATGTGCCCCAATGGGGCCGTAACAGCCTCACGCTGAGCCGAATTTAAGGAATCGATTAGGTCTGAGACATCCATGACTCATGGTATCAACGCAGCTCAATTAGCGCAGCATTTCACGCAGAATTATTCGCTCGTGCGCCGTCTTGCTTGTGCACGCCGCCAGAAGCGCAAGCAAAGTAGCTAATGGAATGTTCGTGGAGCAGATGGGTTACCGATAAACCTGGACAATACCGGAATACTTACTGAAGTAATGCACTCAGATAGCACAAGACTGAGCTATCTGATGCGTGCGTTTTTTATACTGCGGGGGTGCAGGTTTATTCTGCGGGTTTCCACAAACCTTGAAACGCTTCCAGGTCTTTATCTTCAATACGACCTTTCGCATACAAGGCGTTCAGCGCATCTTCGTCCAGTGCCTGTTCATCACCCTTTTCATCAATGTATTGCCAGGCACCGTAAATGCCCATCAAAAACAAGGTCTCCAATATATCCCCAATGCGTACCGCATGTTCGTTTGCGTATCCACGCAAATCTTGCATAGTCAGCGCTTCCTGCTTACGCTCGAATTCGCCATACAACAAACTGGATATACCTTCGTCCCAGAACGGTTCTGCTAGCTGGTCTTGCATTTGACTCTACCAAATATGGATATCAGCATTGCAGATGCAAAGTCGCTGCCAGAGCGGCCAATAATCCCCACATCAGTGACATTATTGGCCAACTATCATCAAATTGGCGTCAAATGGACATCAAATACGGCGCTTAACAGTGGTGACGCGTGGGTTTACATAGAATGGCGCAACTCCTCAAAGGAGACCATCACGGACGATCGATAAGCGGGTCGTTGGCTCAAATGCTCATAGTAGCGCCGCAGGTTGTTCAATTGGGCGCGTTCAAGGTCAATCTCGTAGTAGCGATACAGCACATGACCCAGCTGTATATCGGCCAGCGTCAGGTGCTCTGATGTCAGGTAGCTAGTGTGGGCCAGACGCTCATCGGCAATACTCAAATATTTCTCCAGCATTTTTAGCGCATCAGCAATTTGATCAGGTTGACGCTTGGATACTGGCATTCTCACGAGTGGCCAAAATAACGGGCCAGTGAAATTCAACGCCACATTAATTTTTGACCACTCTGCCCACATGTCAATTTGAGCACGAGCGCAGGGGTCACTTGGCCAAAAATATTCATTGCCATAGCGACTACCTAAATACCTGAGAATCGCACTTGATTCAAACAAAGGGTGCTGATCTGTGTCTTGTATGGTTGGCACTGTGCCATTAGGATTCATTTGCAAATATTCATCTGTATCCACTAAGCCATACGTGAATCCAGCGTCAATTTGCTCATGTTGAATATCAAGCTCATGCAAACACCAGCGCACCGCCTGCACATTTGATGAAGAAACCCTTCCCCATAGTTTTAGCAACTTAATCTCCTTGGCATCATGATAATAAAGGGGACGGAGGGATTTAAATTTGTCCACACGCTATGCGTGTGGACAAATTTAAATCCCTCCGTCCCCTTTATTCTGTTTGTTTTGGGTGAGGGTGTGGGTAGTTATCTCGGGTGGACAGAAAAAACGCGCGTTCACTACCGAAACACCTGATCCAACAGAAGTATAACCACTGGTTCCGTTGTAATGCCATTGGCCGCTATTCAGATAACGCGGTAGTTTTTTACTCATCATAATAGGAATAGAACCAGGCAGGCAGATCTGCCCACCATGAGTGTGGCCGCAAAGGTATGCCGAAAAATTAGCTAAAGAGCCTATGTGATACAAATCGGGTGAGTGAGCCAGCAAGATAGACGTTGATTGAGGCTTTAATGGTCGTTCACGCAAAGCAAAATCTATATCATCGAATTTATAGTAACTGGGGTCATCCACTCCAACAAAAGTAATTTCACTGCCATCTCTGTTTACAACATAAGACTCGTTCAGCAACACGGTTATTCCAATCGATTCCATAGCCGGCACCATTTGAATAGAATCGTGATTGCCCAATATAGCCACGATATCACATGATATTTTTTCACGGATTTTCGTTAGCCCTGCGATCGCATCGTCCCAAGGCCCAAAACTACGATATCGGTAGTCGCCGGTTAAAACGCATAAATCACAATCACTGTTTTGGATAGACTTGAACAGCGCGTTTGAACGAGCATTTGGGCCGTTAAAATGAGGATCGCTGATTTGCAGAATGCGATAGCCTTCAAAATTACCCGGTAAATGTGCAACAGATAAGGTGTTGTTTTGCGAATGGATGTCGGCAGCATGCTTTGCACCCATGCCCTTGAGGCCAGAATATTTTAAAGCAGATTGAATTAAATGGCGTGGAACAAACAAACGCCGGATGCCGCCTGCTTCCTGCTTAGTTAGCAGAGCATCTTTCCCGTGTTCTTTTTGCAGACGAGATTCAACGAAGCCGCTGGGAAATCTTTTTCGATTGGTGAACTTCCATTGATCAAAAGCGTTGTTCACAATGAGCTAATACTTAAATAAGCTACCCAGCTCGACAGATCTTGCTTGCGCTGTCGAGCCGGGTAAGCGTCACTAACAGATTTTATGTGGCTATATAGGTAATCACAAAACTTTAGAGGTCACAAAGCTGCAGATCAGTAAAAGTAATGCCACTTGCAGGGCTAAAAGACATTGATAGTGGATCGATCAATACTGTCAAACCGCGCCCATTAGGCGTAATCGAAAACTCATCACCAGCCAGATCAATGAAATTATTTCCGCCGACTGAAGTGATAGGAGTAGCAACGACAACCTCGGAACAGTTCAGGTCGAAATCGGCAAACATAAGAATAAACGACAATTGACCGTCAGCAAGTTGACCAATATCCAGATAACTAAATCCCGGGGGCGCAGCCAGAGCAGGGTCATTATCGTCAACCAGGTCAAGTGAATCCATCTGATAAAAACCGATCAGCGATGAGCCGTCTAATGTCCCACCGGTGTCTGAACCGCCAGTACCTGTACCACCTGTGCCGATACCTGTTCCCGTGCCAACTGTTGCGGTACCTGTACCTGTGCCACCTGTACCTGTGCCGCCTGTAATGGTGCCAGTACCTGTGCCACCTGCACCTGTGCCGCCTGTAATGGTGCCAGTACCTGTGCCACCTGTAATGGTGCCAGTACCTGTGCCGGTAGCCGTCGTTTCGTTAGGAATGACGTTACCGCCGTTACCGTCACCACTTGAAGAACAACTTGCAAGCAAGACGACAGAAGCCACGCAAGCCAAGATCGTCATGCTGGTTTCTTTATTTAAAAATTTTTTTCTTATCATGGAAAATTCCCTCCCGAGAAATTATGTTTACTATCAAATTTTTTTGTTACGCATCAACTACAACGTATCGATTCAACAAAATACCACCTACGTCGATAACCCCGTCTTTCATCAAGTACAAGGAAGGATGGTGTTCTTTCGATTCAGTGGTCAACGTTCTTAATAGGGCTGAATACGGCAGGGAATTCCATGCAGAATATCCTTGTTCTTAATAGTCCCCTACTTACCCCTTAATTAAATGACGAACAATAAAACGCCAATTAAGGGGTTGCCGAGGGAACAAGACTGTCAATAAAGCCTTCTTTCGGTCGATCAAATTATCAAATTTGTTCGCATAAGTCTCAGTTGCAGGTCGAAAGTGTGCATCCAGTCACCCTGCTCAACTTCTACCATATAAGCGGATACGAAGCATAAAAACACTGTTTTCCTATACCAATGGCTAGTCAGTCGCAGCCAATTGTTAGTGATGCAGTACCGATTTAGACTATGCAAATCTTGAAAGAACATCCTCCTGAACTCAAAAACGCACAGGCAATTTGTTTTTGACAAGCGATAAGCTAAAATTAGATTGAATTAAATTATTGGAGCTGTAGTTAGCCCCGAAAAGAGGTTGGCCTTAAGAACGGCCAAATATACCTCGTAGCAGAAAAACCATACCCAACAAACCCACCAACCAACTATACCAAGGCACACCGATACCTTGCGCTACATGAGCACTGCCAAACAATGACGCTGCCGTAGTCAGCACACCACCTGCTATGGCATAACGCAACAATTTGGATTCGGGCGAAGGCTGTGTTGACCGTGCTTGCTGAAAACCACTTTTACTGATGGCAGCCGTTTTTTGACTTTGCATATAGTCATGCACCAGCATAGGCATGTATGGCATGGCGTCCAGCACCATGGGAGCTTGCTCAATAAAGCGTTGAACAATAGCTTGGGGACCGCGTTTCTCTTTGACCCACTCTTCGAGATAAGGCTTACCTGTGGCCCACAAATCAAGCTCAGGATAAAGCTGACGCCCAAGGCCCTCAATGTTCAGTAGGGTCTTTTGCAATAACACCAGTTGAGGTTGCACTTCCATTTCAAAACGACGTGCTGTTTGAAACAACTGAAGAAGGACTTGACCAAACGAAATCTCTGCTAAAGGCTTCTCAAAAATTGGTCCACAAACAGAACGGATGGCCGCTTCAAAGTCGCTAACGCGTGTGTCTGCAGGAACCCAACCTGAATCAACGTGTAGCTGAGCCACGCGCCGAAAGTCGGACCGAAAAAATGCCAGCATGTTTTCGCCAAGGTAAGTTAAATCCTCATCAGATAAGGTACCCACAATGCCAAAGTCGACAGACAAAAATTTTGGGTAAGCTGGATTTTCAGCTGACACAAATATATTGCCAGGGTGCATGTCGGCATGGAAAAAATTATGCGCAAACAACTGGGTATAGAATATCTCTACCGCGTGCTCGGCCAATTTTTGCATATCCATATTGATAGCACGCATGGCTTCCACATCACGTATAGGAATACCATGAATACGCTCCATAACCAGCACATTGGTTTTGGTAAAGTCCCAATAGATTTGCGGTACATACAGTAGATCCGAGTCTTTAAAGTTATTTCTGAACACCACACCGTTTGAGGCTTCATTAATCAGATTTAATTCATTATGTATTGTGTGATCGTATTCAACGACGACATCTCGCGGCCGCAAACGTTTTGCATCTGGCAAAGCCACTGCTGCCATGTCAGCCAATGTGTACATCAAAGCCACATCCCGATCTATCAATTTTTCGATACCTGGACGCAACACTTTGACCACGACTGATGAACCATCTTTTAATATAGCGCCATGTACCTGAGCTACCGATGCAGACGCCATAGGGCTGGATTCAAATTCTGCAAAGAGGCTTTCAACAGAATCACCTAACGCTGTTTCAATGGTGTGTCTGGCTAACTCATCAGAAAATGGTGGTACTTTATCCTGTAACAGAGCCAGTTCGTCTCCTATGTCATCGGGAAGCAGGTCACGACGCGTGGATAGCATTTGGCCAAGCTTGACAAAAACCGGACCGAGTTCTTCCAAAGCGAGTCTTATACGTTCTCCTCGGGGAAGCTGCCGAGTATCTGTGTTAAGCCAGCGGGTTGGAGATAAAATAAATACGTGACGCAAATAATCCACACGTGTGTCTTTGAGAAACAACTCATCAAGGCCATACTTGACCATGACGCGCTCAATCGTTAAAAGCCTCGACAGGCGAGTAATCATGTTCGCGTAATCACTTTAAAGAGCTGTTTTTTTCAAGGACGTCGAAACGGGCTATTAGTCGATCGGTTTGTTCGCGCACGTTATCAACCTCTGTTCCAAAGCGATTAATTTCACTGTTAGGGGCTAGGAATTGCGCTTCCTCTTGAAGGTATTCACTGGTATTACGCTTCATGCTATTAGAAGTATCTGTAAACCATGCACTAAAGCTATTTCCGATACGACCCAACTGGCGGGCCAGGGCATCACCAGTGATGGGTGCGATTACCTCTTCAAGGTCGATATCGATGTTACCGATAATATTGCGTAGCAACTCGCCCGTTTCCAGGTCACCGGCTAGTTTCACAGCACCTGTGTAAAGGGCATCGTTTTTGGTCCGAAGCGATAGTAAGTCAGTCGCGCTACCGCTGATGGTTGTATCGGGTTTGTCATCGAAGCTACCAACAACATCAACTTTTCCATCAACAACAATTAAATGGAATGCCACCGACGGTGCTGATACTTCAACTCGGATGACTTTGCCATTTATGGCAGACAGGGCTCTTGTGGTATGGGGGTCAAGACGCAAAACTGTGGCAATGCCCTGCTCTATAGCAAACGCCAGTGGGAGCGGCAAGTTATTAGAAGAACCTGTCATCAACGACTCAGACCTTAAACCCTTTGTGCAAAGCAACAACGCCACCGGTCATGTTGTGATAACTGGTTTTAAAAAAACCAGCTTTATCCATCATTTGTTTTAAAGTCTCTTGATCGGGGTGCATACGAATTGACTCAGCCAAATAACGATAACTTTCTGCATCATTGGCGACAAGCTTTCCCATAAAAGGCAAAGCCGTAAAAGAATAAGCATCGTAAGCTTTACTCAGCAATGGCAATACAGGTTTTGAGAACTCCAATATCAACAAACGACCACCAGGCTTAAGCACGCGGTTCATGGATACAAGGGCGCGGTCTTTGTCAGTCACGTTACGCAGTCCAAACGCAATAGTAATACAGTCAAAGCAGTTGTCTTCAAACGGTAATTCCTCAGCGTTAGCCAAAGCATATTCAACATTACCCACAATGCCTGCGTCGGTTAAGCGCTCGCGGCCCACGCGCAGCATTGATTCGTTTATATCTGCCAGCACAACACGTCCTGACTTACCAACTCGTCGTGAGAACTTGGCAGCCAAATCGCCCGTTCCACCGGCCAGGTCGAGCACATGCTGACCGGGCCGAACAGCCGATTGCTCTATTGTGTAGCGCTTCCAGATACGGTGCACGCCAAACGACATTAGGTCGTTCATGACATCGTACTTTTCTGCTACCGAATGAAACACCTCACCAACCATGCCGGCCTTGGCATCGCTATCGACTGTCTTATAACCAAAATGAGTTTTTTGTTCTGACATGACTTAGCCCTGGTTACCTTTGTGTTGATGACCAGCTTTAGCCAGTGCATCTAAATACTTAGGCCAATTGACATTGTGCTCTTTACCCAATTCGTAAAGATAAGACCAGGTAAATATGCCCGTGTTATGTCCATCGTCGAAGTGCAGCTTTAGTGCGTAATTGCCTGCCGGTTCAATTTGCTCAATACCAACATCTTCTTTACCCACTTGCAATTTTTCCTGACCAGGCCCGTGGCCCTGGACCTCGGCCGATGGAGAAAATACGCGAAGATATTCACACGATAAGTTGCACTCAAAGCCATCGTCAAAGCTGAGCTCCAAAACCCGGCTCTTTTGATGTAGCTTTATTTCTGTCGGTCGAGCCATATTAATGCCTTATGCTGTTGGTGGCGCTTATCTTCGATACTGGTAACTTCAAAACACCTTACACACACTTTTAATAGCCTGTACAACTACAAAATATACCGGCTTAAATCAACATCCTTAACCAAATCACCCAGATGATTATCCACATAGTCTGCATTCACCACTATTGAAGAGCCGCCATTGTCAGCAGCTTCAAACGATGCCGTTTCAAGCAGCCTTTCCATCACAGTGTGTAAACGCCGGGCACCGATGTTTTCTGTGGTTTCATTGACTTGCCAGGCAACTTCTGCAATCCGGTTTACGCCATCGTCTGTAAAAGACAAATCAACGTTTTCAGTCGCCATTAGTGCAATGGCTTGCTCAGTCAATGAGGCACTCGGCTCAGTCAGAATTCGGACAAAGTCTCCTGCGATCAGCGCGGAAAGTTCAACGCGAATGGGCAGCCTTCCCTGCAGCTCGGGTATAAGGTCAGATGGTTTTGAAACATGGAACGCGCCGGATGCAATAAATAAAATGTGGTCTGTTTTAACCATGCCAAATTTGGTTGACACCGTACAACCTTCCACCAAAGGCAACAAATCGCGTTGCACACCTTCTCTGGATACTTCACCACTACCTGAGCGTTCTGCTCCGCGAGCCACTTTGTCTATTTCATCCAGAAAAACAATCCCGTTTTGCTCGATGTTTTCCAGGGCAGAAGCTTTGAGCTCCTCGTCGTCAAGTAGCTTCATAGCCTCCTCATCGGTTGCAAGTTTCATTGCCTCTTTTACGGTGAGTTTGCGGCTTTTGGTTTTTCCTGCACCGCCCATATTTTCAAACAAGCCCTGAAGCTGCTGCGACATGTCTTCCATACCAGGTGGTGCCATTATTTCAACACCCATTGGTGCCGCGCTGACATCAATTTCTATCTCTCTATCGTCGAGATCACCTTCGCGTAATTTTTTTCGAAACTTTTGCCTGGTACTGCTTTCTTCGTTTTCTACAACACTGAACCCAGCGCCACCACGAGCCGGCGGCAATAATGCATCAAGTATGCGTTCTTCTGCTGCATCTTCGGCGCGATTACGCACCCGCTTTGATTCTCTTTCGCGGGTTTCCTTTAACGCGACATCTGCCAGATCTCTGATAATAGATTCGACATCTCGACCGACATAACCCACCTCAGTGAATTTAGTTGCCTCTACTTTGATAAAAGGCGCATTGGCTAATCTGGACAAGCGACGTGCGATTTCGGTTTTACCAACACCGGTTGGTCCTATCATGAGTATATTTTTGGGCGTTATTTCGGCGCGCAACTCTTTCGACACTTGCATGCGACGCCAACGGTTACGAAGTGCAATGGCAACCGATCGCTTTGCAGCATCTTGTCCAACGATGTGCTTGTCGAGCTCTTGCACAATTTCACGAGGAGTCATGTGAGACATGTCAGTCGTATTCCAGCGATTCTATGGTTAAGTTGTTATTGGTATAAATGCAGATACTTGCAGCCGTTTCAAGGCTGTAACGCACAATACTTTCGGCATCGAGCTCGGTGTGATCAAGCAAAGCGGTGGCCGCCGATTTTGCAAAATCACCGCCCGACCCAATGGCGATGAGGCCTTTCTCTGGTTCAATGACATCGCCGTTGCCGGTGATAACCAAAGAGGCTTTGGCATCTGCCACGGCCAGCAATGCTTCCAAGCGTCGCAGCATCCGGTCAGTACGCCAATCTTTTGCCAGTTCAACCGCAGCGCGGGTCAAATTGCCCCCATGCTCTTCGAGCTTGGCTTCGAACCGCTCAAAAAGTGTGAACGCATCGGCAGTTCCGCCGGCAAAGCCTGCAAGCACTTGATTGTTATACAAGCGTCGCACCTTACGCGCATTGCCTTTCATCACCACGTTACCCATGCTGACCTGCCCGTCACCACCAATGACCACCTGATTGCCACGACGCAGCGAGCAAATAGTCGTACCCCGGTATTGTTCCAACGCCAAACTCCTTCGAATATCAGTGGAATGTCACACGAATAGATAGTCATGTAGTTTAAACTGTTCAGCATAGAGATTGGCCCAAACATGGCGCACTAGTTACCAACCGCATGCAACTAACCCTTCCACAACGTACTGTCGCTGATACACAAAGCTTCCCAGTTCAGCCGGATGGGGTTAATACTTGGCTGAGCAAGCTTAACCCGACTCGTTCCAACAGCGATGTCATGGAGGTATACCGGGGTCTACGCCACAGTAATCGTCTGCACAACGACCTCAATCGCCGTCGAGCCATTATTACGTGTTTCATTCCTACTTTGCGTGAACTGAATAGCTCGCTAATGGAAATTTGCCAGGCGCAGCCGTTACCTCTGACAACCGAATTTCAACGCAGTGCTCAGCTTCTGGATGGACTGTTAAGAGAAGAAGCTTTCGCTTTCAAGATTTTATTAGCCGACAGTGCGCAGCCACGAGGCGACGATGTCAGGCGTGCAATGCAGGCATTATCAAGGCAAGCTGAATGTCGAATTCATGGGTACAGACGAATCCCCGAATCACTCCTGCAAGATGCCAATCAACTGTATGCATTGGCAGAAGAATTCTCCTTGCTGGACTCAAAACCAGAAGAAGACAATTTAAGTAGCGCCGAGCACTATAAATATATTTTGTTGTTAACGTTGGCAGACACTCAACAACATCGAGTCAGGCAACTTGCGCCATTACTGGAATTTTTAAAACACAACGCGTCTGTTTTACGCATACGCAATAAAGCCCCGAACGAAACAAATCGTTCCATCAACTTTGCTGTACACCTGGACCATGGAGCTCGTCCAGTACCTGCGACCACTTTGATAGCAGAGTCTCACCAAAGAGTTCGTTGGGTAAACCTGGCATCGATATTAACTCGAGTTGATGTGCAGTTAGCCAAAGCTCGTTCAATTGAGACTGCACTGCTGGGTTCTGAATCTTTAGACAGGCAATCCTTTGCCAGGCTTCGTGTGACTTTGGCGCGCAGTCGATCAAGGCGCACGCAACGCGGCATTGTTCATGACAAAAAAACGATCATGTTCGGTCATAAATCTATTTGTGCGCACTTACATCTCAACACAGCAAAAACCGCGAGCATTGAGGCGGAAAACGCCACGACAGATTTCGCTGCAAGCTATGAGGCCATGGACAAAGCTGCCGATGTTTTACACCAGCAGGAAGAGCAAAACTGGGTGACTATCAATGAGTCCGCGCAGGGTATGTGTTTGTACAGCGCAGATTGCCGTGCCGGAATGGTGCAAGTAGGCGAGCTGATAAGCATTGAAGCACAAGAGCTGGACACAGCTGCTTATATCAAAGGTAAGTCAAGCGCCCTCATTGGCGTCGTGCGCTGGGTAAGAGCAGGTGAAGGCAGCGCATTGCGCATTGGCATTGAGTTTTTGGCCAAAGGCGTGTTGCCTGTGGGTATATCCAGAACACACAGCGATGACATTGTTGCCGACGACGCCATGATCATTGCCTGCAAAGTCAAACAGTCTGTATTGCAAACAATTTTATTGCCAGCGTATCTATATCAACCAGGCGATCGGTTAAGCGTATCGCTTAAGGGCAAGACTCGCCAGGTCAAGCTTAATCAGTCGTTACAAAACAACGGGCTGTTCTCGCATTTTTCTTTGCAAGATGTTTAATTGCACCTTTTGTTACTGCACTGAGTTGTGCCAGATACAGTTGTGCCAGATACAGTTGCACCAGATAAAGTTACGTCAGATACGGTTGCGCCAAACACAGTTACGTCAGTTGTTGCACTAAAAGCTTCGCTATAAACTTCGCCTTAAGTTACGCCCTGAGGCTCACCTTATGTTGCAACTATAGTCAGCTCTTTTCCGTCTCTTTACTGCGCTTGGCACGCGGATGCGCTTCGTCGTATACCTTGGCCAGATGCTGGAAATCGAGATGGGTATAGACCTGCGTTGTGCTGATATCTGCATGACCCAACAGCTCCTGCACCGCCCGCAAGTCACCGCTGCTTTCCAACAAATGCGATGCAAACGAATGGCGCAACATATGTGGGTAGCAATCACGATTCAGCCCTTGCGATTCTGCCAGTTTCTTCAGGCGCATTTGAACCGTTCGAGGTGCAATCCGTTTTCCTCGAGAACTTAAAAACACTGCCGTATCATCAGCTCCTGGTGTCATGCGTCGATAACTTAGCCACTTGTTAATAGCTTCAACCGCATGCTTGCCCACCGGCAAATCACGCACCTTCCCACCTTTACCAGTAACACGCACCTGACCGACACTTAAATCAAGATCAGCCAGGTTCAAGCCTACCAGCTCAGCCAAACGCAACCCAGAGGAGTACATCAACTCGAACATCGCTAAGTCACGACAGATCATCGGGTCGCTGAGATTCTGTGCGAGCAATCGGCTGACCTCATCGGGGTCAAGTGTTGCGGGCAATGCCTTTTTATCCTTCGGCGCCAGGATATCAGAGGCAGGATTGGCATCACATCGTCCCAGTTTTATAAGAAAGTTATACAACCCTCTCACCGCAGATAATCGTCGCGCTAAAGAGCGTCCTGCAATGCCCTCTCGATGTTGCTCTGCAATGATGGACCTGACATCACCACCGGTAATGTCATTCCAGTTGTCGATTTCTCGATTACCGGCAGACCTTGCTATGGCTTTTAAATCACGTGCGTAGTTACTGACCGTGTGTGGTGAGCAGCGTCTGGCAACGCGCAAATCTTCCAGGTAATCATCTATCGCTAGATCGAAGTTTGACATCGGATGTTCTCCGGTTAGGTTAGCGTATCAACCCGTCGGCTCAATACTTCGCCAAGTTGATTGAGAAACATCACCCCTTTGCCAAGAGCAAACCGCGACTCGTCTTTGCTTGCTAAAACCACAAGCCCGAGCTTGCGGTTATGTACCAACGGAATCACTGCTGCTGATGCAACGTTTTCGGCTTCAGAGCCAAATAATAATTGTTTTTGCGCGTCCCCCAGCTCACCACACCTGGTTTCACGTTTATTGAATATGTCACTGAACAGCGCCAGCCCGGGATCTTTGGATTCGACCAACGTGTAGTCGGCAGAAGGCTGGTCAAATTTCTCTGTTGACACTAACAACAAACGAACATCGTCCGCATTAAAGTTGCTAAGCATGCTGTCACGCGTGAGCTCAACCACATCATCAATGGATGAGGCGGTAATGATGTCCTGGATGAGCTTGTGTAGTCGTTGGTGAAGCAACTCATTTTCGCGAGCCACACTGATCAAGTCGCGCAGGCTGTTCTCAAGGGTGCAGCACTTGTTGCGCAACACGCTGACTTGCTTTTCAATGAGCGATACAGCATCACCTGTATGGTGTGGAATCGTCAATCGAGGTAACACTTCGGAGTGCTGATTGAAGAAATCCGGATTCCGAGTTAAAAACTTCAGAACGGAATCTGCGTTGGGAACATCCCGGCGCTCAGTTTGGTCGACTTGCATAGCTACATTCTTGTTTGGCCCTCAAAGACTGTAGAACATGCACCGGTCATTTCAATCGAAGTATTGAAATCTTCCCATACTATTTTTAATGGCCCACCTGATAAGGTCACATTGACACTTTTGTCAAGTAAGCCTTGTTTGTGACCGATAGCAACTGCCGCACAAGCGCCTGTACCACAGGCTCTTGTCTCTCCAACACCTCTTTCAAATACTCTTAAACGAATGTTTTTGGAGTCAATTATCTGCATAAAACCGGCATTCACACGCTGTGGAAATAACTCATGTTTTTCAAGTAATGGCCCAAGCGTTTTTACATCTGCGGTCTCAATATTGGCAACGACCACCACCACGTGTGGATTACCAATGGCAACCGCGCCAGCTTTTAGAGTCTGATCTCCAACATCGATATCGTAATAATCCTGCTCTGCTGTAGCGATAAACGGAATTTTTTCCGGAGTAAATACCGGCACACCCATTTTGACAGTAACATCGCCATTATCCAGCAGCTTAAGGTGAATAAGTCCGGCACTGGTATTGACTGGAATGACTTTGCTGTTGCTCAGATTTTTATCGTGTACGTATTTGGCAAAACACCGTGCGCCATTACCGCAGTGTTCAACTTCGCTACCGTCTGTATTAAAAATGCGATAATCAAACTCGGCGTCTGCAACGGTTGCAGCTTCAATAATCAGCATTTGATCGAAGCCAATACCGGTACGACGATCACCGAGTTCTGCGATACGATCATTATTCAGTGGCACACTGCCATCAATATTATTGATCACAACAAAGTCGTTACCAAGACCATGCATCTTTGTGAAATTGACGTTGCGCATAGTTTAACGGCCTAAGGTAATAAAGACTCACCAGCAAAGAGACTCTCGACTTCTTCTCGCTCTCGAACAATATAGGCCTCGTCTCCACTGACCATAACCTCAGCTGCTCGCGCTCGCGTGTTGTAATTTGAACTCATCACAAACCCGTATGCCCCTGCCGACATAACAGCTAACAGATCGCCTTGCTCAACAGCCAGCTCTCTGTTTTTACCCAAAAAATCAGCAGACTCGCACACCGGCCCAACAACATCGTATTCCTTTGCAGGCACATCACCTGGCTCGACCGCCTCGATAGCTTGCCACGCACTGTAAAGTGCAGGTCTGATCAAGTCATTCATTGCAGCATCAACAATGGCAAAATGCTTGTCCTCGTTTTGTTTCAAGTATTCTATTCTGGTTAACAAAATACCCGCAGGCCCAGCAATGTATCGTCCTGGTTCGACCAGAAGTTCCAGTTCTCTATCACCAATTGCATCAATTACGGCAGATGCCCACTGCGCAATATCCAAAGGTTGCTCATCTTCATAACAAATACCTTGCCCGCCGCCAACATCAATATGTGACAGCTTGATACCCTCAGCATCGAGTTGATCGATCAAGCTCATCAATCGAGCTAAAGCATCTTGATAGGGTTCAATGCTGGTTAATTGGGAACCGATGTGGCAGTCCATACCTTGCACATCAAGTGAAGGCATTTGAGCTGCTCGCTTATAAATGTTGACGGCGTCAGACATATTGACACCGAACTTATTTTCTTTCAGGCCTGTGGAAATATAGGGATGTGTTTGTGCATCAACGTCAGGATTAATGCGCAGGGAAACTGGAGCAACAACATTCAAGGCCGCAGAAATCTCGGCCAGGCGATCAAGCTCGGCTTCTGATTCAACGTTAAAACACCGAATACCAACTTCGAGTGCTTCGGTTAGTTCCTGCCTTGTTTTTCCAACACCTGAAAAGACAACTTTATCGGGGTCGCCACCAGCGGCCAGCACACGCTTGAGCTCACCTCCAGAAACAATATCGAAACCGGATCCTAATCGCGCCAGTACATCGAGTACGGCCAAATTAGAGTTGGCTTTGACTGCATAACAAATAAGGTGCTCATGACCTGCGAGCGCATCGGCAAATTCTTGCCATGCAAGTTCCAGCGACTCACGGCTGTATACAAACAATGGCGTACCGTAGTCCTCAGCCAATTGAGAACAGGCGTAGCCTTGCGCGTATAGAGCACCCTTGCGGCGATGAAAATGTTCCATGGTGAGTTGTTTGTATTAGCGATTCAACATTTCTGATTTTGCACAGAACCGTTGCTAATTGTCATCCGGTTGTGCGGCGATTTTCTAATTTGCTGTCTTTTTCTTGTTTTTTTTGGAGTCGGGGTCGGGGTCGAGTTCCGGATCTCGTTCGAGGTCGCCCTGCGGCCCCGCACTATCAACGTCGTCTAGCTCATTGAGTAAAGTTTTTTGTTCTTCGGTGAGCTCTACTTGTTCAAGAAACAAGTCGCCTTTGTTGCCACAGGCCATCAGCAGCAGACAAATCTGACCGAGCATTATCAACCGTGCAGCCATCATGCACCGAGCGCGAGTCACCATTACTGTGCGCCTGAATAAGGCATTCTTCACGACAGTCATCACGATATTCCCAGAGAAATCATCTCGGATAGTGTTCAGTAGAGTATACTCGCACGCGGCAAAAGCACCCTTATAAATCAGACTCTCATGACCAAATTACTCGAATTTATCGAGATCGAAACCGGTGAAAACATTGAATTCTCGGTGATCTGGCTGCACGGACTCGGCGCCAGCGGCCATGATTTTGAGCCAATCGTACCCGAGCTCAAGCTGTTGAGCCGACCTGGGGTTCGATTTCTGTTCCCACATGCACCCATTCGCCCTATCACCATTAATGGTGGAGCAGCCATGCGGGGCTGGTATGACATTGATACGCTCAATTTCGAGTCGCGCAATCAGGACAACGAGGGAATTGCTGAGTCTGTGACTGCCATTGACAAACTTATTGCCAGCGAGATAGAACGCGGTATTGCTGAGTCCAACATCATCCTTGCCGGCTTCTCTCAGGGCGGAGCTATTGCGTTACAAGCCGGACTCACCTTACCCAGGAATCTGGCGGGTGTAGTGGCGCTGAGCACCTACTTGCCAATGACGCATGGTGAAGTTGAACAATTAGGCGACGCCAAATTGAGCATGCCTGTTTTTATGGCTCACGGCACACTCGACGAAGTGATTCGTGTGGAGTTCGCGCAGAAGTCCCACGAAAAATTACAAGCCCGCGAGGCCAATGTTGAGTGGCACGACTATGACATTGCACATAGCGTTAGCAACGAAGAAGTAGACGACTTGTCCGCGTGGTTCAAGCGCTTATTCGGTATGTAGACTTTAATCGTTTGTGACCACGTTCAATTGCAAGCTTTACTTGCGCCGGAGCGGTTCCACCAGTGTGGTTTCTGGCATTCACCGAACCCTCCAGCGTTAACACCTCAAACACGTCTTGTTCTATATGAGCCGAGAACTGCTTGAGAATATTCAAAGACATATCACTTAGATCACAGTCGTGTTCAATGCCATGCCTTACAGCAAAACCTACCACCTCATGCGCATCACGAAAAGCCAATCCTTTTCTCACCAGGTAATCAGCTAAATCAGTAGCGGTTGAAAACCCTCGACTTGCCGCCTCTCGCATTGCGTCTTCATTGGCCTCAATTGCCGGCACCATGTCAGCGAAGGCGCGTAAGCAACCAAGCAAAGTATCTACTGAATCAAACAAAGGCTCTTTGTCCTCTTGATTATCTTTGTTATACGCTAACGGCTGTCCTTTCATTAGGGTTAACAGCGAGATTAGATTACCGTTAGCGCGACCTGTTTTGCCACGGACCAGTTCTGGCACATCAGGGTTTTTCTTTTGCGGCATGATTGACGAGCCAGTACAAAAACGATCTGGCAAGCTAACAAAATTAAATTGTGCCGAGGTCCAGAGCACCAACTCTTCAGACATTCTGGACAAGTGCATTAAGCAACTGGCGGTCGTTGCACAAAACTCAATGGCAAAATCACGGTCGCTAACAGCATCGAGTGAGTTTTCACAGACCTCATCAAATCCCAGAATTTGTCTGGTGATCTCACGATCAATTGGGTAGGAAGTACCCGCCAGCGCGGCCGCACCCAAGGGCAATTTATTTAACCGCTTGCGTGTATCACTTAGCCGATCAAGGTCTCGTAACAACATTTCAAACCAGGCCAATAAGTGATGGCCAAAGGTGACGGGCTGGGCTGTTTGCAGGTGCGTAAATCCCGGCATGATAGTGTCGTGATACTTATCGGCCAGATCTAAAAGTGCTTCCATCAGGCGAGTGGCTTCGCCTGCACATAAGTCGCAAGCATCACGCATGTATAGGCGAATGTCCGTGGCAACCTGATCATTACGAGAGCGCCCAGTGTGTAAGCGTTTGCCTGCATCACCAATAAGATCGGTTAAAGCTGCCTCTATGTTCATGTGAACATCTTCAAGCGCTACCGACCATTCAAATTTTCCGGCGCTTATATCAGCTTCAATTTTATCGAGCCCATCGTTGATTTTTTCTACATCATCATTGCTGAGCACACCCACCTGCTGCAACATGCTGGCGTGGGCTCTGGAACCAGCGATGTCCTGACGAAACAAACGCTTATCGAATGTGACTGAAGCTGTGAACGACTCCACAAAAGCGTCGGTACTTTCATCGAATCGACCGCCCCAAAGTTTTGCGGCGGGGTCGGTTGAAGGCTTTTCGGGCGTTTTCATAATGTGTAGGGACAATAAGAGCTGAACTGAGAGCGTATACTACAAGCTTTGCAGCAGATTCGTGTAGCCATGACGACGACAATTCGCATTGCGACCAGACAAAGCCCACTTGCACTCTGGCAAGCTTATGCCGTTCGAGACAAACTGCTCGAACACCACCCGGAACTTAACGTCGAACTATTGCCTTTAACCACCAAGGGCGATCGGGAGCAGTCCGTTCCTTTGGCAAAGATCGGTGGCAAAGCCTTGTTTCTTAAGGAACTTGAAACTGCACTATTAGATAAATCTGCTGACCTTGCTGTGCATTCAATGAAGGATGTGCCAGCACAACTACCAGAACGCTTAACAATTTCTACGGTGTTAGAACGCCATAACCCTTACGATGCATTGGTATCAAATAATTTTGAGAGCCTGGCGTCATTGCCAGACAATGCTGTGATCGGAACCTGCAGCCCGCGTCGCCAGGCGCAATTAATGAGTTTTAACTCAACGTTTAAAATTGTCCAGCTGCGCGGCAATGTGGGCACTCGATTGAAAAAACTGGATGCCAATGAATTTGATGCAACCTTATTGGCTTGTGCTGGCCTGGAAAGACTCGAGCTCAATACACGCATTGCGCAGGTTATTCCATCTCAGCAAAGCCTGCCAGCGGTTACCCAAGGTACAATTGGAATAGAAATTAGAGCGGACGATACTCGCATGAAGACATTGTTGGCCCCTTTAAATCATAAACAGACCGAGTACCGTACTCAAGCGGAGCGAGCGCTCAGTGCCAAACTCAATGGCGGTTGTTCAGCACCGATAGCCGCATTTGCCCACATTGATGACAACAAAACCATCAATATGACCGCACGTGTTATTGCACTTGATGGTAGCCGACTACTCGAAGTCAGTGGCTCCGCACCACATACTCAAGCAAAATTATTGGGTAACAGATTAGCCATTGAATTACTCGACAAAGGAGCGCAAGATATACTCGATGAAGCCGAACTTGGATTATCCGTTTGAATGAGTCGATCGCAATAAAAACTGTTACACCAAGAAGCAAACCCAGAGTCTTGGTAACAAGAGCAAAACATCAACAATCGCTTTTTTTGGAAAGTTGTAAGCAAGCAGGCCTGGAAGCCATTACTTTGCCTTGCATAGATATTCTACCGGTCAGTTGTGAAATAACCGTTGAAGATATAACGCAAGCTGATTTGAATTTTTTTACCAGCCGAAATGCGGTCGAATTTGCACACGCGATATTACCTTTACCGTGGAACAAGGCATCTGTGTATGCCGTTGGCCGTGCAACTGAACGCGTACTAGCCAAGCTCGGTCAACCACTGGTACAAGAGCCTATCGAACCTTATACCAGCGAGGCATTTTTAAACTGGTATGAATCACAACCGCCAATTACCAACGCGCTAATCATAAAAGGCATTGGTGGCCGAGGCCTGATTGAAAAAAAGTTACGTGAAAGCGGTGTTCACGTTGTTGTAAAAGATGTGTATAAGCGAGTAACGCCAGTGGTCAGTGATGCACAAAGACATCGCGTATTCATAGACAACCCACCACACATTATCAGTATCACCAGTGATGATGTTCTAAGAAACCTTGTGAATATCGCCGGGCCTGACTACGCCGATGTTTTGCATTCCATTCCCTTGGTTGTCAATAGTCAGCGTTGTGCCAACACAGCCGCAAAACTGGGTTTTAATCACAGTGCAGAAGTGGCTTACCCTCCAGGCGATGCTGGCCAAATGGCCGCCATACTCAAACAAATCAAAAAAATTTAACGGGGTCAAATTTAACGGGGTCAGGTCTTTGATTTTGAAAATTTAACGCATTTAACGGGGTCAGGTCTTTGATTTTGGAGACATTGAGGACCTGACTCAGTCAAAGCGTTAATGTCTCCAAAATCAAAGACCTGACCCCGTTAAATGTTAAAGACCTGACCCCGTTAAATTCCAAAATCAAAGACCTGACCCCGTTAAATTTTATTGGGCGATGACTTCTACACGACGATTGCGGCTGCGGCCTTCACGTGTATCGTTAGTGTCTATGGGCATTGTTTCGCCGTAGGCTTCGGTATTCATACGCGATGGCGCTATACCTTGTGCTGCTAAATTTTCAAGCACCGACTGAGCTCGCCGCTCTGACAATGCCTGATTGTAGGCATCGTTACCCTGGCTGTCAGTATGTGCCGCAATAGTCAGTTGTGTGTCTTCACACAAGCTTAGCTTTTTCGCAGCATTGCTCAAAACGGCGATGCTGTTATCTGTTAACTCAGCAGAATCCGAATGAAAGTTAATGCCCTCGAGCGCACCATCAAATTCTTCACAAGCATAGGCCACAGGCGCAGGCGGTACTACAATCTTTACCGCTGGTACAACAACAGGTGTTGGCTTTTGTTTCGGCTCTGGCGCTAGAACAATTTGCACTGGACGTTGAGTGCGACGGGCACCAGTACGATAGACCAAAGCCAATTGACCGTAGTTTATATCTTTGTCATAGGAGATTGCTTCAGCTCTTAAGCCCAGACCGAGTTTAGTCATGTATTCAAGACCCGCTCCGACCAATAAGTGTGTGCCATTGTCCTGAACAAACTCAACCGTACCGTCAATGCTATTGTCCAACAGCCCAACACCTAAACGACCGTAACCACTTAATCCGGCTCGACGATAGTTGTGCCTTTGTTTGCCAGCGTAAAGCAACATACTTGCACCGTGTATGTGGTAGTTAATGCGACCAGCTCCACCTGATAACCCAGCACTGCCAAGATCGGCAGAATGTAATTCAAGTGCTGTCTGTCGACTCAGATCCATACCCAAGGTTATCTGACCACCCGCTTCAACACGATCATTCACTTCAACAGTGGGTAATTCAGACACATCTGGCTCCAGCCTACTGGCTCCAAGGCCTGTCGCCGCATAGAAGTGGTGCCCTATACGGTTCTCGTAAGCGGGATTATTTTGCGCGTCCAGACCGTTACCATTATCTTTGTTGATAGTGGAACAACCACCGATCAACAACGACCCGGCCCCTATCACTAAGAGCTTTTGCATGTTCATTGAATTACTCACTATTTTAGTTTCCGTGGATCGTTATTGACTGATGACTTTTGGCCGGAGCCCGCGCGTCGCAAGCGGCGAGCGGAGAACAAACCACCTGCTAAAAGCATCAGCAGTACCATCAGTGGATCTCGATTTTTAGAGTGAGCGTTGCTAACCGAACAACCGTGACCATTGAGACCCGTATGAACAAAACCAGCTAAATTAGCCTCTAACACGTCCGGAATATTATTACCGTCGGTGTCTGGCAAAGCTGAAGCCAGGATTGGTTCATCAGCCAGCGCATCAACAATACCGTCACCATTAGCATCGATATCATATGCATCGACAATACCGTCGAAGTCAGTATCGATTCCATCGACAAAATCAGCATCGGCTATATCATCAATACCGTCACCGTCTGCATCGGTACCGCCAGTGGTATCGACATCAATATCGTCTGGAATACCATCACCATCAGCATCGACAAACGCATCCACTTTACCGTCACCATTGATATCTTCCAAACCGGCTTCAACAATATCGAGAACACCGTCGTTGTCACTGTCCAGGTCAAGATAATCTGCTACACCATCTGCATCGGCATCTGTTGGCACCACTGGCATCAAGGCAAATGCGTCATCAAGACCATCGCCATTGACATCAATAAAACCATCAACCTGGCCATCGCCATCACTATCAGCTGCCAAGCCTTGTGACTCCATGACATCTGTTAAGCCATCGTTGTCACTGTCCAGATCTAGATAGTCGTTAACACCATCACCATCGGTATCGATCAGAGGTAGAGGCGTCTCATCCAACGCATCAGCCAAACCATCACCGTCAGTATCGATTAACTCATCAACGACGCCATCGCCATTGGCATCAATACCACCAGCTTCGGTTATGTCGGGTAGACCATCGTTGTCAGCATCAAGATCGATATTGTCGGGCAGACCATCGCCATCAGAGTCAGCGCCACCTTCTTGCGCATCGGGGATACCGTCGTTGTCTGAGTCACTGTCCAAGTGGTCAGGGATTCCGTCGGCATCCGAATCGATAGGACCACCTATAGCCTCATCACTATCAGGAATACCGTCTTTGTCGCTATCAGTATCCAGGTTATCTGGAATGCCATCACCATCTGTATCACTATTACCTTCAATAGCATCAGGAATTCCGTCGTTGTCACTATCGGAATCCAGGCTATCCGGAATGCCATCACCATCTGTGTCACTGTTACCCTCAACGGCATCGGGAATACCATCGTTATCTGAATCAGGGTCGATGGCGTCAGGTATGCCATCACCATCTGTATCAGCGGCTTGTTCATCACCGTCAGTAATACCGTCGTTATCTGAGTCGGTATCAAGATAGTTAGGAACACCATCACCGTCTGTATCAACGCTTCCTTCCAGCGCGTCCGGAATGCCGTCATTGTCAGAATCGGTGTCCAGATAGTCAGCAATACCATCACCGTCTGTGTCAGTTGTACCTTCAAGCGAGTCAGGGATACCGTCACCGTCTGAATCACTGTCTAACACATCAGGAATACCATCGTTATCAGCATCACCTGTAGATTCAACATTATCCTGAATGCCATCGCCATCAGCGTCGGTATCCAGGTTGTCTGCGATTCCGTCACCGTCAGTGTCAACATTGAGTTCAACGCTATCAGGTATACCGTCGTCATCTGCATCACTATCCAGATAGTCTGATGTGCTATCGCCGTCTGTATCAATGGCCAGCTCAATGCTGTCTGCAATGCCGTCGTTGTCTGAATCAGAATCCAGGAAGTCGGCAATGCCATCTGCGTCAGTGTCAACGGGCGCACCAGGGGCAGCTCCAGCTTCAATGGCATCGCTGATGCCGTCACCGTCCGAGTCACTGTCCAGGTAATCCGGTACACCGTCACCATCTGTGTCATTCGTACTTTCGACACTATCAGGAATACCATCGTTGTCTGAATCAATATCCAGCACATCAACAACACCATCACCGTCGGTGTCAGGATTGGCTAATGCGGCTGCGTCGATTACATCGTCAACCCCGTTACCGTTTGCATCAGCGAACCCATCAACAACACCATCACTATCGGCATCAGAGCCGCCAGCTTCGGTAACATCGTTAATGCCATCGTTATCGGAATCAAGGTCAAGATAGTCAGGCGTTCCATCACCATCGCTGTCGACATTGCCTTCTAAACCATCAGGAATACCGTCGTTATCTGAGTCGAGATCAATATAATCAGGGATGCCGTCACCGTCTGTGTCTCCTGCCAACTCATCGGCGTCGGCAATGCCGTCGTTGTCAGAGTCAAGGTCAAGAAAATCAGCAATACCATCGCCGTCAGTATCGACGTCCAGCTCTACGCTGTCGGGGATGCCATCACCATCAGAATCATTGTCTTGATAGTTGGCAATACCGTCACCGTCTGTGTCGATTGTTAGCTCAGTGCTGTCACCAATTCCGTCGTTGTCAGAATCCAGATCTAAATGATCAGGAATACCATCACCATCAGTATCGACTGGGCTGCCAGCAGTAGCTTCGATCGCATCGGCAATACCATCACCGTCTGAATCAGCATCCAGAAAATCGAAGATGCCGTCACCGTCTGAGTCTACTGGAGTGCCAGGTGCGGCTCCCGCCTCATAAGAATCAGGGATGCCATCACCATCAGAGTCGGTATCAAGGTAGTCTGGCACGCCGTCACCATCGGTGTCAGCTGTGCCTTCCAGGCTATCTGGAATACCATCATTATCTGAATCAGCTTCTAAGAAGTCTGGTGTGCCATCGCCATCAGAATCAACATTACCTTCGATCGCGTCGTCGATACCATCGCCATCAGCGTCAGTGTCTTGATAATCAGCAATACCGTCACCGTCAGTGTCAGGTGCTTGCTCGATTGAGTCATCAATGCCGTCACCATCAGAGTCTTCATCTAAGTAATCAAGGATGCCATCGCCATCTGTATCCACTGGCATTGCAGGAGCTGCACCGGCTTCTACAGAATCAGGGATGCCGTCACCGTCTGAGTCGTTGTCTAAATAATCGGGTACGCCATCACCATCAGTGTCACCCGAGCCTTCAAGGCTATCAGGAATACCGTCGTCATCAGAATCCAGCTCGAGGAAGTCAGCAACACCGTCACCGTCGGAGTCAACGTTGCCTTCAATGGCATCATCAATACCGTCTCCATCAGCGTCGGTGTCCTGGTAGTCGGCAATACCATCACCGTCGGTGTCAGGTGCTTGTTCGATTGAATCGTCAATGCCGTCACCATCGGAGTCTTGGTCCAGGTAATCAAGGATGCCATCGCCGTCAGTATCCACTGGCGTTGCCGGAGCTGCACCGGCTTCTACAGAATCAGGGATACCGTCACCGTCTGAATCGTTGTCTAAATAATCAGGGACACCATCGGCGTCGGTATCGCCAGAACCTTCGACGCTATCGGGTATGCCGTCACCGTCTGAGTCATCGTCCAGATAATTGGGTATGCCGTCACCATCTGTGTCACCAGCAAGCTCTAAACTATCGGAAATACCATCGCCATCAGAGTCAGTATCAAGGTAATCCGGCACACCATCACCATCGGTATCACCGGTTTGTTCTGAGTTGTCGGGAATACCGTCGCCATCGGAGTCAGAATCCAGATAATCGAGCACACCATCACCATCCGTGTCAGCTGTGCCTTCAAGACTGTCTGGAATACCATCATTGTCAGAATCAAGTTCCAAGAAATCAGGGGTGCCATCGCTATCGCTATCGACGTTACCCTCAACGCTATCATCAATACCATCGCCATCAGCGTCTGTGTCTTGATAGTCGGCAATGCCGTCACCGTCGGTGTCTGGCGCTTGTTCGATAGAGTCATCAATGCCATCACCATCGGAGTCTTGATCTAAGTAATCAAGGATGCCATCACCATCTGTATCTACCGGTGTTGCAGGAGCAGCTCCGGCTTCAACTGAATCAGGGATACCATCACCGTCTGAATCATTGTCTAAATAATCGGGTACGCCATCACCGTCGGTATCACCTGCCTGTTCCAGGCTGTCAGGTATACCATCGTTATCTGAGTCTGTATCCAGATAGTCTGGTGTGCCGTCTCCGTCTGCATCGCCACTACCCTCTACGCTATCGGGTACGCCATCGTTGTCTGAGTCAGTGTCAAGGACATCTGGAATACCATCATTGTCTGTGTCAGGACCTGCTGCACCAGAAGATCCATCATGCATGCCGTCGTTGTTATTGTCGGTAAAACCATCGACCATACCGTCGCCATTTACATCGCCACCACCAGATTCGATAATGTCATTGATTCCATCACCGTCTGCATCGAGGTCTTGAAAGTCGGGGATGCCATCGCCATCGGTGTCCAACATGTTTATGCTGTCTTCAACACCATCACCGTTGCCATCAGCACCCATGGTGAGATCAAAGTCGTACATGTCATCGATGCCATCGCCATCACTATCCACACCACTACCTGGTGCTTCAACCGAATCGAGTATGCCGTCGTTATCTGAGTCCAGATCAAGGCTGTCTGGAATGCCATCACCGTCGGTGTCACCAGATCCTTCAAGTGCATCAGGGATACCGTCGTTATCATCATCTACATCTGTGCCATCGGGAATACCATCACCGTCCGAATCAAGAGGCGTAGGACACGTTATTTGATTAGCTTGAAAAAACAACCATGAGTCATAACTACCATCGCCATCATCAACGATGCCCAGCTTTAACGTGTTTGGACCTGCGTTGTAATTGGCAGAGAAAGACAACTTTGTGGTGAACGCGTCCGGTTCCAGTTCAACCGTCACCGGGTTGGTCGGGTTAGCCAAATAATATTGGCTATTAGTATTAACGTTGATTGTATCTATGGTTAGTATCTGAGATGTACCTGGTACTAATGTCACATTGGTGCCATTTAACATGGCAGCTGCTCCGTCTGCGTAGCCACCATTAACAAATTCTGGCCATTCTTCTGATGCAAATACGTAGTTGCCACTCATGGTGCCATTGACTGTGGCATTAAACTGTATAGACAGCACAGCTGCATCAAAAGCGCCATTCGAAACCAAAGCGGATGTGTCCGGGTCAGATTGCCCCAATCCAGGCGCGGTGAAATTTGACACGCTGTTGCTGGTTTGAGCTGCAAGTGGTTGTACAGCACCGGTACCAATAATGACACCATTACTGACCGGTATGCCTGTTGCCGTAAATGAACCCAGCTGCGAAGAATTAGGCAACGGCGAACCACCGGCTGTTATCGTCGCCGTGACATCACAAGGTGTATCAAACAACATGGCTGCGAGTGCTTTGCCATCGTTGGAGCCTGTGATACTCAGGGTTTCACCGACAGCATAGGCAGGGTTAGATCCTGAAAAAAGAATCGGCGCGGCAATTACCATCGACACCATTAAAGGCGAAAGCGACAGTTCGGCACGGTCAGAATTGGACATGCGTGTAATTAAGACTTTGTGGAAGGCTATTTTCATCAAGTAATCTCTTTGCATCGTCGTAAGCGTTAGCGGTGCTGTTGTGCTTGTGTGTTACCTCCGTGACTACAACCCGCGCCATGTTTTTTTCCAAAAAACAGGTCAACTAAAAAAAATCTTCAGCCGTAAGAATGCGGTATCTAAAGTTCTTAACGACACGCATGCGCTTTACATAAGCCCGCTATGTTTCATGCGAACAAGCAACCGCATCAGGAATGTGAGGAGATAGTGACTAAAAGCGCGATAGGCGCTGGAAAAAGGGGGGGTTACTTTTGCAGTGTTAGTTCGTTAAAAAATTTTGCTGACATCTAACCCCTGCTCGTTACAACAGCAGCTGCCAAAAAGTCTTCAACTACAGGCATAAATATTAACCTGTTTAAATTCCAAGTGATTTCCACAGCTCGTCAACTCGCAGCTTCACACTGCTGTCCATCTCTATGGGTTCACCCCATTCACGGGTGGTTTCACCTGGTAGCTTGTTGGTCGCATCCATGCCCATCTTGCTGCCTAAGCCCGATACTGGTGAGGCAAAATCAAGATAGTCTATAGGTGTGTTATCAATCAGGGTTGTGTCACGAGTTGGATCCATTCGTGTGGTGATAGCCCAGATAACATCCTCCCAGGAACGCACATTAACGTCATCATCAACCACAATCACGAATTTTGTATACATGAATTGCCGGAGAAAAGACCATATACCCAGCATGACACGCTTGGCATGACCCGGGTACTGTTTGTTGATACTGACGACCGCCATGCGATATGAGCAACCTTCTGGTGGCAAATAAAAATCAGTAATTTCCGGAAACTGTTTTTGCAGTATGGGTACAAAGACTTCGTTTAATGCCACACCCAATATGGCGGGCTCATCCGGGGGTCTGCCGGTATAGGTTGAATGATAAATAGCGTCTTTGCGCTGCGTAACATGTTCCACAGTAAATACAGGAAACGTATCAACTTCGTTGTAGTAACCCGTGTGATCACCAAAAGGGCCTTCTGGTGCATCTTCGTTTGGGTATAAAAAACCTTCAAGTACAAACTCAGCGGACGCTGGCACACTGAGTTCTGATGTTATCCCTTTCGTTGTTAGTGTGCGTTGGCCACGCAACAAACCTGCAAACGCATGCTCTGACAATGTATCTGGTATCGGCGTTACAGCTGCAAGAATGGTTGCAGGGTCGGCACCCAACACAACGGTGATTGGAAACGGTTCTCCCGGATGAACCTTTTGCCATTCGAGGAAGTCCAGAGCACCACCACGATGACCAAGCCAGCGCATGATAACTTTATTCGGTGCAATAAGTTGCTGCCGATATATACCCATATTCTGGCGCTTTTTACTGGGGCCTTTAGTAATAACCAAACCCCAGGTTATCAAAGGTCCTGCGTCTCCTGGCCAGCAGGTTTGAATAGGTAGTCGGTTTAAGTCGATGGTGTCCCAGGTGATATCACGACAAGCTGCGTTTCTCGTGTTTTTCGGTGCCATATCCAGCACTTTTTTAAAAATGGGTAGCGTCTTCCACGCATCTTTAACACCTTTGGGTGGGTCTGGCTCTTTTAAAAAAGCCAACAGCTTTCCAACTTCACGTAAGGCTTCAGTGTTGTCCTCGCCCATGCCGAAAGCCACACGTTCGGGAGTACCAAACAAATTACCCAACAGCGGGTAATCACTGCCTTTGACGTTTTCGAACAATAAAGCCGGTCCACCAGCACGCAATGTTCTATCACAAATTTCTGTGACTTCTAAATCAGGATCAACCTCCACAGATACACGTTTAAGCTCACCTATGGACTCAAGCTGTGCAATAAATTCTCGTAAGTCTGCGTAGTGCATTGTGTTATGCGGCTAAACCACTATGACGTAATAAGGCATCAACTTTTGGTTCTCGACCTCTGAACGCGACAAACGATTCCATCGCCTTACGAGACCCGCCCATTTCCAACACATTAGTTAAAAAATCTTTTCCTGCCTGCTCACTAAAAATACCTTCTTCTTCAAACCGTGAGAATGCATCGGCAGACAAAACTTCTGCCCACTTGTAACTGAAGTAGCCGGCGCTGTAACCACCTGAAAAGATATGCGAGAACGCATGTTGTAAGCGTACAAATGCTGGGTATGGCAGTACGGCGACTTGCTCACGGACCTCATCAAGAACACGGTCAATGTCGATCGCTTTATCGCTGCTTGCCTGCGTATGCAATTGCATATCGAACAATGAAAACTCGAGTTGCCGCACTAACTGCATGGCAGATTGAAAGTTTTTTGCGCTGCGCAGTTTTTCCAATAGCTCATCAGGAATGGCATCACCGGTTTTATAATGACCACTGATCATATCCAGTGATTCTCTTTCCCAGCACCAGTTCTCCATAAACTGACTTGGTAGTTCGACTGCATCCCACTCAACGCCGCTTATGCCAGACACACCAGCTGTGTCTATACGGGTAAGCATGTGATGCAAGCCGTGTCCAAACTCGTGGAACAAGGTGGTGACTTCCATGTGTGTGAGTAGCGCTGGTTCATCACCAACCGGTGGTGTCAGATTGCAAGTTAAGTAGGCGATTGGAAGTTGTATCCCCTGCCCTAGTTGTTGTCTGCTTGAGTGTGAATCCATCCATGCACCACCGCGTTTATGTGGTCGCGCATAGTTGTCCAGATAAAATTCACCACGCAAGTCACCATTTTTGTCGGTGATACCATAGCACTGCACATCTTCGTGATACACATCAACATCATTGACTTGGGCTATTGTTAAACCAAATAATTTACCAACAACCTCGAACATGCCAGGTATGGCTTTTGTAGCTGGAAAATAAGGTTTCAGATCTTCATCAGAAATGGCGTACTGCTTTTGTTTAAGCTTATCGCTGACAAATCCAACATCCCATGTATTAACTGAAGTCAGTCCTAATTCATTTTTCGCAAAGGCTTCAAGCTCTGCAAATTCGCGCCTGGCTTCTGGTACTGCCTTCTTGGCCAAGTCGTTCAGGAAGTTGATAACTTGCTCTGGTGAATCTACCATTTTGGGTACGATAGACAACTGCGCATAGTTGTCATATCCCAGAAGATTAGCTTTTTCAGCTCGAAGTTTAAGAATGTCTGCGGCGCGCTGGCTATTATCAAACTGACCAGCGTGTGGACCCTGGTCTGATGCTCGTGTGTTGTAAGCGGTGTAAATCTCTTCTCTGAGCGCTGCGTTTTCTGCAAACATTAACACCGAGTAGTACACCGGAAACTCTAAATTCAGCAGCCACCCTTGCATGTCTTTTTCGGATGCTCGTTGTTTCGCTGCGGCTATAGAAGAATCTGGCAACCCTTTTAATTGAGATTCACTTTCTATTAACTTTTCCCAGGCATAAGTTGCATCGAGGACATTGTCGGAGTGCTCCGTTTGCAATTTTGACAATGCTTGCGCAACTTCGCCATAGCGTTTTTTGTTTTCATCAGACAGTGACACGCCACCCAGTTCGAAATCTCTTATATCGTTATTCAACCCTTTTTGTTGTGCTGCATTTAATTTTTCGAATTGCGTGCTGTTGCGTAAACGCAGCGTCGCTTCATAAAGATCTGTGTTTTGACCCATCTTTGTGTAAAACGCACTGAGTTTGGGTAAGCTCTTGTTGTAAGCTTCACGCAACTCATCGGTATTCATCACGGAGTTCAAGTGACTCACTGGTGACCAGTAAAGGCTCAGCTTGTTGCCCGCTTCTTCAAGTGGTCGAACCAGAGAATCCCAGCTTGGTTTCTCCAGTTTGGACACTTGGTCAATCACAGACTGATAGTCGCTAAGCAAAGTATCCAGCTCTTGTTCCACAGAAGCTGGATCGACTGCACTAAAATTGGGCCGATTAATTGTGATTGCTGGACTCATGGCAACTGATTTATCCGAATAGTGGTTTTGATACGAATCTAACAAGTTAATAGACTATTAGATTTAAAAATTACAGTGCCTGATTAGTGGCAGGTTGAGAGAGCCTGCTACAGAGCAATTCAAATCACTTTATAAGACTACTTGTAAATTCAACGCACGAAATTCAACGCACAAGCTTAAATGCGCGAATTAAATTGCGGACACTAAACTGTGCACACAAAATCACGCACACCATTTTCAAGTCCTCAGGAAATGAAGAACTTGGAGGTGGAACGCTGCCAACGAATTTTATCTTGATCTAACTGTACAGGCTGACGTACCTAAATCTTCCAGCCAAACACTATCCCGGATATCCCTGTCCGGACTATAAGCTAGACATCCAGATTAGACACTGACAAGGCATTGCGCTCGATAAAATCTCTGCGCGGCTCAACTTGATCACCCATGAGTGTATCGAACACTTCATCTGCCGCGATGGCGTCTTCTATGCTCACTTGCAGCATACGTCTTGCCGTTGGGTCCATGGTGGTTTCCCAAAGTTGCTCAGGATTCATTTCACCCAGGCCTTTGTAGCGCTGGATTGAAAGACCGCGTTCAGATTCTTTCAACAACCAATCCATTACTTCTTTAAAATGAACCACTTGAGTGTTGCGCTCACCGCGCTGGATATAAGCGCCCTCCCCTAACATGCCATCAAGCTTTTCAGCCAGAGCTGCAACCGTGCGGTAGTCAGGTGCTTTGAAGAAACTACCTTCCAGATTAACTTCATAATCATTGCCATGCACGCGGCGTAACAACTTAATACCATAAACGCCTTCATCTTCAAGCGACTCAATCGAGTACTGAGATGTTGCGGGTAAAGACGCGTTGAGTTCCTTAATCAGTGATTCACCAAATGCTAGTACTTTTGATTCATCATTGAGCGCATCCACCGGCAGTGGCGTTATGTTGAGCATGGATTCAAGGATGTCGCGATTGACCCGGCGCTCCATGCGTTTGAATTGCAGGTTTATCCTCATGTACTCCTGCGCCAGGGATTCAAGGCCTGTCTCGCTGAGTGCAGGCGCACCATCATTAACGTGTAGCTTGGCATTTTCCATTGCAAGCTGCAGCAAGTAGGCATTGAGTTCAGCATCATCTTTCACATAGCGTTCTTGCTTGCCCTTTTTAACTTTATACAACGGCGGTTGCGCGATGTATATATGCCCGCGGCGAATAAGCTCAGGCATTTGGCGGTAGAAAAATGTCAGCAATAGCGTGCGTATGTGTGAACCATCGACATCGGCATCCGTCATGATAACGATGTAGTGATAACGCAATTTGTCCGGGTCGAATTCGTCGCGACCAATCCCACAACCTAGCGCTGTGATTAAGGTACCCACTTCAGCTGATTGAAGCATCTTATCGAAGCGGGCTTTTTCAACGTTCAGTATTTTGCCTTTGAGTGGCAAGATAGCCTGGCGTCGGCGGTCTCTGCCCTGTTTTGCCGAGCCACCTGCGGAGTCCCCTTCCACCAGATAGATTTCTGATTTTGCCGGGTCTCGTTCCTGGCAATCAGCCAGCTTTCCGGGTAACCCCGCAATATCCAAAGCACCCTTTCGTCGTGTCATCTCACGCGCTTTTCTGGCAGCTTCCCGCGCTCTGGCCGCGTCGATAATTTTTGCGGTTATTTCCCTGGCTTCAGTTGGGTGCTCTTGCAAAAAGTCATGCATGAATTCACCTAACACAGACTCTACGCAACCTTTGACTTCGCTGGACACTAGCTTGTCTTTGGTTTGTGATGAAAACTTTGGATCAGGTACTTTGACTGACAAAACGGCCGTCAAGCCCTCACGTGCGTCATCACCTGATGCTGACACTTTGGCTTTTGCGGCCGCCCCGCTGTTCTCGATGTACTGGTTTAACGTACGCGTTAATGCACCACGAAAGCCTGCCAAATGAGTACCACCATCGCGCTGAGGAATGTTATTGGTAAAGCAGTAAATGTTTTCTGAATATGAATCGGTCCACTGTAGTGCGACTTCTACTGCTACATCATCTTTCTCACCCAGTGTATGGATGATGGTGTTGTGCACGCCCGTCTTCTTCCGATTTAAATGTTCGACAAAAGCACTGATGCCACCTTCGGCAAAAAACGTCTCTGTGGCTTCCGTGCGCTTATCGTTCAAAATGATCTTTACACCACTGTTCAAAAACGACAATTCACGCAGACGTTTCGACAAAATATCGAATTCAAACAATATGTTAGTGAAGGTGTCCGCACTTGGCTTGAAGTGGATGGTGGTGCCCGTTTTATCCGTATCGCCTACCACCTTGAGATCAGATACTGGCTTACTGTCCTTGTATTCCTGGAAGTGATCTTTGCCCTCTCGCTGAATGCTGAGCGTCAGCCATTCGCTGAGCGCGTTTACGACCGATATCCCTACCCCGTGCAAACCGCCCGACACCTTGTAGGAATTATCATCGAATTTACCGCCCGCGTGAAGCACAGTCATGATGACTTCAGCAGCTGACTTGCCCTCGTCTTCGTGTATGTCTGTAGGGATTCCACGACCATCATCTGAAACGCTGACTGACTCATCTGGATGGATGGTGACGTTGATGGCGCTGCAGTGCCCTGCCAAGGCTTCATCGATGGAGTTATCAACAACCTCAAACACCATATGATGCAGGCCCGTGCCGTCATCGGTGTCACCAATGTACATGCCAGGACGCTTACGAACAGCATCCAATCCCTTGAGCACTTTTATGTTGGAGGAATCGTAACTGGGGTTATCAGCCATAGGTCGATTTTTCGCTTAGATTAACCCACGAATTATACCTCTTTTCGCAGTTCTCCGCCTACCACAGAAAACAATTCAAACGCCGTATTTTGCAGGCTTTGAGGTTCAGTGCTTGTCAGAAAAACCTGACTGTTCAATTGAGCAATTTGAGTCAATATTTTGCCATTTTGTTCCTGATCCAGTTCGGATGGCAAATCGTCGCACAGAATGACCGCTGGTTTGTTGGTAATCTCATGTAGCAATATTAACTGGGCAAGATGCATCGCATACACCAGCAGCTTCTGCTGGCCTCGCGACAGAATCTGCCGGGCCAAAACGCCATCTGTGTTGATCTGTAGTTCCGCTCGATGCGGACCAACTGTAGTCGTTTTAAAACGACGGCAATTCGGCAGGCTTTTGGCGAGTGCAGCTGCCAGGTCAATACCATCAGTCCAGCCGCTGCGGTAGCTTAGTTCCACGTGGAACATAGTTCCCATTGAATTTAGAAGTTGCGTTAAGGTTGCCTGCAATGCATCAGTGTACTTGCGTCGAAAACCATCGAGCTCAGTTCCAGCAGAGATCAGTTGCTCATCCCATGAATGGACCTCAGAATCTGGTGCTATATCTTTGAGGCTTTGATTACGCTGGGACAGGGCGCGCCGGTAAATTTTCCAGGCATCAAAGAACCCTTGTTCCACGTGGAACGTTCCCCAGTCAATAAAGCTACGACGACCGCTGGGGCCATCCTGTATCAGGCTATGACTGTCTGGCGTCAACGCTTTCACTGGCAATAACTGCGTTACAGGTGCAATACTACGAATTTCCTCGTAATTTAAACGCAACTCGGTAGTACCATCTCTATGCCGTCTCAAGCCACTGCGGTGGGTCTGAGCGCTTGAGACATCCAGCATTTGGCAGGCGAGGGTGAATTCGTCCTCACCACGGGTGATCAGTTCGCGGACTTTGCGGGTACGAAAGGAATGCCCGACAGACAGGCAATGGATGGCTTCCAGAATGCTGCTTTTACCAGCGCCATTGCTGCCCGTGATTAAATTAAACCCTGGCCCGGGGTTGAGCGAGATGTCGCGTAGGTTTCGTAATCCTCGTACATCGATTTGCGTCAGAATCACAGCCGCATTGGCATGACGACGTACTTACTCACAGTGTTGCTGTCCCCGTCGCCGCTCTGATCAGGGGTAACCAGTACGCTGCTATTGCCATCTTTGAGTACTATGCGCGCGTTTTCAGTTTCCAGAGAATTCAACACATCGAGCAGGTAAGTCACGTTAAAACCGATTTCAGCCGAGTCGCCTGTGTACTCGACTTCGAGCTCGTCGATGGCTTCTTCTTGATCAGGGTTGTTACTGGAGATGGTCAAGATGCCTGATTCCAGGGCTAAACGCACACCCCGGTATTTTTCATTGGAAAGAACGGAAGCACGGGTCAAAGACTGTTTGAGCGTTGCGCTGTCTATCAATAATTCCTTGTTGCCATCAATTGGAATCACGCGATTGTAATCCGGAAATCGTCCGTCTATCAGTTTCGTTGTTAGCCTGACGTCGCCCATTTGAACCTGCAAGTGCTGTGGCGTGACCCTTAATCGCACGTTTTCAGCCGCATCTGCGGTACCCAACAAGCGCTGAAGCTCATTAACGCTTTTGCGCGGAATAATGGCTCTGACGGGTGATTCTGGGTCGGCGTCGGTTTCGCATTGTGCGTAAGCCAGGCGGTGCCCATCGGTAGCCACACAGGACAAACGGCCCGATCCAATTTCAAGCAGCATGCCGTTAAGATAAAATCGCACGTCTTGTTGCGCCATGGAAAAGGACGTACTGCGAATGCAGTGATGCAGTTGTTCAGCAGTCAGTGTGACTTCCTGAGCGTCGACCAACTCATCAACTTTCGGGAATTCTGCAGCGGGCAGGGTAGCCAATGTAAATCGGCTTCGACCAGAATTAAATTTTACTTTGTCACCCGTTGAATCAAAATCGACCCGTGCCGAATCGGGAAGGTATTTGCAAATATCCAATAGCTTTCGGGCGGGTACAGTGACCTCTCCATCGGCATCGATATGCAAATCAGCTTTGGCTTGCATTTCAATTTCGGTATCGGTCGCTGTGATCGTTAACAAACCATTATCAGCATGCAGCAGTACATTGCCTAAAACTGGAGACGTTTGTCTGCGCTCTACCGCTCCAAAAACATGTTGCAATGGAGTAAGCAATGATTCTCGTTGTGCACTGAATTTCATAGGCTTTAAAAAAAAGTTTTTTTATTTAAATATTATTACTATTATTATTACTGAATAACAAACCTGTTAGTAAATCTATTAATGTTTTATTTATCAATTGGTTAGAGTTAGAAAATGCTCTGTATTAATGTCCCTGGACTGGTCTTCAAAACTGTGCATGGAATGTGGATAACTTAACTTACCCAATTTCTCACTACTGTTGTACAGCACTTATCCACATGCTGTCAGCATATTATTAAACCGCCTAATTAAACAATTGTGATTGCGCAATTCGTCTGATTTTATTATTAAAAAAACGCATAAAAAAGTCTCTGCGTTTTAACACTTGGTTAGTTCTTGGCTGGCAATTCAGGCTGTCAGGATTCGCATCAAATTTGCGTAATCTTCCTTGATGCCAGAGTCGGATTCTCGCAAGCCTTTTACTCTTTTGCAGGCATGCATAACAGTCGTGTGATCACGTCCACCGAAAGCCTGGCCTATCTCAGGCAAGCTTTTACTGGTTAATTCTTTAGATAAACTCATCGCTACTTGTCTTGGTCTGGCAATTGAGCGCGATCGACTTTTGGCAGAGAGATCTGCTAATCGAATCTTATAGTACTCAGCTACGGTTTTCTGAATATTCTCAATCGTTACCAGCTTTGCCTGAACCGCTAGCAAATCCGAAAGCGTGTCCTTAGCCAACTCAATGGAAATGGGTTCACCCGTGAGGCGGGCTGAGGCAATCAAACGTTTCAGTGCGCCCTCGAGTTCCCGCACATTCGAACGTATTTTTTTGGCAATAAAAAAACTGACCTCTGACGGAATTTCAAAGCCGTCCAGCTCCGCTTTGCTGTGCAGGATAGCAACCCGCATTTCCAGCTCCGGGGGTTCGACTGCGACGGTTAGGCCCCAGCCAAAGCGGGTCTTTAGACGATCAGCTAAGCCATTGACTTCCTTAGGGTATTTATCGCAAGTCAGGACAATCTGCTGACCACCTTCAAACAAGGCATTAAAGTTGTGGAAAAATTCCTCTTGCGTTTGCTCTTTACCCGCGAAGAACTGAATATCGTCAATGAGTAAGGCGTCGAGGTTGCGATAAAACTCCTTGAATTGATTCATTTTGCTGTGCTGAAGTGATTGCACCATTTCAGCTACATAGCGTTCTGAATTTATGAATAACACACGAGCATCAGGCTTGTTTTTTAGCATCTGATGACCGATGGATTGCATCAGGTGTGTCTTGCCCAGTCCCGATGCGCCGTATATTAGAAAAGGGTTATAGGCACCACCAGGGTCATTGCCTATTTGCATGGCGGTGGCACGACCCAATTGATTCGACTTTCCTTCAATAAGTGAATCAAACGTGAATATCGGGTTTAAACCTGATGGGCGCTTGGGGGCAGGTTTGCCGCTGACCACTTGCGAATGTGCGGGTGCGGTATTTTGGTGGACAGGTTCAGCATCAGCTGGACTATTGCCGCGTGGCATCACGGGCACACTGCCGGTGCCTATAACCAGATCTACCGTGATGACATTGGTGTTGTCCAGTGAGGTCGCGATTTCTTTTATCCGGGCGAAAAAATTGCTCTTGACCATATCCAGAACAAACCGGTTCGGTGCCATTATTTTCAAGCATGAATTGATCTCGTAAACCTGCAATGGCCGAATCCATGTATTCAGCTGTTGTTCGGAGAGTTCAGTTTCTAACCGGGACAGACAACGGTCCCACAAAGATGCAGACAACGACGTAACTCCAATAGAAAATATAAAAAGTGGCCGACCAACCGAGGTTGGTCAAAGTGTTCGCACTCAAAAAAAGTGCAAAGCGGCAGGTTGGCTTTTTGCTGCCGGGGGAGCACTTTAAGCTATCCAGCGTGGGGATTTCAATCACATATTTTTATTTGTTTCATTCGGCGACAAAGGGTGCATTTGAGTGCAGATAAGACTACCCGCGCTCAGAGCAATATTAATTGCACGCCGGTCATGGATAAGCGTTGACCATCGGCCCCCAAACCCCTAAACTTGGCGGTTCCCTGCAGTGAAAGCGGCAATTGCGCCGTTAATGGATAAGTAGCATGAAAAGAACATATCAACCAAGTCGCATCAAGCGCGCTCGCGCCCACGGGTTTAGAGCCAGAAAAGCCACGAGAGGCGGAAGGGCCATCCTGGCCGCTCGTCGTCGTAAGGGCAGGGCACGTCTCAGCGCTTAATCGCCGTTTAGGTGGTTTTAGTATTTTGGGTCGTACGCCTGAGTCAGTGCAGGCCTTAGTACCCTTATCGTCAATCCTTAGCCAGCACCCGGGTAGGACAACATTGCCATGGATGCACATTTTCCGCGTCAGGCTCGGTTACTGGATGGAACTGGCTACGGTCAGGTTTTCAAGAAAAATAAGCGATTAACAAACGCCTACTGGATAGTCCTCGTTCACCGTGGACGCTCAAATTCCGGCGCTACCAACAGCCTTGGCAACGGCTCTGAAAATGTCGCCAGACTGGGTTTGGCCATAGCCAAGAAAAGGGCGAAACGGGCGGTTGATCGTAATCGAATCAAACGCATTGCCAGAGAATCCTTCCGGCATAAAAGGAAGTTGCTCGAAGGCTGCGACTGTGTTGTGATGAACAAAGATCGGGCGGCTACGGCCAGCAGTATAGAGTTGCGGCAATCACTCGATATGTTATGGAGTGAATGGGCCAGTCTCAACAGACATAGGCATAAATAGCGTTCGGCGGGTTGTATGGTGCAATTGATCAAGTTCTACAGGCGTTGGATTAGCCCGCTAATGCCGCCACGTTGTCGATTTTATCCAACTTGTTCCGAGTATGCGTTAGACGCAATTCATGCGCATGGGTCCTTGAAGGGTTCATTGCTAGCGACAAAACGCCTGTGTCGCTGCCACCCATTGTCTGGGGGCGGGTATGATCCGGTACCAGAAACAATAAACCACGCTTGCGCTAAAAACTTGAGCCGCGATGCGACGGGTAACCAAAAGAGTTAAAGATGGATAACCAACGACTGCTGCTGTACATGGCTTTTGGCTTTGTCAGCCTGCTTCTTTATCAAACGTGGATGCGCGACTATCACATGCCGCCTCCGGGACTAGCACCAGCTGGCACGACTGTTGAGCAAGCAGACGGCGCAAACAATGTTGCCGCTGCCGATGGCCCCACAGGCGTTGATTTACCTCAAGGTGTTGCCACGAGTAATGGCACGCAGCCGGTCACACCGGCAGTGCTTGATAAGACTGTATCGGCGCCATCGGTAAAAGTAAAAACCGATGTTATGGATATCGAAATCAGCACGACAGGTGCCACCATTACTTCTGTGTTGCTTAATGACTACCCGGTATCCATAGAACAGCCCGATATCCCTTTTACTTTGGTTAGTAACAGACCAGAGCGCTTCCTGGTGGCTCAGTCTGGTTTGTTTAACGCGGATGGCGGGGCAGATCCGGTGCCAACGCATGAAGCGGTAATGAGCGTTGAGGCTGATAGTTATGAGTTGGGTGATGCCGAGTCTTTAACTATTCCATTTGTTTGGAAATCTGACGATGGCAAAACAGTAACGAAAACCCTGACGTTTAAAAGAGGCAGCTATGAGGTTGATGTTGACTACGTTATTGATAATGCAACTGACGCGCCCTGGGCAGTCAGTCAATACCGTCAGCTGAAAAGAAAGCCTGACACTAAAGATGAGAAACAACAGTTCGTTAATACCTACATTGGTGCCGTGGTCAGTAATGATGAGGACCGTTATAACAAAGTCTCGTTTGGCGATATGGAGGATGAGCAGTTAAACACATCAGTCACTAATGGCTGGATTGCCATGATTCAGCACTACTTTGCTACAGCGTGGGTACCAACACCGGATGAAGTTAACACAGCGTATACGCGTTACTTGCCATCGGAGAATCGCTACCTTATCGGTATGATTTCGTCGGCCAAAACCATTGCACCGGGCACCCAAGGTACATTTAGCACCAAAGCGTTTATCGGTCCGAAAATACAAGATAAGTTAAAAGTTGTCGCTCCTAATTTAGAACTCACTGTCGACTATGGCTGGCTAACCATCATTGCACAGCCCTTGTTCTGGCTGCTTAAAACCATCCATGGTTTTGTAGGAAACTGGGGCTGGGCCATTATTTTCTCTACTTGTGTTATCAAGGCGCTCTTTTATAAGTTGTCTGAATCCAGCTATCGCTCAATGGCCAAAATGAAAAAGCTTCAGCCCAAGCTTGCGGCCTTAAAAGAGCGACATGGTGATGACCGCGCTGCCATGGGTCAGGCCACTATGGAACTGTATAAAAAGGAAAAGGCCAATCCGTTGGGTGGTTGCTTACCAATGCTGATTCAAATGCCGGTATTCATTGCCTTGTATTGGACACTGCTTGAAAGTGTTGAATTAAGACAAGCTCCGTGGATGTTCCACATCAAGGATTTGTCGTTGCGTGACCCTTACTTCATTCTGCCAGTGCTAATGGCTGTGAGTATGTACATTCAGCAAAAGCTCAATCCTGCACCGGTTGACCCGATTCAGGCCAAGGTATTTCAATTTTTGCCTTTGATTTTTGGTGTGTTCTTTGCCATGTTTCCGGCAGGCTTAGTGTTGTATTGGGTTGTCAATAACGTCTTAACAATATTGCAGCAGTACTACATCACCAAGAAGGTCCTTGGCGATGACTTTAGTATGGCCTGACGGGTGCGTCAGGTTCGCTTGTTTGTCAGGAGCTAAACATTACCACTGACACAATAGCGGCCATTGCATCTGGCGCCGGCAAAGCCGGCATCGCAGTTGTGCGTGTCAGTGGTCCGCTTGCAGTACAAATTGCGTCATCGCTAACGGGACAGTCTCTCGACACTCGTCACGCGCATTACTTACCATTCCTGGACAAGCAGCAACAAGCTCTCGATGTTGGCATAGCGCTGCTCTTTAAAGCACCAAACTCTTACACTGGTGAAGACGTGCTTGAGCTTCAGGGCCATGGCGGTTCTGTCGTGCAGGATATGTTGTTATCGCGTGTACTTGAATGTGGCGCACGCATGGCGCGGCCGGGTGAATTCACCGAAAGAGCTTTTTTGAATGACAAGCTTGATCTGGCCCAGGCAGAAGCTGTCAGCGATTTAATCGAAAGCAGCTCAACTTCCGCAGCGCGTGCTGCCGTTCGATCAATGAGCGGAGAGTTTTCTCGCACTATTGCCGTTGTACAGTCTGAACTCACAGCCTTGCGAGCCTGGTTGGAAGCGGCACTGGATTTTAGCGAGGAAGAAATTGATTTTCTGGCTGACCCGCTATTGAAGTCAAGAGCGCAGTCCATTGTGCAGCAATTTGATGACCTGCTTGCGCGAGCACAACAAGGTCAACGCTTACGCGAAGGATTAACCGTGGTTATTGCCGGTGTGACCAACGTGGGTAAGTCCAGCTTACTTAATGCGCTCAGTGGTGAAGACAGTGCGATCGTGACTGATATTGAGGGCACAACACGTGATGTGTTACACGAACAGATAACCCTCGACGGTGTGCCAGTTCATATTGTTGATACCGCTGGTTTGCGTGAAACACAAGACGTGGTTGAACAAGAGGGCATTAATCGTGCGCGACGCGCAATGGATTCGGCTGATCATGTGCTAGTGCTGGTGGATGCTGAGCGCTTAACGTTGCCGGACCTATCGTTGCCGATCAGTTTGTCAGCAACGTTGGTGGTTAATAAGCTTGATTTGGTTAATGGTGACTCTGTGCCTGAATCTGACGATGGAAATGCATTACCAGCCGAGCTGCAAATCAAGCTTGTTGATGATGCACAATCTTGCCTGCCACAGTTTAATCAGCTTAAAAAAGAAAACGTAATTGGTGTTTCGGTAAAAACCGGGCAGGGCATGAGTCAGCTGCGGCAACATCTGTTGTCACTGGTTGGCCACGACGCGCAATTAGAGGGAGCGTTTATTGCACGCAGACGTCATCTCGATGCATTGAATAATGCAAAGTTGTTTAGCGTGGCCGCGCTTGAGCGTTTGCATAGTAGCGAAATGCCAGAGTTGGCCGCCGAAGAATTACGTCAGGCGCAGCTAGCATTGGATTCGGTAACAGGTCGTTTTGATAGTGAAGACTTGTTGGGTGAGATTTTTGGTTCTTTTTGTATAGGTAAGTAACAACTCCGCGTCTGCTAACAGTAACTTACGTATCTATGCTGTCATGTCCGAAAAGCCTGTATCCCCCAGTCCTTTTGACTAGTCTCAACTGATTTAAGTTTTTGTCGTGATACAGTTTTATTTAGCGCTTGCGATCAATGCGCTTATCTTGGGCGAAAAAGGGCTACTTATATGCGACTAAAAATTCCATTCCTTATCGTTCTGACGCTGCCGGCTCTGACAATGCTGGTTCAGAGTTGCTCTAGTGAAGGGTCAAATGGATTCGCGGGAAACAATCAAACAGCACCCCAGTCAACAAACCCTTCAGCTGATCAGGCGGCAAATCCAACAAGTGGTCAATCCGGTGGATTAAATGGAGTATTTGTCGGCGAGCTTTGGATATCTGCAGCTCCAGCAAAGCGCTTTAACTTGGCAACGGGGCAACTCACTAATGTTAGTGACGGAGAAGCGTACCCGTCCATTGATGGTTCTGTGTATGTTGAGCACCTTGATGAATTTACGTCGGTTCCTGATGAAGCTTGTTTCAACACCCCTATCTATCTTCAACAGATCAACGTAAAAGACTCGCGTTCGGGCAGTGTATTATCTTCGATGTTAGTTGATCGTGATATTGATGGCCCCGTGCGTTTAGCACCTGATGGTCAACGAGTTGCAATGATGGCGGCAGCGCAGGACGATTGTGGATCGAATAATCGAGATCACGCGTTAGCGGTTTATTCGACCAACGGCAATGAGCTGTTTCGCGGTGACGATTCCATGATGACGTTTGATTGGTTGCCAGGAAATCTGTTGGCTATTATTCGTCGAACCAGTGGCAATAATTACAGCCTTGTTGTTGAAACCGCACCGGGGTCGTATCAATTTAGTGAATACACTAGTTTTACGCTAGACAATTCAGTTTTATATATTCGTGGTTTACGCTTTGACGCTGCTGCTAATCGCGCTGTTATAGAAGTGGTAAACGAAAATAGCCAATATCTTTCCAGTGTGTCTTTTAGAGAGGCCAATATAATCTCTTTGGATTTCACAGAAAGTAATTTTAGTAGTGTGTTCAGCTCCACTCGTACAGATGGACAGTTAAGAGCCAACGCGCCTGTCATATCCCCTGATGGAAACTGGATTATTGCCACACACGATTATTCCAGTGGTGGTTATGCCACTTTTTATGTTGGCCATGAGTCTTCCGACATTATTGAGGATATTAGTGTTCTACCTGTGCCAGCTGACAGCGTCACGTATATCGTTCCCTTTACCAGCGCATCGCAGCCGCTGCCTCCGTTTCAGTTTACTGAGTCCGTACGACCGATCTTTGCTTATAACAATGGTCGTGTAACACCCGCTGGATTTAACCCTCTGATTGACATGAGCTGGACACCTTCACCGTAACCAAAATAGCGGCTTATATTGAATGGCCAATAATGTATATAAGATTGCGCAACTGCGCAGTGGGTCATTGCATATTATGGCCAAGCCGCCAGCAGGTGCTGCATTAGAAAGTTGCTTGGCAGAGCTTTTTGCGAAAGGTATTAACCGGGTTGTGTCTTTGCTAGAAATTAGCGAGCAAACCGAACTGGAACTCGACCAGGAACCTGCGTTAACCACAAAGCACAACATGGAGTTTGTGTCGTATCCAATAACGGATATGAGCTTGCCGGTATCAGTAGATGCATACCTTGCGTTTACCAAACGCCTATACGATGAATGTAATGCGGGTTTGTATACCGTTGTGCATTGTCGGGCAGGAATAGGAAGATCGGGCATCATCGCCGCTGGGGTGTTGTTGCACGACGGTTATACGCCTTTAGATGCGTTTGCGCATATTTCTACGCAGCGAACTGTGCCAGTACCCGATACACAACAACAAATCGACTGGGTGGTGAGCTGCCATAAGTTTATGTAATTGTTCGCTTTGGGCATGCTTGCAAGCTTGATCGGTGTCTTATCTGTAATAAAGTCTGCAACAAACACCTCGAAGGGCATTCTAGCTGATTCAGTTCTTGGCCGGTTCACAGATTAGTGTTGCAACAACACGCTATAATGTTGTCCAGACTTTTCGCCAGGTATTGGCATCATGGAATTTCCTACTCAATTTGACGTCATTGTTGTCGGTGGTGGCCACGCGGGTACCGAAGCGGCCCTGGCGGCCGCGCGCACGGGTGCAAAAACCCTGCTGCTCACTCACAATATAGAAACGCTGGGCCAGATGAGCTGCAATCCGGCTATCGGTGGCATTGGTAAGGGTCACTTGGTAAAAGAGATCGATGCCCTTGGCGGCGCTATGGCTGTTGCTGCCGATTTGGCCGGTATCCATTTTCGTACGCTTAATCAGCGAAAAGGGCCGGCAGTGCGTGCCACACGTGCTCAAGCTGATCGCACACTCTACCGAAATGCCATTCGTATCATTATTGAAAACCAGGAAAACCTGACCTTATTTCAACAGGGTGTTGATGACTTGGTTATTGAGGGCGACACGGTTGTCGGTGTATTAACGCAATTGGGCGTGCGCTTTCGCGCACCAGCCGTTGTGCTAACCGTTGGTACGTTTCTGGCTGGGAAAATTCATGTAGGTGAAGCACAGCAATCGGCTGGCAGAGCAGGCGACCCACCAGCACAAACCCTGGCGATGCGTTTACGTGAGTTGCCCATGGAAACCGGTCGATTAAAAACCGGTACACCCCCTCGCATTGATAGCAGAACCATTGACTACAGTGAGCTTGCCGCACAGCCTGGAGATGATCCGCGACCGGTATTTTCTTATCTTGGAACCGACAAAGACCACCCTGGGCAAGTGCATTGTCATATCACTCATACTAACGAAAAAACCCATGAGATAATTTCTGGTGCCTTGGACCGCTCACCACTGTTTTCTGGAAACATTGAAGGTGTCGGACCCCGCTACTGCCCATCTATTGAAGACAAGGTAGTGCGCTTTGCCGATAAAGATTCTCATCAGATTTTTATTGAACCAGAAGGTTTGAATACACACGAGGTGTATCCAAATGGTATTTCAACCAGTTTGCCATTTGATGTACAAATCGCTTACGTGCAATCGATAAAAGGTTTTGAGAACGCGCACATAACGCGACCCGGTTACGCTATAGAGTACGATTTTTTCGACCCGCGTGGTTTGCGTTCATCGTTAGAAACGCGCTGCATCAATGGCTTGTTCTTTGCCGGACAAATAAACGGCACTACCGGCTACGAAGAAGCCGGTGCACAAGGACTGGTCGCCGGGCTTAATGCGGCTCGCCAGGTCAGAGGTGAGTCACCTTGGTTGCCCCGTCGTGATGAAGCTTATATAGGTGTGCTGGTTGATGACTTAATAACCCGTGGTACGCGCGAACCCTATCGTATGTTTACCAGCCGAGCAGAATACCGTTTGAAGCTACGTGAAGACAATGCCGATTTACGTTTGACCGAAACTGGTCGGGCAATGGGCCTGGTTGATGATGTGCGTTGGAAATCGTTCAGCGAAAAGGCTGAAGGTGTTGGTTTATTAAAAGGTCAGCTTAATGATTTGTGGATAAGGCCCAATACCGAACAAGCAACCACGCTAAAAGAAGAGACTGGCCTGGAACTCTCGCGCGAACGTCGTTTTAGTGAGATGTTAAAAATGCCTGAAGTTAAACTACATCGCCTGCTTCAATTGGTTAAGCCCGAGCTTGCCGAACTAGACCGACAAGTGATTGAGCAGGTTGAAATACAAGGTAAATATGCGGGCTATCTTGATCGACAACAGGCAGACATTGATCGTTCTCGAGCTCAGTTAGAAACCAAGCTACCTGAATCGATCAATTACGATGATGTTGATGGACTTTCAAACGAGGTGCGACAAAAGTTTATTGAGCATCGACCTGAAACCATTGATCAGGCATCACGCATATCGGGTGTTACGCCCGCAGCTTTGTCATTATTGATGGTGCATCTGAAAAAGCAGTCTTTAAAAGCAAGCGCTTGATTCTTTTGTGAACCATGGCGTTGATAACCCGGCAGCAAGCCGTCTTCTTGAACAGCTTGAAGCTGGTGCAAAGCAATTATCTGTCAGTCTAAGTGGCGATCAGGCAGCGAAGCTTGTCGATTACGTGTTGATGCTGGATAAATGGAATCGTGTTTATAACCTGACATCAGTTCGTCGTGTTAGCGACATGGTGTCAAGACATCTATTGGATAGTTTGTCCGTACTTGCGTATTTGCCTGAACCAGGCTCTGTTGTTTACCAGGAAAAAAACAATATTGATGTCATGGATGTTGGCACTGGGGCTGGGTTACCGGTGCTGCCATTGGCTATTTGTCGACCTGACTTGCGATTTTTGTCGGTGGAATCCAATGGAAAAAAAACACGCTTTCAACAACAAGTCGTTATGGACCTTGGCTTAAGCAATGTACGAATTGAGCAAAAACGCGTTGAGGATGTGTTCGATCACGCCAGTGTGATTGTTTCACGCGCCTTCACCGCGCCAATGCAATTTTTGCAGGCCATTGAAAAAAACACGATAAAGGATTCGCGCATTATTATTATGCTGGGTCTTAAAGAACACATGCCCGACGTCTTGCCGTCTGGCTTTGTTTCAGCGCGCTTGCATGATATAGCTATCCCCGGTAATGATGCCGAGCGACACATTGCGCTCTGTACCAGGAAGTAAATGCACCGTGTATTAGCGTGCGCGTGCGGTAGTATGCTATCAACGAACGCTGGAGATCATCGATGACTGACATTCGCCTGAAGTGTGATTGTGGTGAGGGAGTAAAGAACCAAGCCACACACATTGCAAAACCATATCTGGCAATCGTGCTCTGGTTTTTTCCAGGTGGAGATTTAATCTTTACCGCTTACCCAATGTAAGTCAGCATTGTTAACCAGTACAACCGCGTTGCCGTTAGTACCGGTGTGTCGACGACAAATTGAACAGTGGCAAATAAACACACCGGCAGGCACTGTGTCTGTTTGAAACTTTACACAACCACAGTTGCATTCACCCTTCAACATGTCGAATCCTTGCAATAAAGGGGACGGAGGGATTTGTTATTGTCCACACGCTTCGCGTGGACAATAACAAATCCCTCCGTCCCCTTTAATTAATAACTGATGGTTAGTACGCCTTTGTTGTGCTCAAACTTGGTTTTGCCGAGGAAGGTCATTCCCAGCAAAGCCGCATTGGTATTTAATCCTTCCGATGCGGTCGCTTCTATGTTGTTTAGCTCAATATCTCCAAGCTTGATCGACTTGAGTGCTGTTTCGTAAGAGGTGCCAAATCCGTTGGCGGTTTGCGTGGTGATTTTTCGACCAAGTGGAAGACCAATGTCTTTTGCAATATCAATAGGAATTGAAACCGAGGTCGCGCCTGTGTCCAGAATAAATCTTATTGGGTGGCCATTGATCTCACCCATGGCTAAATAATGACCTTCCGGGTCTTGATTTATTTTAACCACCACCTCACCTGTAGCCAGGGTTTCACTTACTGGTTTTTTAAACACAAAATCAAACGCTGAAAATGCAGCTAAACCGGCAACCAGCAGTGCACCGATAACGACATATTTGGTTTTGGTGATGCGCTCCTCTTTGACCACAGCGCCGGTTTTCATCCGCTCGATTGCCTGATTGACGATGTCGTCAGTGCTGGTGTCATCTGCCGATTTGGCTCGCGGTTTTGATTTATCTTCGTGGTCCATCTTCTTGTTATTTTTGATCTGCTGTTTATGTCAAGGCTAAACAAAATGAGTATATGTCACAACTCGTTATCGGCGAACATCGACAAGATGGATTACACTCATATGTATGAGTCGCATCATTGCCATTGCCAACCAGAAAGGCGGTGTGGGTAAAACCACCACCAGTGTCAATCTGGCGTCTGCGCTTGGCAGCATGAATAAACGCGTGCTGCTTTTAGACCTTGACCCGCAGGGTAATGCCACCATGGGTTGCGGTATCGACAAAAACGAAGCCGAACTGACCGTTTTCGATGTATTGGTCGAAGAAACACCAGTTAGCGAGGTCGCCCAATATTCTGACGCCAATAACTGTCACGTTTTGCCGGGTAACTCTGATCTAACGGTAGCCGAAGTCGAACTTATGGCAATGGATGCCCGTGAACAGAAATTAAAAGACGCTTTGGCTCCGGTACGCGATCAGTACGACTACATACTCATGGATTGCCCGCCATCGCTGAATATTTTAACCCTAAACGCTTTTGTCGCCGCCGATAGTGTACTCGTGCCAATCCAATGCGAATATTACGCGCTTGAGGGGTTGTCGGCACTGCTTGAAACCATCGATGGTGTGCGCGAAGCTGTTAACCCGGGTTTGGCTATCGAAGGACTGTTGCGAACCATGTTTGATGGACGAAACAACTTGGGTGTAGAAGTATCAGCACAACTGATCGAGCATTTCGGCGAGCAAGTTTTTCGCACTATTGTGCCGCGCAATGTGCGTCTCGCGGAAGCGCCAAGCCACGGGGTTTCCATCGTCGGGTACGATAAGTCGTCACGAGGTGCTTTGGCGTATCTGGCGCTTGCCGGGGAAATAATTCGCCGTCAGGCCCATCAGGGCACTAATCAAAGTACAACTCTTGCGGATTCCCCAGCTGAATCAGTCTCAAATCCATCTGAATCGGAAATCGCGCCAAACAGCGAAGAAGTAGAGTCTGCAAATGGCTAAGAAACCGCGAATGGGACGGAACGTCAATGCGTTGTTGAGCGGTGCTATTCGTAACCGCCCCGGCTCAACTGTCCCTGAAAAGCCTGTTGAAGAGTCGGCTGGTGTTACTGCCAGGGAATCCGGCAACAAGCCAGAAAGTGGCGCGAGCATTGATTTAGCCAATAAAAATGTGGTGGCTGGCCAGTCGTCAGAGCTTCAATCGCCCAAGATACCTTCAAATGCAGATGCCAGCGCAGCAGGTCCAGGCTTAAATGTAACTGACGCAACGCAATCTGATTCTGTGCAGTTGCCACCCGATTCGCATCCAACCGATCGTCTGCGCATGCTTGGTGTTGATCAAATAACGCGCGGTACTTACCAGCCTCGGCGGCATTTTGACCCGGATTTGTTGCAAGAGCTAGCCGATTCAATAAAGGCGCAGGGCCTTATCCAGCCCATACTGGTTCGTGCTTATGGTGGAAAATTCGAACTTATCGCTGGCGAGCGTCGTTGGCGAGCATCACAGCTTGCCGGTATTACCGACATACCAGCCATTGTTCGAGACATGGACGACCAGTCAGTAGCGGCAGTCTCTTTAATAGAAAATATCCAGCGGGCCGACCTGAATCCGTTGGAAGAAGCTCAGGCATTGGAGCGGCTTTGTGGCGAATTCAGCATGACCCATCAGCAAGTCGCCGAGGCGGTGGGACGCTCGCGGGTGGCGGTCACTAATTTAATGCGGCTGCTCGAATTGCATGATGACGTCAAACTCATGGTGGATAATGGTGAGTTGGATATGGGTCATGCGCGAGCGCTATTGGGTGCGCCGACCAGTGAGCAGCCCGAGATAGCCAAACGCATCACTCAGCAGGGTTTGACTGTCCGGGCCGTCGAGAAAATGGTCAAAGACCTTCGTGAAGGAAAAACGACGTCCACCTCTGGTCCTGCTAAAACAGATCCAAACATCGACGCATTAGGTCAAAAATTAGGCAAACTGTTGGGCGCGCCAGTCACTATTCGGCATCAGAAGAGTGGTGCGGGTAAGCTTGAGATCACATACTCATCTGTAGATGAGCTCGACGGAATTTTAAAGCACATTAAATAATGGACGCATGAGGCTGAAATACTTCAGATACATTAAAAACGCACCTTGTTTTGGTGATCCTGTCTGCGCAAACATGGCCCCAAATACTTGCTCATAAAAAGTCGCTGACTATATCCATCTAATTCTTAAACACTGCTATAATTTGGTCGCTAGTTTTTGGTCCCGGCCGTTTCGGATCCACTCTTCAGTTTTAGGCAGTTGAGCCCGTTTATGCAGCAGGCTAGTGAGCGGTTGCGCGTCATCAAGCTGATTCTACTGGGACAGTTTGTTGCAGCGTTACTTGTCGGAATTGGTGGCTTACTGATTGCTGGCAAGTTGGTGGGATTTTCGGCGTTGTTGGGTGGAATGATCGCCTGGCTGCCGAACACGTACTTTGCACTACGAGCCTTCCGGTATCGGGGTGCCAGAGCCGCACAAAAAATTGTGCGCTCGTTTTACGCCGGCGCGTTCGGCAAAATGTTTTTAACCATGGCGTTGTTTGCCATCGTATTTATAAAGGTAAAGCCATTAAGCGCTTTGGCGCTCTTTATTGGCTTCGCCGTTGTTCAGGCAATGAACTGGTTGGTACCGCTGCTCGTAGCACTGCATGAGCGTCGTAAGTACCCATCACCGTGAGATTGAGAAGAGACTTAAAAGCGTAACGTTATGGCATCTTCAGAAGCAGGTAGAACCACTACCGAGTATATTCAGCATCACTTGCAGAATCTGGTGCTGGGTGTTCATCCGGAAAACGGCTTGAGTATCGCTCACGGCTCCGAAGAGGCTGCGGCCATGGGTTTTTGGGCTATCCACCTGGATTCCATGTTCTGGTCTATTGGACTTGGTTTGTTGTTTTTATGGGTATTTAAAAAAGGTGCCGATAAAGCCACATCTGGTGTTCCGGGGCCGCTACAAAATTTTGTCGAACTCATCGTAGAGTTCGTCGACGAGAACGTTCGTGAAACCTTTAACGGTAAAAGCGACGTTGTCGCACCACTTGCTCTGACCATTTTCGTGTGGGTATTTCTAATGAACCTGATGGATTTAATCCCGGTTGATTGGATTCCTTACGCCGCCGAGAGAATCGGCATTCCGTATCAAAAAATCGTACCAAGCACCGATGTTAACGTCACCTTGGGTATGTCGTTTTCAGTCTTTGCTTTGATGATTTACTACAGTCTCAAAATCAAGGGTGCCGGCGGCTTCTTTAAAGAGCTCGCGTTTCAGCCGTTCAACAGCCCTAACTTCATAGTGCAGGCTATCTTTGTTCCAATTAACTTGCTTCTGGAAGGTGTTGCCCTAATTGCAAAACCCATTTCATTGGGATTGCGTTTGTTCGGCAACATGTATGCAGGCGAGCTGATTTTTATTCTTATTGCATTGCTGCCGTTTTACGCGCAGTGGGCTTTGTCCGTACCTTGGGCCTTGTTCCATATTTTGGTTATTACGTTACAGGCGTTTATATTTATGATGCTGACTATCGTGTACATGAGCATGGCACACGAGCATCATTAGTATCGCAAAGCGATACTAGCGCTAGTGCCAAGAATTGGTGCGAGCATCATTAGTATCGCAAAGCGATACTAGCGCTAGTGCCAAGAATTGGTACGAGCACCACTAGTAGCGCAGGCGCTTCTAGCGGCACAGGCACCACTAGTAGCGCAGGCGCTTCTAGCGGCACAGGCACCACTAGCCGAACGTGCGTTCGTCTAGCGGCACAGGCATCATTAGCGGTACATGGCAGTGCATCGGATTTGAAGTTTAGGTTTAGATATTTAGGTTTTAAGATTTACATTTTTAGTTTGATTTTTTCTACACACGAATTTTTCGGGAGTTAGTAATGGAAACAGTAGTTGGCTTAACAGCGATTTCAGTTGGCTTATTGATTGGTCTTGGTGCACTTGGCACAGCAATCGGTTTTGGTTTGTTGGGTGGTCGTTTTCTTGAAGGTGCTGCTCGTCAGCCAGAAATGACACCAATGCTTCAGGTAAAAATGTTTATCGTTGCAGGTCTACTCGATGCGGTTCCAATGATCGGTGTTGGTATTGCGTTGTTCTTCACTTTTGCAAACCCGTTCATCGGTCAGGTTGCTGGATAGTCAACTGACTAACTTGATTGAAACTTTGATTGAAAGTAAAGGGAAAGCAAAATGAATATCAACCTGACATTAATTGGCCAGGCAATATCATTCGCTATCTTCGTTTCCTTGTGCATGAAATACGTGTGGCCACCAGTTATGACTGCGCTACGCGAACGCCAGGATAAAATCGCGCAAAGCCTTGCCGATGCAGAACAGGGCGCTCAGCGTCGTGAAGAAGCAGAGGCAGAAGTAGAGACGATGCTGCAAGATGCGAAAGCACAGGCAGCAGAGATCGTTGCTCAGGCCCAAAAGCGTGGAAACGAAATTGTCGATGAGTCAAAGGCCACGGCACGCTCAGAAGGTGAACGTTTGAAGGCAGCAGCTCAATCAGAAATTGAACAGGAAGTCGTCACAGCACGAGAAGTTCTGCGTAAGCAGGTGGGCTCAATTGCAGTGGCTGGCGCTGGTAAGATTCTTGGCAGTGAAGTCAATGCCGAATCTCATGCCAAGGTGCTCGACGACCTGGTCGGACAACTCTAAGGGCGTTAGACCATGGCCGACTTTACAACTGCTGCACGTCCATACGCTAAGGCGGTATTCGAAATTGCCCAGCAAGGCGGCAAGTTCGACGACTGGTCTAATCGACTGGCTGTTCTGGGTGCCATTATTGATCACCCAGAAATGCAAACACGTTTAGATGCACCAAACCTGACGCAGGAAGACACAGCGAAAATGGTTGAGACGGTGGCGTCAGATGTTGTTAACGATAGCGACAGCCGCAATTTCATCAAGCTGCTTGCCGAAAATAACCGAATGAAGTTGCTCGGTGATATCAGTGGCATTTACGAAGAGCTTCGTTCAGAAGCCGAAGGTGAAATTGAAGCTAACGTGGTTAGTGCGTTTGAATTGACCGACGAGCAGCGAGACAAAATGGCAGCTGCGTTGAGTAAAAAACTGGACCGGAAGGTTCGTATTGTCAGCACTGTTGATAACAGCTTGATTGGTGGCGCGATTATTCGCGCTGGTGATCTGGTTATTGATGGTTCTGTTAAAGGTCGTTTGGAAAAAATGACCACGGCTGTCGGATCTTAAAAAACATCACTCGCATCATCCTGCGCAATGTGCGCCTGATCGACGAGACAGGGCTGATTTGTCAGCCTTCGATAACGGAAGCTGTAATTTATGCCGTTATCGCCAACCGGCTATCGCTTATCGATGTCCGGAACCGAATTTAAGAGGATTTTGTTATGCAACTAAACCCATCAGAAATCAGTGAACTGATCAAACAAAGGATCGGTGATTTTGAAGCGTCTGCTGACGCACGTACCGAAGGAACTATCGTTAGTCTTAGCGACGGTATCGTTCGTATTCATGGTCTGACTGACGTTATGTCAGGTGAGATGATCGAATTCCCAAACAACCTGTTCGGTCTTGCGCTGAACCTTGAGCGCGACTCGGTTGGTGCGGTTGTGTTGGGTGACTACCAGTCGCTATCTGAAGGCGACAAAGTCAAATGTACTGGTCGTATTCTTGAAGTTCCGGTTGGTCCTGAGCTGTTAGGTCGTGTACTTAACCCGCTGGGTGAGCCAATTGATGGCAAGGGCCCTGCTAACACCAAGTTAACTTCGCCAGTTGAAAAAGTTGCACCGGGCGTTATCGAACGTCAGTCAGTTGATCAACCAGTGCAAACTGGTTTGAAATCTATTGATGCCATGGTGCCGGTAGGCCGTGGTCAACGAGAACTGATTATTGGTGATCGTCAAACTGGTAAAACAGCGGTTGCAGTCGATGCCATAATTAATCAGAAAGGCACCGGTATCAAGTGCGTTTACGTGGCGATTGGTCAGAAGCAGTCAACTATTGCAAATGTGGTGTCCAAGCTTGAAGAGCACGGCGCTCTGGAGCACACCATTATCGTTGCAGCCGGCGCGGCTGATTCTGCTGCAATGCAATACATTGCTCCTTATGCCGGTTGTGCAATGGGCGAGTATTTTCGTGACCGTGGTGAAGATGCGTTGATTGTCTATGACGATCTGACCAAACAAGCATGGGCTTACCGTCAGGTATCTCTACTGCTGCGTCGACCACCGGGTCGTGAAGCTTATCCAGGTGACGTTTTCTATCTTCACTCTCGTTTGCTTGAAAGAGCATCTCGTGTCAGTGCTGAATACGTAGAAAAATTCACTAACGGTGAAGTCAAAGGTAAGACTGGTTCATTGACCGCTCTACCAATCATCGAAACCCAAGCAGGTGACGTATCGGCTTTCGTACCAACAAACGTTATCTCAATCACCGATGGGCAGATCTTCCTGGAAACTGATCTATTTAATGCTGGTATCCGTCCTGCTATCAACGCGGGTCTGTCGGTATCACGAGTAGGCGGGGCTGCACAAACCAAGATCATCAAGAAGTTGGGTGGTGGTGTTCGACTGGCATTGGCTCAATATCGTGAATTGGCGGCGTTCTCTCAGTTCGCATCAGATCTTGATGAGACCACTCGTAAGCAGCTTGAGCGTGGTCAGCGCGTAACAGAATTGATGAAGCAGAAACAGTACTCGCCATTGTCTATCGGTGAGATGGGTGTTTCTTTGTATGCTGCGAACGAAGGATTCCTTGACGATGTCGACTTCGATAAGGTTGTAAGCTTTGAAGAAAATCTGCACGGTTACATGCGTAGTAACCACCAGGATTTGCTTGACCAGGTTAGTGAGTCTGGTGATTGGAACGACAATATCGCTGCCGCGTTTAAGAAAGGCATCGAAGCCTTTAAATCAAGCGGCACCTGGTAGCTCAGTAACCCACTTATCGACTACCAGGGAATCCTGACATGGCAAGTGAAAAAGAGATAAGAACGCAGATCGCGAGTATTAAAAATACTCAGAAGATCACCAAGGCTATGGAGATGGTAGCCGCAAGTAAAATGCGTAAAGCTCAAGACCGCATGGCTGCAAACCGCCCGTACTCTCAAAAGATGCGTAGCGTAATCGGCCATGTTGCCTCAGCAAATATTGAGTATCACCATCCGTATCTAATGGACCGTCCTGACGTTAGTCGCGTTGGTTATATTGTTGTCTCTACCGACCGTGGTTTATGCGGTGGTTTAAACACCAATGCGTTCAAGGCCGGTGTTGCATCAATGTCGGAGTGGTCTGAAAAGGGTGCTGAAATAGATGTCGTCACTATCGGAAAAAAAGCGCAAGCTTTCTTCAGCCGTATGGGTAGCAACATTGTTGGACAGGTTATTGACCTTGGTGATGCGCCTGAGCTAGCCACGCTTATTGGTAGTGTGAAAGTCATGCTCGACGCATACGACGAAGGGAAAATTCAACGTCTGTATATTGTTGAAAATGAATTCGTTAACACCATGACCCAATCACCAACGGTGACACAATTGCTGCCTGCTCAACCAGATGTTGACGAGAAGCTGACTCACCACTGGGACTACATTTATGAGCCGGATTCAAAAACGGTCGTTGATCACTTGATGACTCGTTATATTGAGTCACTGGTTTATCAATCAGTGGTAGAAAACGTGGCCTGCGAGATGGCGGCCAGAATGTTTGCGATGAAGAGCGCGTCCGATAATGCGGGTGATTTGATTGATGACTTGCAGTTGAAGTACAACAAAGCACGTCAAGCGTCGATTACGCAAGAGATATCAGAGATTGTAAGTGGTGCGTCAGCGGTTTAACTGACTCACTTAGTTATGGCTATGTGCGTAGTATTGCACCGTGCCCCAGACCTGGTTACGTAACCAGTCTTATTACAAATAGTTTTTATATTTAGGAACACAGCTATGAGTTCTGGAACAGTTGTAGAAATCATTGGTGCGGTAGTTGATGTGGAATTTCCACGCGATGCTGTGCCTAAAACATACGATGCCCTTAAAATTGATGGCACCGAGATCACTCTGGAAGTTCAAGGTCAGCTAGGTGACGGTGTTGTCCGGACGATCGCCATGGGATCCTCAGAAGGATTGAAGCGTGGTTTGGTTGCATCAAACACCAATGCCCCTATCTCAGTTCCTGTTGGACAAGCCACGCTGGGTCGCATCATGGACGTCTTGGGTAATCCAATCGATGAAGCGGGTCCAATCGCTACTGAAGATCGCATGCCGATTCACCGCTCGCCACCAACCTATGCTGAACAATCAGGTTCAACAGAATTGCTGGAAACCGGTATCAAGGTAATAGACTTACTTTGCCCGTTTGCCAAAGGCGGTAAAGTTGGATTGTTCGGTGGTGCTGGAGTAGGCAAGACCGTAAACATGATGGAACTTATTCGTAACATCGCTGCTGAGCACTCAGGTTTCTCGGTATTCGCAGGTGTTGGTGAGCGTACTCGTGAAGGAAACGATTTCTATCACGAAATGAAAGAATCTAACGTACTCGATAAAGTAGCGCTGGTATACGGTCAGATGAATGAGCCTCCGGGTAACCGTCTGCGAGTAGCGCTAACCGGTTTAACCATGGCGGAATTTTTTCGTGATGAAGGTCGTGACGTTCTTATGTTTATCGATAACATTTATCGATACACACTGGCAGGAACTGAAGTATCAGCACTGTTGGGTCGTATGCCATCGGCAGTAGGATATCAGCCGACACTTGCTCAAGAGATGGGTGATTTGCAGGAACGTATAACATCAACCAAGACCGGCTCTATCACGTCTATTCAAGCTGTATATGTTCCAGCGGATGATCTGACTGACCCGTCTCCTGCAACAACGTTCGCTCACCTTGATGCAACCGTTGTACTGTCTCGAAACATTGCGGAGCTGGGTATCTATCCGGCGGTTGACCCATTGGATTCAACCAGTCGTCAGCTTGACCCCCAGGTTATTGGTGTTGATCATTACGACACTGCACGTGCGGTGCAAAACGTATTGCAGCGGTATAAAGAGCTTAAAGATATTATCGCGATTCTGGGCATGGACGAATTATCTGAAGAAGATAAGCAGGCTGTATCACGTGCTCGTAAAGTGCAGCGATTCCTGTCTCAGCCGTTCTTTGTTGCTGAAGTTTTCACAGGTTCGCCTGGTAAGTATTGCTCACTTAAAGACACTATTGCTGGTTTCCAGGCAATCGTAGCAGGTGAATACGACCACCTGCCAGAGCAGGCGTTCTACATGGTTGGTACTATCGACGAAGCTGTCGAAAACGCCAAGAAGATGGATAGCTAGTCGTGGCCGCTACCTTCAGAGTCGACATCGTTAGCGCCGAGGAAGAAATTTTCTCGGGTGACGCAGAAATGATTGTCGCATCGGCAGAATTGGGTGAGGTGGGTATTGCACCCGGCCACACCCCTTTCATTACGCGCATAAAGCCTGGCGAAATACGGGTGAAGACTGCGGGTGATGCCGAAGATCTGGCCGTGTATGTGTCTGGTGGTATTCTTGAAGTGCAGCCATATGTGGTAACGGTGCTTTCTGATACGGCACTGCGCGCAGAAGATATCGACGAGCAAGCGGCAGAAAAAGCCAAGACTGAAGCGGAAGCTGCGTTGGCCGGTAAAGCCGGAGAGGTTGACTATGCTGCAGTCCAAAGACAATTAGCCGAAGCCTCTGCCCAGCTGCAACTGATCAAGAAAATGCGAAAGTAGTTTCACTTTTAGATGTAGATTTTCATTTTCTAAGCATTAAGTTTCAAGCTTTAAAGACGCCGGCTACTGCCGGCGTTAAGAACGCCATCTGAATTAACAGTTTGCAGGGTATATTCGTAAGTTGTGCCTGGTTCCACGGTGCTGTCGTAATAACTTAGTGCATCAATCGTAGTCAATACCTCAGCGTCGCGGCTGTCGGTATACTTGACCACCCTAGCATCAGTGCTCCGCTCCCAGAAAATTTCGATTTCAGAGTCTGTGTATACCACCCCAGTAAGGTCAAGCGGTTCGCTTGATTTGGCAGGCTCAGTAGTGACAGTGTTCTCACTGCTCTCGTTGCTGACCATATTCTCCTGGTTCTCGGCACTCTCTGTACTCTCTGTATTTTCGATACTCTCAGTCGGGGCGCCGGAGCTATCAGTTACGGTCTCCCCATTGTTCTGGTTCCCGTCATCCGCAACTGTATGTTGATTGACCTCGTCGCCCTGGTCAACTGCGTTTTCTCTCGTTCCAGAGTTTGAACATGCTGATAAAAAAAGGTTAAAAAAATCGAAATTGGCCCGCTTGCTAAATTCACGAGAGTCCGCCTGTTTTATGATTACGACGCTAAGTCTATCGAGACCACTCTGAGGAAGCTTGGTAGAAATACTGTTTAAATTGCTTTATTTTTCGTGTGTGTAAGGCTGTCTACGAGATCACATTGATGCTTGTCGTATGAGCACATTAACGGAACATATTCCTGGTCTACGATATTGGTAACTTAACGAATTAAGTAACCTGGCTTCCTGCGAGATTGTTTTTCTGTGCTATTGATTTTTTTTGCGTGTGTGGGTAGATGTGCGCATGTGCTTTGTCTGGATGTGTGCCTATTCGTTAATAACCTTTTCCATTTCAATCTACTCATTCTCGAGCTTCGCAATTAGGGCTACAATTCTCTCCAGGAGGGCAGCCGTTTTATTGGCAAAAAACCATTTCTGCAAGTCGCATCTGACAACGTGCAGACAACTTTTTGACCCTCTGCGTCATTAATTTCGCTTATCTCAATGTAAAGCATCAAAACTTAAGTTCCAAGCTACTCTTAGAGGTCCGCTTCCTGCATTGAGAAGGCGACTCAATTCGCCTGGAGAAAATACAAATGGCTATTCGGATAATTGTTTTGGCGGCTGGCAAAGGCACCCGAATGAAATCTAGCATGCCCAAAGTGCTGCATCGCCTGGCAGGGAAGCCCATGCTTGGTCACGTTCTGGACACAGTTTCTACAGTCGACCCAGCGAGCATAACCGTGGTTATCGGGCACGGCAGTGATCAGGTGCAGCAGACAATTGAGCATTCTGTGAACTGGGCCATGCAAACTGAACAGCTGGGTACGGGGCATGCCGTTCAGCAGGGTCTTGAAGGTATCGAAGATGACGACATGGTGCTAATCACCTACGGCGATGTGCCGCTAACGCGATCAGAAACTTTTAAAGGTTTACTTGATGTTACTAGCAAGAATCAGCTTGGGTTGCTGAGTTTGATTGTTGATGACCCCAGTGGCTATGGGCGTATCAAGCGAATTGATGGTGCTGTTGTTGGAGTTGTAGAGCAGAAAGATGCCAACGAGGAAGAGCTGGCCATAAACGAAATTAACGCCGGTGTGTTAGCGGTAAATGGTGGTTCACTTAAAAAGTATCTAAGTGAGATTGATAACCAGAACGCGCAAGGCGAGTATTATTTGACCGATATTTTTTCTCTGGCAGTCAAGGCGGGACAAACCATTCAGACAGTGCATCCACAAGATGAATGGGAAGCCGAAGGTATCAATTCGCGTGAGCAGTTAGCGGAGTTAGAAAGAGTTTATCAACACACTCGTGCAGCTGAGTTAATGGCAGCAGGGGTTACTGTAAGGGACCCGGCGAGGTTAGATATTCGCGGCACACTGAGCACCGGTACTGATAACGAAATTGATGTTAACTGTGTGTTTATTGGTGATTGCAGTTTAGGAAACAACGTCAGCATTGGTCCTAATTGCGTGATTATCGATAGCCATATTGGTGATGGCTGTGAGGTTAACGCCAACTGTGTTCTCGAAGGCTCGCAGCTTGGTGTGAGTTGTATGGTTGGGCCTTTTGCACGATTGCGACCTGGCAGTGTATTGGCAGATCAAGCCAAAATTGGCAATTTTGTGGAAACCAAAAATGCCACTATTGGATTGGGCAGTAAAGTTAATCATTTAAGTTATGTCGGCGATTCTGAAGTAGGTGCCAAGGTCAATATAGGTGCTGGAACTATCACTGCAAACTACGATGGTGCTAACAAGCATAAAACGGTACTCGAAGATGGCGTATCGATTGGTTCGAACACGGTGTTGGTTGCACCAGTCACTATTGGTGCAGAGGCAACAATAGGTGCCAGTTCAACCATAACCAAAGCTGTCAAAGCTAAAGCTCTCGCTTTCACAAGGGGCGATAGAAGAGATATAGATGGTTGGAGACGACCTGAAAAAATAAAAAAATAGGTTTTTCTAAACCAATATTTGCAAAGAAGTACAAGTAAAGAAGTTTTAATACAGATCTGATTTTAGTTTAAGGGCTATCTAACATGTGTGGAATTGTAGGGGCAGTAGCGCAACGCGATATCGCTGAAATTCTGTTGATGGGGCTTCAAAGCCTGGAATATCGTGGATATGATTCTGCTGGTATTGCTACCATCGATGGTGATGGCAAAATGCATCGTATTCGTCGAGTGGGTAAAGTAAAAGCGTTGACCGATTCAGTTGCCGAGGAAGGTATGCCAGGCGGAGTAGGTATAGCGCACACGCGATGGGCAACGCACGGCGAGCCTAATGAAGCTAACGCACATCCGCATGTATCCAGCGAACGAATTGCAGTCGTGCACAACGGCATCATTGAAAATCATAATGAACTGCGAAAGCAGCTGCAAAGTGAAGGTTATACGTTTACTTCCGACACCGATACAGAAGTTATTGCCCATATGGTTGAGCGTGAGCTGAAAGCAGGTGGTACTTTGTTTGCAGCGGCTCAAACGGTTGTTCGACAGCTAGAAGGCGCATACGGAACAGTCATTATGGATAAGACCCAGCCAGAGCGTTTGATTGTTGCGCGCTCCGGTAGTCCTCTGGTTATTGGTTATGGTGTTGGGGAACACTTTATAGCATCCGACCAGTTAGCACTTCTACCTGTTACGCGCAAATTCTCTTATTTAGAAGAAGGCGATGTGGCCGAAATAACCAGAACAACAGTATCTATAGTGGATGAAAACGGCAATCCGGTTGAACGTGCTATTGAAGAGTCTAATTTGACTAACGATGCTGGTGATAAAGGTAATTATCGTCACTATATGCAAAAAGAAATCTACGAACAACCGGTAGCCATTCAACGAACGTTGGAAGGTCGACTCGAAAATGGACAGGTACTTGATACAGCGTTTGGCGATAATGCGGCTGAATTATTATCCAAAGTAAAACACGTTCAAATTATTGCCTGTGGTACAAGCTACCATGCAGGGATGACTGCTCGTTATTGGCTGGAAGCGTTTGGCGGTGTGTCTTGCAACGTAGAAATTGCTTCTGAATATCGTTATCGAGAATCATTCGTCCATGACAATAGCTTGCTTGTCACCATATCTCAATCTGGTGAAACGGCTGATACCTTGGCGGCATTGCGTTTAGCGCAACAGCAAGGGTATATGAGCAGTCTTACTCTGTGCAACTCACCAGGTTCCTCAATGGTGCGTGAATCAGATATGTCCTATTTAATGAAAGCCGGTGCTGAAATTGGTGTTGCTTCAACTAAAGCTTTTACAGTGCAGCTCACAGGGTTGCTTATGTTAGCCGGGGCCATAGGCCAGCATAATGGAATGAGTAAAGAGAAATCAGCACGGCTGTGTCAGGCCTTACAAAGTCTGCCTGCTAAGTTAGAACAGGTATTGGCAATGGATGAGCCCATTCAGGCATTGGCAGAAGACTTTGCTGATAAACACCACAGTTTATTTCTTGGGCGTGGTGATCAGTACCCCATTGCAATGGAAGGTGCTTTGAAGCTTAAAGAAATTTCTTATATACATGCAGAAGCTTATGCGGCTGGTGAACTCAAACATGGTCCATTAGCATTGATTGATGCTGATATGCCTGTCATTGTAGTCGCACCAAAAAACGACTTGGTTGAAAAACTTAAATCTAACGTAGAAGAGGTGCGGGCACGTGGTGGTTTGATGTATGTATTCGCAGATAAAGACGCTAAATTTGAAAGTGATGAGACAATGAAGGCGTTGGAAGTGCCTGTGTGTGATGATCTTGTTGCACCAATTATTTATACGATTCCTTTGCAGCTATTGTCATACCACGTAGCCATTATCAAAGGCACTGATGTTGACCAACCTAGAAATCTGGCTAAGTCTGTCACTGTTGAATAGGTGTTAAAACCAATCGTCACTTGAAGTGTGGCGTACAACATTATCTTAAAGGCGACCTACCTGGTCGCCTTTTTTATTGTCGATTTTTCGTGTCTCTTTTATTGTCTATTGTTCCGTAACAATTAGTCCGTTACTATCGATGAATGAGCCTATCCCCTAATATACTTGCCAGCATTTATATGATGGTATCCATGCTGGGCTTTGTGCTCAACGATATGCTAATAAAGACGTTGGGCGATAGCTTGCCTACCTCTCAAGTCATGTGGATTCGCGGCTGTTTTTTAAGCGTCTATATTTTTGCCATTATCTGGCAGCGGGGACTATTGCCTCGCTGGAAAGAAGCCGTACGAGTGCAAATTGGGGTTCGAGCTGCTTGTGAAGGTGGCGCTACCCTGTTTTTTCTGACCGCTTTGGTGCTACTACCTTTTGCCAATATAGCGGCCATACTTCAATTCTTGCCACTAGCCGTAACCATTGGCGCGGCTGTTTTTCTTGGAGAGCCCGTAGGCTGGCGTCGTTGGTTAGCAATATTGGTTGGTTGTGTTGGGGTGCTTATTATTATCAGACCCGGAATGAGTGGGTTTCACAATGCATCCATTCTGGTATTGGTCTCTGTTGTATTTGCTGCAGCACGAGATCTGGTCACCCGAAAATTGCCAGGCAAGATACCATCGCTGTTGGTTTCATGGGTGTCTGCCATAATAATTGCCCTGTTAGGCATGGTCTTAACTCTGACTCAGGGTACTTGGGAGGCAATGAACATTGAACAAGTCATCACGTTAATGGCAGCGGCGTTCTTCCTGTTTTTTGGATATCAGTTCATCATTCAGTGCATGCGTATAGGTGAAATTGCATACGTTGTTCCGTATCGTTATACGTCCTTACTTTGGGCTATTTTAATTGGGTATCTGGTGTTCGATGAAATCCCTGATAAATACACGCTAGTCGGGTCTGCCATAGTGGTTGCAATGGGTCTGTATACCATGTACCGAGAATTACAGATCAATAAAAAGACAAAAAGAATCAAATAGCCTGTTGTCTTGCCATTTAGTCTTTAGGTTGTTTCTTGTTAGAGTGCTTCTTGTCAGATTGCTCTGTTTGAGATTGTACTGTTTCGTCATCCGGTAAATTGTTGTAGCGCTCTAACACTTCGTTATCATAGCTATCCCATTCATTGGCCTCGTCTTCTTCTTCTAATAAATCCAATTGCGCATCGTCAGCAGCTTCAATCGCAAACTCAGCGCCAGCGGGTGTTGACCGACTGGTTACCAGGATAAATGGTGCAGCGTCTTCTGGAGCAACGTTGTATTTTCTTTGTGTCATGCGATAGATGCCATAAGCGCATGTGACCGCCATCAAAACCGAAATAGTGATAAAGAACCAATGGTTCCCAAATTCACTCATTGCATAGCCGACCAGAACAGGTCCAGTCATTGCACCCGCGCCATTGATGAACAACAGTCCACCAGAAACAGCAGCCATTTGGTCGTATTCTGTGTAGTCATTGGCGTAGGCAAGAAACAATGAATACATAGGATTTGATGTGCCACCCATAAAAAATGCTATTGCAACCAAAGCAATGTAGTTGTCGCTTAAAAATAATCCCGCGGCCGCACTCAGTGCACACAAGGCAGATACGGTAATGATCAGGTAACGTCTGTCGTATCGATCGGACAGCCAGCCAATAGGGTACTGAAACACCATCCCACCCAAAAAAATAGCCATGATGAAGTACGAAACCTGAGCAATAGTGAAACCGCTTTGCGTTGCGTAGACTGGCGCCATGCCAAACAGCGTGGCGAAAACCCCACCAAGCAAAAAGGTACCAAAGCAGGCCAGTGGCGATGCCTTAATCAAGTCCTTAATTGACATCGCTTTGGTGGTTTCGTGTACTGGAGCAGGGGATACTGACAGCAAAATAGGTGCAAACGAGACTGATACCAGCACAGTAATCAACACGAACAAGTTGTAACCAGCAGGGTCTGCAACGTTAAGCAGTAGCTGGCCAAGCACCATGCCAAGCATCTGTACGATTAGGTATAAGGATAGGGATTGGCCACGCTGTTCATTGGTTGAAGAGTGATTTATCCAGCTCTCTGCAACAACGAAAATAGCAGAAAAGCAAAAACCCACCAGTAAGCGCAAGAGTAACCAGGCGATTGGGTGAACCACGGCTGCGTACAAAATGAAGGCTGCAGATACCAATGACCCGAAAGCTGCGAAAACCCGAATGTGCCCAACTCGTTTTAGTAGCCAGGGCGCTGCTCTTGAACCTCCCAGAAAGCCGATAAAGTAGGCAGACATAATCACACCCATGGTAGCTGGCTCAATGTTTTCCAAAGAGCCGCGCACACCAAGTAAGGTGCCCTGCAATCCATTGCCGAGCATCAATAGCAGCATGCCAAGCATCAACGGCCAGGTATTTGTAAGTACACCAATCATGCTTAGAGACTAGGACAACAAAATGAAACTTATGTAGATTATCGATCACAATTGCTTGTCGTATATCCCCCGCTTTTCGCAATGTCGCGCTTAAGACAGCCGGTGGGTATAATGGGCGCAATTAGACAACGAGCAAATTCAGGAAAGCCCAGGACCATGAGCAAAACAATTGATTACTACCATTTCCTGATTTCTCCCTGGAGTTATTTTGCTATTGGGCGATTTAATGAGCTGCGCGAAAAACATGACGTGGTTGTTAACTACAAGCCCATTGATGTGATGCAAACGTTTGACAATATGGGTGGTCTGCCACCGGCGAAGCGGCACCCGTCAAGGTTGCATTTTCGAATGCAAGAGCTAAAACGATGGGCAAACTATCTAGGCGTGCCTATAAACTTTACTCCGGCACACTTTCCCACTAACCAGGCAATGGCTGCAAAAATGGTATATGCCGCGAACGGTGCTACAGGCAACCCACAGGCAGCCGATTTCAGCGATGCTTTGCTTCGTGCATGCTGGGCAGAAGAAAAGGACATAGCAGATGAAGCCACCTTGGTGGACGTGGCCAATGCCAGTGGTCTTAAAGGAGTTGCTCTGTTAGAGCAGGCCAAAGAAGAAGAGTTTGCTCAACAGCTTCAGTTAATTACTGATGAAGCTCATCGCAAACAAGTTTTTGGCTCACCTACTTACGTTGTCGGTGATGAAATATTTTGGGGTCAAGATCGAATTGATTTTCTGGAACGTCATCTGGAAACCTGAGTCGCAATTTAAATCGACAATCTAATCGACAATAAAGGCGGTATAAAGACCGATGGTTGCTGTTAATTTGACACTGTTGGCTCAGCTTTGAGAATCATTGCGATATTTCACGTTAAGCTGCGTGCAGATCAATCCTGATTAGCACACACTTGTGCTAGTGCTAGCAATTGAAATGGTCACCAAAGTGAAAAACCCCATGCACCACTTACCCAAGTTGTTTGTGGTAACAGTTCTGCTACATGCAGGCCAGACATATGCTGATACCTGTAAGGCCGAAGATACCAGCGCCGAATACAAGTTAGTCTTCGAAGATAATTTTGATGGTGGAAGCCTCGATCGCAATCGCTGGGATACTGAGTTTCTTTGGGGCCCGGGTGTCATTATCAACAACGAGCAGCAGTACTACGTTAATGAAGGTCAGTTTGGCTACGACCCGTTTACCGTCACTAACGGCCAGCTAACTATCTCTGCAATAAAAGCCCCGTTTGACCAAACCGAGCTTTATCTAACAGGCTCAATCTATTCTGAAACGTCAGCTGAATTGCTTTGGAGAACGCCGGCAGGCGCGGTGCGATACGAAGTTTATCGTAATGGTGAATTTCAAGCTGCCGTAAACGGTGGTTCGTATTTCGAACCCAACATTCGAGAAGGTATTGACTACGCTTACGAAGTTAGCGCACTTGATGCCAACGGGCAGGTCATTGTAACGGCACAACTGACCATCAATACCAGTGATCGCCCGCCTACATTTCCTGATCAGGCCTTTAGCTTAAATCTTGAGCATAAAGTCTATTCTGGTAAAAGTGCTGAAGTTACCTGGGATCCACCTAACAGGGCAGGCCGTTTTGAAATTAATCGCAATGGCACCGTGTATAAAAATCTGGTGGGTTCGGTCTTTGCCAGTCTTTATGAGGACACTCTTGATGCTGATCAGACTTATCGCTATGAGGTAAACGTTTACGACAACTGCAATCAGTTCATCATCGGCGATTCTGTGACTTTCCGTCCGGGTGATGGCAACACCCCGCAGGATAACTCAGTACAACGCCTGGTAATAGAGGTTGATGAATACTCAAAAACCACTGCCGAAATTTCTTGGAATGCGGTGGCAAACGCGGCCAGTTACGATATCTATGAAGACGGTGTATTTATTGAGAATACGGATGGACGCTCCGTGTTCAGAGATAACCTGGTACCGGGCATCGATAAACGTTTTCGCGTTGTAGTGCTCGACTCAGACGGTAACACCATCGATGAAACCGGACGTGTTATCAACACAGCTGACAACAGCTTTGCGTTGAATCGACAACCTTATCTATCCGGCATGATCACCAGCTATAACTCGTTTCGATTCCTTTATGGCCGAGTGGAAATGCGTGCTCGTATGCCCGCGGGCAAGGGCCTTTGGAGTGCTTTTTGGCTACTGAATGCGTACTACAAGCAAGATGAGCCGTCTGACCCCGAAATCGATATTATTGAAGCCATTGGTGATCGCACCACTACCGCTAATCAGGCGTATCACTACATGACTGACCCTGACGGCGATGGATTCTTCAACGATCGTCAAACCGTTGAAAACCGTTCATTCATCAACGATTTCTCAGTCGATTTTCATACTTACTCGGTTGAGTGGACAAAAGGTTTGTTGGTCTACTTTGTTGATGGTGTTGAAGTCAAACGCATTGAGGGTGACATAGTGTCAGACGAGCAGATGTACATCATTGCTAATCTGGCCGTTGGAGGGTGGTTCCCCGGCCCCGCAGATGAAACAACGCCGTTTCCCGCTAAATTCGAAATAGATTATATTCGCGTCTACCAACGTTAATATATTAATGGGGACGGAGGGATTTATTATTAACCACATTGTAAATGTGGTTAATAATAAATCCCTCCGTCCCCATTAATTTTTCTGTGCCCGTCTCTTTCTAAGAGCTGTTAAGTTATCGAAAGCAGTTCGTTAACCAGGACACTACAGATATAAAAGGAGAACTAACATGGGTTTCGCTCACATCCACAGCAAAGCTTTAGTAAAACAGTTTACGGGCTTCATGCTCGCTATTGGCGTATTAACAACGACTGCCTGCGTGACCAACGTCTCATCTCAAATCAAGGAAGAAAATCGTGATAATACGGGTACTTTTGATGGTCGTTGGACCGCTGAAGTGCAAAAGTCCGCTGGTCGACAAATCATGCCAGGTAACTGGCTTGCCAACTGCAATGGCGAGCCCTGGACATTCAACCTCGATGTGAACAAAGGCGTGGCAAAGACCAATCTGCGTTTTGCCAAAGAAACTACATTTGTTGCCGGGAACGGTGATTTTCGGTTTGATATCCCTCTGGAAAGTAAAGCCACTGCAAGCCCGGGCGCTGTCCGGCAGCTGGGGCTGGCAGACCGAACCATGATTGTCTATGGAAATTTGAAGAAAGCGAAGGGGCGTGTCACGTTCGGTGTTGCTGAATTTGGCAACAGTGGATGCACCGCAGTTATCAAATTCGCAGCCAAGGGTGGTGATGCCGCTTAATACTCGCGGCACTATCCTGTGCTTAACGGAAGCGCCATCGATGTTACCCCGTGACGTTGCCCCGTAAAGCTTGTTTTTAGATTTTGGACTGCTTCCACCATGCGTCACTGCCGTTAGATGCGTGATTACATGCCGATGGAAGCAGTTTTTTCAATTTGCGTACAACTGCACCAATTTGGTTTTTGTTTTGCCTCAACAACTAAATCAGGGTTTTATCTTCCCACAACCGTTTGCGTGTTCACCTTTTTTTTGGGCATTACTCACAAAAGTTAGATGACAAAAATCCCTGCTAACAGTTATTCACATTTGGCGCTCTTTTTCGCGACCTTACAGCTAACCCACCCTCGTTTAGTTTCTTGACGTGTGTTCGATAACAACACTGGAACCACGACACTGGCTCAACAGTCGTAAGCAATTTTTTTGAGTCGGCTTCAAGTGGTTAATCCGATGTTTTTTTTAGTCGACTCATTTAATAATAGTACTGAGGGTGAAACTCAAATGAAAATGAATAAACTGGGCGCATTAGCGTCTCTTGCTGTGCTGCTGTCAGTATCCGCGTGTAGCAGTTCTGGTGACAAGGCAGTTGGTTCGGACAACTCTGATATGCTGCGTCAACTTGAAGCGCGTCAAGCCTCACTTTCTTCTCAGGAAGCGGAGCTGAAAGCTCGTGAAGCTGCTCTGGCTAACCGTTCATCTGCTCAGCCTGTTTCTATGGGTGCAAATGGAGACTTATTACCTCCTAATGCAAAATCGGGACAGTGTTTTACCCGTGTTTGGTTGCCACCAACTTACAAGACAGTATCTACTCGAAAGCTTGTAAGCGAAGCCGGTGAACGTATTGAAGTTATTCCTGCTAAATACGGTAAAGTTAAAAAGCGTGTTTTAGTTGAAGAAGCTTCCACTAAGCTTGTAACTATTCCTGCTACATATCGTACGGTAACAGAAAAAGTGATGGTTCAGCCTGCTCGCACAATCACTGAAACTGTACCTCCTGTATACGTTACCAAGAACGAGCGTATTCTTGAAAAAGCTGCTCACACCGTATGGAAGAAAGGCACAGGCCCTATTCAGCGTATCGATGAGTCAACTGGTGAGATCATGTGTTTAGTTGAAATTCCTGCTACATACAAGACTATCTCTAAGCGTGTACTACAGACTCCAGCGTCTACTCGTAACCGTAGTCTTCCAGCAGAATACAGAACAGTCACAAAGAGAGTTGTTGCAACACCAGCCTCTACCAAGACTATCGAAATTCCTGCGAAGTACAGCACTGTGACAGTGACAGAAGAAGTGCAACCATCTTCAGAGCGTCGTATTGCGATACCTGAAAAGTTCACTACAGTTAGCTCGCAGCAGCAGGTTACTGAAGGTAAAATGGATTGGCGTGAAATCATGTGTGAAACTAACACAACTCCTTCACGCATCATGGATATCCAGCGTGCGCTTAAGAGTGCTGGTTTCAACCCTGGCCCAATCGACGGTGGCTTGGGTTCACAAACTATCTCTGCAGTTAACGCGTTCCAACGCTCTAAAGGATTGCCTGTTGATAAGTACCTGAATGTTCAAACTGTTAACGCTCTGGGCGTATCTATGAAGTAAGCGCCTATCGCGTTTGAAGACTTCCCTGCAACGGGAAAGTAATGAATCCTCGGTCAGGCAACTGACCGGGGATTTATTTGTTTGTATTGCATGAAAATATCAACAAGCACAGCAATCAATATTATCCCGGCGCCTGCCATCGATGCTTTGTTTAGTGTTGTGCCAATAAGTACGTATGCCGACAGGGTGGCTACCAAAATTTCTGACATGGTTAGAAGCGCTGCAGTGGGTGCAGCTATGCGTTGTGCTCCCCATACTTGACCTATCAAAGAGGGGTAGAGCAGCAGGATTGAAAAACCCAGCGTGGTCACTATTACCACTGGCCAGGAGTCTACCTTGGGTAGTGCAGCCATATCGGTATTACCCATGCTTAAGAAAAACGCAGCTGCCATGGCTGCAATAATCGCTGCAGTGACTCCCGTTGCGCCGATCAGGGCAATGGCATTAACGTCTTCTTTGCCACGAATAAGCGCAAGACTGGTGCCCCAGCAAATGCCTGCCAACAGTCCACACCAATCACCCACATTAGATGGTATGGGTATACCTTTACCGCCACCAAGGAGTAGCCACATACCTGTTAACGCCGTTGTAATAACCACCAGGCGGATGGGAGTGATAGGTTCTTTATAAAAAAAGCGAGCGGCCAGTGTCGTCCATACAGGTAGAAGGTAGAACAAAAACACCACGCGAATGACATCGGACACGATAACGCCGGTGAAGTACAACACGGTTGATAAGCCAAGTGCACCACCGATAAACCAAGTATCGAATGATCGCAAGGCGATCAGTTGTTTCCTCCCTACCAGCCACAGAACTGCAGGGATAACCACAGCGAGCATAACCAGTGTAATCGCCCACAGGCCAGTAACACCTTGATGGTCCAAGAACCGGAGAGGAATCCAGAACAGCCCCCACAAGGCTGCGCCAATGGCAACTCCAAAACCACCCTGAACTGTGCTGGTTCCGGGGAGCCAGGGGCTGCGTGCAATGCCAGAACTACTTAGGTCGTTTGAGCTCACTTGTTTTCGTTCAGCTGGATAGCTCCGAGCGAATGTTTTTTAACAACTCGTGATCTTTATGCTCATTAAATTCTGGTGCATTTGTCCAGTCATAGGACCACACCGGCGCTGTTTTAAGATTATCTGGTTCGGTATGAAATCGCGGAAATACATGAGCGTGCAGCGCTGGCTCCAGGTTGCCCAGCATTTCGTAATTGATGCGTACAGCTTCTGTTACTTTTAATACTGCATCGCCAAGACGACACATATCCATAAGAAAGGACTGCCGTTGCGCTAAGTTCATGGCGTTCAAGTGCGGCACAACAGGGTCGGGAAGCAGCAAACAGTAACCGCGTAGAAATTGCACATCTCCCATCACGGCCCAGCCAGAATCCATTTTGCTAATGCATTTGTTGTAAGTGCCCTCTCGGCACAATTCAACGCGTTGATGAATAATTGTAGACATGGAATTTTTCCCTGGCAAATTAGATTATTAAAAAAGGCCACAAAAAAAGATTTTTAATAAGTTTGCCAACTAGTTATTGCCAATAAGTTACCAGTAAGAGATTGCATCGTTATACATATTTTCCATGTCAACAAGGTTTGATTCTCTTGGCGCATTGGCAATAGCGCGTGTTTGCCTGATAGAAGAAGCAGCGAGTGCTTTCACGTGAGAGCTATCGAATCCGACGCCGCTTAAGCCGTTGGGCATGTGGGTGTCTTTCATTAGCTGTATCAGGCGTTTTGACAACACTTCACCAGCATCATCGGGTGTTGCGCCTTTTTGATCAGCTCCAAGCCATTGTGCACTTTCTAAGTGACGATTTCCTGTGGCTTCGCCGGTGTATTTGAAGATAGCGGGTGCGTTGACTACCACACTAATGCCATGCGGAATAAAGGGTGAATTTATTTTGTAGCCGGCAGTCGTGATGTTGTCCATTAAGTGGGTGATGCCGTAGGACATAGCGTGTGGCAAGTGTGTGCCGCAGTTACCGAATGCTATGCCTGCAAGTGTGGATCCCCACATAAGTTGTGCGCGGGCTTCGCTGTCACTACTGTCGTTAACACCACGTACCAAGTACTGGTTAACAATTCCAAGAGCCTCTTTTGCCACCATGTCGCTAAAAGGGTTAGCCCCTTGTATGTATTGTCGCGTATTTGGATTTGTAACTTTAGCGTGTTGATTGTAAGCCCGTGCGGTGAAACACTCTAATGCATGACAACACAAATCAAAGCCAGTTGACGCAATCACATTAGGCGGCAAACTGTCGCAGCATTGTGGATCTACAATAGCTTCTGTTGGTAACAGGTAAGGATTAGCAACAACAAATTTTGTATTGAGACTGTTGATACGAATAACCGTGATGGACGTGCATTCAGAGCCTGTGCCCGAAGTGGTCGGGCAAGCCAAATGAGGTAATACCGGAGTGTTAAGTGTTTTGCCCTGGCCAATGGGCGGTGCGAAATAGTCGTTGATATGGCCGCCTTGCTGATGAATTAACAGCGCACCCTTTGCTGTGTCTATGACCGACCCACCTCCTACTGACACTAAGCCATCGAATGGGCGGTCGGGTGAGCTTGCACCTAAAAAATCTGCTCCACGCATTATGGTGTCGTCGCAGGGTTCTACTCTAATATCAGAAAAAACAACGGCCTCTATACCAGCATCTTTGAGTGATTGTTTGGCGATGGCAACAAGCGGTCCATCTAAAAGATACGGGTCTGTAAACAGAGCAACCCTGCGCAGGGAATAACGCTTGCAGCGCTCACCCACCTCATTAAGTACACCCCGTCCAAAGCTTAACCTTGGCATAGCCACAGTGAATGCGTTGGCACCGTCGTGTGTCGGATCGTCGTATTGGCATCCCATAGCTCTGTGTCCCCTTTTGTTGTCTTGTCGCGGGTTGATAGCGCCATAGTAGCAGCCACCAAGCGAATATTCGAATTGCAGGACAATATTTGGCAAGTCAAACAGGCTTTATGCGTTTTATACTTACCGCATGGATACAAGTCTGCCTTTTTCTGAAACTGAAGCCCTCGCGGCTGTGCGTAATCGCGATGCTGCTTACGATGGCAGATTGTTCTTTGCTGTTGTAACCACTGGCATTTTTTGCAAGCCCTCTTGTTCCTCTCGTGCTGCAAATGCTGAGAACATGCGCTTTTACGCCACTGCCGCAATGGCGCGTGATCAAGGTTTTCGTGCCTGTAAACGATGTTCTCCTGAAAATGCACCGGCCGATTCTAATCCGGTTATAGAAATAGCCAGATATATTGAATCACACGCAGATCAAAAGTTAACTCTGACAGATTTATCAAAGCGTTTTGATTTTTCTTCCACTTATTTACAAAAAGTGTTCAAGCAAAACATGGGCGTCTCACCTAAAACGTTTCAAGATGGAATCCGCCAACAACGTTTCAAAGCCTTGTTAAAAAACGACGGAACAGTAACAGATGCCATTTTTAATGCAGGCTTTGGATCAACAAGCCGAGCCTATGAGAATACGGCTGATCAACTGGGTATGACACCTGCAGAATACAAAGCCGGTGCAAAGGGTAAAAAAATATCTTATTACTGTGCAGCTACTTCAGCAAGAATGAAATTGGGTTTTATGATGCTTGCTGCAACGGATAAAGGTGTTTGTTTTTTGATGTTTGGTAGCAGCGAATCTGTTTTACTGAGTATGCTGGCAGAAGAATTTCCTGCAGCGCTGTTTGTAAAGGCTAAAAAAAGTGAGCAGATAAAGCAATGGTTTGCAGCTATTGATCAACACTTGGAAACGGCGGTCCCGCTGCCAGAAATTCCACTTGATTTGCAGGGCACAGCATTTCAATTGCGTGTATGGTCCTTTCTGCAATACATAGCCGTGGGAGACGTACTGAGTTACTCAGATGTAGCGATCGGCATCGGACAACCCAAGGCTGTGCGTGCGGCCGCAACAGCCTGTGGTAAAAACCGAATAGCAATGCTGGTCCCCTGTCACCGAGTACTGCGCGGTGACGGCACCGTCGGTGGCTATAGATGGGGAGTAGAGCTTAAGAGAAAATTGCTCGAGTTAGAACAGAAAAAGGCGCCCAAAAAAAAGACACCTTAAAAGGTGTCTTTTCCTCAAGCTTTTTTTTGAGTTTATTAAATCAGCTGTTTAGCTTTCTTGCTTCTTTAAAATGGCCAGGCCCTTTAACAGATTAAGCGCTTCGTACAGTTGGAAGTCATCAAATACCAGGTTATCGGCATTGTTTAATTCTTCCTCGGCTTTCTTTTCTTCGGCAGTTTGCTCGTCTTCACCCGTTAAATGGCCAGATAAGCTGGACTCAGTTAAAGGTTTATAATCAGATTCTTCCTCTGGTTTATTCCACGTGCCTGGCTTGTTAATAATATCTGGCTCGATACCTAATGCCTGTATAGAGCGACCCTCTGGAGTGAAGTATCGTGATGTTGTTAGTTTTACAGCGCCACCAGTTTGTAAGTCCTGAATGGTTTGTACTGACCCTTTACCAAATGTCTTTGTGCCCATAATGATTGCACGTTGGTGATCTTGCATTGCACCGGCGACAATTTCTGATGCCGAAGCGGAACCGCCGTTGACCAAAACCACCAGTGGGCTGCCATCCAGTATGTCACCTTGAGTGGCGTCGTAACGTAGTTTGTTGTCTTCTTCGCGACCGTCGGTGTAGACGATCATGCCATCATTCAAGAAGGCATCGGATACCCCAACAGCACCTGATAGTACACCGCCCGGGTTGTTACGCAAATCGAGGACCATGCCTGCAAGCTCACCGTCAGATTCTTCTTTCATCTTTCGGATAGCCTTAAGCATGTCGGCTGTTGTTTTAGTTTGGAAGTTAGAGATGCGTACATAGCCGTAGTCGTCGTCAAGCATGCGATTTTTTACACTGGTCACCTTAATGATGGCGCGCTTAATGACAATAGTGATTGGTGCGTCTTCGCCTTCGCGAATGACAGTCAGGTCGATTGGACTGCCGGGTTTGCCACGCATAAGTTTAACGGCGTCGTTTAAGGACAAACCTTTAACAGGGGTATCATCAAGGCGAATAATAAGATCACCAGTTTGCATGCCAGCACGAGCAGCTGGTGTGTCATCTATTGGAGAGACAACTTTTACAAAGCCGTTTTCCATACTAACTTCGATTCCCAAGCCACCGAATTCACCTGTGGTGCCAATGCGAAGTTCGTTAAATTCTTCTGCGTTTAAATAAGAGGAGTGTGGGTCGAGGCCATTGAGCATACCGCGGATGGCGTATTCGAGTAATTCTTCATCGGATACTTCTTCGACGTAGTCGTTTTTGATTCTGGAGAATACGTCAGTGAAGGTGCGCATCTGGTCTAATGGCAAAGCAGCTTCGCTGGCATTGCGCGTGGCCCAAACACCTTGGCCGAGCGTCATAGAGGCGCCTAGCAAGGTGCCTAGCAGCACCATCGTTAGCGGTCTTGATTTCACACTCATTATTTTTTTGCTCCAAACCTATGGTTACAGGCACTGCCTGATACTTTCCCGGTTTTATCCCACTTGCTGATCAACAGACTATAACCAGGCGATTCCGTTGGAATCCAGGTAAGCCCGTGATTTTATTGGCAGTCTACCGCCTTTTTCGGCCCAAATCCGTTACTTCTTGGCACTAACAAAACTGTTTTTGGCGCTGACCCACTCTTTTGGGTCGACCGGTTTCGCGTTATGACGTATTTCAAAGTAGACACCGCTGGTCTTTTGACCACCCGAATCTCCAACAGTTGCAATAGTTGCACCTGTTTCTACCCAATCGTCCTTTTTCACCGCCACATCGCGGTTTCCGCCATACAATGTCATATAGCCGTCACCATGATCAACGATAACCAGCATACCGAAGCCTTGCAACCAATCGCTGTAAACAACCTCGCCATCAGCGACGGTGCGCACAGGCATGCCATTGTTAGCATCGATAAAGTAACCGTTCCAGCGTAATTTGCCGACAGATTTAACGTCACCAAAATGCGCTTTTATTTCACCAGCCACAGGCAGTGCATAGCTGCCTTGCCCGGCAAGAAAATAGCCTGAGCGCGAAACTTGTGCGGCGCGCAGTTCTTCCATCAGTGCCTGCAGGCGCTCCTGGTCGTGTTTGAGCTGAGCAACCGTGCGGGTTTTGTCAGTAATTTCTAATTCGACCTTACCGATGGACTGCTGATTTTGCGAACTTTGCGTTTGATACGAATCAAACTGCTTGGTGGCTTTCTTTTTAATGTGATTGAGCCAGTTGCGATTCTTCAGAGCTTCTTGTTTGGCGGTGGTAACGATTTTAAGGCTGGCTTGTTGTTTAATAATGGCTTGTTGTTGTGCACGCATAAAATAACCGGTGTATACGCCCAGCCTGTCCGCTGCCGCTGGGTTATCGTTTTGCAAAACCACTTTTAAGCCGCTGCCCGATGCAACGCGCTGTGCCCGGCGTATTGATTCTGCCAACAATCGCTTGCGTTGCTCCACATTGTTTTCGGCTAGCTCGATATCAGCGTCGAGCTTGTCCAGTTGCTGGTTGTAAGCGTCGATGTCGCTGGTTAACCCCTTGATACGCTTTTCACGCTCACCCACCTTCTCATTGCTTGCGTTCAGGGCTTTTGTCAATTTGTCTCTGAGTGCGCGGCTGGCAATGATTTGCGCATCGAGCTCTTTCAGGCGCTCATTGGTGGACAGTATTTCCAGCTCAATACCTTCAATGCTATTGGCTTGCGTGTCATTTGAATCGCTACTGTGGCCGGGCAGAGTCCAGCACAGAGCACTCATCAGAAGAGCAATACCGACACGGTTGCCGCCGAAGCTTGTCAGCGAATGAGGTCGTATTACAGGTTGCGATCGTGGTTGCAATCGATGTCGCGTTGGAAACAGGCGCGCTGAAGCTGGAACTGGCATACAGCAAGTGTAGCCTTTTATCGGGCTGGGGTAAGGGCTGGGGTAAGGGCCGGGGTAAGGGGAAGCTTAGGGTTAAGGTGTGTGTCGCAGTGGTTAACCCGTGCGAACGATGGCGCAACAGGGTTATGTTTGTCCAGTAACAATGGTGCCAGGCGATATAAACGGTGGTTTGTCAGCTTTTTTACGTATCCAGTTAAGTGCCGAAAAGACCTGGGGCTGATCGATGAATTTAATCAACAGCTGGTGCTTGCCCGGGAACTCACACAGTGCCAGGCCCAACACAAGAAAAACCAAACCCGGGCCCGGTGTGAGCATCATCACGAACCCGATGCAGATAATAGCGAAACCGACGAGAGTTTTAAGCGTTGAGAAAATCATTCGACCCGGTGAATATACAATGTGTTTCGGTGGGCGTGCAAAGTAGTCGTCGGGTAATTTAGCCAGCAACCAGGGTGTGGCCATAAGTGTGGTTATCAGTAGCGCTACCGATAAAATACCGAGCACAACAACCGACGTTGAGTGTTGTGACAGCCAGGATGTCAGAAAATCCAACATGTATTTCCAACTTTAACGATAGCTCTATTCTAGCCAGTTGATCTCGTTAGCGGTGTATTGATTTACGATCGTACTGCGTAAGCTCTCCGCCATATACGATCCATACTCAGTTGGAATACGCCCAGACATGATTTCAGCATTGCGTTGTGGCAATAATGGCTCGCGATAGGGATTGGCAAAGCCTGCCGGATACATCGGTCCGCCAAACTTGTCGTACTTGTCAATCGCGCCGACGGTGTGCAGCATCTCATGGGCAATCACAATGTTGTTTTGATTAGTTTGTCCCGGTACCGCAAACGCGTGCACCAAACCCATCAAGCCTTTTTGCATGCCTAAAGAATGCGCCAGTGGTTGATCATTGTCGCCTGAGTGGTACATCACGAACATGCGTATGCGAGTCAAATCGGCGCCGTCGTCGGGGGTGTTTCTATAAGCCCACCATCTAAATCGTAATCCCCAGACTAAAACAGAAATCTGATTGGCATTTGTGGGCCAGACTGGTGGGGGTGTTTGAATCTGCTCACCAAGGCTCACTTGAAAGGGTTGAGCCAAGTCCAGGTCGTAGCGTTGGGCTTCGCGTTCGGACCAGCGATCAATTATACTGAAATCACGGGTACTGAGACCTTCGATATAATCGGCAGTGGATAAATGATGGTCAGCGTTTATCGGGAAAACCGTGACTTGTAATGTTTGATTCCAATTGCGGGTGTACACCAGTTGCGTAAGGCTGACGAAACCGACACACAATAGCGCTAGTAACAATAGTGTTACTCGGATGGATGCAAAGCTGGGTAATCGCATGGGTAGCTTGTTGTCAGATTATCATTGACCTTCTAGGGTTTTCGGAGCGATGGGCAGCCAGCTTGAATGAGATTGCAGGCTCTGAGCGACTGGTTGCTGCACAAAGGTAACCAGGTCTTGTTTTAACCTTTAAAGATCACATAGCATCGACAGCGATAATGCCAAATCAACGACTTAAGCCAGGTGGGGTCAACTTTGAGCATCGTCTTTATGCCGAATTTCTGCTATCTATACGCCATACATTGGCTTAAACAACATTCTTTTTTATGAAAGAACCCAATCCTGTTGTCATTGCACGAAAAGACTACCAAGCTCCCAACTGGACAATAGACAAGACTGAGCTGGTATTTGAGCTCGCGCCTGGCAATACCATCGTACACAGCACCTTGCACTTGTATCGCCAAAGTGCTGGTCCACTTCGACTGGATGGTAGTGATCTGGAATTGATATCTATTCATGTTGATGACCAGCTACTCGATGCTTCCGAATACACTTTGGGAGATGAGCACCTGCAGATAGAATCTTTGCCCGATAGCGCAAAACTATCCATTGTTGTGCAGATTAACCCTTTGGATAACACCGCATTGGAAGGCTTATACTGCACCAGTGGAAATTTTTGTACGCAATGTGAAGCGGAGGGTTTTAGAAAAATAACCTACTACCTCGACAGGCCTGATGTGCTTTCAGTTTTTAGCGTCAGTATCATCGGCGATGCACATGCCTGTCCTGTGATGTTATCCAACGGTAATCTGGTTTCACACGAAAAGCTTGCCGACGGTCGCCAACAGGTAAATTGGCATGACCCATACCCCAAACCATGTTATCTGTTTGCTTTAGTGGCGGGAAACCTTTCTCGGGTGGACGATAGTTTCACCACGCGCTCCAATCGGCAAGTTGATCTGCATATCTACGTCGAAGAACATAATCTGCAGCAATGTCAATTTGCTATGGATGCATTGAAGCTTTCCATGAAGTGGGATGAAGAAGTATATGGTCTCGAATACGATCTCGATTTATTCATGATTGTTGCGGTCGATGATTTTAATGCAGGCGCGATGGAAAATAAGGGTCTTAACGTATTTAATTCCAAATACGTTTTGGCAGACCGAGAATTAGCAACCGACGACGATTTCCTTGCAGTAGAAGCCGTTATTGCACATGAGTACTTTCACAATTGGACTGGAAACCGAGTGACGTGCCGAGACTGGTTCCAGCTTAGTTTAAAAGAAGGGCTGACCGTTTTTCGTGATCAGGAATTTAGTTCCGATGTGCGATCAAGAGATGTAAAGCGAATTGAAGATGTGCGCATGTTACGAGCACAGCAATTTGCTGAGGATGCCGGTCCAATGTCACATCCAATTCGACCCGATCATTTTATTGAGATCAATAATTTTTACACGCTTACGGTGTACGAGAAGGGTGCCGAAGTTATTCGTATGATCCACACGCTACTAGGACCGCAAAAATACTATAAAGGCATCACGTTATACTTTGAGCGACATGACGGGTCGGCTGTTACCTGCGATGATTTTGTAAGTGCTATGGAGGATGCCAGCGGCATCTCGTTAGTAGCCTTTAGACAATGGTATTCACAATCGGGTACGCCGAGGGTTCACGTGACTGACCATTATGATGCTGCAAACCAACGGTATACGCTGAACGTTAATCAGCAAAACCCGGATTCGACTGGTGAGCCAAGAGAGCCGCTGCATATTCCGTTGCGTATGGGTTTGCTTGATCAGGATGGCAACGCAATGCCAATAAAGATTGGTCGCCCGGACACTAATAACAGCAGCGTGCTTGATGTTGTAGAGGTCGCGCAGTCTTTTGTATTTGAGCATATGGCCACCAGGCCAGTACCTTCTCTGTTGCGCGGATTTTCTGCGCCAGTCATTCTTGATTATGAATACGATGACGAGACACTCGCGTTTCTGCTGGCACGCGACCCGGATAGTTTCAATCGATGGGAAGCAGGTCAGCGTTTGGCCATGCGGATTATTGATCAACGGCTTGGCTCAAACGATGCCTCCGTATCACCAGGTTTTGTTGAAGCGTTTGAGCCGGTATTGAATGATAAGTCGTTAGATGCAGGCTTCAAAGCGCTGGTACTGCAAATGCCTGGTGTCAAAACAGTGTCGAACGATCAAAAAGTGATTGATGTTCAGGCTATAGATAAAGCCCTGCGCAGCATTCGATATGCAATCGCAGAACGCTATCAATCAGTTTTAACACAGTGGGTAATATCGAAACAGCACGACAGGCAATCATTGAGTATTGGCGAACGTAGCCTTGCTAATACAGCACTTTCCCTTTTGAGCGAACTGCCAAGCAAACATTGGCAGCCATTAGCAGTAAAGCAATATCAATCGGCCGACAACATGACCGACAGAGTGTCTGCCTTGAGAGTGCTGTGTAATCAACCTGATGAGACGCGTACTACCTGCGTTCAGGATTTTTACGATCGATTCTCACAGCACAAACTGGTTGTTGATAAATGGTTTGCTCTACAAGCTTGCGCTCAGCACTCACAAGTTGTGAATGATGTCATGGCTTTGTCGCAACACGAGGCGTTTGACATCCGTAATCCAAATCGCTTGCGCTCATTAATAGGCGCATTTGCTTCAAGTAACCCGGTTTATTTTAATGCCAGTGATGGTGCTGGCTATACTTTTGTATCAAACCATATTCTTGCTCTGGATCGTACAAATCCACAAGTCGCAGCAAGGCTGCTGGCTTCGTTTCTGCAATGGCGTCGATATTGCGAGCCACAACAATCATTGATGCAACAGGCTTTGGTGACCATAGCATCGCAAGAGCCACTATCAACGGATGTTTACGAGGTTGTCAGTAAGGCGTTAGGTGATTCCTAACCGCGTAGTGCATGGTATTAAAAATACAAAATCTTCAAAATATATTGTTACGTCAGGTAATTAAACTACTCAAATTGTGTTGATAACGACACTTGGCAGATAAATCCCCAACAGGTATCAGTCGTCATAACAAGGGCACATTGTGAACAACTATGAAAAGCACAACGACGAGTCTAACTGATGGTACATGACATGATAATTTCAACTCGCAGCATAGTCTTCCACATCGACGTGGAGGTCGGAAAGCAGCGCGATTTTGAGGATGTTCAGTTATGTCAGAAGAACCACGTAAAAGCGGTACCGTTAAATGGTTTGATAATGCAAAAGGCTACGGATTTATCATTAGCCCGGAAGGCGATGATGTATTCGTACATTACCGCGCCATTGTTGGTGATGGATATCGTTCATTATCTGAAGGCCAGAAAGTTGAGTTTGTTGCTACTAAAGGTGACAAAGGATGGCAAGCTTCCGAGGTTTCCGCCTCTCAATAGTTCGTATACAAGTAAAATACTGCATTCAGCGTGTAAGCTCATTGGTAACCCAGCTATCAAGTTGGTTTGCCCATGAGCCAAACCAGTCAATTTGCACTGTTAAAAGAAAAACGTTTCGCACCATTTTTTACCACGCAGTTACTGGGCGCTTTTAACGACAATCTTTATAAGAACGCACTGGTTGCATTGTTAAGTTTCGGTGCACTACAGCTAAGCGCGGAAAAAGCTGGCTCTTTGATTGCGATAGCCGCCGGTATCTTTATTCTGCCGTTCTTTTTATTCTCTGCCTTCAGTGGGCAAATTGCTGATAAGTACGAGAAATCGATGCTTATTCGGCGAATTAAATTGGCAGAAATTGTTATCATGTGCCTTGGTGCAATTGCTTTTTGGCTCGGAAGCGTTCCAATGCTGATGGCCATCTTGTTTCTTATGGGCGTGCAGTCCGCTTTCTTTGGTCCAATCAAGTACGGTATTTTGCCGCAACACCTTCACGAGTCCGAACTGATCGGTGGCAATGGTGTTGTTGAGTTGGGTACTTTTTTGGCTATTTTGCTTGGCACCATCATTGGCACTCAGCTTATTACCAAATCGCCTGATGGTTCTGCCCTGCTTACCTGTGTATTTATTATTTTTGTGTCCATTACGGGTTTTCTTGCTGCCCGCCGTATACCTGTGGCGCCGGCGGTAGACCCCGCACTTAACATCCGCTTTAACCCTGTGGTTGAAACGTGGAAACTGGTTCGATACACAAAAAAGCACCGTGTTATTTTCCAGTCCATTTTGGGTATTTCGTGGTTCTGGTTCATGGGTGCAACCTATCTTTCGCAATTTCCCATTTACGCCAGAGATACTTTAGGCGGTAGCGGTGATGTCTATACCACCATGCTTGCAGCGTTTTCAGTAGGAATTGGTTGTGGCTCTGCTTTGTGCGAGAGATTATCTGGCGGCAAAGTCGAAATCGGACTGGTTCCGTTAGGTGCACTAGGCATAACCCTGTTTGGTCTGGATTTGTTTTTTGCAACACCGTCAGCACCGCTGGGCATTGACATGGGGGTGGGCGAATTTCTGTCGATTGGTGCAGCGTGGCGAATACTGATCGATATTTTGTTGATTGGCGTGTTTGGTGGTTTTTATATCGTGCCTTTATATGCGCTTATCCAAAAAACCAGCGCACCCGATCGATTATCAAGAGCCATCTCTTGTAACAATGTGATGAACGCTTTGCTGATGGTCATATCGGCGATCATTGTCGGCGTGGTGTTGAGTTTGGGCATGTCTATTGGCGCAATCTTTTTGTGTGTGGCAATAGGTAACGCGCTGGTAGCGGCTTATATATTCAGGTTAGTGCCAGAATTTTTGATGCGATTTTTAATTTGGATGCTCATGCACACCGCCTATAAAGTTAATAACGTAGGGCTGGCGAATATTCCAGAGAAAGGTGCAGCGATTTTGGCCTGTAACCATGTCAGTTTTGTTGATGCTTTGTTGGTGGGTGGTAGCAGTAGACGGCCGGTGAGGTTTGTTATGTACCACAAAATATACAAGCTGCCCGTGTTAAATTTTATTTTCCGCACGGCTGGCGCCATCCCTATCGCGGGAAAGCGCGAAGATGAGGCCATGTACAACAGCGCATTTGAGAAAATGCAGCAGGTCATTGGCAATGGCGAACTCTTGTGTATTTTTCCTGAAGGGGAAATTACCCGCAGCGGCGACATGAATCCATTCAAGCCGGGGATTATCCAGCTGATCGAGACAACTCCCGCTCCGGTCATACCTGTGGCACTAAAAGGTTTGTGGGGTAGTTTGTTCAGCCGAAAAGACGGGCCAGCTTTGCGCAAGCGACCGCGACGCTTATTTGCCAGAATTGGCCTTGTTGTCGGTGAGCCGATTCCGGCTGAGCAGGTTACGCTGGAAGCTTTGCAACAAGCTGTAGAAAATTTACGCGGTGAAGAACGCTAAATCACGCTGTTGCACTATGCTTTAGAGTATGCCATGTAATTGGCGCAACAGAGCAAGCCGATGTCTGACCCTACTGCCACTATTCGTTTTTGCCAGCAGTGTGGAAGCTCAGTGAAGCAAGAGATTCCCGCTGGGGATGATCGACTCAGAGCAGTGTGTGAGGCTTGTAAATTCATACATTACGAAAACCCCAAAAACGTGGTTGGTTGCCTGCTTGAATGGCACGGCAAGGTGTTGCTTTGCAAACGGGCCATTGAGCCGCGTAATGGTTATTGGACATTGCCAGCTGGTTTTATGGAAAATAAAGAAACAACAATGGACGGTGCGGCTAGAGAGGCTCGTGAGGAGGCTTGTGCCGGGTGCGATAATTTACGGCTGTTTGCGGTATACAACCTACCGCAAATTTCGCAAGTTTATATGATGTTTTTCGGCAGACTGTTCGATGGCATTGCGGCGGCTGGTGATGAGACGCAGGATGTAAAATTGTTTAGCCAACATGAAGTGCCGTGGGACGAACTGGCGTTTCCGGTGGTAACAGAATCACTAAATCGTTTTTTCGAGCGTAAGCAGGATCGTATTCGAGAAGTGCACTACGCAGATATATTCAGTCGGCCAGGCGCGCCACTGGAAATCGTTCGTCATTCTGGCTAACCCATTCACTGAATGAACCTGCATACATTGCACCGGGGTTGCGTTGGGCGTGAGCCATGGCAAGCATATTATGTGCGGCAGTCACACCAGACCCGCAATAGTGAACCAAGCGCTTTTCGCCCACTTGTTCAATCACCGGGTCAAAGCGTTGTTGCAGTTCTCTGACCGATTTGAACGTCCCATCAGCGTTTAAATTTTGCGCAAAGGGCGCGTTTAGCGCACCGGGTATGTGTCCGGCTACCGGATCAATCGGTTCGTGTTCACCGTTGTAGCGTTCGGTTTCTCTGGCGTCCAGTAAGCACACATCTTTATCGAGTACCTGATGTTTTTCGATATTGCTGGTCAGTGGCGCAACACGGGAAAAACTGCCGGTATTTTTTTCCCGGACATCTGATTCTTCTATTTGCATACCTTCTGACTTCCATGCGTGAAAGCCACCATCGAGCACAGCGCAGGCATTGTGACCTAGCCAACGGCTTAACCACCATAGCCTGCTGGCAATTGCACCAGGCTTATCGTCGTAAGCAATAATTTGTGTGTCGTTATTAATACCCCATTGTCTGAATTGCATTTGCAGTTGCCCGATATCAGGTAGCGGGTGCCTGCCGGTTTTACCTGCAACAACGGGCCCGGATAAATGATGATCGAGGTGCGCATACTGCGCACCAGGTATGCGTGATTGTTTAAAGGCTGTTTCTCCTGCACTGGTGTCGGCCAGAGAGAAACGGCAATCAATAATGATCCACTTAACCGAGTCTAGATGCTTGTTGAGCATCTCGACTGACACTAACGTGTTTAGTAGCTTAGTCAACTGACATTGTTGCCCGGGTTAAGTGGATTGCGTACGTTGCATATCACCGTTTACAAGTCACGAAGCTCACGACGCAGTATTTTACCGACGTTGGTCTTGGGAAGCTCATCGACAAATTGCACGAACTTGGGCCGTTTGTAACCAGTCAGATTTTCTTTGCAATGTGCAAGCACTGCAGCTTCAGTGAGTGATTGATCTTTTTTGGCGATGACCACTTTGACAACCTCGCCAGAATGTTCATCTGGTACACCAATAGCACCCACCTCCATCACGCCGGGCATCATGGCAATGACACCTTCAATTTCGTTAGGATAAACATTAAACCCGGACACAATGATCATGTCTTTTAGTCGATCAACAATTTTAAAATAACCCTGTTCGTTCATTTGGGCTATATCACCGGTGTGCAGCCACCCATCACTGTCGATGGTTTCAGCTGTGGCATCGGGACGTTTCCAATACCCTGCCATAACCTGGGGTCCGCGTATGCAAAGCTCACCCGCTTCCCCAATGGCTAATGCTTCGTTGTTTTCGCCGCGGATGGACGCGTCTGTAGAGGGGATGGGTAAACCAATTGAGTCGTTATATTCTTTGAGGTTCATGGGGTTTATGCATGCTGCAGGGCTGGTCTCTGTTAAGCCGTAAGCTTCAATCAATGGCGAGCCAGTCATTTCACTCCATCGATCAGCAACCACCTTTTGTACAGCCATCCCGCCACCGAGTGTCATTTTAAGTGCAGAAAAATCCAGGTCTTTGAAGCCATCGGTATTCATTAGCGCATTGAAAAGCGTGTTGACACCTGTAAAGGCTGTAAATTTGAATTTTTTAAGTTCCTTTACAAATCCTGGCATATCTCTGGGGTTGGTTATTAGTACATTAAGCGCGCCGAGCTTCATGAATGTCAGACAGTTAGCCGTTAGCGAAAAGATATGATAGAGCGGCAGGGCTGTAATAATGATCTCTTTGCCTTCGTCTAAATCGTCAACAACAATCCAGTGATAAGCCTGCAATATATTTGAAACCATGTTGCCGTGCGTCAGCATAGCGCCTTTGGCTACACCCGTAGTTCCGCCGGTGTATTGTAAAAAGGCTAAATCGTCATGATTAAGCTCAACACTGACTTCAGGCAGGCTGGCACCTTTGCTTAAGACATCTTTAAAGTTATGCGAACCTGGCAAGCTGTACGGCTTTACCATTTTTTTAACATGACGAATCACAAAGTTTATGATTATCGACTTTGGAAAACTCAACATGTCGCCAAATCGTGTGGTGATGACTGTTTCAACCTCGGTATTGCCAACCACATCAGCCAGTGTTGCAGCGAATGCTTCAACAACCACAATAGCTTTCGCACCAGAGTCTTTTAGCTGATGCTCCAATTCTCTATCGGTATACAAGGGATTAGTATTTACGACCACCAGACCGGCTCGTAATGCACCAAATACGGCCACGGGGTATTGCAGCAAGTTGGGCATCATGATGGCAATGCGATCGCCTTTTTTCATACCGGCTTCGTGAGTTAGCCAGGACGCAAATTGCTGAGTGTATTGATCGAGTTCAGCGTAGCTGATCGTTTTGCCAAAATTAGTGAACGATGGATTGTTGGCGTACTGGCTTGCAGCAGTTGTAAATATATCGACAACCGAGGAGTGATCGTTTACATCTATCTCGGTTGGCACGCCCTCCTGATAAGAGTTAAGCCATGGTTTATCCATCGTGTTTCTCCAGGTGATACAAACGGTTGTTAAATTGGTTGAGTCAGTGTTTACTCATTTACTTTTAGCTCAGTAGCGACGCTATTTCAGGTGCTAGGCAGCTTGTCCGCAACATTTTTTGTGTTTCTTTCCACTACCACACGCACATGGGTCGTTACGGCCCTGTTTGGGAGCGTCGCGACGAAATTGTTTTATTTCCGGAATCTCGGCCTCACGAAAAAACCATTGGCCGTGGTATTTCTCAAAAACACCGACCTCATGGTGCGTATGCCTTTGCTTGTCTGTATCTCGGTAGCGGGCGGTGAATTCAATGCGAGTGGTGTTCTCCTGGGAGTCGTCAATCTCCCGAATATCCAGGCCTAGCCATTCCGACTCGGCCGCCCATTTGGCGGTTGCGGTCTCATCGATTTCTCCGCGAGACGATGGGTGATGCGTGTCCACAATGAATTTCATTTTGGCTAGCGTGTGCGCGGTGTAACGAGCGCGCATCAGTTGTTCTGCCACCTCGACTTTTGCTGTGCCTTCGATAAAAGGTGAGCAACAGGTACTCAGTGGGTTACCCGAACCGCAGGGGCAAGGCGTCATAGTAAACAGTTCCAAATTATAAGTAGTGCGCAGTTTAGCTTATTCGAGCCCCGCTACAAGGGGTACATGGCTTGACGACGGAAGACGTAGCAGCGCTGATTGTGTGCAATAGCACCCAGTATGCGCAATTTACCGGTGAACCGGACAGAATTGCATCTCTGGACTCAATATCGTTATTTAACAGGCCGATAGGTTCTCACAAGGACAATTTGGAACATGATAATGCGGAATAATAAAGTGGCCATCATGGTCAGCCTGGCGGGAAGCCTGTTATTGGGTGCTTGCTCATCAGACTCTAACCCGGCTGATGCGGATGCTGATTCGGGGGCCACTCCTGCACCTAATGCTAATGCCGGAGCCTCGACAACGGTCGACGGTTCGGCCACGGTTTTCGTAGCACCCGTTGTGACGGTCAATCCGGTTACCCCTGCGCCCACCGTCGACCCCAATGAGCGCATAGCAGCGCAACTCGCCGATGGTGTGCTCGATAATATTGTGCTCGGTGACGGCGCTAATCCCGTAACCAGTGGTAGCTGGCCGCGCTTTACACCGGAAACGTCATGGACCTGGCAGTTGCTGGGTGACACTGACACGCGATACGAGGTCGACGTGTATGTGCTGGATATGTTCCAACAGCTCGAAGGCGATGTTATCGATCGTTTGCATGCGCGAAATAAGCAAGTGATTTGCTACTTTTCTGCTGGTACTTACGAACCGTGGCGTCCCGACGCAGCACTTTTCGCTAAAGTGCCATTGGGTGAAGAACACTATGCCTATCCCACTGAACGTTGGGTCGATGTGACATCAGCAGAAGCGGCAAAGGTCATGGCAAACAGAATGGATATGGCTGTCGCTTTGGGTTGTGATGGTGTTGAACTGGATAACGTGGATGGCTTTGTTGCCGAGACCGGTTTAGACATAACTCTACAACAAGAACTTGATTTCCAGCGTTTACTCGCTAATGAAGCGCACAAGCGTAACCTGGCTGTAGCACTCAAAAACTCAGTAGAAACCATTCCTGATGTGGCAGATTATTTTGATCTGGCGATAAACGAAGTGTGTCTGGTTTGGAATGAGTGCGGTACCTACGAAGCTATAATTTCTGCAGGGAAGCCGGTATTTCATGTTGAATACGATAAAAAGTACGTTGATGACGAGGCCGAGTTTGCGGCCATGTGTGCACAGTCTGCCGAGCTTAATATGCGTACGCTGGTCATGCCGAAGTTGTTGGACGGGTCTTTTAGAATCAGTTGTGATGACTAACTGATTTTCGCTTGCTCAGGCGATCCCTTACATATCGATGTGGTAGGGGATCGCTTTTAGTACCCAATCCCGCTTAGTTGACGAATACCCGATTGCCGTTTTCATCCCGAGTGTACGGCAGGTGCACATTTACCAGAGTATGGCCATTCAAGGTCACAATACCCTCATCACGATACTTGCCTTCGGCTGTGAACTCGAAGCGATAGTCTCTGCGAAAACAAGCTGAACCAGATTTGCTGCGCGCCAGTTTCATTTTTTTTAATGCAACCGTGTAGTCGAGCAACTGTACCCCTTCGCGCACGCAGAGTTTTCTGGCGTGGCCAACCGCCAGCTCTTTCGCTCTGGTGCCGGTCCACCACAACGCGATAACTGTGATGCAAATGCCCAGAAGTGCGGCGGTACCGTAGAAGTTTGCAGCCATAACGTTTTTTAGCAATCTGAGTCGTTCACATTATAATGGGGTCAATCATCAATAATGGGACCGGCAAATGAGTGATTTAAACAGCAAAGTTGATGCAAATACGCAGATAGAGCTGGAAGCGGCGGCTTTTCGTACTCTGGTGGCGCATTTTCAATCCAGAACCGACGTGCAAAACATCGATTTAATGAATATGGCCGGATTTTGCCGAAACTGCATGGCTAAGTGGTACGCCAAAGCTGCGGCCGAAAAAGGTCTGGATGTGGACTACGAAACCGCGCGATCGCGAGTCTATGGCATGCCTTACTCGCAATGGAAAGACATCCACCAGCAAAAAGCCACGCCAGAGCAAATGGCGGAGTACAAAGCAAAATTCCCGGATTGATGCCCGGATTAGAGCCTGCTCTTGTGTATGACCAAACACTAGTTCAGTACCTGAATGCTCAATCCCCACCAGAAATCGTGCTTATCGGCGAGCCGGTTTTTCGTTTGCGGGAAAAACTGATTAGCGCCACTGCTGGTAGCACTGATTCTGTGGTGCTGGAAAGTGTCAGCATCGAAGCATTCCTCAAAACCGATTCTGCGGCACAGAGTAACGTGGCTGATCGTGTCATGTGTCTGCACCTGCCTGATAACGCCACTAAGCCCCAGACTCTGCTGGGTCAGGCGTGTCGAATGTCCCCGCGATTACTGATAGTTGAACACACCCAATCAAGCGCTGATAACCATTTGCTCGAGGATGAGCAATTTTTTGCGCTCGGTTTTCGACGCATCGAGGAAGATACGTACAACACCGGATTGCAATGCAAATTGTTCTGCTATCGATTAAGCGACTATAAACAGGCACCGACGTGGCTAAATGCCAGATTTTGGGCGAATCCAGAGCGTTTTGACCTGCAAGACTAAGTGCTTGACGCCGCAGGAATTAAACTATCGAAAAAAGGTCGGCAGGCTCGGTGGGCAGCCCAGTTGATTTGGTGTACCTTGTGCATCAGCATTTCTGCGCCATTTCCATGAGCATAGTGACACGCCGTGTCTATCCAGATAACAGCACGACCGAATACTACTTGCTGGCGTGCGACGAGTTTGATGACTTACCGCATGTCCAGAGCTGTACGACAATCAGTTGTACGTCTAAGATTGTTGTGTACAAATTGTGTGTTCAATAGTTGTGGGAGCCTGACTTGAAAACCATCGAAATCACGGAATTAATGGGTGACGGCATCGGACCCGAACTCGCCGAATCAGTTCACGCAGTGGCTGAGTCTATGCCGGCTGATTTCAAGTTTATTCCGGTGGATTGGAGCCTGGAAAATCGCGAAGCCAGAGGCGACGATGTTATTGACGAGGCCGAGGCTTCTATGCGCGCAACCAAATTGGCGGTGAAGTACCCAACCATTACGCGTAAGCGCAGTCCAAATGCGTTGATTCGTCGACGTTGCAATTTCAGTGTTATTTATCGTCCTGCGATATCCATCAAGGGTATACATTCCAACTTTAAAGAAGACGTCAATCTTCATATTGTTCGAATTGCTACAGGTGGCACCTACGATGATCCAGGCCAGTTAATTGGTAAAGACGCGGCAGTGTCTTTGCGGATGGTCGAGCGTACGCCGTGTTTGCAAGCGGCAAAGTTTGCTTTCGATTTAGCCAAGCGTAAGGGCTTAAGTTATTCCGATAGCCACTACAGTGTTACCTCATCATCCAAACACACAATCCAGCGCGTGACAGATGGGTTGTTTGAAAGTGTGGTGGCAGATGTTGCCAAAGAAAATAAAGATGTCGAGCATCATGTCGAACTGTTTGATGCGCTGTTAGCAAAAATCATAATGGATCCATCTCAGTATGAGGTTGTGCTGGTTCTAAATGAATACGGTGATTTTCTTTCTGATATGGCTTCAGGGTTGGTCGGCAGTTTAGGCACTGGCGCTAGTGGTAATTATTCGTTTGACGAAAACAATCAAGTTGAAATTGCCATGTTTGACCCTGCCGGTGGTACAGCCCCCGACATAGCAGGTAAGAACGTGGCAAACCCAGCCGCCGTATTGTTGGCTTTTGGTATGTTGCTGAATCACGTTGATCGCTACGACCTGGGTCACGCTTTACGCATGAGTTTACTTGGCGCTATTGAAAGCGGTCAGGCGACTCGCGATTTGGGCGGTAAATTAAATACCGATGAATTTACCAAAGTGGTGATCGATAACATCGCCGAACATATTTAATCTTTTATTCAATATATAAAGCTTCATCAGGCAGGGTATGGCAATGAGTTCAATGAAGGCGCAGCTTGAGACATCGGTTTTTAGTGGGGCCAACTCGGCGTATTTAGAAGCTCAATACGAGCAGTATCTTAAAGATCCAAACTCCATTGATGAGGCTTGGCGAGATTATTTTGCCCGCTTGCCGATGGTTGGTGATAATGCGCGCGATGTACCGCACTCTGATATACGAGAGCACTTCTATCAAGTCACCAGGCACGGCAGTGGGCGACCTGCAGCCAGCAGCGCAAGTAGTGCTTCATCAACCGATCTAAAACAAATTTATGTTTCTCAATTAATTAATGCGTATAGGGTGCGTGGTCATCAGCTGGCGAAGACTGACCCCCTGGGTCAAGTCACCACAGCGTCAGTTCGAGAAGTGCGCTTGCGTGAGAACGGTTTGTCGGATGCAGATCTGGACACGGTGTTCCCGACTCCATCGTTAGAAGGAATTGAAAGCGCGCCGTTAAAAGACATCATTGCCCACCTGGAAAAATGCTATTGCAGCAGTATCGGTTACGAGTACATGTATATCGATCACACACCGCAAAAGGACTTTCTGCAAACTCGAATAGAATCCGTCGCATCAGCACCAAAGCTTAATGCCGAAACTCAGCGTTGGTTGTTGCAACGCGTTACAGCTGGTGAAAGTTTAGAGCGTCATTTGGGTTCTCGTTTCGTTGGTCAAAAGCGTTTTGGATTAGAAGGGGGCGAAAGCCTGATCGTTGTCATGAGTGAGCTTATGCAACGCGCAGGGGATGCTGGAGTTAAAGACATTGTTATAGGCATGGCGCATCGAGGCCGATTGAATGTCCTGGTGAATATTTTAGGAAAAAATCCTGCCGAGCTGTTTTCTGAATTTGAAGGCACACACGACAAATCGTTGTCCTCTGGCGATGTTAAGTACCACCAGGGTTTCTCTTCTGATTTAAAAACGACCAATGGTCATATGCACCTTGCATTGGCGTTCAACCCGTCCCATTTGGAAATTGTTTCTCCGGTTGTTGAGGGTTCGGTTCGTTCAAGACAAGATCGCTATGGGGATCACGATGGTGATTGGGTTATACCAATAGCCATTCATGGCGACGCAGCCTTTGCAGGCCAGGGCGTGGTCATGGAAACCTTTAACATGGCTGACTCGCGTGGATTTTCTACGAAAGGCACTGTACACATTATTGTGAACAATCAAATTGGTTTTACCACCAGCAATGCCGATGATGCGCGTTCAACAATGTATGCATCCGATGTTGCCAAGATGATTAACGCACCCATTTTTCACGTCAATGGGGACGACCCGGAAGCTGTGTTATTCGTAACTCAGCTTGCGCTGGATTTTCGTATGACGTTTAAAAAGGATGTGGTTATCGATTTGGTTTGCTATCGACGTCTTGGTCACAATGAAACCGATGAACCATCAGTCACACAACCTCTGATGTACAAAACCATAAAGGCATTGCCAACAACACGAAAAATTTACGCAAACAAATTAGAAAAAGCGGGTGTAGTTGATCGTGCTGAAGCAGATGCCATGATAGAAAACTATCGCACTGCGCTGGACGCTGGTGAAAACGTTGCACCAGGTGTTATGGTCGGTGTACAAACAGCGCCAGAGCTGGTTGTTGACTGGAGCAGTTACATTGCAACCGACTGGCGCATTCCTTATGACGCCAAAGTACCCGTGGCGACATTGCAGTCTTTGGCAACTCAACTCACTACCATCCCTGATGGTTTTGCATTGCATTCGCGTGTTAATAAACTGGTTGAAGATCGGCGCAAGATGACCGCCGGGGCATTGCCAATTGATTGGGGATATGCGGAAACACTGGCCTATGCCAGCTTATTGCAAGACGGCTACTCGGTTCGTTTGTCGGGCCAGGATTGTGGTCGTGGTACGTTTGCTCACCGACACGCCGTGCTGCATAATCAAAATAAGCGCGAATCTTTGGTGCCGCTGCGAAACATCAACAGTAATCAGGCGCAATTTCTGGTTATTGATTCTGTGCTATCCGAAGAGGCCGTGCTGGCATTTGAATACGGCTATGCGCAGGCCGATCCCGAAACCCTGGTTATCTGGGAAGCGCAATTCGGTGATTTTGCCAACGGTGCGCAAGTAGTGATAGATCAATTTATCAGCTCTGGTGAAACCAAGTGGGGTCGTCTGTGCGGCCTTACCCTGTTGTTGCCCCACGGTTATGAAGGGCAAGGCCCGGAACATTCGTCTGCGCGCATTGAACGTTTCATGCAGTTGTGTGCAGAGGACAATATGCAGGTGCTGGTACCGAGCACCCCTGCGCAGGCGTATCACATGCTTCGCCGTCAAATGGTTCGACCCATGCGTCGCCCCTTGATCGCCATGACACCAAAGAGTTTGCTTAGACACCGATTAGCCGTATCGACACTCGAAGACTTGGCCACCGGGCGCTTTCAACCCGTTATCGATGAAATCGACGAAATTGATGCCGCCAAGGTCAAACGTGTGGTGTTTTGCAGTGGCAAGGTTTATTACGATCTACTGGAACGCCGACGTGAACAGAGCATTGATGATGTTGCGATTGTGCGTTTGGAACAGCTATACCCTTTTCCATACAGCGAAATGGAAGCTGCAGTGGGTCGCTACAGCAATGCTAAGGAGTTTGTCTGGTGTCAGGAAGAGCCACGAAATCAAGGGTCCTGGCGTTCAAATCGTCATCGCTTGGAGCGAGTAACCCCGAAAGACCTTGAAATTGCCTTCGCAGGCCGTGCGCCTTCTGCGTCTCCTGCCAGTGGCTATCACAGTCAGCACGTTATCGAACAAAAGCAGTTGGTTGACGAAGCTTTGGCAATCATTGAAAACAGCCAGAGTCTTGGCTGATTTTGTTAATAACGGTTTTAATAAGCTTTATACTAACCACAGACTACAGATAACTCGATCTGACCCACGAGCAGCAGAACGCGGGCAGCACAGAGTTGAGCAGCAAAACGTGAGCAGCGAAATATGAGCAGCGAAATCAAAGTCCCAACCCTGCCTGAATCCATTGCCGACGCATTGATCGTTACCTGGCACAAGGCCGAAGGTGACCCGGTCGAGCGTGATGAAGTCCTGGTTGATATAGAAACTGACAAGGTGGTGCTGGAAGTGCCAGCGGCCGAAGACGGCGTGTTGGGGAAGATAATTGAGCCTGAAGGCACGACGGTCACGGCGCATCAAGTCATTGGCAGCATTGAAGCTGGCAGTGCGGCGGTAAGTGCGGCGGCAAGCCCGGCAGCAAGTGCAGCGCCTGCAGCAACTGCTGTATCGAACGCGGCTGCAAGTGATGCTGGTGACGGTCAAACCAGTCCATCGGTCCGCAAATTACTGGCCGAGCATGGACTCAGTGCCGCTGATGTTAAGGGGTCGGGCAAAAATGGCCGCATCAGTAAAGAAGACGTAGAACAGCACATAAGCGCCAACAAAGGTGGTGCTGCGGCAGGGGCAGCCGCTGGTGTGGCGGCAGCCACTAGCTCTTCAGGCAGTACGCCGCCTGCACCAGTTGCGGGTGAGAGAAGCGAACGTCGCGTGCCCATGTCGCGCTTGCGCTCACGTATTGCAGAGCGCTTACTCGATGCATCGCAGAATACCGCGATGTTGACCACATTTAATGAGGTCAACATGCACGCATTCATTGAAATGCGAAAGCAGTATAAAGATCAGTTTGAGAAATCACACGGCATCAAGCTTGGTTTCATGTCGATTTTTCTAAAAGCGGCCACCGAGGCGCTAAAGCGTTACCCGGACGTCAATGCCTCTATAGACGGTGATGACATCGTTTATCACGGTTTTTGCGATATTGGCGTTGCCGTGTCTTCGGAGCGTGGTCTGGTCGTCCCTGTTGTCAGAGATACCGAATTTATGTCGCTGGCGCAAATCGAAAAAGCCATAGCCGAATACGCAGACAAAGCTCGAACCGGTAAACTTTCTATAGAAGAAATGACTGGCGGTACTTTTACTGTCTCTAACGGCGGTGTGTTTGGCTCACTATTGTCAACGCCTATATTAAACCCTCCACAGAGTGCCATTTTAGGTATGCACGCCACTCAGGCGCGACCTATTGCAGAAAACGGTGAAGTGGTTATTCGTCCTATGATGTATGTCGCTTTGTCTTATGATCATCGAATAGTCGATGGTAAGGGCGCGGTTGGTTTTTTGAAAACCATCAAAGAGCTGGTCGAAGACCCTCAGCGACTTGTTCTCGATATTTAAGGACTCAAATATTATGGCAGACAGTTACGACGTTATAGTTATTGGATCGGGTCCTGCGGGCTACGTTGCAGCTATTCGTGCAGCTCAGTTGGGTAAAAGCGTTGCCTGTGTAGAAAAATGGATCAACAAGCAAAATAAGCCTGCGCTGGGTGGCACTTGTCTGAATGTCGGTTGTATTCCATCAAAAGCATTGCTTGAGAGCACCGAGCTTTATCACGAAGCAAAACATAACTTTGCTGATTTGGGCATCAACACTGGGGATGTCTCTGTCGACGTGCCAAAGATGATTGCCCGCAAAGACAAGATCGTATCTGAGCTAACCGGTGGCATCGAAATGCTGTTTAAAGCCAACAAGATCGATTGGCTTGTGGGCAGCGGGAAACTCCTGGCAGACAAAAAAATTGAAGTCACTGATCACAACGGTGATAAAAAAATCTATGCCGGTAGTAACATCATTTTGGCCTCAGGATCTGTACCAATTGAGTTATCTGCAACACCACTTGAGGGCAACATTGTTGTTGATTCTGCCGGTGCTCTTGACTGGGAGGCCATTCCGGGTTCTATCTGCGTTATCGGTGCCGGCATCATTGGTCTGGAGCTGGGCAGTGTCTGGCGCAGATTGGGGTCTGAGGTGGTATTGCTCGAAGCGCTCGATACCTTTTTACCGATGGTAGATAAACAAGTTGCTAAAGATGCGCAACGCACTTTTGCCAAACAAGGCCTGGACATTCGACTTAACACGCGAGTTACCGGCAGTAAAGTGTCCGGTGGAAAAGTCAACGTAAGCTACCAGGATAAAGACGGCGAGAAAGAAATGGTATTCGATAAGTTGATTGTTGCTGTGGGCCGCCGTTCTGCCACCGAAGGTGTAATAGCGCCTGAAGCTGAAGTCTTTGTCGATGAACGTGGGGTTATTCATGTTAATGATCAATGTGAAACCAGCGTACCCGGCGTGTATGCCATAGGTGATGCCGTGCGCGGGCCAATGTTGGCGCATAAAGGGTCTGAAGAAGGTGTGATGGTTGCTGAGATCATTGCAGGTGAGCATGCCAGTCTTAATTACGATGTAATGCCAAACGTTATTTACACCCACCCCGAGGTTGCCTGGGTCGGTAAGACCGAGGAAGAACTTAAAGCTGAAGGTGTTGACTATCAGGCGGGCAGTTTTCCGTTTGCTGCCAGTGGTCGCGCCAAGGCCAAAGGCGACACCGGTGGATTGGTTAAAATATTACGTGATAAAAAATCAGATCGCCTGCTGGGCGCGCATATTGTTGGACCAAGCGCATCTGAATTACTGGGTCAATCGGTTTTGGCAATGGAGTTTGAGGGCACCATAGGTGACATTGCTCATACTATCCATGCGCATCCAACCTTGTCTGAAGCTATGCATGAAGCTGCGTTAAGCGCCGATGGCCGTGCTATACACATTGCCAACAGAAAGCCTCGATAACATCACGCCTGGTTGCAAAAGTCTTTACTAATTCTTTCGTTATTTTATTTAGTTTAATTTCCTTTTGGGGGAAGCATGAATTTACATGAGTATCAGGCGAAAGCCTTGTTCGCGGAATACGGGATGCCGGTTCCGAACAACATAGTAGCTGCAACACCAGCGGAAGCTAAAGCAGGAGCTGCAAAATTATCCACGGATAAAGTGGTGGTAAAGGCTCAGGTACATGCAGGTGGTCGTGGTAAAGCCGGTGGAGTAAAGCTGGTTGATACACCGCAGGAAGCAGCAGATTTTGCTGAGTCATTATTGGGTCAGCAGTTGGTTACTATTCAAACTGATGCCAATGGACAACCTATCAATACCGTTCTGGTTGAAGAAACCAGCAACATAGAAAGCGAACTGTACTTAGGAATGGTTATCGATCGGGCCAGCCAGCGTGTGGTTATCATGGCGTCAACTGAAGGCGGTATGGATATCGAAACAGTGGCACACGACACACCAGAGAAAATCCTGAAAGAGGCTATTAATCCACTTGTGGGTGTGATGCCTTATCAATGTCGTGAGCTTGCTTTTGGTCTCGGGCTCAAGGGTAAGCAAATAAAGCAGTTCACAGCTTTGCTAACCGGACTGTGTAAGTTGTTTGTTGAAAAGGACTTGGCCCTGGTAGAAATTAATCCATTGGTTATCACCAAGGAAGAAGATTTGATTTGTCTGGATGGCAAAATCAATATCGATGGCAATGCCTTGTATCGTCATCCGGATTTGGAAAAGCTTCGAGACAAGAGTCAAGAGGACGAACGCGAATTGCGTGCCTCCGAATGGGATCTAAACTACGTAGCGCTTGAGGGCAACATTGGTTGTATGGTTAATGGTGCTGGTTTGGCCATGGCCACCATGGATATTATAAAACTCAAGGGTGGTCAACCAGCAAACTTCCTGGACGTTGGGGGCGGTGCAACTAAAGAGCGTGTTGCGGAAGCACTCAAAATTATTTTGTCTGACCCTGATGTTAAAGGAATACTGGTCAATATTTTTGGCGGTATTGTGCGTTGCGACTTGATCGCAGATGGCATCATTGCCGCTGTGGGCGAGGTCGGTATAGAAGTGCCGGTAGTGGTGCGTCTTGAAGGAACCAAAGCAAAAGAGGGTCGCGACTTGTTAGACAAGAGTGGTTTGAATCTTCAGTCAGCCAGCGATTTGGGCGATGCTGCTGAAAAAATTGTTAAGACCGTAGGAGCAGCGTCATGAGTGTTCTGGTAAATAAAGCCACAAAAGTACTGTGTCAGGGTATAACCGGTAGTCAGGGTACGTTTCACAGTGAACAAGCCATTGCTTATGGTACCAACATGGTTGGTGGTGTTACCCCGGGGAAGGGTGGTTCAACTCACCTGGATTTACCTGTGTTTAACACAGTGCAAAATGCAGTTGTTCAAACTGGCGCTGATGCAACCGTTATTTATGTGCCTGCACCTTTTTGCAAAGATTCTATTATCGAGGCTGCTGAATCGGGTGTTTCTCTCATCGTGTGTATCACTGAAGGTATCCCGACTTTAGATATGCTGGAGGCCAGTATTGCGGTTAAGCAAAATGGTGTGCGCCTTATCGGCCCTAACTGCCCGGGTGTTATCACGCCAGGTGAATGCAAAATCGGCATCATGCCAGGTGCTATTCATAACGCGGGTAAGGTAGGTATTGTTTCTCGTTCGGGTACATTGACGTACGAATGCGTAAAGCAAACGTCAGACCTGAACTACGGACAAAGTACCTGTATCGGAATAGGCGGTGACCCGATACCTGGAACCAGCTTTATCGATGCCTTGGCGCTTTTCCAGGATGACCCTCAAACAGAGGCTATTCTTATGGTGGGCGAAATCGGTGGTACAGCTGAGGAAGAAGCAGCTGAATTTATCAAGTCAAACGTGAAGAAGCCGGTTGCGGCTTACATTGCGGGTGTTACAGCACCTCCGGGTAAGCGTATGGGACATGCAGGTGCCATTATCTCTGGTGGTAAGGGAACCGCAGACGATAAGTTTGCAGCACTTGGTGCAGCCGGAGTGACCATAACGCGATCACCTGCTGAATTGGGTTTGGCTGTTAAGGAAGCCACAGGTTGGTAAGACGGCTGGGTAAAATACCTGGTTAAACCCGAGTGGTTAACTTGATTAGCTGGTTAGCTGGTTAATCTGGTTAGAACGCTTAATTTCAAACAAAAGCCAGGTTAATTACGTTGCACAGATAAATCATTCGGATAAAAGACCGGCTGCAATTTCAAAGGGATTGCAGCCTTTTTTTACCTGAAAGTTAAACCTGATAGTTTGACTTGATAGTTTGACTTGATAGTTGTCCATTTTTAATATGCCTTTCTAGTTGTACATTCTTAGTTGTGCATTTTTGACAGTGTATTCGTGTGACGCTACTTATTGGACGTTTTACTTGTTCAATTGATGCGCGCTTTGATGTGCTTTAACCACGATGGCAACACCGGTGATACTGATTGCGGTACCAATAATAATAGTTGCAGTCAAAGGTTCGTTGAATAAAATCCAGGCTTCGATGGCAACCACAGGTGGCACAAGAAAAAAGAGAGTGGATACTCTTCCTGCCTCACCAGCACTGAGAAGCCACATTAATAAAAATACTGCCCCAATCGACAGCACGATTATTAGCCATGCCATCACCAAAACCAAGTTGACTGTCCAGTTAATAGAGAACGATTCTCCTACCAGTGCTATCGGTAAAAGGAATAGCGTGCTTGCAACGTACTGAGAGATCATATTAATGTGTAAGTCCATCGACTGGCAAAACTTTTTTTGATACAAGGTTCCCAGCGTAATACCCAGAAGTGCGCTGACACAAAACCCGATACCGGTCAGTGATATTGCATTATCGACATGACGCCATTCTGATGTGACTAATGCCACTCCGAGAAAGCCTAAAGCTATACCAACTATTTTTGATAGTGTGAGTTTTTCTGATAGCCAGACAGAGGCTAGTAGCACCGTTAGCACAGGCTGAATACCCACAATCAGAGAAGACAGTCCTGCCCCAATTCCCTGATTTACACCAGCAAAGACGCCGCCTAAATAAATTGCTTGTAAAAGAATACCAGCAACCGCCGCATGGGCAATTTTTTTGTAGTTAAGAGCTTGCGTCTTTAGTGAAGGAAAAAGCCAGGCAATGGCAAATAATAACACCGCGGCTAAGAAAAAACGGATGGTCAGGAAGCTGGCCGGTTCGGCTGTGTCCATGCCAATGCGAGCACTAATAAAGCCTGTGCTCCAGAGTAAAACGAATAGCACGGGAATGGTAGAACGTAGCAATGGGTTCATCGCTTGATTATATCGGTATACTTTCAGGCTCAGGGTTTTTTAGTGGCTATAGTGCTTGGCAATCAAGCGATTGCCTGTCAGGAATTGCTGTATTGCAGCGTTGTATTATCAAGAGGTCAGTTAGCATGAGGTCAGTTAGCATGAGGTCAGTTAGCATGAGGTCAGTTAGCATGAGGAAGTACAGTTTTATGGATGATTACAGCGAGGGGTGTCATCCCAGTATTCTCGCCATGCTATCTGAAACTAATATGGTGCAGCAAACTGCTTACGGCAATGATGAATACTCTGAAAAAGCTAAATTACTGATGCGTCAGCACATGGGCTTCGACGATATGCCCATCTATTTTGTCAGTGGCGGCACGTTGGGTAATATTATTATTGTGTCCAGCGCTTTGAAATCTCATGAGGCCATTATCTCGGCAAACTCAGGTCATATTGCTATTCGAGAAACAGGCGCTATTGAAGCCACGGGACACAAAATTATTACTGTGCCTTGTGCTGACGGGAAGCTTACACCGAACATTATAAAAGATACGCTAGCCAGCAATGCTCATTATCCGCACATGGCTAAACCCCGAATGGTTTATATCTCCAATGCCACTGAAATAGGCACCATTTACTCAAAGCAAGAATTAAAGTCTATATCGGAGCTGTGCAAACAAAACAATTTGTTGTTGCTACTGGACGGTGCTCGAATAGGGTCAGCAATAACGGCTGAAAAAAGTGATTTAACGTTACACGACATTTGTGGACTAACAGATATTTTTTGGATTGGTGGAACCAAGGTTGGCGCTATGATGGGCGAAGCTATAGTTATTCCCAACAAAACGCTTGCAGAAGATTTTTCTTTCCACGTAAAGCAACGTGGCGCTCTGCTGGCTAAGGGTCGAATGTTGGGTTTGCAGTTTCTGGCTCTTTTTGAGGACAACCTGTTTCTGGAATTGTCAGCATTCTCAAACAAAATGGCGCTTAAGCTATCTGCAGGAATTGTTGCTTGTGGACACACGCACGCAGCTGATACACAAAGTAATCAGGTATTTCCCATATTGCCCAATGCACTTATCGATAAGCTCAAAGAAAGATTCGATTTTTATGTATGGGAATCTCACGACAATCAAACATCTACCATCAGATTGGTTACCTCATGGGCAAGCGATGAATCGCAGGTAGATGCTTTTTTGGCATTGGTGCAAGAGGGTGCGGGTTAGTACGCAAGGTTTCAATCCAGGCTATTTGGAACGCCAGTGGTTGCCAACCATGCGATAACGCCATCACGTCTAAAAAGCACCTATCCAAGTTGGTCAGTGCTCTAAGCAGAATGGTGATTTGACGATAAATTGACGTCGCTCAAGGTTATTTCGGCATAGCAACTGCACCTCAATTTCATCAAATTTTTATGATGAGATGTTGTAATGCGTCAGTCGCGTAAATCGCTATTTTTTGCTCTGTTCTTTCTTTCAGGTTTCTCAGGGTTAATCTATCAATCAATCTGGAGTCACTATCTTAAGTTGTTTTTAGGGCACGCTGCCTACGCTCAGACGTTGGTTCTGGCAATTTTTATGGGCGGAATGGCGGTTGGCAGTTTGCTAAGTGGTTTGCTTACGCCTCGATGGAAAAAGCTATTGATTGGCTATGCGGTAGTGGAAGGCATCATTGGTTTTTTGGCAATAATTTTTCATTCCGTATTTATTGGCGCAACAGACTATACCTTTACTCATTTGTTAAGTGGTATTGGTGATAATTCCTCGAAAATTGTACTGTTAAAGTGGGGAGTGGCATCACTTCTTATATTTCCACAATCTGTATTACTCGGCATGACTTTTCCGCTTATGGTGGGAGGCATACTGCGTCACTTCCCCAAATACCCGGGCCACACGCTATCGATGCTGTACTTCACTAACAGCTTCGGGGCTGTTTTTGGAGTTCTGGCCAGCTCATTTTTCCTGATAGGTTCATTTGGACTACCGGGTACGATGTTGACGGCCGGTCTAATGAATATATTTTTAGCCCTGATTGTTTGGGGGCTGGCTAAAAATCATCCGGAACCACTGTCTCCCATTGCAACCGAGCCTGTGTCTACGGCAAAAGCCGATGTGCCTGTATTGCCAAGTGTGTTGCTGCTTATTGCATTGCTGACAGGCTTGTCATCGTTCATGTATGAAATCGGGTGGATCAGAATGTTAGTTCTGGTACTTGGCGGCTCGACGCATTCGTTCGAACTGATGCTGGGTTCGTTTATATTGGGTTTGGCGCTAGGTGGTTTCTGGATTAGAAATCGTATAGATAAAATTAAAGACCCACTAGCTTTTCTTGGGTTTGTCCAAATTGCCATGGCTCTGTCAGCTGTGTTGTCTGTGTGGATGTATCACTACAGCTTCGACTTGATGAGTTTTATATTATCAGCTATCCAAAGAAAAGATGAAACATACCCGCTATACCTTGTATTGAGTGGACTGGTAGCAGTTGTTCTGATGCTGCCGACCACTTTTTGCGCGGGCATGACATTGCCGTTAATTACGCGTCTTATTATCAAAACGAAAAAGCGAGAAAAGGGTATCGGTTATGTTTATTCAGCGAATACGTTAGGTGCGATTGTTGGAATATTTCTGTCTGTGCATGTGGTTCTCCCGATGCTGGGTCTCAAGAACCTGATTGGCATCGGTGCGGCTGTGGACTTATTATTAGGTTTGTATCTTGTTCGTTTTACCCCTGCCAGATACTTCAACTGGTCAAACAAGGGAAGTACCGCAGTAGCTGCGGTAATGGGGTTGTTCGCGCTGTCATTTTTTGCTGTTCAGTTTGATGATGTACGAATGTCTTCTGGTGTTTTCAGGCACGGTAATACTGAGTCTGCTGACAAAATCCTGTACCACCAAGATGGTAAGACCAGCACAGTCACAGTTTCGCAATTTGGCACTATTAGGTCTTTAAAAAATAATGGTAAGCCGGACGCCAGTATTCAGATGGATGAAAACGCTGAGAGTTCGGCAGATGAAGGAACACAAGTATTGTTGTCGGCTATTCCTCTGTTTCACTTACCAGAAGCAAAACAAGCGGCCATTATAGGAATGGGTTCTGGTATGTCAACGCACGTCATGCTTGGCAGCCCTAATCTTGAGGTAGTAGATACGATAGAAATGGAAGCCAAGGTGTATGAAGCCAGCAAGTTGTTCTTGCCTGTTGTGGACTACGCCTATAACGATCCCAGAAGCCGATTGCATACAGAGGATGCTAAAACGTTTTTTTCAACTCATGATAAGCAGTATGACATTATCATGTCAGAGCCGCCAAACCCATGGGTCAGTGGAGTATCAACACTGTTTTCACAAGAATTTTATCAACGGGTAAAGAAGCATCTGGCACCCAATGGGATATTTGCACAATGGATTCAGTTGTATCAAATTGATGTAGATTTGGTGTCCACTGTCTTCAATGCCCTGGGCACTGAGTTTGATGACTACGTGGTTTACAGAGCTGGTAATGGTAACCTGGTTATTATTGCAAGCGCGTCAGGTAAATTACCCTCGGTCCGGGACACGGCTATGGGTTTTCCTGATTTAAAGCCGATGCTCGAGCGAATAGACGTCGCTAATTTTCAGGATATTACCCAGAACAGAATAGGTACCAAGACTATACTGGCTCCGTTGTTTCAGTCAATCAACGGTGGAGTGAACTCAGATTACTTTCCTATTCTCGATGGTGGTGCGCCACGGGCAAGGTTTGCCGCGGCATCAGCAGAGCAGTTAACCGACCTGTTGGATTCTTCAATTCCGGTGCTAAAAATTCTGGACCCAAGAGCAGAAACCGATTCCAGTCGATACAGTTTGAACGTGAGCCTTAAAGCACCAAAAGAGAAGCGTTCTTTATTGCAACTGCGAGATGAGATTCTTGGCATAGCTAATCCTTATACCGGTAATGATACAGCCAGGCTTTCTACAAGCTTGTCAGCCCATGTCCTGAAAAGCAGTATGGCAAGTTGTGATAGCCGCTCGTCATTAATTGCCCTGAAGTATCTAACCAAGCATGGTGTACGGATAAGTGCGATGTTGAGTCAGGCTGAGCAACAGCCATTGTGGGATTACTTCGCCACTACAAATTGTATTAGCGGTCCTCATAGTGATGAACTTATTACTCAATGGCATGGTTTGCTTGATGCTATTAATAAACGAGACTACACGAAGATGTCTCGGCTAAGTACATCATTGCTGGACTCGGAAGACTACCCCGGTAAAAGCGGCAAGTTTCAATATACGCTTTCAATGGGGTTGCTTGCTGATATCAAACTGGGTGAGTCCCCAAGTGCGCACAGCCGTTGGGAAAAATACAATGAGATTTTCGTATCAGAGAGCCAAGTCAGTTTGCCGCTACAGCTGGTGCTTTCAAATATTGAAGAGCGAGTGCAGTTGACTGAGGCTGAAACCGAGCAATAGGCCCAGAATGGAAAAAGCCTGAACTTTTAAGCTGGATTAGCGGCTCTGCGTGCGAGCCAGGTATCGTTCTAGTGTCTCGTGTCTTGCGTCTTGCGTCTCGTGTCTTGTGTCTTGTGTCTTGTGTCTCGTGCCTCGTGTCTTGCGTCTTGCGCCTTGCGCCTTGCGTCTCGTGTCTTGTGTCTCGTGTCTTGTGTCTTGTGTCTTGTGTACGAGGCCTTTGTACAGACCCTCAAGCCGTGGTAATAAGCTTGCGTACTTTCTCGGCCACGATTTTGCCTGTTGCATTGCGCGGCAGCGCTTCGACAAATACTACCTTTTTCGGTAGCTTGTAGTTCGCTATCTGGCCGTTCAGCCTATTCAGAATATCTTCTGGCCGCAAAGTTTTATTACTAACCACCACAGCTACCGGAATTTCACCCCATTTCTCATTGGCTTGACCCACAACTGATGCCTCAGTTACATCTGGCATCTGATTAATAATGCGCTCGATTTCAGTTGGGTAAATGTTTTCACCACCGGAGATGATGACGTGCTTGATCCGATCTGCAAACCACAACAAACCGGATTCATCCATAGTGGCAAGATCGCCTGTATGCCACCAGCCATCTTGTAGCATCTCTTTGCTTAATTGGGGGTTACGCCAATACTTGCTTAATACGTTATCGCCTTTAACCCATATTTCGCCTGGTTGGCCTGGGCTAACATCTTTGTTGTCGACCACTAAACGAATATCGCAGGCACAGCCAGCTCTGCCAATGCTGCCCGCTTTGTCGATAGACTCACCCAGTCGTTGATAGATGGCAAGTGGGCTGGTTTCTGTAGCGCCGTAAATTTGTATCAGTGCAATACCGAGTTTGTGCATAGCGTGAACCAGCGCCACTGGTACATCGGTAGAGCCAATAGACATGCCGCGCATTTGAGTCCAGTCTATGTCAGCCCATTTGTCACTGGCCATCATGGCCTGATGCGCGGTGGGTACGGTAACGGCTAGCGTTGTTTCTGACAGTGCTTCGCAAACCAGGTCAGCGTCAAAACGCTCATGCAGTACAACGGTTGCACCGACTGAGAAGGCTGGTGTGGGCATGATGTTCATGCCGCCAACGTGAAACACGGGCAGCATGGCTAGTACTATGTCGTCTGAGCACATTTTGTGTGCATCTACTGACATGGTGGCGTTGCAGCTTAAAGCCCTTTGGGTTAGCACAACGCCTTTGGGTGTGCCTGTTGAGCCGGAGGTGTAAACCAGCAGTAATGGGTCATCCAAATTAACTATGCTGGTGTTCAAAGCATTGTCTGTGTTGTTATTGCTTGCATTGTCCTTGCTGTTATCAGCGTGAGCTTTGTTGACAATATTGGCTGTCTCCCCAAGTGCAACAGTGATAACGTTGGGTAGGCTACTTGCAGCTTTTGCAAAGTTGTCGTCATGGAACACCAACTTGGGTTCGCAATTTTTTAATATGACATTGATCTCAGGAGCGGCCAGTCGCCAATTGAGCGGAACCAGTATTACACCGACGCGTGCACAAGCAAACAGTAAGTTAAAGAATTCAGGGTTATTCAAGCCGTACCAGACAACGCGGTCACCACGTTGTATGCCAGCGTTGCTTAGATCGACAGCTCTGTGGTTGATGTTATCCAATAAGCTTGCATAGCAGATATTGTGGTCATAGAACTTAATGGCGACTTTGTCTGGCGTACGCTGAGCTGCGTCGCTTATCCATTGATCTAATGTCCTCAGTTCAATTGTCATCGGTTTCCCCTGGGTTATACAGTGAAGCTCGTCCAAGTTTGTCCAGACAAAGCTCTGCAGTCCACGGAAGCATTAATGAGCCGCACCGACTGTCTCGGTATAAGCGTTCCAACGGTAAAGATCGCAGCATCGATTGGCCGCCACATGTGCGTATAGCCAATTGAGCCAATTCGTTTGCATTTTCCATGACCGTATATTGTGCAGCCCACGCTCTTTGTATGCTCTCTTGGCTTGGGTCAGGCCTGGCTTCGGAAATAGCCTGAAACCATAACGCTTTGGTTTGTTGCAGCATGATGTTCATTTGCGCCACTGCCAATTGTTTGGTTGGATACATACGACGCTTGATCGGCGGCGTACCGGGAACTTCACCACGTAAGTATGCAACGGTGAAGTCATAACAGGCTTGTGCAATCCCCATGTAAGTGGGTGTCAGGGTCATGAACATATGTGGCCAGCGACTGGCAGCGCTGGGATAAATGCCCAGGGGCATAAGTTGCTCTTCGTCAGCAACAAACACATCTTTAAACAAAAGTGTTCTCGACACAGTGCCACGCATCCCTAACGGATCCCACTCGCCTTCAATCGTTACCCCTTCGCTATCAGCAGGCACTGCAAGGTACATGGTGTTGCGTCGTGAATGTTTGTCATCGGGCTGCATCAGGGCTGTACACAATGCGCCGTAGTAGTTGGCATGACCCGACAGGGAGGCAAATATTTTCTTGCCATTGACTTTCCATCCACCGTCAACTTTTAATGCTGTGGTTCCAAATGCTTTGAAACCGGCAGCCGCAGCCCCGCCTTCAGAGAATGGCTGCGAATAAATTTTCCCTTCGTTCAGAATGCGTTGATAGTGTCGTTTACGCATATGGTTGTGTTGTTCGCGCAGCTCCAGCGACATGTCGAGCTCGTCGATTAAAAAACCTGTCCATAGGCAGGAAGACACGTGCATATTAAATGTCAGTGCCGTAGCGCCACAAAAGCGCCCCATTTCAGCGGCGGCAATCATATAGGTTTTTAGATCAGCGCCAATACCGCCTGCAGATTCTGGAACACAGATGCCCAGTAAACCTGCGTCCGCCATGTCCTGATAGTTTTCGGTGGGGAAGGCTGCATCGCGATCAAACTTTGCTGCTCGTGCGGCGAATTTATCGCTTGCCAGTTCTCTGGCCATTGTCGCTAATGCCGATTGCTTGTCGGTTAGCTGCCAGGCCTGTGGGTCGAAAATAGGCGCAATAGTCATAGAGGATTTTGTCTCAAAAAGGTATTGATTATGTTGTTGGTTAAATCAGCGGCTTCCTGATTAACCATATGGCCGGCGCCATCAATTAAATGAAATTCGCAGGCAGCGATAGCTTCGCTCATTTTTTGCATGGTTTTCGCCGGTGCGTTGTTGTCATGACTGCCAGCGATCAAGCAGCAAGGCAGATCAATAGCGGGTAAGTCAGCTTTTTTGTCAATCGTAACCAGGCACTCCAGAATGCCCCGCCAGGTAGATTCGCTGACACCAGCTAGAATAGCTTCGATTTCATTAATAACCTTATCTTCTGTTGCTGGCCCAACCAGCATTGGTGCTGCATTTTTTGCAAGCTCTTGCATACTTTGTCCAGCCTCCAGCGGTGCTAAACGGGCTTTTAGAAATTGCTCTTTAAAAGTTTCATCGCGACCACCAAATTTTGAAGTTGTGGCAATAAGAACCAGGCTTGCAACTTGGTGGCTGTGGCGTAGTGCATAGTCAATGGCGAGCATTCCGCCGATGGATTGCCCCACAAGATGTACTTTTTGTAGGCCAAGTGATGAGATGAAATCGCTGAGCGCGATGGATAAAGAGTCAAATGTGGGCGGCCAGCTGTTTTTGTAGCTGGTTCCGTAGCCAGGCATATTCCACGCTATGCAATGGTAATGATTTAGATTTTTCAGCTGTGCCTGGAAGCTGGCAGCACCACCACCAATGCCGTGTAGAAATATGATTGGTTCACCCTGGCCATTTTCATCAAAGTCTATAGCGACGTTTTTCAAACCAACTTCCCACCTTCTACAACCAGACTGCCATCTAAAGCAATATCAGCCGACATAAGTGGTAAATCGAAATGGCCGCGTGTAAATCGATCTGCAAATTCGTTTGCACCGGTTGAATACAAAAAGTTGCCTGCTACTGCGCGCAGTTCTGTGCCATTGATTGCATCGATGTCGTACATAGCGAGTGCCTCGTATCGTGCAGCCGTGTTAAAGCCCCAGCCTACATGGCTGGTTGCATAGGCCTGTTTATCTTTGAACGAGGCATAGTAGTCGCGCATCAAACGCGCATCGGTACCTGTGCCAATAATGTCGGTGACGTAGTCGTCTTTAATAACCATTTCGACAGCACTATCAAAGTAACGCTTGAAAGTCAGGTTCATATCGCCCGGTTGATAAGCCAATGTGCCATTAACACTTTTCGCTTGCGGAAAGCTGACGACAATGCCACCTGGCCAATGTGCCAACGTTCCCGGTTTGTCAGTCCATCCCCATACACCCACGGTCATGGCCTTGTTCATATTCACGGTTAAATCGGTACCTGCCGATGTGTGTACACGCATTTGCTTAGTGGCGCGACATCGGCTTACTGCATCACGAGCCATGTCTTTTAAATCGCGTGTGGGTACCAGTCGACTCAATACGTCAGGGTGCTCATTGGATATGTTCATGATTCGAGTGCCGGATTGTAAAATTGAGGCAGTTTGTGCCGAATGCATGAGTCCTTCGATGCTTAAGTCGATGACTACATCTGTTTGTAATAACGCACTAACTGCGTCTGGTTGATTGTCCAGTGCTGTGCAAGCGCCAGTGGAGCGGATGATTGGACCAGGCACGTCGGATTGAGTTGGTACTTTAATGCTGTAGTAGGAGAGCCCGAGTTGCCCCAGGGCAAGTTCTGCAAGATGCACATTCAATTCACTGGATTGGCTTTCGCTTAGAATCACAATGCGCTCAGTGCTGCGCATCTTGCAAAGCTCAAATACCTGTGCAAATGCACTTATCCATCTGGCTTCGATTCGTTCTGTCAACATCTGAGTGCCTTGAATTTGTTACAGTTCACCATAAGGCATGATAAGTCATATGGTGAAATGTTCCTACATCATTCCTTTATTTGAGTGCGGGTACTGGTGGTATAACTGCGACTCCATCTCGGTTTTTTTATTTCAGTCCGTATTTTTACTAAAAGGTGCTACTTACCGAAGCTGTTAAATCGTGCGAAGTTAAGGCGCTACTAAAACGCACTATTCAATAGTGCTTCTGTATGTTGCAACCTTATCGCGCGCTATATTGGTCGCCTGCCAGTAGTTTTTACTGAACGGAAGGAGTTTGTATCATGATAAAACCAGTCTCAACCCAACACGGCGGATGCCAGTGTGGTGCAGTTAGATTCGCGACCACAGAAAGTCCAGTGCGTGCTATGGCGTGTCACTGCACAACGTGTAAATTACGCAGCGGTTCGCCTTATGGCGTTGGTGTGTACTTTAATGAAGACGACGTGACCATGAACCAGGTAGATCTTGGTTCATATCAATTTAAGTCTGACACCACGGGTCGATGGATTCGAAATGAATTTTGCCTCAATTGCGGTTCTGCGGTTTCATGGACACTGGAAATGCGGCCAGGTTTGAGGGCTATTGCTGGTGGCGCTTACGACAACCCCAGCTGGTTTGCCATCGACGCACACATATGGACAAGGTCTGCCAGGCAAGACATGTGTTATCCAAGTGATATGCCGGTTCATGAAGAGGGTTTGAAATAGTGCTCGCAGTGTTGGCTTGAACCGTTAGCTTGCACCACTAACTTGCACCGCCAAACTTATCCTGTAAGCTGTTCGCGCAAACTTATCCGCCAAATAAAAAATCAACACCATTGTGCATATTGTGTTGATTGAACCATGTTGATAAAGCTTGTTTAGCAACGGTGCTGGTGATAGCCGAAATAACAAACGCATCGTCGCGGTTTGACGCTAAAGTGGAATAATTAATTACCGGTAAATGGCGTTTTTGTGTTTTTGGTTTTGCGCTGTCGAGCTCTACAAAACCCCGCACGTTGGCGTTGTTGTCCACCAAGGCATCGTGCCAGTACCGTGCGTTTCTGCCGGTGCCACAAATCCAGATTCCTCGGCCTGATGCCAGTCCGAAATTTGCATGCCTTCGGGTTACAGCCCAGGCTTTGGCTTTGATAAATGCTTCGCGAGAATATCGGCTGTCTGTACGGGTTAATCGATCAGGGTGCTCACGCCACCGTAGCAATACCGAATCGGATTTAACCATGGCAATGTTGGCAAGCCATGTGCGCAGAACCAAATCGTAGTCCTCTGGCCAACCCATGTCGCGGTAACCTCCAATGCGTTGCCAGTAAGATTTGTGTGCAAAGAGGCTTGGATGCGGTAGTGGGGATTCAACCAGGCAAGATTGTCTGATGTCATGGTTAGTGCGCAGTGAATTCAGCCACTTTTGATAATTCTGGTTGCCGTTACCAATCGCTGCATTCTCACTGAATATCTCAACACAGGCACTGATCAGCGCCTCATTATTATGATTTCTGGCTAGTGTCAGTTGCGCGCGCAAGCGCTCGGGATAACTGATGTCATCACTGTCCATGCGAGCAATGTAATCACCCTGACACTGTGCAAGCCCGCTGTTTAGCGCGCCAATTATGCCTGGCTTCTGGCGAACAACACCAACAATTCGATCATCGTCAGGTAACCACCGGATAAGGGACTTAACATCATGGTCACCCACCAGCACCAACTCAAGGTGATCGTGGCTTTGCTGCAAAATGCTGCTGACCGCCGCGTATGTGTATGGGGTATACGCGTGTACCGGCATCAACACTGAAATCAACGGGTTTGGCACGGCAGGCTTTGGATATTTGCTAACAATTCGTCTTTGACGGGCTATAGTATCCGTTACCGGGAATAGCAATCGGACAAACTATGCAAACCAGCAACGCGCAGCTGTTTATTGTTTCTGCACCCTCGGGCGCTGGAAAAACGAGTCTGGTGCGCAAACTCATCAGTGAACTTGATAGCGTTGGGGTGTCCGTTTCCCACACCACTCGTGGAATGCGTCCGGGGGAAATCGACAGTAAAGACTACTTTTTCACTTCTCGAGAAGAGTTCGAGACAATGATAGAGGCTGATCGTTTCCTTGAGTACGCCGAAGTGTTCGGCAACTACTATGGCACCAGTCTGGACGCGGTTCAGCAAAATCTGAGCGAAGGCACCGACGTTATTCTTGAGATCGATTGGCAAGGAGCGGCACAAGTGCGTCAAAAGCTTGATAACGTGGTCTCGATTTTTATTCTCCCACCGTCCCGGGCCACGCTAATTGAGCGACTCAAGGGGCGAGGACAAGATAATGATGAGGTCATTGAGCGCCGAACAAGCGAGGCAGTAGCCGAAATGCAGCAATATCATCGAGCCGACTACCTCATCATCAATGACGATTTCGAGCAGGCGCTACTTGAATTGAAGGCTGTCATCCTTTCTTACCGGGTTGCCAAGTCGCGCCAGGCAATGTGCCATGCGGGACTGATCACCAGCCTGACACGCTGACCAGTGCACATTTGTCCCTGTGGCACATGTATTTTTTCCGAAAACTAACGCAATATAAGTGTCTTTGGTCTGGTGTTTGCCACTGCTTAGCACTAAACTTGCACATTCTCTTAGTAAAGCAGGCAGCTTAATATGGCACGTGTGACCGTTGAAGACAGCTTGGCCAATGTGGCTAACCGATTCGATCTTGTTCTTATTGCTGCAAAGCGTGCTCGTAATATTTCGATGGGCGCCGAGCCAATGTTGTCAGCCGACAACGACAAACCCACTGTAATCGCACTGCGTGAGATTGCTGACGGGCTGGTTGGCGAAGATATCCTGCAAGAAGCACCGCCTCCGCCACCTCCACCAGCGGCGCCAGTTGAGCCCGCGATTTATGACAATAAAGATTTTCGCTCAGAATTCTAATGCTCGCAGGTCTTTATCGGCCTGCTTGATCAAAAGCCAACTGGTCATTAGCTGGTTGGTATCGGGTTGCTATAGTCTGCTTTGCTGTAAAAGTGGGCTCTGTTATAAAAGCCTTTTGGGTTATCGAAGTCCGTTAGGTTTTAAAATTCCGCTGGGTTATCAAAGTCTGCCGGGTTATCAAAGTCTGCCGGGCCGTCAAAGTCCGCTGGGTTGTCAAAGTCCGCCGGGCTATCAAGCAGATCGCCTTTAGCATCCATGGTAACTCCACATTCCAAAGTGCCCGTTGAACCGTCCGTGGCTGATGTTGTGGAAAATGCGCAGCTAACTGAGGTTGCGCTGGCGAAACTGCTCGCCAGAATCAAACCACTTTTCTCTGCAACCGAAGTTGAGTTAGTTGAGAAAGCCTACGCGGTAGCGCACAAGGCTCACGCAACGCAAACTCGCAGTTCAGGCGAACCCTACATCACTCACCCCATTTCGGTTGCGCACATCGTGCTTGATATGCAGCTTGATTATCAGAGTGTCATGGCGGCACTGTTGCACGATGTCCTCGAAGACACTAATACATCACGCGAAGAGCTGGTGATTGCGTTTGGTGATGAAGTAACGGCTATCGTCGATGGATTGAGTAAACTAAATTATCTCGAGTTCAAGTCCAAAGAAGAAGCTCAGGCTGAAAGTTTTCGTAAAATGCTGCTGGCCATGGTGTCGGACATACGTGTCATTCTGATAAAGCTGGCTGATCGGCTACACAACATGCGAACCATTGGTGTGTTATCACGTTCGCGTCAGCAGCGAATTGGTAGAGAAACACTGGATGTCTATGCGCCCATAGCTGGCAGGCTGGGTATGTTTAAAATCAAAAACGAATTGGAAGATATTGGTTTTGAATGTTGTTATCCAGCCAGAAGCCGAGTGCTGGGTGCAAAGGTTAGCCAGTCGCATCGCAACAGAATTCATGTTATCAGCAAAATTGAAGACCACATTCAGGCAAATTTACGCGCGAAAGGAATAACTGCCAGTGTTACCGGCAGAGAAAAACACTTGTTTGGTCTGTATCGAAAAATGAAACGCAAGCAACTCTCGTTTCAAGAAGTGTTTGATATGTTCGCGCTGCGAGTGGTGGTAGCTGATATCGATGAATGCTATCGCGTGTTGGGTATTGTTCATCAACTGTATACACCGATATTCTCCCGCTTTAAAGACTACATAGCCAAACCAAAAGAAAATGGTTACCGGTCTTTACACACAGTTTTGAAATACCCTGATGGTGTGCCGGTTGAGGTGCAAATTCGCACAAGTGAGATGGATGAATTCGCTGAGTCGGGAATTGCCGCCCATTGGGCATATAAGGAAGGACAAGATAACGATTCGCATGAGCAAAAAACCCAATTCTGGTTGAGCACTTTAATTGACATGCAAACCAGTACTGCAGACACACTGGAATTTGTAGAGAGCGTAAAAGGTGAACTACTGCCGAGCGAAATTTATGTGTTCACACCCAAAGGCAAAATTATTGAACTCCCGGCAAAAGCTACACCGGTTGATTTTGCCTACGCGGTGCATTCGCAAATAGGCAACACCTGTGTTTCTGCGAACATCGACAGGCACTTATCTTCATTGAGCGAGCCTTTAGAATCAGGTCAAACAGTTGAAATTGTAACCGGTCCCAGTGTTACGCCAAGCCCCATGTGGCTTAACTTTGTGGTGACCTCCAAAGCGCGAACAGCCATCAGGCACTATGTTCGACAGCTTGACAACGATAAGGCCGTTGAATTTGGTTTACGGTTAGTTAAACGTGCATTGGGTCGTTACGACGAAAATCTGGATACTATTACCGACAAAGCCATGCAATCTTTGTTGGCCGAATTTGGGTTTAAAACCCGTGAGCAATTATATGTTGACGTGGGTTTGGGGCATCATCTGCCCAGTCAAATTGCAGAGCGGCTGATCGCCAAGAAAAACGGTGATAGCACAGATGAGCTGCAAATTCCTGTACGTGAAACAGCGCCTTTGTTAATCGAAGGCAGGGAAGGGTCGTTATTGAGCCTGTCCAAATGCTGTTGCCCAATTCCTGGTGATAATGTGCAAGGACTCATCACGGCAGGAAAAGGCATCGCGGTACATCGTGCTGGTTGTCGCAACGTTGCGCGCTATCGCCGGCGGCCAAAAGAATGGGTAGCGGTGGATTGGGCGCCCGATGTTGCCGATGCATTTGAAGCCGAAATAATCGTGCATCTGGTGAATCAGCCTGGTGCACTGGCGCGCACAACGTCAACCATGTCATTGATGAACGTGAATATCGAGAACATGGACTTCAACAATCGTGGCGAGGGTAATATTCATATTCGGTTCGTGCTTTCTGTTGTCGATCGTAAACATCTGGCCCGCATAATCAGACGCCTGCGCAACCTGACCGTCGTCCGAGGCGTCAGCCGCAGCCGCTAATTGTAACAATGGGGACGGAGGGATTTAATTTTGACCACCCTGGTCAAGAGTTAAAGGTTTCCGGGTTTCCAGGGTCAGCAGGTTTCCAGGGTCAGGTCTTTGATTTTGAACTGATGTGGGCCATTATCAATTCAAGATCAAAGACCTGACCCTGGTGACTCGACCCTGGTGACTCTGTGGGCCATTATCAATTCAAAATCAAAGACCTGACCCTGGTAAATTCTGACAGTGGCTTTAGGTATACTGTGCTCACCGATCTTTACGGCAGAGTATTTAACATGGCCAGACATCCCGTAGTGACAGACGACGCGCCAGGCGCAATTGGCGCTTATTCTCAGGCCATAAAGTGTGGCCCGACCGTTTATCTTTCTGGCCAAATCCCGCTGGATCCGAAAACGATGGAAGTGGTTAGTGACGATCCTCGACGCCAGGTTGAGCAGGTGTTTAAAAACCTTCAAGCTTTGTGTGCTGCCAGTGGAGGTGGTTTTGCTGATGTAGTTAAGCTTAATGTTTATTTAACTGACTTGGCGCACTTCCCCTTGGTTAACGAAGTTATGGAAGCCAGTTTCGATGAGCCCTATCCGGCGCGAGCGGCTGTTGAGGTATCGGCTTTGCCAAAAGGTGTCTCGGTGGAAGTCGAAGGCATAATGCACATCGAGTAACCACAGAGCTTACTATCCTGGCTATGGTTACAGCCACGCAAAGACCAGCCCTTGACTCCCTGCCCATAACCAAGCTTAAGGGAGTGGGTGCGGCAGTCGCTGAAAAACTGGCCGCGTTGGGTTTGCACAATGTGCAAGACGTTTTATTCCACTTACCGTTTCGTTATCAGGACAGAACAAAACTTGCCAAGGTGGGTACGCTGCGCCCGGGTAGCGAAGCGGTTGTCTCGGTAGAAGTGGTGATGGCAGATGTTGTCATCAGAAAACGCCGCTCGTTAATGGTACGCGTCAATGATGGTACGGGTTCATTGATGTTGCGCTTTTTCCATTTTAGTCAAAAGCAAGTCAAACAATTTGCTCCCGGCACTCGCTTGCAATGTTTTGGCGAGGTTCGGCGCGGACCGAGCATGCTTGAAATGGTCCACCCTGAGTATCGATTGCAAACACAGGGCACAGCCCTTGAAGACACCTTAACGCCGTTTTATCCAACAACTGAAGGTGTACAACAACCCACATTACGTAAGTTAACCGATCAGGCTTTGAGCTTATTGTCTGAGCATGCATTGGTGGACTGGATACCGGGCGATCAGCTGGCGCAATCTAATATGCCTGATTTGGTGAGTGCGTTAAGAATGGTGCATCGACCCACCCAGGGTTCTGATGTTGAGGCACTGATGTCTGGTATGCATCCGGCGCATCGCAGGCTTGCACTAGAAGAACTGATCGCGCACAGATTAGGGTTGCGATTGTTGCGCGTTCAAGCGCAACGTAATCAGGCACCAGTGATTCCTGCTACTTCAGAGCTTGCCGGGCAGCTGCAAGCCTCGCTTAGTTTTAAATTAACCGGAGCACAACAACAAGCACTCAGCGAAGTACTCAGTAATATGGAAACCGGTGAACCCATGTTGCGATTAGTACAAGGTGATGTTGGTGCCGGTAAAACTATTGTCGCAGCGCTGGCTGCGGCACATGTTGTGTCGGCAGGGTACCAGGTTGCGCTTATGGCTCCCACAGAGATTCTTGCTGAGCAGCATCTTTTAAATTTTAGCGAGTGGTTTGATCCGCTTGGAGTTAATGTGGGTTGGCTATCTGGAAAACTCGGTGTTGCCAAACGTCGTGATGCAATTGAGTCTGTTGCGATGGGTCATCAACGCATTGTTGTTGGTACTCATGCCTTGTTTCAAAATGATGTCGTCTTTGAAAATCTTGGTCTGGCTATTATCGATGAGCAACACCGTTTTGGTGTGCATCAGCGTATGGCCTTACGCAACAAAGGTGCATCCGAGGCAAAAGGTACCACTGAGGCAAAACTTCCTCATCAGCTAATAATGACTGCTACGCCAATCCCAAGAACACTAGCTATGACCGCTTATGCTGATTTGGACTGCTCTATTATCGATGAGCTGCCACCCGGACGAAAACCTGTCAAAACCGTTGCTATCGAATCGGCGCGCCGAGGCGAGGTAGTCGCGGGGGTCGAAAAAGCCATCGCTGCCGGAAGCCAAGTCTATTGGGTTTGTACCTTGATCGAGGAATCGGAGAGTCTGCAGGCAGAAGCTGCTGAAGATGCGGTAGCCATGTTGACAGAGTTGCTGCCTGATCGGCAAATTGGGCTGGTGCACGGTCGAATGAAATCCCGCGAAAAAGACACGATCATGCAACAGTTTAAAGCGCGCGAGTTAGACGCCCTGGTTGCCACGACTGTGATAGAAGTCGGTGTTGATGTGCCAAACGCGTCACTAATGATTATCGAAAATGCGGAACGACTGGGACTTTCTCAACTGCATCAGCTACGCGGCCGCGTGGGTAGAGGCAGCACGCAAAGTAGTTGCGTTTTGCTGTATCAGGCGCCTCTGTCACAGAACGCAAAGGAGCGAATCAGTATCATGAGAAAAACTAACGACGGTTTTGTCATCGCGCAGAAAGACCTTGATATACGCGGTGCAGGCGAAGTGCTTGGTACCCGTCAAACCGGATTGGCAGAATTTCGTATTGCCGAATTGGGTCGAGATAACGATATGCTCGATACCGTAAGTGATATCAGCGATTATTTGTTGGCAAATATGCCAGTCAATGTAAAAGGGCTCATTCGCCGCTGGATAGGCGAAGAGCGAAAGGACTATGGTGGCGTTTAGTCCATTAACTGCTTAATAGATCTATTGACCTGACCTATTGACTTTATTTTTGGATGACAAATTGAAATACAATCGTATAGCGGTAAAGTTGATGCTCGCAGACAACGTCGATATGAAAGATCGTTTCTACGATTGTGCCCGACGTTTGAAGTCCACACTCGAGCGCGAAATGAAGTTTGTATCAACGGTCGGCGAAGACGCACCACGGCAAGTAGGGCAACTGGCCAGCTTGACCGAGATAGATGATGTTATTTGGGTGCGACTTGTAAGTGACGACGATGTTATGCCGTGTAAGGCATTAATTAAACTCGCAGTCGAGCAATCCAAGTTAGGCGACGGGGTACTTGTTTACGTCAACCCCAAACCAATGCTGTCACTCTAAAGTCCAAAGCAAGGTTTAAGAATTAAAGGGGACGGAGGGATTTAATTTAACGGGGTCAGGTCTTTGATTTTGGGCGTTAACGGGGTCAGGTCTTTGAATTAAACGGGGTCAGGTCTTTGATTTTGGAGACATTAACGCTTTAACGGAGTCAGGTCCTTAATGTCTCCAAAATCAAAGACCTCGTATATTAAACGTGCTGATGCTGAAGGTAGTAATATGGTTCTGCGTCAGTCGGGGCGGGATGACACTGAAAAGACTTTAGGTGATAGAACCTGTGGGTCAGAATAGTGCTCCCGCTCTGTTCATGATAAATCCTGAACGGTAACTTGGGAAAGGTTTTTTTAACCTGCAACCCGCATACGAGGTAAGGACTCATGGATACGATTAAAGCATTTGTAGGAATCGATGTATCGAAGAAGAAACTCGACATTGCTCTTCTACGGAACAGCCAAGTCAAACCCAAGGCAATCCCCAACACGGCTGCGGGATTCGAACAACTAGAGAAATGGTTGGTATTTCAAAAGGTCGATCTGGCCTTGGTATGGATTTGCTTTGAGGCTACGGGTCCTTACAGCGACTCACTGGCAACCTGGCTAGACGATCATGGCTTTAGAGTCAGCGTAGTTAACCCGGCTCGAATCAAAGGCTATGCGCAAAGCGAGCTTGTCAGAAACAAGACGGATAAATCTGATGCGGCAACCATTGCACGGTTCTGTCAATCGACAAAACCAGAACAGTGGCACGCCCCAAGTGCTCAAATACGTGTACTAAGAGCCCTGGTTGATCGCCTTGACGAGCTCAAACAGACGAGACAACAAGAGCTAAATCGAATAGAAGCCTACCAAAGTCAGCAACAAGGACGGTTAATTGATGGTGTTCAGAAACACATCGACTGGCTAAGCGCAGAGATCGATAAATTACAATCGGAGATCGATGATCACATAGACAACAATCCGGAATTAAAAAAAGATGCAGATTTAATTCAAACCATACCGGGGATGGGATCAATATCTACGGCCAAGTTCATGGCATACGTTGGCGATATATCACGCTTCGACAATGCCAAAGCGCTGGCTGCTTTCGCCGGTGTGACGCCACGTAACCGCCGATCAGGAACATCAGTTCGAGGACGAGCAATGATCTCCAGGATGGGAAACGCCCAACTACGCACCGCGCTTTATATGCCCGGTTTGGTTGCACGCAGACATAACCCCACGCTAAAGGTATTTGCCGATAGATTGTCAGAACGAGGCATGAAAAACAAAGCGGTCATAGGAGCCGTATCACGCAAGCTGGTGCATATCATCTTCGGTGTTATTAAATCTGGAGTCCCGTTTGATCCTAAATTAGGTCAAGTACCGCTTGCATCACAAGACGGTATCTGACCCCGTTAAATGACCCCGTCAAATTCAAAATCAAAGACCTGACCCGTTAATGTGACCCCGTTAAATGACCCCGTTAAATTCAAAATCAAAGACCTGACCCCGTTAATTTGCGTTTAAATTCGAAATCAAAGACCTGACCCCGTTTAATGACCTGACCCCGTTTAATGACCCCGTTAAATTAAATCCCTCCGTCCCCTTTAATTTTTTGGTTGTTTAATTACCTTGAGTCCTATTAGTGCAAGACCCATAACGGCACCTCCTATCGCTCCGTAAAGGTGAGCGTTGACAACGACGTTACCACCAGCGACCGATTCACTGCCTGGCAAGGCCCCCGCAACTTGCTCCCAGGCTAGCTTGCCAATAATTAATGTCAGTAGCACGCCAGCAGATTTAGGGTAGTGGCGAAGGTCGGCAATGACGCCTGCGATGATTAAGCCGTGCAGTGTGCCGGAAAATCCTACGTACCAGACGATGTGCTCATCCAGCAAATACAAACTAATTCCAACAACCAGACTTGAAAAAAGAGTAATCAGCACCCATTCCCACCATGAGAATCGCTGCCACACGAGTGCGACAACAAGCGCGAAGCCAGCTAAATTCATAAAAAGATGACTGCTTCCAAGGTGAACAAAGTTACCGGTGAGCAGCAACCAGAATTGGCCGGCATCAATGGCGTTGCGATCGAATCGCAGGGTCTGGTCGAAGCCGGCGAATTGTAAGCCAAGGCACAGCAATGCGATGACAATCGCGAAACACATGGCTGGTTGCATGACGCGCTGGAAAATCGGCAGAATTATACGTTTCATCGTGTGTCACACTTTATATCTAGGCACACTATCCGCTACATCTGTCATGCGGCATCAGATGGGCCTGTGAGGTCAAATCACCGTGCTATTCTTGTTGTTATAGGTAGCATTGAATTAAGCCGCTGAACTTAAATGGAAAATCTGGAGAAAGTACCCATATGGTCAAGAGTATGAAGCAAACTCGTCATGCTGGTTTTACGCTAATAGAAATTATGGTGGTGGTCGCCATTATCGCCATTTTAGGCGCTGCAGTGGTTCCTAAAATTATGAATAACCCCGACAAGGCCAGAATCGTTCGAGCCAACACTGATATCGGCACCATCGCGCAGGCGCTGGAGATGTATAAACTGGACAACTTTGCGTACCCATCAACCGATCAAGGCCTGCAGGCGCTGGTAGAAAAACCAACCGGCGACCCTGAGCCGGCTAATTGGTCAGATGGTGGTTACATTCAGTCATTGCCAAAAGACCCTTGGGGTCGCGAATACGTGTATGTCAGCCCGGGTGAGGCGAGCGACTTTGATTTAATCTCCCTTGCCAGCGATGGCGTTGAGGGCGGCGAAGGCACGGGCGAAGATTTAAGTAACGCTAACTAACCTCGACACATCTTCAACACGGAAAATAAAACAATTGCAGCAAGCACGACCATCGCGCGGCTTTACACTGATAGAAGTCATGGTGGTTGTCGCCATTATTGCCATTATGGTTGGTGCTGTGGTGCTAAGAATCGACTTCAACAATATTGGCAAAATTGTTCGTGATCATTCTCAACGTACTCGGCTGCTGATGGAATTGGCAGCCGACCAAGCCATCTATTCTCGTCAGCAATTGGGCATTCGTTTTCATCCGAATAGCTACGAGTTTTATATTCTTAGTGCTAACGAAGACGGTGGCGGCACGTGGGAGATCTTCGAAGATGACCGTTTAAAATATGGCGACGTAAAAGCCACTATTGAATACAGGGTTGATATCGAAGGCTTGCCTATCGTGCTCGAAGAGCTAGAGGAAGAAATAGCAGCGGTAACCGAAGATAGTCCTATAAAGCCGCATGTTTTGTTTCTGTCTAATGGTGAGATCATGCCGGATTTTCGCGTGGTGATTGCTGACGAAGAAGCCGAGTTCGAGCATGCAATTTTCAGCGGTGAGGTCGAACCGATTGTGCTGGAACACATAAACGAATGAATAAGCGACGCGGCTTTACATTAATTGAAGTGCTGGTGGCAATGACAATTCTGGCGGTCGGCGCGTCAGCGTTGGTGTCCTCATCGGGTGCCAGTGCATTCCGTGCTGGCAAACTGCGCGAGCGTGAGGTGGGTCGTTGGGTTGCAACCAATCATCTTAATACTTTGCAAGCCTTACCTAACTGGCCTGACTTGGGTACTAAAAACACTGAAGTCGAAATGGTTAAGCAAACCTGGTACATAAGCACCAGAACCAAAGCCGAGCAACTGGATTTGCGCAGAATGGATATTGAAGTGCGTCTTAACCCGGATGCTGAAAGCTATATTTATACTGTAGCCGGTTTTGCTGGTAATCCGCAGCACAGGTTTTGAAGCACGCCATGCGCAAAGCGAAACGCTTCAAACTAAAAGGTTTTACTCTTAAGGGTTTTACCACTACGGGTTTTACGCTAAGAGGTTTTACCTTGATAGAGGTTATGGTCGCCATGTTTTTGCTGGCGATTATTGGTACAGCTGGCTTTACCATGTTGCAGCAGATCACCAAAGCGCGGACCCGCATCGAGGTTCAGTCTGACCGTTTAACCGAACTGCAACGTACCTTTTATTGGTTGGCAGAAGACATAACGCAAATTACAGATCGACCCGTACGCTCAGCTGTAGACTCCATACTGCCGGCTTTTCAATTTAACCTGCAGGGTTCATCCTTGTTTGATTTCACTCGCGCTGGTTGGTCGAATCCGGCGGCTGATATTTTACCTCCACGATCAACACTACAACGCGTCTCCTATTCTCTTGAAGATGATCGCCTGATTCGCAGTTACTGGTATCACTTGGATTCATTGAGTGAAGAGCCTGATAAGCGCCGACAGCTGCTAAAAGACGTCGAAGAATTGACGGTTCGATTTCTAGACGGAGAGGGTGGTTGGCAAGACCAATGGCCTCCGCTCAATATCGAGGGTGACGCTGGCCTGCCCAGAGCACTGGAATTTACCTTCATTCTGGGTGATTTGGGCTCTGTAGTGCGGGTTTTTGGATTGCCAGGGTAATTTGATGACAACCTCGATGACCAGTGATATTCGCCAAAAATCGTCACAAAATGGCGTCGCGATAATAACAGCCCTGTTGGTTGTCGCATTAGGGACTATAACTGTAGTAGCGATTGTAAGTCGTCAGCAGCTTGATTTACAAAGAGAAAAGAACGAGGCCGTTATTCAGAATGCCCGCAGTTTTGCCACCAGTGGTGAGCGCTTTGCGGCGTCCTTGCTGTTTATGGACCATGAGGCCGGGCTACGTGAGAACACAGATTCACTGGATGATGATTGGGCGCAAACCATACCGCCTATCTCCATTGACGACATGCTCTTGCAAGGTTGCATTGTGGACATGCAAGGTCGGTTTAATCTGAATAATATTGTCGTTACAGATGGCGAGACAGCAGGTGAGGCTGACCCCGTACAGGTTGAAATCCTCAAACGCCTTCTGGGTGAACTGAGTATCGATGTGTCCAAAGCCGAAGCGATTATCGATTGGGTGGACAAAGATTTAAACGCGACAGTGCCCGATGGCGCAGAGGATGATTATTACACTGGTCTTGAGCCGGCATATCGCTCAACTAACGGCCCGTTTAGTGCCATCAGCGAACTGCAACTTGTAAAAGGTTTCAGTCCTTCTGTTCCGGAAGAGGCAGAAGACTATGACCTGTTACTGCCACACGTTGCAGCCTTGCCAATAAGCGGCGGGCATACACGTATTAACGTGAATACGGCGACACCAGAAGTGTTGTCATCGTTGTCAGAATTTATGCAGCCATTGGGTGCAGACATGGCACGTTGGGAAACGGGCGCGTACGCGGACTACCCGGGGTGCGAAGATATATTTGACCTTACGCCAGACGATTCACCAGATCGACTGGCTGAAGATGAAGAATTAGAACCGTATTTGTTTGAACAGGATTTTATTTCAGAAGCGGCCGTTGAAACAGGCGAAGAAGTCGTGCCACCGAACACCATATCGGTGACCTCTCGATTTTTCCAGATTCGTGTCGACGTGCAAGGTGGGGATGCCACGCTCACGCAGTACTCGCTTCTGGAGCGAGATGCGGAAGGGCGTTCCAGGGTGATATTTCGTGCCAGAGATACCCTATAACGGGTGCTCGGTCCAGCTCGGAGTATGGGTTGCACCGAATTGGCACATAGATTGGACAGCCATAAACTGGACGCCGTCGATTATGACGTCGCAGACTATAACGTCACAGATTATAGAAATCAGAACCGGCGATAGCCGATTTTTAACACACAGTTAGGTAGACAGGGCATTGGCCACAAACGTCATCATACATTTACCGGTTATCGGCGAGGACCACGTACTGTGGGCCACGGCTGACGACCGGGGCTCGCTGACATCCGACATTAGTAGCGGCTCGTTTGAGCAAGTCGCGGCCGCTGTAGAAGGCAGACGTGCAACCTTGGTTTTACCGGGCGACGATGTCTTGTTAGCAGAAGCCACTGTTCCAGGTGGTTCGGCGTCCAGAGCCATTCAAGCCATACCCTTTCAACTCGAAGACCAGGTTGCGGATGATGTCGACTCCCTGCACTTTGCTGTTGGTGCCAAGGGTAAAGCCGATGACTACCCTGTTGCTATTATTGGCCGCGAAGCCATGGACACCGTGCGCGAACAGTGCGCTAACGCCGGGTTAAGGCCAACTGAAATTGTTCCTGAAACTTTGGCATTGCCAAAGTTTGATGGCAATGAAATGGGTCAGTCCAGTTGGACCGCACTGGTCGATGAACAGAATACCGTTGTCAGGCTTAATGGTTATAAAGGGTTTACCACCGATACTGTCATGGCAGGCATGATGCTCGACGGCGCTCATCACGATTTACCTGAAGATGCTACAGCGGCTATGGTCGTTTTTAAAACCGAACCCAATGTTACGTTGCCGGTATCTGAAAAGGTGGAACTTGAAACCCGAGCCTGTGACAGCCGATTGGGTTTGTACGCAAGTGGTCTTGCCAGTGCACCTCGTATCAATTTACTGCAAGGTGATTACAGTCCTAAAACTCAATTTGATAAAAGTTGGAAACCGTGGCGCTGGACTGCTGCGTTAGCAGCAATGCTTGGCGTGGTGTTGTTTATTGGTAAGTGGATGGAGTATCGACAACTGGGTTCACAAGTAGAACAGCTCGATACTCGTATAGCCGAGGTGTTCAGCGATGCATTGCCAGGTAAGCGCATGGTGCGACCGCTAACGCAAATGAATACCGAAATAAAAAGTCGCAGTGGTGGCAACACAGATGGCTTTACGTCAAAAATGAGTCAAATCGCTGCCAGTCTTGCTACCCAACCACAGACCGAAGTACGTAGTATCAGTTACCGTGAGGGACGGTTCGATCTGGACTTATACACTGATGCCATTCCTACGCTCGATTTGCTCAAAGCCGAGCTAAAGAAGCGAGGCAACATGACCATGACAGTACAGTCGGCTAACAACGATAAAGATAAACTTCGTGGTCGCGTACGAATTCAATAAGTATTTTATAAGCAAGCTCTGACATGAAAGATTGGTATTTAAGACAGACTCCTCGTGATCGCATAATTGTTATCTGCGTAAGCGTACTGTGCCTGCTCGGACTCCTTTACGCTTTTGTTTGGTTTCCCATAACAAGCGGTCTTAATCAAAACCGGACGCTCATCAATACCAAGCGTGACACCTTGCAACAAATGGAAGTGGCCTCGGCGAAAATCAAGAGTATGGGTAGCAGTAGTGGTGCGACCAAATCTTCCGGAGATAAAGCGCCTTACACACTGATTGATGAGCGTATACGAGCAGCCAGTTTAGCGAATAAGCCAGATCGTGTTGAGCCTCGTGGTAGCGATGGCACTGCGGCACGAGTACAGTTTTCGACAGTCGAATTCGATAAGCTCATACAGGTCATTGCTGATTTGGAAACTTATGGTTTGTCGGTAGACACATTAAATGTCAGTCGAAAGAACGATGCTGAAGGTATGGTAAGTGCTCGCTTCGTGATGGAGAAAAATTAATGCGAGTAGTGCGCCTGATACTGCTCGGATTGCTTGCCTATCTTGTGTCGGTGGTTTTTCTGTTTCCCGCAGCGCCTTTAGTGGAAAGAATCAAACCTAATATCAAACCTGTTGAGCTTGCTGGTGTCAGCGGAAAATTATTTAACGGTACTGTGGCTAACGTTAAATACGCGGACGACCTGCTGCCGCTTGAATTTACCGATGTCGCCTGGAAAGCAGCCCCCAGCGCTTTACTAAAAGGTGGTGTGGGTGCCAATGTGAGTTATCAGGGTTATGGGGGTGGCGGTGAGGGCCAAGTGCAACGTAAATGGAATGGCAATCTGAGCGTGTCTGATTTTGTTTTTGATGCCGACTCAAAACAGTTAGAAGTATTGTTACCAGGTCCGGTAGCCGAATTCAGTGGAAAAATTGATGGCAGGCTGGATACGGTTGTACTGGCAAATAACCTGCTGGAGAAATTGCAGGGTCAACTGGTTTGGAACCAGGCAATTATAGTCACGCGACTTTACGGGCCAGAAATAATTGCAAACCTTGGTCAGTTCAATATCGATATAGAACCGCAAGACAACGCCGTCCATAAAATCGTTTTAAAATCTGAAGGTGGTGATTTGTTCATTGATGGGTCCGTGACGATGGCGCCAAATGGCGACTATCGGACAGACCTGCTATTGACCCCATCGGCCAATGCGCCTGAGCCCCTGTTGCAAACCCTGCAGCAGCGCACCCGTCCTGATGGGGGTGGCCGATATGTTATTAAGCACAGCGGCAACGTTAATCAAGGCACTTAAAACAAATACGCGAGTTCGTACATGCGATGCCAGCCATGCCAGTTAAGACATTCAAGTTCGCAAGTACGTATGCCAAGGCAGGTAATTGCTCACACCTACAGTATTGTTGACACCAGTTAATTGTAAAAGATGCGCGTCGTTCCTCACTGCATTAGTAAATCCGAGTTCGATTCTACCGCTACGGATCTTATAGACACCGGAAGAGATTGGATGCTTCTCGATCCAGAAAAAACCGTTCAGTTAACTCAGCAAGCGCTAACAATAGCTCGGGCTGCTGGTCGACGTATTCTGGAAGTGTATGACGGCGACTATACCGTTGCCTACAAATCTGACAACACCCCGGTTACCACAGCAGATCTGGAAGCCAACAGCATCATAGTCAAAGCACTGGAAGCTTTGCCCGATTGTTTTCCTGTAATCTCCGAAGAATCAGAAGCAGTTCCTTACGCCAAGCGGCATAACTGGTCGCAATTCTGGCTGGTTGATCCGCTGGACGGCACACGAGAGTTTGTCCGTCGAAATGGCGAATTCTCGGTTAATATCGCACTTATTTCCAATGGCAAGCCAGTGCTGGGTGTGGTTACAGCACCCGTGCTCGACGTCAGTTATTACGCCAGCCACACTCAGGGTGCCTGGAAGCAGCAAGGCGTGGATAACCCACAGGAAATTCATGTACGGCCAGCACCAAAGTCAGGTGAGCTGACAGTCGCACGTAGTCGTTGTCCTGTCGTGGGTCCTCGGTTAAAGGCATTTTTGGACAAATTGGGTGGCCACAACGAGGTCCCAATGGGCTCATCGCTAAAATCTTGTCTTGTGGCCGAAGGCGTCGCTGATGTTTATGTGCGCTTGGGGCCCACCTCCGAATGGGATACAGCGGCCGCTCAATGCATTGTGGAAGAGGCCGGCGGCCATATCACTGATACCGATCTATGTGATTTGAAGTACAACACCCGAGAGTCCCTGCTCAATCCCCATTTCATGGTCTTCGGTGATGAAACGCACAACTGGCGCGAGTATTTGAGCGCCGATTCGGCCTGATTTTACGCCTGATAGATACGATTGGGCCATCTGAGGGCTATCTGCGTTATCATCGCTGGCTAGTCTGCATTGCCCACTATCCATGACAGAGTCCGTGACAGAGAAGTTCAAAACACCCGAAGAAGCCGAGATTGCCTTTTATGAGGCCATTGAGCGTGCCGATATACAAGCGCTGGGTAGCGTTTGGTCTCAGGATGACAATATTGTTTGTATTCATCCTGGCGCTAATCGAATTGAAGGTCGGGCGCAGGTGCTGGAGAGTTTTTCAGATATGTTTGCATCTTCTCCAACCATCGGCTTTTCGATTTCAGATGCTTTGCAAACTGAAAGTGATGGTCTTGCCATACATTTGGTCCGTGAAGAAATCGAACTAGACGGACAGCTCATCAGTGTCATGGTGTCGACCAATATTTATCATCTGGAAGATGGCGGCTGGCGAATGTTGTTGCATCATTCTTCGCACGAACCAGACGCCAATGCCGAGGAAGATTACGACGACTTCGATGACTTTGACGAAGTCCCAGAGCCACCGCCGGTGCTGCACTGATGTCAACGACCGAATCAAGCGAATCGCCTGATGAGGAAGTGCTTTATAAGCTAAAGCGAGTGATGGTCACGCCATCATGGCTAATCATTAAAAACACCAGCTATGCCGTTCGGTATATGCAGAAGCTGAAATACATTGAGCACCGTCCACCACGAATTGCTTCGGGTATCATTTTTGTTCTGTTTTTGCTTTTGACCATCTGGCAAGTTCTGCGCATACGTGCACAACCGGAATCTGAAACTCTTGGCTGGATTTTATTGTCTTTGTGTTTATTGGTGTTGCTGGTTTCTTCGTTTGTGACATTTGCTATGTCGACGCGCTATACCATTGTTGTCGTCCTGGCAACTGAGGGAAAGCCAATAGCATTGCAACCACCCACTAAAATAGAGGCAAAAAAATTACACGCAGCGCTCGCCGGCGCCATGAATTTTTATCGGGGTCTCCCTGAAATTTCCTCTGTGTCTCAAGATAAAGCCAAAGTGACAACCTAGGTCTTTGTGGTATATCTGTTTACCAGGCCAGTTTATTTGAACGTTCTTGCATTTGAGTGTTCTTGCATTTGAGCGTCTTGGTATTTGATCATCTTGGCGGCTAGTGATCTTCAGATGTCGACCTTGGTTGCAATACAACGAGTAAGAATCCAGCCACGATAAAAATCGCAGCCAGGTAAAACCAATGACTTGGCACCTCGTTATACATCATGTAGCCAGCGATGCCGGCAATAACAAACTGCAGCATATTCATCAGCGTCACAGTTTGGCCACGCAGCTGTTGCATGGCAAAATTCAAAGCCGTATGGCCAATCACGGTAGATACTGCGGCTAACAAAATAACCATGGTGACGTTATACCATTCAAAGGTGGGCATGACTGGTCCTGTGGCTGCGGCAATTAGCAGTGAGCATAAACCCGCAACCGTGTACATGGGAACCACGTATAGCCAGACACTGGGCAAGGTTTGTAAGTAGCGTCTGGCAAACGCCAGATAGGCTGCAAATAAAACCATCGATATTAAACACAGCATGTCGCCTTTAAAGTGATCAGCGCTTATTTGCACATCATTAAACGCCACTATGGCAATGCCTATCATCGCTATTCCGGTTGCAATAATTTCACGTCTTAAAAGTCTCTCTCTGTACATAAAAAACATGAAAAAGGGCATGACTAATGGCATAAGGTTAACCATTAGCGTGGCATTTGCACCAGGTGTCAATCGTGCGCCAGCAACCCAGGCAATAAAATGGATAGATAAAATAATGCCCGGTAATAAGGATCTTTTAACGATACCTGTAAAGGGAACATCACCGTGTTTTTTTCTGGCCAGGAAATAAGCAGGGGCCAATATGAGAGCTGCTAACAGCACGCGCCAGGCGGCAAGCATGATAGAGCGCTCAACACTTTCGCGAATGAAAACAAACGATATGGCTGAGCAGCTAATGCCAAACAGTAGTATCGAGAACAGCAGAATCAGCGAAGATTTACTGTGCCTTAAGCTCGACATCGTAATCAATAATCAGCGGTGCGTGATCGGAAAAACGTTTTGCACGGTATACTTTTGTGCGTTTTACTTTACTGCACAAGTCATCACTAATGACGTGATAGTCTATTCGCCACCCGACGTTTTTATCCCAAGACTGGCCACGGTTAGACCACCATGTGTACTCGTGTTCTTTTTGCGGTAACTGCCTGAATGCATCAGCGTATTTGTGTCTGGTAAAGAGTTCAGTAAGCCATTGCCGTTCCTCTGGTAAAAAACCGGAGTTCTTTTTGTTGCCTTTCCAGTTGCGAATATCTGCTTCTGTGTGGGCAATATTCCAGTCTCCACAAACAAGCTGAGAGCGTTTTGAGCGTCTGCGCTTTTGCAAGTGAGGCAAGAATACATCCATCATCTTGTATTTGTAGTCTTGACGTATCTCACCACTAGAACCAGATGGCAAATACAGGGACGTTACGCTGATATTGTTAAATTGCGCTTCGAGGTAGCGCCCTTCATTGTCTATCCAGTCTATGCCGATGCCACGAATCACTTGTTGTGGCTTGATTCTCGAATAGATGGCGGTTCCGCTATAGCCTTTTTTTACAGCGTCAAAATAGTAGCTGTGGTAGCCCTTGGGGTGGAATACTGGATCGTCCAGTTGATCGATTTGAGCCTTTGTTTCCTGAATGCAAACGACATCCGCCTTTTGCCTGGAAAGCCACGTAAAAAAACCTTTTCGGGCGGCAGATCTGATGCCGTTCACATTTACGGTGATAATTCTCATGGAAGCAATTGTACACCTCTCAAATCTCTAGATTCTGCTCACAGAAAGCACTGAATATACTTAAACACGGACTGCAGATGGACGATAGCTAGCTAAGCGCTTGGTTTTTCCCAAATAAGAGCGAGAACAGATGCGGGCTCAAAATCGCGTTTGTCGTAACATTAATTTGTTGGAAAGAATTATGAATAACGTCCAAACTCTATCACTTCGACAGCGCTTTGCTTTGGTTTTGGCTGGCTTGGTGGTTTGTGGGTCTGTACATGCCCAGGCTACCGGTTCCAAAGTCTATCGTTGGCAGGACAGCGGCTTGACTACCTACCAGGACAGAGCGCCTAGCTCGGCTCAGGATAATGGTCACTCGATTTTAAGCAAGCAAGGCGTTGTGGTAAAGGAAGTGCTCAGTCGTGAAGAGCGACGTGAAGCGCGAAAGGCTGAACGTAATCGTGAACTGGCGAAGATTAGAGACCGAGCGTTACTTGCCACGTTTACTGCCGAAGAAGACCTGACCCGAACACGTGATGATCGTATTGGAATGATCGATGGGTTGATCAGCCGACTTGATGATCGTATTCGTATTCTTTCAGAGCGTTTGAGTGTTGTAGAAAAACGCATTCAGCAACAAGAAAAATCACGTGGCGAATCCAAAGCTCAAGAATCGTTGTACGCAGAACAACACAGCATTCAGCGAAACATCGAAAACGCCTGGTCGCTGATTGATTCCAAAGCCGCAGAAAGAAGCGTCGTAGCTGACAAATTCGATGATGATCTTATTCGCTACCGAGAGCTAAAAACAGAACTCGGCCGCGACTAACGAAACCGGGGTCACCGAAACCGGGGTCAGGTCTTTGATTTTGAATGGGAAGGCCACCATAGCGAATGTAGGCTTCAAATGAAACTTACGTTCGCTTTGGTGGCCTTCCCATTCAAAATCAAAGACCTGACCCCGATTTCGTTCAAAATCAAAGACCTGACCCCGATTTCCCCGATTTCGTGACCCCGATTTCGTTCCAAAATCAAAGACCTGACCCCGGTTTAGTCAGACTTGATCAGGGTGCCTACGCCTTGATCAGTGAATAATTCCAGTAACACTGCGTGTTCTACGCGACCATCAATTATTTGAACACTGCCAACTCCTGCGGCGACTGCATCCAGTGCGCATTGCACTTTGGGCAACATGCCACCTTGTATTGTGCCGTCATCGATGAGTTCTTTTATTTTTGACTGCGTTAGGCCGGTCAGCAGCTGCTCTTGTTTATCCAGAATGCCTGGTGTGTTAGTCAGCAGTAATAGCCTTCTTGCTTTAAGAGCTGCGGAAACAGCGCTGGCAACTAAATCGGCGTTGATATTAAAGCTGGCACCTGTGCTATCGGTGCCAATGGGAGCAATAACGGGTATCAGGTTTTGCTCTTGTAGTTGTTGTATGACTTTAGCGTTAATCTTTTTAACCTGACCAACATAGCCCAATGCATCTGCTGCGTGGCCGGGCAGGTGCAATGACTCAGCATTGATGAGGTCTGCATCTTTGCCAGTTAGTCCAACTGCATTGCCTCCCACTTGATTCAACAGGGATACAATATTTTTATTCACGACCCCACCCAAGACCATCTCGACCACTTCCATGGTGGGTGCATCGGTAATGCGCATGCCATCAAGAAATTCGCTTTTGATATTCAGGCGCTTTAGCATATCGGCTATTTGTGGGCCGCCGCCGTGCACAACCACAGGGTTGATGCCAACATGTTTTAAGGTGGCGATGTTTTGTGCAAAACAGCGTTTAAGGTGTTCGTCTGTCATGGCGTTACCGCCATACTTGATAACAACCGTTTCGCCAGCATAGCGCTGCAGGTAGGGTAGTGCTTCATTGAGCACGCGCGCTGTGTCGCGCGCGGCTTGTAAATCAACTGAAGGTGGGGCCTTGCTGTTATGGTCCTTTGATTCAGTCATAGTTAAGAATTATTTTTAAGCTTTTAAACTGATACGTTTACTTGTTCATGTCGCAGTCTAGAACGGAGCGTCGACGTTTGCATCGGTTCGTTGCATGGTGTCGCGAAATTCATTCTGTATACGAGTGATTGCTTCATCACTGTCGGCCTCAAATCGAATGACCAGTGAAGGCGTTGTATTTGATGCGCGAATCAAACCCCAACCGTCTGCAAAGTCAGCACGAACCCCGTCAATCGTTGTTAGCTTCGCACCTTCAAATTTTGCGTTCTTGGCAAACGCTTCGATAAATTCGTGGTGCGCACCATCGCGTTCAAAAACAACATTGAGTTCGGGTGTGTTAATACTGTCTGGAATAGCACCGAATATTTCGCTTGCCGATTTGTCGGTATTGGATAATATTTCTAACAGGCGTGCGGCTGCATAGAGGGCGTCATCAAACCCGTACCATCGTTCCTTAAAAAACAAGTGACCGCTCATTTCACCACCGAGCAGTGCGCCAGTTTCTTTTATGCGGGCTTTAATGAACGAATGGCCTGTTTTCCACATGTCTGGTTCACCACCAGCAGCAGTAATTGCATCAGGCAAAACTTTTGAACATTTCACATCGTAGATAATGCGAGCGCCCGGGTTGCGAGACAATACATCTTGTGCAAACAACACCATTTGACGATCGGGCCAGATAACATTGCCCTTGTCATCAACCACGCCAACGCGGTCGCCGTCACCATCAAATGCCAAGCCGACTTCGGTTTTATTTTCAGCAACCGATTTTATTAAGTCTTCCAGGTTTTCAAGTTTGGCAGGGTCGGGGTGATGGTTAGGAAAGTTACCATCGACCTCTGTGAACAAGGCTGTGCTTTCGCAACCGAGTGCTTTAAATAATTGAGGTGCTGCAGCTCCGGCTACACCGTTGCCACAGTCGTATGCAATCTTTACAGGTCGGCTTAATTTAATATCATTGGTAATCGCGTCCAGATAATCTTGTAGAACATCCTGAGATGAGATTTTGCCTTTGCCATTGTGAAGCTTGCCAGCTTTTATCCGATTATATAAAGCGGTTATGCCATCGCCGAACAAAGCATCGGTGCTGACCATCATTTTTAAACCGTTATATTCAGGTGGGTTATGGCTGCCGGTAACCATGATGCCCGTTCCTGTTTTTAAATGATAAGTAGCAAAGTATAAAACGGGAGTTGGTACCATACCAATGTCAATAACATCCACACCGGTCGATGCAATGCCCTTACTCAAAGATTCAATCAGCGCCGGTCCAGACAACCGTCCATCGCGTGCAACAACAGCAGAAGTAATACCACGCTCATGACATTCACTACCAAAGGCGCGACCAATTTCATGAACGACATCAGGGGTTAGTGTTTCGGTAACAACGCCTCGAATATCGTAAGCTCGAAAAATAGCAGATGAGATTTTCATGATCTGTTAATCCTTGTTTATTGCAATGGCAAAAGTTGCTTGCTTGTTGTGAGCACCGGTAGCGCGAACCCGCCAGCACATGGCTGTGTGCTGTGTGAGTTATTATAATGCTAATAATTACATGGAACGGTTGCAACGGCTATGCCTTTTGGCATCAATATGCCCATACTATTTGTCATAGGTCTGACGCACGCAGGCTAACTTTTGCCGGTTGAACCAAAACCGCCAGTACCGCGCGTGCTGTCGGCAAACGACTCAACCTGGTTAAATTTAACCTGCGCGACTGGCACTATAACCAATTGAGCAATGCGTTCACCTTCTGCAACATTGTAAGGGGTTTCACCTCGGTTCCAGCAGGATACAAACAATTGGCCCTGATAGTCAGAATCGATCAGGCCCACAAGGTTACCCAGTACTATTCCGTGCTTATGGCCCAAACCGGAACGCGGCACAATCAGGCCAGCATAGCCCGGGTCACGTATATAAATGGCAATACCCGTGGGAATCAGATGCGTGTCCCCAGGGGAAACCAACAGTTCCTTATCAACACAGGCACGCAGGTCAAGCCCTGCTGAGCCATCGCTGGCATAGCTGGGTAGCTCGATGCTGTTGCCGATGCGAGCGTCGACAATAGTGAAATCAATGGATTGCATGGTAGGCGTTCAGCGCGTTGCTAGTCGTTCTGCGATTATATCGAGTAGTTCGGCCGCCACCTGTTTTTTCGGCGCTGACGCAATATGCTGATGTCCGTCGTTGGCCCAATACACATCAAGCGAGTTTGAATCGGACCCGAAAACGGGGTTACCTGGCTGCCCAACGTGGTTGGCTGCGATTAAGTCGAGTTTCTTTTTAACGAGTTTGCCCGTGGCGTGTTTTTTTACATGTTCGGTTTCGGCTGCAAAACCAACACAGAATGGTTTTCCGGGCATAGCCGCGATGCTGGCAAGAATGTCCGGGTTACGCACCAACGTAAGCGTTAAATCGTCTTTGGTTTTTTTTATTTTTTCATCGGCTATCGACTCGACGCGGTAGTCGGCAACGGCTGCCACACTAATAAAAACATCGGCCCCATGAACCGCATTCAGTGCCGCTTTATGCATTGATTTTGCTGTATCAACGTCAATGCGTGTAACCCCGGATGGCGTTGTTAATGACACCGGCCCAGCAATTAATGTGACTTTGGCCTGTTGTTTGACCGCGGCGGCTGCCAGTGCAAAACCCATTTTTCCTGAACTTCGGTTGGTTAAATACCGCACTGGATCAATCGGTTCAACCGTGGGCCCGGCCGTCACAACAATGTGCAGGCCCGCCAGCGAACGGTGATGTTCGGCATAGGCGCTTGGTTGATTAGCGGCGTTATGATGTTGGGCCGTGCTTGGCATTGCACTGCCACCGGGTGCGGCTAACTTGCTTAACGAGTGGTTGTTTACAAATTGAATAACCACGTCTCTTATGGCTTCAGGCTCAAACATGCGACCGGCACCGGTTTCACCACAAGCTTGCGCGCCTTCGTCAGGACCAATTAGTATGATGCCTCTTTCTACCAGCGTTTTTGTGTTTGCCTGGGTGGCAGGATTGCTCCACATAAGCCGATTCATTGCTGGTGCTATGAGTATCGGTGCATCGGTTGCCAGACATAAAGTGGTCAGCAGATCATCACTGAACCCGTGACTCAGGCGTGCCATTAAGTTTGCGCTTGCTGGTGCTATCAGGATGATGTCAGCCCAACGTGCCAGCTCAATATGACCCATGGCAGCCTCTGCCTCAGTGTCAAGTAAATCGGTGTGCACTGGATTGCCGGTTAAGGCCTGAAATGTAAGCGGTGTGATGAAAGCTTGAGCACCGCTAGTCATAACGACGCGTACTTCCGCGCCAGCATCTATAAGTCGTCTGCCTAAAATGCCGCATTTGTAGGCGGCAATGCCACCGGAAATACCAAGCAGTATTTTTTTGTTTTCTAAAGGCTGCATAGGGCTATGGTAACAGGCTTAATCGCACGCTGGCCTGTTTGGTCTTGTGCTTGTGTGGCATTGTAAAAATGGATAGCGCTGAAAATGCGCAACGATCATGCCGATAGGGGATTAAGCCGACATCAAGCCTGTGTAAAAGAACAAAAAAGCCGCACAGATGGCGGCTTTTTATTACGACTGTGTCCCGTCCTGAAATAAGTTGGCACTAATGGGCTCAGGCTTTTGTCTTGGCCGTTTTCACCGCTTCGCGGAAACGATCACGAATAGCCAGTGATGTGAGTGGAATCGGCGTCATGGCCGGGCTGCCTGGTTCTACTTTGGCAACAATGACATGCGGGCCAGGAGTAGCAATGCACTTTTTGAGTTCCGCAGCAGCAGCACTGCCCGGCACTTCAACACTGCTTTTAATGCCTGCAGCTTTTGCGATCGCCGCAAGTGATGTGCCTTTTGAAGTATGCGTGGGCTGATCACCGGTTGAGCCATAAGAGCCATTATCAACAATAAATAAAATGAAGTTTTTGCAGTCTTCAAGGGCAATGGTGGATAAGGTGCCCAGGTTCATCAGTACACTGCCGTCACCATCAATAGAGATAACCGTGCCTTCTATTTCCATGCTTAAACCTAGGCCGATAGAAGACGACAGTCCCATCGAACCCAGCATATAAAAGTGATGATCATTATCACGAATGGAATACAGTTCCTGCGATGGGAAGCCAAGATTACAGATAACAAACTCATTGGTAATTTCGGGCACAATCGATTGCAGTAATTCGTAACGTCTCATGCTTATCGTGCTCCCCAAAAATCGTAATCTAAAATGGCTGCTACCGGTCCTTCAGCAACATCAGTAAAAGGTACAAGCTGACCAATTTTTTTAGTGTCTTGCGGATCACTAAACATGTAAGTCGGTATGTTGATGGTTTGCAAGAGCGTCTCAACAGCGGTACCCATTGGCACTTGTGCACCAATCGGTTCACCTGGTGAGCCGCGATGACTAATCACCATTAAAAACGGAAGACGATAGTAGTTACCCAGGGAACACAACGATGTTATCAGCGTGCCTACACCGGTGTTTTGCATAACGATGACGGGTTTACGACCAGCCAGCCATGCGCCAGTGCAAATGCCAAGACCTTCTTCTTCGCGATTTACAGCGCGATATGTGATTTCATTGTCTTGCTCGAGTGTGGAGATAAAACCACCAAGCAATTTACAAGGAACTGATACAAAAAAATCTGCGCCATTGGCTTTTAAGTCGGCAAGTAATGCCTGATTGACGTCGTTTGCACTCATAACAGGCACACTCGGCTAGGGAAGTTAAAAATAGTTTGAGTCATAAGAGTTAGCTCAGGTTTACATTGTATTGAAACAAGTCAGCACGAAACTGACTGGTACGAATTTCAACAACTCGATCTTTCATATCAAAGGCGGTGCGATTGACTTGCAAGGTAGGGCTGTTGAGTTTAATTTTTAAGTCTGTGGCAATTTCCTGATCTGCGCTTATTGCGCTCACGTATTCGTCAGCGCGTAAGACAAAAATGCCATATTGCTGGTGATAAAACGGATACAAAGCTTGCGGCAAAGCATTATCAATGTTGGCTAGTCCATCAAACAGGGCGTTAGGCACAACAACGTGTTCACGCGTTGCTCTAATACCATCCACTAGTCGCAGTCGTTCAATCACCACCACAACGTCTTTTGAACCCATGCCAAAGCTTTTTTGTTCGTGTTCGTTTGCCTCACGAGTAAACACGGTTTCCGTGTCTGGCTCCGGAGTCACTCTTTCGCCTTGCGGGTGAGCCAGCCTGAAAAAATGGAAGTAAGATCGTTCCTCGGAAAGTTTTCTTACAAAGGTGCCGCGGCCCTGCTGACGAATAACCAAACCAGCTTCTTCCACAACCGACATGGCTTTTCGCACAGTTCCCTGGCTAACCGAAAACTCATCCGCCAGGGCAAATTCATTGGGGATGGGTTCACCGGGTCGCCAGTGACCGTCGTATATACGATTGCTAATACGATCAGCCACGCGCTGATAAAGCGGGGCGGTATCCAGTGGTGTGGCTATGGGTTGCAACGTCTTTATTGGGTCGACAGGTTTGGCCTCAATTCATGTATAAGATACATGAATTAGTGTGGTTAGACAATATGCCTTACATGTTATCTGGGACTGATTTGGCCAAGTTGGCCTGGAACTTTATGCATTTACAAGATGAGGCGTCGAAATGGCCGATCGTGGGCAGGCTTGATACGTTAGCAGTGGCTATCAGCCAGCGGCGTAATGCTTAACAGTCAGACAGCATTGGAGATGCGCTTGCGGCATGAAATTTATCGTGCAATTTGTCATTTTCGTCGAGAATCATCTCAACTTCGGCGTTGATGGCGCTTTTTAACACACCACACGATGCGCGGGGTCGTATTGCAGCTATTCTGCTTTTGATGTCCTCTACATCCAGTAGTCGATAAAGCTTGCGGTGTTGCTCCTCGTGAACTTGAATTTCGTACCAAACTAAATCCCAGTTTTTTTGCAGGCAAGCTTTGGCCTTGTCGCGATCAACCCACTGTGGCATGTAGATGGTGATGTCATAACTGAAGTCTACTTTGACAACAGAGCACACACCATCGGGGCTAACAGTCGCAGTCCATCCGACTTTTGTGTTGAGCTCGGTGTAACCGAATGCACCGTCGGGACTGTGAGTGTTATCCTGGATTTGATCGATGAGCTCCTGCGCGTTAGCGCCAGTGATAGGGTAAGAAAATTGAAACTCATCGGCTAACGTGGCGGTGGGTAAGGCTGCGGATAGCACAATTGATACAACAAGTGAAAAAAGTACTGAGCGAAAAAAATTTAGCGCTAACCGGTTTAGAAGTGACGCTTTACAACCATTTAAGATGTTCATTGGAGCATTTTGATTGAAGCATTCTGATTGAAGCAGCTATTAGCCTATCAGCAATTACGATTTTTTGTATTTAGTGAAACGTATCCGGACTTGCTTGTAAGCGGGGAACTTGGCTCACCGTCCAGGCTTCATAAACTTGTCTGCCATACGTTCGTGAACCCTTAGCCCGGCAACTTAGCTTGAGAGCCTAATCCAAAAACCTTGTGTCACATACTAGTTAAAAACTTAGTTGGAATATTGACGTTTCGGGCTTTTTAATTTCCACATGCAATATATGCCAAATAACGGCCCAAGCGCGAGTGAGCCCATCATGACATCCCAGCCAAGAATTGCTGCAATAACAGGAGAAAGTTGCACAGTTGCAATGGTTAACGCAAAGCCTAGTGCCGTTTGCAATGTGAGTAATGAACCGGTTTGTTCAGCTTCTGCGTGATCGGCAACAACAACCGAAAATTGCGCCGAGTCTGGAATAATGGTGATACCCCAGATAATAGCAATGGCTGTGGTTACCCAAATGCTGCCACCGAACGTTATTGCAAAAAGCACTGCGCTTAATCCGCTTAGCGCCATAGCGATAATAGTTAATTCAGCTTTACCGATTTTGTCCGCCACCCACCCGGCTACGCCGCAACTTATCGCGCCACTGGCAATAATGATGAACGCCATGAGTTTTGCAAATTCGGTGGCCGCAACCGAATCCATTTGATAGCTAAAGCTTACGGCTAACGCGACACCAATCCAACTCCACATCGCGTACAACTCCCACATGTGTCCCAAATAACCACCGTACGCACGGCGAATAGATTGATTGGTCCATGCCTGAGTGATGACTGCAGGGTCAAACCTGACAGCTTTTACGTGATACGGGCCGTTTTTGACTGCTAACACTAACGAGGCTGCTATCACCGCCAGCACTGATGCGGCGATGACCGTTGTTCGCCACTGAGCGCCACCGAGAAATGCGAGCAGGTGGGGTGCCGCCGAGCCCAGGGTAAGCCCACCAACTAATAACCCCACCAGTAAACCACGGTCTTTTTGTCCCCAGCCAACCGCGATTTTCATACCGACAGGATAGACTCCAGCTAACGCCGCACCGGTGATGGAGCGTAATGCAATCGCTGAAAGACTGCCTATGTCTGCCACCAACAGTAATGCGTTAGAGACGGCGGCAATCACGCAAAAGAGTGCCATGACTTTTCGTGGCTCAAAACGATCCGCTATGCCGAACAACGCCAGCATTAACGCACCCACGACAAAACCTGCCTGGACAGCGGACGACAAAGCGGCTTGAACACCGGGTGATAAACTGGCTTCAGCGCTCATGTCACCAAGTACTGCGGCTGAGACAAACCACAGGCTCATGGCAAGCACTTCTGCGGTGATCAACAATGCCAGGCAGTTAAACTTCTGTTGTTTTTCTATGTAAGTCATTCTTATTGTTAACCGCCTGTTATTGTCAGGCTGCAGGTGCTAATCGAGCTTGGACTGTTATTCGTCGATTAAATTCCATTGTGCATTTTTTGCAAACTTGGCAGAGACAAATGCTGAGCTCTCAAATGGCTTTCGGGTGATGTTTGTGTCTCACTACACTCTCATGAGCTTAAACGGAAGAGACTTCATTTTGAGTAAATCCACTGCTTACGTTACCGGCACATTTCGGAATGTTGAGGCACGTGATGCGCTTTATGCTGCCATAGAAGGTATATTTAAAGCAGCGGATAACCGTATGCTTGTTCGCGTGCCATACCATATAAACGATGCGCAGTTTGCTGATACTGCTTTAAAATTACTACTGGAACTTGTTAATCAGGGTTAGCAATGCGGCCTGGTTCGGCAATGAAAACTATATTTGCGATTTTGCGGTGACAGAGCAGTATCGCTGGTAATCCATGCTTCCATCCATATCAGTAACGTTGTCTAGAGAAATGCTCCTGAGTCTGCAATTTGTTTAGAGAAACGGTGACGGGAAATAATTCAAGCAAAGGGCAGCCTGGTGTACTTTTTGGGTTGGTCTTTATTGTTGTCGGTCCTGTAGCCTTTTATTTCATCGCAGGCAACACGATCGTTGGCTACATTGCCAGCGCTAACTGGGTAGAAGTACCCGCTAAAATTCTCAACGTTCGATTAGTTAGTGACTCGGATGATGGCGACGACACCCATACAGTATTAAGTACCTATACCTATAACTTCGATGGTGTTAGTTATCAGAACGATCGTGTCAGTCTGAGCTCAGGCAGAGATAGCTTCGGCCAATATTGGCAAGAGTTAGAACGTACATTGCTAGCAGATAAAAGTGGCAACGAAGCATTTGCAATCGTGAATCCTGATAATCCGACTGACGCTGTTTTAGATCGAACTTTGCGCTGGCAATCGGTGCTATTCGGATTGATTTTTTTGTTTATTTTTTCTGGTGATGGCGGCTTTATTTTGTGGTCATCGCTTTTCACGCGTCGCAAAAAATCAACGATGTGCAATTGCTGAATGATCACGAGAAACTCATACACAGTAATCAGAAGACTGGAAACCTAACCCTCGCGGTTATTGGCGGATTCTTTTTTGTCGTGGGGTTAGCGCTAACCGTGTTCTTCTTACCAAAGGCATTGCGTGCAGGGGAATACGGTGCGTTGAGTATTTGGGTAAATTTGAGCGCGACTGGCAAGTAGTTGTAAGGGACCGGGCTGCACTGGCAAGTCAAGCGGCAAGTCAAGCGGCAAGTCAAGCGGCAAGTCAAGCGGCAAGTCAAGCGGCAAGTCAAGCGGTGAGTATTCCGCAAAGCTTTATGCAAAACAACGAGCAATTATCTAATCAGAGGGCTAAAGCTTCTGCCCTGAAGCAAGTGCCAGTGTTCGTAGATGGCCAATATATCGAGTACACAGCAAATTGGGCCGACGAATAGGCGCAAAAATATTAGCATTACTTTAGGTGTAGTTTTGCTTGGCGTCGGCATCATCACAGTTATGCAAGGCTGGTGGGCAGGCATTTTAATCGTACTTATTGGCGGCTATGCCACGTTTTACACGGTGTTTAGCCTGGGTAAATCGATCGATGTAAGAATCGACAAATTATCAAAATTGCTTCACACGAAAGAGCGTTGGTTTGGTTTTACGTATGCCAGGCATCAGAGTCGAGTTGTAACGTCTAATCAATTTAAAACGAAACTGTCGTTTCACTCCAGTAGTCGTAAAAAAGTAACTCAGCGCTACGCCTTGAATTTCCATTCTGATGGTAAGGCAATACGAATTGCAGATGGAATAGAAGGCGAAGATGGGGCAATGGCGCTGATGGATACGATAGTTAATCTCTGTTTAAGTCCATAAAAGCGCATCTGTGGCTTCACGATTTTAACGACCTGCGCAATTGTGGTGCGCTCGTTGACGCACGGAGCTACGATTCTTCGAGTATTAAACGATAGCCCTTACCGTGTACGGTGGAGATGAGTTTGCCCGCGTCTCCAAGCTTTTTACGCAGTCGCCCAATGTGTACATCCACCGTGTTTGTCAGCGGATCGGTCGTGGTCCCCCACACGGTGTTCAGAATACGTTCACGACTGATAACCCGGTTTCTATTGTTAATAAGTAAGGAAAGTATTTCCAGTTCCTTGCTCGATAGTTCGATGGTCTCCCCATAGACTTTGGCACATTGAGCTGCACTGTCTACCTCGATAGTGCACTTGATTGTCCTTGCGTTATCAGCGTAGTCAGAATTTCTTCGGGTCATCGCACCGAGTCGTGCCAGCAACTCCTCAAAGTCAAAGGGCTTGGTAAGGTAATCGTCTGCTCCCTTGCGTAGTCCCTCAATCATTTCTTGGTTATCGTCCAGTGCGGTAAGCATCATGACCGGAGTAAAGTCTTTGCGAAAGCGCATCTTGCTGCAAACTTCATGACCACTTATCCCTGGCAGCATGACGTCCAGCAAAACTGCATTGAATGAATCAGACTTGAGTAAATTCAGCGCCATTTCTCCAGTGGGTGCGTGAGTGATACTGTAGCCTTCGGCTTTCAAGCCGCGCACCAGAAAATCAGCAATGCGTTCTTCGTCTTCAACCAATAGAATGTTCATGACACAGCCTGTAATCCCGAGTAAAGCGGGAGGGTGAGGGTGACGGCAAGACCACCTTGTTGACTATCTTCCAGTTTCACCTCACCGCCGTGAGCTTCAATGATAGATTTTACAATGGGCAATCCCAGTCCGTATCCTTCGGAGTAATTACCTGACGTATTCGAGCCTCGATAAAATCGACTGAAAGCCTGCTTCCGATCTGCTGCGTCCATGCCGGGTCCGTCATCCTCTACGCTGATATGGCAGAAATTCTCGTGTTGCTGCACACGAATGTTGATGGCGCTGGCACCATGGCTACCACAATTTTGTAATAAGGCAAGCAGGGCTTGCCGCAATCGCAAACGATCGACCAGAACCATTAAATTTGAATGCTGATTGTCATCAATAGTCACCGGTAGTGAGGCCAGCGAACTTGAGTCTCGCAGCAGCTTGCCCAGTTCGGTCGGTTTACTATCCAGCTTGAGGTGTCCCTCTTCTTGCCGCGAGATCAGTAGCAGGTCGTTAACAATGCCTGCGGTGTGGGTAGCGGCCGTTTTAGCGCGATGCAATGCGTCCCGCAACTCGGCTTCAGTTGCATCGGCATTGCGTAGCGCAATATCACTTTCCCCTTGTATGACGGTCAGTGGAGTTCGTAGCTCATGACTGACATCAGCGAGCAGTCGTTGCCGTAATCTGGTGTTCTCTCTTGCCTCATCAAGCAACTTTTCAAGCTCCCTGTTACGCTCTTTCAATGCTGCTTCAAGTGTGGCGTTTTCATTTAGCAGCGCGTCCGAGTCTGATTTTACGTTGGCAGCAAAGGCATTGAGTACATCACTTATCTGATCTATCTCCATAGTACCTGTTGTCTTAAGTGGCTTTGTCAGTGATCCCCGCTGCATTTGTTTGACCCCTTGCATCAGACTATCCATCGGATTAAAAACATAGCGCCTAAGCAGCGCCAGGGCCAGCATACCCAGCACCAGCGCTCCCCCCGTAAAAGCCCACCCCATCAATCGCGTAATGCGCACATCGTTGACGATTAGCGCGCGGGTTTCGGTCATCTCTTCCTGCTCCTCCTCGAGGGCGGCGAGAATCAAAGAGCGAAATTCAGTATCTATTTCACGTTCAAGCAATTGTTGAAACTCGCTCCAGCGTTGAGAGATCTGATCAGAACTGACAGTGTTGACAAGCGAATCGAACCGTGAAAAAAGCGATTCTAGTTGCGTCTCAATTTGCCGCAGAGATTCGAGCTCTTCAACTTCCTCGTCGCCGACTGATTGAATCTCATCGATGATGATTGCGCGTATCACAGCAATGTCGGCACGAATCAGATTCTTTAAATTGACTTTATTGTCACTTTGACTACTTTCACCAATCATAAGTGCGTCGCCGTACTGCTTGAACAGCTGATAGCTATGAGATTCCAGGCGCAGGAGTGCTTCATAGGAGGACTGCGCGAGCTCGAAACGGTCCACGTGAGACTTTGTTCGCTCAGATGTCCACACAATAACGATGCCGCTAGTCAAGATAACCAGAAATTGCAATGTGGTGAGAATTGTGGTTACTTTCATCAGGCGCATTCTTGAGTCCTCGCATTTTTGCTGCTTTGATGAGCAGTTTCGTTTCTCCAGATGACTGACCCCGGAGCAACTGTCGCTGGCAGGTTGTGCATGATAGTCGCACCTTGTTCACGCAGGGTTGTCAGCAGTGACGCGGCGTCCGGGAGTTGCTGCCAAACATGACTGTGTATAACAATTATGCTTGGTCGAGCAAGCAGGGCTTGGCAGATACTAATGCGTAGCCGATCTGATGGGGGAAGATCAGTGGCATTGTCTTTCACTTTTCCATCCAGTCCGCCAAGTCTGTCGAGCATGTTGGTAAGACCTAATTGTTCGGCGCTCAATAGAATCGATTTGTCGTCGGGGCGTTTTGCGCAACCCAGGCTTAGGGCTCTACGCAAGGTTCCTGGCAGCGTAACAGGATCATCACTGACAAGTAAAACTCGAGGCACACGCCCATTGTCTGCAACGATGTCTGATGTCCAGCCCTCATGGTTTGTCTCACCGGCGAGCGTATTTCGCAGCGCAGCTTGATCGTCAACGTTAAAGGCGTTGTAACTGTTTATAGAACCCGGAGCGGCTGACCATGCGTTGTTGCGGTACTTCAGCTTTGCACTTGCAGCTTTTCTGGTTCGTTTTCTGGGTGGTTCAACCGTGGCCTGTTCAAACAGAGCCAGGTAGCGTGAACGCGCCACGTTCCAGGCAGTGTATTTGTCCCAGACGCCCGCCATTTGTCGCAGAGGACGTCCAACGATTGCAAGGACCGCAAGCGCTGCGGCGGCTGAACTTGCAGGAATACCATGACGGTAGGTCTGTAACAGTATCAATGCACCACCGAGGCCCAGTGCGATTTCGGGTAAAGTGCGCAATAGATGTACTCGGCTGACTCTGGCTACCGCTTCGCAGCTCACGGCTTCGCCTTGTTTGCGTAATTGCTTTTTCTCTCGTACCAGGCGCCCGTGGTTAAAAAGATCGCTGATGATACCGAGGCGATTCATTGCACGAATGGCGATTTTTGCGCGTTTTTGTCGAAGCGTTCTTTGTTGCTTCTGCAAACCTTTACCCAGTAACAGCATGGCGACAACGGCCGGTAGCAACAGTCCCAGCCCTGCTAAAGCAAGTGATGGGTGCAGGTACCACAGACAAGCCACGGCAACGGGCAACAGAATAGCGCCGGAAACCAGTTGTGTGAGCCCGAGCCCCACCCACTGCCTGGCAGCGGACATGTCACCAACGAAACGTAATGACATACCACCAAGTGAACGTGCGGCACGCGTCTGTGCTGGCAATCTGGCGATTGCATCGAGTGTGGTCTCGCGAAGGTCTACTGCATACGATTGGGATAGTGCTTCTGCCCGAATGCGTGCCATGGCATGCAATACAGGGACTAGGCAGCCCGTCAGGCTAAGCAATGCAAATAGCTGCCAGTTGATGTTGTTGCCCTCATGCAACCCGGAAAACAGTCCGCGAGTTGCATAAACTGCGACGAGCAAGCAAAAGCCCTGTAAGACGCTTAGCGCCATCACAAGTATTAATGCATGTCGTCGCGGTTGTGCGAACACCTCTGGTAGGTTCACTAATCTCATGCAGCGTGTTCAGAACGGTTTGAGCCACCTTGTGCCACGATGTTGCCGCGGTTTGCAATCACACGCTTGGTAAGCTCCTGCACCGTTTCCGGACTGCACAATTCGTCGCGTGTCACCACTGGTATGCCGGTTGTGTCTTCAGCTTCTTGTGTTCCCAGTGCAGAACAACTCACCATGCCGCTTATCGCAAAAGGTTGTAGTCCGTGTGCATCAAGAACATCAATGCCGCCTACAGCGCCAAGAGCATCGGGGGCTGCAAACAGAACACCGTCCATCCTGTCAACAATACGCGAGTCTTTCAGAATCGCTTTGGTTTCACGCTGGAACACACCATCTGCAATCTCAACCACAACGACATTAGCGCCCTCTTCAGCGGCTTGACCGACAAGTGTCTCGAAGCCGTTCTCAATATCTTCTAGTGGCACACGATAGGTTGATGAAAAACCTGCATCAGTAAAGTCGGTCACTGGTATCGAAGCATCTTCAAACGCGTTAAAGTCACCAAACGCGCCGGTGCCGGTTGCTTTGACACCCGCGACGTTCAGACCCGCACGCTTCAATCCGTGCGCCAGACTTACCGCAGCAGTGGTTTTTCCTGCGTTCATCGATGCACCGAAAACACCAAGCACGGTGACATCATTGGGAATAAGCCGACTTTCCAGAGCGTATCGATCAATGTTGATGTTCGAACCCGTTCGATCCAGTAGCAGGCCAACCGGGCGGAGCTGAGTGGGAGCTGACATCTTTGCGTGGGCTTTTTCAACCGTACCTGCGATGCCGCCACCTGCAAGTAGATCAAGATGCTCTCCTTGCCATTCAGCCTTTCCCATGAACTGATCGGGTGCGTAGCGATCGCCGAGGCAAAGCACCACAAGGTCGCCTTCATACGATACAGAATAGCGCTGATTGCTAAGCTGGATTTTTTTATGTTGAGCGATCTTTGTGATTTCGCACAGCACCAGGTCACCTGCGCGAAAATTGTGTGTCATTTCTCCAACTCCAGCGACATCGGAGCGGTTCACACGACGTGTGGTGAATGCCCATTTAGCATGGTTAGGAACTGTGGCGATATAGTCATTAGTAAGTGATTGCATTGTCGTTTCTCCAAAATTTAAAAAAGTGGCAGTGCCGGTGTGGCGCTGAATTCATGGGAGAATGATGCCTCAGTGCTCAGCCAGACGTCTGAAAAGCTGATGAAGTTATTATTAAATTAAGATGAACGAGTTCTGACAGTCTGAGAGCACCGCGCAGGGATGCCAAAATTCAGTGAGGCTGGATTTTGAGAACTTACCATCATTTACGGTTTTGTTTACTGGATACGGATTATAGTGTCAGCTTGGGAGAGCCTGGCTGTGGTTTAAATCGTTGAATAAATAGCACCTATGAAAAACGAACAAGACAAAGAACAGAAAAAGAAAAAGAAGGCCAAGCAGCCGGGTAGTGAGAAAGCGGTTGAGACCATGTTTCGTAACGCATACCGTGCAGAACTGGACATCATTTCGCTGGCTGCCATGAAAGCCAATATCATGATCTCACTCAACGGGTTCATCATCTCCGCATTGATGATCTCTGGTGCATTTTTATTAGCTGGTTCACCTGAGTTGTTGTTACCTGCAGCGCTATTCATGCTGACCTCAGCTGCGTCGATAATTTTTGCTTTACTGGCAGCGTCACCAGAACGAGTTGATTTTACAGGCGCGCTTTTTTCGTGGTTACAGGCCGTGCGTAAAGGTGAAGCGCGGTTGCGAGATTTTCGCCGCTTCTTTCTGCGCAGTCGTGAGTCACAGGCTCGAACCAATCGCAATCTGCTGATCTATGAGGACCGTGTTCAGATGGCTCCCGAAGAGTACTGGACTCGAATGCAGACCCTGTTGCGCAACCGTGGCGATATTTACTTCACAATGAGTGACCAATTGTATTGGCTTGGTCAAATGGCCAATCGCAAATTCAAGTTGTTAAATATTTCTTACATGATATTTCGCTGGGGTTTGTTAATCACAGTGCTGGCTTTTTTCGCGCAAAAATTCTTAATGAATAGCTTTCCTTCACTGGTCGAACAGCCCAAAGCGCGTTTGTCCAATCTTGGCATATCCGAGTTGAGAGACATCTACGAGCCCTCAGCAGTACAGCAACTGCCTGACGGACGACTACTGGTTGTAGAGGATGAAGCCACACGTGCGTTCAGTGTGCTAACGCCGTCTCCCGATGGCAGTCTTGCAGAAAACCCGACTACGGATCTTAAGCTTATAAGAGGTGCTGGGCGAAAGCTCAATGATCTTGAAGCTCTCACCGTGGATGAAAAAGGGTTTATCTACTCAATTACTTCGCACTCGGTAAACAGTAAAGGCGAGCGGGTCAGTGCTCGCGAGCAACTTGTGCGTTTCAAAATAGCTGGAAACAACATTCGCGACCTGGTGGCTGTTACGAATCTAAGGCAAAGCATTGAGGGTGACGATAAACTACGCGCCAGCATAGAAGAGCGCAGTGGCGAGAACTTCAATCTCGATAATCTGAATATTGAAGGCATGGCCTTTCACGAGGAATCGGAACACTTGCTGCTCGGTTTACGTAACCCACTAGCGGCGAATTCTTCTGTGATACTGACCATCGTAAATAGTGCAGACATGTTCGCTGATGGCGCTGCTCCAATTTTTGGTGAGCCAATTCTGCTTGATATGGGTGGTGGCATTCGTGCGCTGAGCTTTGATCCGGTGCTTGAGACGTTTTTAATGGTTAATGAAATCGACAGCGAAAATGGCAAGAAGGTGTCGCAACTATGGACTTGGTCGGGTTCTTCAACAGACGCGCCGTTACCACTGACCTTGCCTGGAATCATTAACCTCGACAATGTCGAATCCATAGACTCTGTAACTATCGGCGACAAATCACGGCTCATTATCATGAGTGACGATGGCAACGCGAAAAAGGGAAGGCCTGCAAAATATTTGCTACTGGAATACGATCAGCTTACGCCCTGATTCGACAATCGCATTGTGACAATCCAAAATTACCTGTGAGCGACTAACAAATAAACTTAGCGCCCACATGGTATGGATGACAAAATTCAATCCCCAGCTGCTCATCACTTGTGCCCGTTGCAAAAACGTCAGCCCCTGGATGTCGCGCTAACTGCACGGCAACATGACCCACTCCGCCTGCGCCACCGTGAACCAAAACTTGTTGACCTTTTCCCACGTTCGCTCTTTGCAGGCCCTCGTGTGCCGTAATTCCAACCAACGGCAACGCTGCTGCCTCGACGGTTCCAGCGAAATCCATGCCTGGCACTGCAGGCAGATTCGGCGTGAGTGGCAGGTTTTCCTGTCCCAGTTGACGAATGGGGTTTGTTGTCATTAAGCCGATCTGGAAAGGGCTATATATCCTTGTATACTGGCTGTAATGAAAAATTCACTGCTCATTGGAATTGACGTTGGCACCACTGCAGTCAAAGCCTCACTATTCAATGGTTCCGGGCAAGTGGTATCTCACTTCAATCAACCGTACCCCATTCAACGCTCAACTGGTTCTCGAGTTGAGCAGAATCCGGCGGATTGGATGCAGGGAGTGTTTGCAGCCCTTCATCAATTTCATCAGCACAAAGACAGCGGTAATGTCAGGGCGATTGGTCTGACATCACAAGTTAATACACATGTGTTTGTTGACCATAAGGGCGAAGCCTTATCGCCCGCTATAGTTTGGCAGGATGGTCGTGCATCAACACAGGCAGAGCATCTTGATGCACAGGTAAGCGATGATCAGCGAATGGCATGGTGGGGCGCACCTTTACCCATTGACGCAAGTCATGCGTTATCTCGAATGCAATGGCTGTTAGAAGAAGATAAATATAAGTGGGATGCAACATGCCACGTGTTGTTGCCTAAAGATTATTGTTTGCTAGAACTTACAGGCGAAATTGTCTCTGATCCTTTATCCAACATCGGCCTGGTAAATTTTGAATCCTGTTTTATTCCAGAGCTGTTGGGTTTGGTGCCGGGAGCCCTTGAGCGCTTGCCAGAATTAAATGATATGACGGCGCTTGCCGGTGTTGTTAAGCCTGGGCTTCCGTTTGCGGGGACGCCAGTCTCGGTGGGTACCATGGACGCGTGGGCAGGGTTGTTTGGTTGTGCAGTCACATCAGAACAAGAAGGCGTTTACTTAAGCGGTACCAGCGAAATACTCGGTATCATTTCTCAATCCATTACACCAACACCGGGTGTTCTGGTCATGCCACCTGCTCATAACATCACACTGCATGTTGGCCCCACCCAATCTGGCGGGGCCTCACAGATGTGGTTTTGTGATTTGATGGGTATCGAACCAGTAGAGATGGCTGAACTGGCATCGTTGCACCCATCTGATAAACCCTATCCTTTGTTCTTGCCACACTTGCAAGGCGAGCGGGCACCGTTGTGGGATGCTACAGCCAGAGGTGTGTTTATAGGCTTGGATGCATCAAGCGATCGTGCAGCACTGGCTCGATCAGTTTACGATGGCGTGGCGTGCTCCGCTCGGTTACTGCTTGATTCTTTGCAGGCATCAAGTGGCGTTAAGCTTCAAGCTTTAAGCGCGGGTGGTGGCGGCTTTCGTAATCCCGTCTGGAATCAAATTCGCGCTAACGTCCTTGGTGTGCCAATTGACAAAGTCGCGGTAGATGACCCAGGCACTCTGGGTGCTGCCGGGCTTGCGGCTGTGGCCGTTGGTCTGTACGAGAATGTCCAGCAAGCCTTCGAACAATTAGTAAAAATCGACCAGCAGTATGAACCAGAAAAAAGTCTTACGCAATTTCACGCAGATCGTATGCACTTGTATAAAGAGACCTATGAAAATACGCGCACCATCAGTAGCCATTGGGCATGATGTTGCGCAAAAATCGTCAAACCTTAACGAAGGAAATAATATGAAAAAGAATTTATTTAAATCAATGGCAGTTGCACTGCTTATGACTCTACCGCTTGCAGGTTTTGCTGCGAGCAAAGTGACAGTGATCACCCCTTATCTTGCTCAGCCCGGAACACAGTTTTACGTTGAAGGTTTTGAACAGGCGGCTGAATCGCGTGACTGGGATGTCAACGTTATAGATACGCAGGGTGATGTCGCTGCGGTCATTAGTCGACTTGAAGATGCAGCAGCACAAAAAGTGGATGCGATAGTTATCAACGTTGACCCGGCACAAGTCGGCGCTGGACTGGCTGCTGCAAAAGAGGCTGGCATACCTGTTTTTGGAATGGATTCTGGTGCAGACCCTTTGTTAGTGACCAACGTTACAAGCAATGGCTATGCGATGGCAGCACAAACCAGTGCCTACGTGGTTAATCGTCTTAACGGTGCCGGGAAAGTGGTTATGTTTGTATTTGATGCTTTTCCCCCGGTGCAGGCGCGTGGCGTTATTGCCGATGCGGTATTTGGGAATCATCCTGACATTGAAGTTCTGGAGCGCATAACACCTGATGTTGCCGATGGTGGCATTGCGGATTCTCGCTCGCAAATGGAGGCTCTACTTGCAGCAAATCCGGACAATGGCAGTATTCAGGCTGTCTGGGCGGCATGGGATCAGCCCGCATTGGGTGCGCTGCAAGCCATTGAAGATGCCGGTCGAGCGAATGAGGGTATTGTGATTGTTGGCATGGATGCAAATCCGCAGGCGCGCGAGGCTATTGCTGCCGGTGGAAATTTCGAGGCATCGATGGCGCAGGATTTCAAAGGTATAGGCAGTACAACAGCCGACGCAGTTGAGCGTGTGTTAAACGGTGAAGCGGTGCGTGAACAAGTGATTTATGTACCAACGCAATTAGTGACGTCCTCAAATGTGAACGATCTCGACAAATAAAATCTGTCGATCTGTCGAACAGACACGTCTGAATAAATACCGTGACAAGATTTGGTGCACTAGGGGGATTTGCAGGCGTTGTCATTGTGCTCTGGCTGTTGTTGCCAGAGTCGTTTATGACAGCGCGTAATCTTCTTAATGTAGCTCAGCAAATTAGTATGCTGGGTGTGATTGCTTTCACCATGACTATTGTTATGGCTATGGGTGATTTTGACCTGAGCGTAGGTTCCATGGCAAGCCTTGCTGGCGTCACTGCTGCTGTATTGTTTACGCATGAGCAATCGATTTTTATTGCAATCAGTGCTGCCTTGCTTGTAGGGCTTGCCGGTGGGCTACTCAATGGTTTCCTTGTCAGTTACATTGGAATTCTGCCGTTTGTTGCCACGCTGGGAACATTAACTGTGTTTAGCGGTTTGGCGTTTATCGTTAGCTCCGGCAAAACTATCTTCGGTCGGGATATACCGGCGGCCTTCGGTGAATTTGCCCGAGGTGGCCTGCCGCTGGATGCGTTAATGTTAGAGAATCTGAAGATTCCCAACCTGATGATGCTTGCCATTGCTGTACTAGCTGTTGTTTGGTTCGTGCTTGAACGAAAATCCTTCGGTCGACATTTATACGTTATCGGATCGAACGCCCAGGCTGCCCAGCTGGTTGGTATACCGGTTAAAAGGTTAAGACTAATTGCATTTGTATTGACCGGTGTCGGTGCTGCCATGGCGGGGCTGATGCTCGCAAGCCGGGTTGCCTCTGCTAATCCGACTCAGGGTGCAGGCTTAATGCTTGATGCAATTGCCTGTGTGTTTCTTGGTATGACGCTGCATCGACATCGCGAACCTCATGTGCTCGGTACGCTGGCCGGTGTGTTATTACTTGGTCTGCTTGATAACGGTTTGACCCAGTTACGTGTTGACTCTTATGTTCGCGAAGTGATGGTGGGCAGCATTTTGATTATTGCGGTTGGGATGTCTCGTATTGGAAAACAGAGCTATCGCTAAGTGGTAATTGTCCTTGCACGTAAGCGGTTTGCATCACAAAGCATATGCGGGTGCTGTGTTTAGTGCATCGGCACAGGTACCAAAAAGTGCCAGTCGTTATAGACTGGCACTTTGAACCCGCGGTAGTCATTGAGAGTCTTATTGCGGGGCTTATTAGGTCCGTAACCAAGATAAGTCTGGGAATTGTGGATAACACAAGTCCGCAAAGCGGACCTAAAATGAGATGAGATCAGGGGCTGCTTGGTTCCCAAATCCGCCGGTTTCTACAATTTCCCAAATCGCTCTAGACCCTGCTTAATCAGCACAAGAATTTCTTTATCCGACAGTGAAAGACTGCCGTAGCCTGAAATATCAATGCACCTATCCAACCCGGTCTTACTTGCCAACCACAGCAATGGCTTCGGGCCCTTCGGTAAAAACTCAACGCCTTCCCTCACCCTGAGCCACAGGCAGTCAGGGCCATCGGAATCCTCAACAGTATAAACATCCTCTATATCAGACCATTCAATCAAATCGTATCGATCAAATTTAATGCCTTCTCGTCCGAGGGATATAGCAACATTTCCTGCATCAATAAACAGATGTTTCAATACATGTAGCAAGATTAGGAATATGACAAAGAATATAGCAATAAGTGGAATTGGTATCGACGTATATACAGCTTGATTCATCAGATACATCATCACGGCAATGATGGCCCCACCAATGCCGAAAACCAACACTCCGAAAGTAAAAGCTCCTTTACGGCTGTGGTGAATTACGACCGTATCCTCAGAAATATTGTCCAATGTATTCAGTTTGGTTCGCACCCTGTTATCAATTAGCTAGTGCCCATCCGGAAACAGATAAAACACTGAATCCATTGAAAATATAATGCGGTATATGTAAAAAATCCTCTTGGTTTTGTTATCTTTAGAGTGCGAACCGAAAAGAAACAACCAAGAGGATTTAACGATGCGAGAGACCCGCTCCGTCCAACTCAGTATATTCGATTCTTATTCAAAACACGAGCATAGCCTCATGCTCGCTCAGCTATCTCGGCTTCTGGATGAGCATAGTCAAATACTCGATCTGCTAAACGTTGATCTGATCGATAAATCTCGCAATCAAACCGGCTGTTGCGGGCTCAGTGTCGAAAGTATCTTCCGCTGCTTGTTGTTGAAGCAAATGCTTAACATTAGCTACGAGAGATTGTCCTTTCATCTCTCGGACTCGGCCACCTATCGAACCTTTGCGCGGCTGGCTATGAATCAGTATCCGAGTCGCGCCAGTTTGCAGTCGGTCATCCGAAAAATCCGTCCTGAAACACTACAACAAATTAATGAGTTGTTATGCATACAATGGCATAGCCAAGGTCACATTGATAGCACTCAAGTGCGTATCGATTCCACGGTTGTTGATGCCAACATAGGCGCACCGAGCGACAGTAAATTACTGGATGACTCTGTACGAGTGCTTAGCCGTCATCTGGCAACGTGCCAACGGCACACCGGATTAAAATTGCGAATCACTGACCAAAGACGCAAAGCAAGGCGTTTGGCATTCGCCATTTTCTATGCAAAAAGAGCTGAAAAACAAGCACTTTATCCAGACTTGATCTCCTGCGCCATGATTGTATTAAAGCAGATAGACAGAGCAATAACAAAGCTTGAGCTGCTGGGTCAGGAACAACCCTCTACAGTGCAATGGATCCAAACGGCAGAACACTATCGTAATTTACTTTGCCAAGTCATTCATCAAACTCAACAGCGTGTGTTTGAGAATAGTCCTGTTCCAGCCAATGAAAAGATTGTCAGTATTTTTGAACTACACGTAGACATCATCAGAAAAAGCGCTCGAGATACACAGTACGGACACAAAATAAATCTGGCCACCGACACCAGCGGCATAGTGACTTATCTTTCAATACTTGAAGGTAACCCAGCTGACAAAATACTTTATCAACCGGTACTTAAAGCACACCAGGAATTGTTCGGTGAACTGCCGGTAACGACAGTGGCTGACGGTGGCTACGCCAGTATTGAAAATGTCACAACCGCCCGAGCTGATGGCGTGCGTCAAGCAGCCTTCCATAAACGTGCAGGTCTTGGTTATCACGACATGGGAGTGAAGAGAAAAACGCTTACAAAGCTACGCGCATTCAGAGCAGGGATCGAGGGCAATATATCAGAACTAAAACGCGCCTTCGGGTTAAGTAAAGCGACATGGAAAAAACACGATGGCTTCAAGGCGTTTGTCTGGTCGAGTGTGTTGACCTACAATTTAGTGCGAGTGGCTCGTTTGTCCACCGCTTGACGAGCTGGCTTAACTGAAAAACGTACCATCAGGAGAGAATAGATGTCTCCTGATGATAGCTAACGCTTAAAAATCAGTAAACCAGGTCAAAAACGACGAAATTGTGGTGGCAGCACCGATGCAATACAATCTAAAGAACGTCAACATCAGCAAACGAAATAACCTCAATCAAAAAACGTCGTTTCTGGATGGGCACTAGCTAGTGGCGTAGAGGTAAAAACTTGGAGCCACAATGGAAATTGCAGTTCGGCTACGGAGTTGGCTTTGATTGGAGGGTAGCGGAAATGATAAGCATGAACTTTATCCGCACCGTTGTTTCTTTGTTAGTAATTGGCATAGCACCTAATGTAAATGCAAAAGACTGTGATGTATACGACTGGCAACTCAATGGCTGTTCTCTTGCTGGGTGGGAAAACTATTTGGGGAATTTAGGGCTGGGGACTGATAACTGCAATGATCATGATAGATGTTATCGAATTATTGGAAATACAAAGAGCGCATGTGATCAAGAATTCCATAAGGTATTGAAAAACAGGTGCTATTGGAATGGTGTTATATTGCCTCACGGACCGCTTTGTTTATTAGAAGCTGACTTGGCGTTTAATTTTGTCAAGGATAGCGATACAGCACTAAGCGGGTATACAAACCACCAAAAAAGAGCAGTGAAGTATTTTTCGGATACTGCAGGTAAGGTTAGTAGCGGTGAGTGCGATAAAATACTCAATGCTCCTGCGTGGACGACAGTTGGAAATACCTCGACGCAATCTAATTTAATTCGTCGGATGTACCATGCGAATGGTACGGGAATACCTAGTGCAGCGACTATTTCAGGGTTATTGGATTTTTTAGCACTTTCTGGCGCTGATACGAATGACGACTGGCGATTCACGTTGGGAAGCTATCTATTTAAAAATCAAATACAAGATTTAGAAAATATAGTGACTCAGGACAATTTTGTAAATGACGTGCTCTCTGGACAGATAGAACTGCCGGATCGGTTGACTCTCTCAACCAATGGCGGCATAGGCGAGGAATCTAACCCGAGATTGCTAACTTCCAGACACTTTTCTGCCGTATTGAATTTATCAATGTAGCAGGATTGTCTCAGTTAACAATATTGAATCGGTAAATAAGCATGCTAATTAACTCGTGATGCTTTGTAGAGGGTTATTTGACAGAGAAATCATTCTCCATAGGAAATTGTCCCACAACTCCGTTGTGGGACAATTGTCTTCAAAACTTTCACATGTAATCTGCGTTAGATCTCCATAGTCTGTCGTGATGTTAAGCGGCTTTTCATAACCAAAAGTAATGCGGTTAGACCATCCTATCGTAAGCGTTCGACGAGCACCCAATGATCTTCGACTTGCCCCGTGCTTATTTCCAAGTTCCGTGGCAGCAACTCATGCACACGGTTACCGGGATGGTCAGCGATCGTACTCAACACCCGAGTCAAGATAAGTCTCTAGATCAACACCGTTTAGTTTTGCCGTGTTGATCAAGCTGTACATCATGGCGGC
>ENA-ORXR01000060-ORXR01000060.1-marine-metagenome-genome-assembly--contig:-NODE-60-length-162145-cov-10.932831_pt1 | contig 162145 bp, 148 predicted proteins | sample MGYA00237866_ERZ511479 | MGnify/ENA metagenome assembly ERZ511479 | reverse complement strand
CCATCTCATGGGCAAGCGCGGACCAGCAACGAGCTTCGGAAAGATGGAGTTTTTGTCTCTGGTTCAGGCGTTCGAAGTATTTGGCTACGGCACGATCTAGCCAACTTCAAGCAACGCCTCAAAGCGCTAGAAGCTCATGTGGCGGAGACCGGAGCCGTTCTCACCGAGTCACAAGTTCAGGCTTTGGAGCGCAAGCAGGAGGAGAAGGAAGCGCATGGCGAGATTGAAACTGAACACCCAGGATACCTTGGCTCACAGGACACCTTTTATGTTGGAACGCTCAAGGGAGTTGGTCGCGTGTACCAACAAACTTTTGTCGATACATACTGCAAAATTGCTCACGCAAAACTGTATACAAGCAAAACGCCTATTACTGCAGCTGATTTATTAAATGAGAAAGTGTTGCCCTACTATGAACAACACGAACTACCCATGCTGCGTATATTGACCGACCGGGGTACAGAATATTGCGGCAAACCAGAGCAACATGACTATCAGCTGTACTTGGCGATCAACGACATCGAACACACAAAGACGAAAGCCCGGCATCCGCAGACCAATGGCATCGTAGAACGATTCCATAAAACGATTCTTAATGAGTTCTATCAAACGACATTTAGAAAAAAAGTGTACTCAACCATTGAACAGCTACAAGCTGACCTTGACGAATGGTTGATAAACTACAATACTGAACGTACGCATCAAGGTAAGATGTGTTGCGGCAGAACACCATTCGAAACTATGCTCGATGGTGCAAAAATCTGGCAGGAGAAGAAGGTAGACTAAACTTCATCTGACAGTCGCTCTGTTTTAACCGGTAACTGTCAGATCAAGTCGCGACTTCTACAACATAACTTGTTAACACCAAGCCATTCTGTCGTACCTTAACTACCAAGCGATTCTGTCGCAACTAATTACCAAGCGAATTTGACGGTCTTCTTGATCAGTGATTCTCTGTGCCTTTTTGAAAAGCTCAGAGGGTTGCTTAAGGATGATTGTTATGGATTCCAAAGCCCAGCTTACAGCTGATATTATTGCCAAGGTTGCGACAGGTAAGATGGATGTCGTTAATGCCGCGACGTTGCTCAACAAGTCCCGTAGAACGGTTGAACGCTATCTTCAACGATACAGAGAGATCGGTATTCAATTTGTTGTTCATCAGAACACCGGTAAGCCTTCGTATAATAAAACCTGTGATCGAACGAAGCGTAAGGTACAGTCGTTGATTAAGAAGAAATACTTCGATCTGAATTTGACGCATTTGGGTGAAATGCTTGTTGAGAAAGAAGGTATTCATGTAAAGCGCGAGACATTGCGTTGTTGGGCACACGAGATACACCATGTAAAGCGCGCCAAACGAAGACGATCGCAAGTTAGAAAACGACGTGAGCGCATGGAGTCCCCTGGGCTGATGCTTCAAATGGACGGCAGTACGCACCGATGGTTTGGCGATAAGAAATCGTGTCTCATTGCGCTCATCGATGATGCGACCAGTGAAGTTCATGCGGAGTTCTTTGATGCTGAAACCACACTGGGCTGTTTAAAAGTAATACACGACTACATCGAGCGTAAAGGTTTGTTTAAAGTGCTCTACGTTGACAAAGCCGGTATCTTCGGAGGCCCGAAGCGGTGTAATTTCTCACAAGTTAAACGGGCCTGTGAAGAGCTTGAAATCGAAATCATCTTCGCCAACTCAGCGCAAGGCAAAGGTCGAATAGAACGTTCGTTCGACACCTTTCAAGATCGTTTAATACCAGAGCTCAGATTAAAGCGTATCAAAAAAATGAGCACTGCAAACCGATACCTGCAAGATGAGTTCATTCCAAACTACTGGCATAAAACGATCACTGTGCTACCTCGAGACAACCAAACTGGATTTTGCCCAGTCCCTAAGCACGTGGATCTGGACTCAGTTTGCGTGGTGAAGGAATACCGAAAAATACGCAATGATCATACGTTCAGTTATGGCAACAAGTTCTACCTTATTGAATCGCCGCTGCGTGACTCTATCGCTAAGCAGAAAATTGAAATACGCACTAATCACGAATCTGGCTTCACAGCCTTCTTTGCTGGTCGTGAATTAACAGTATCTGAAGTACGAGAACCGACAAAACCCTCGATGTTCGACATGGAAATCTAGAAGAAGCTGGATGTACTAGAACTGGCAGAGCAGCTGGGGAATGTTACTGAGGCTGCCAAAATCAGTGGTGTCTCTCGTGACACGATCTATCGTCATCGTAGACTGATTGAAGAAGGCGGCGTTGCCGCCTTGAAACGGCAAGAGACAACAGCCGATCATTATCACAAAAACCGTACTGACCAGGATACAGCGAACACAGTTGTTGAGTTCTCGCTGGACAACCCGCATCTTGGCCAGGTACAAGTATCCAATCAGCTTTGGAAGCAGTATGAGATAGAAATCAGCGCTTCCGGTGTCAGAAACATTTGGTTGCGTGAGAATATGCAAACGGTCGGATTGCGATTGCAGAAAAAAGCAGCTATACCCAGCAGAGCATCGTGAATTGCCGATAGATTGAAATTAAATCATCGTGTTGTTATGGTGCTACGACAGAATGGCTTGGTAATTAGACCGTCACATTCGCTTGGTAATGACACTTCTACAACATAACTCTGAATTAACTGATACTTTTTAGGACAGCAGCTGACTTTAAGAACCGTTGCAAAGACGTGTGCCTAGCGCTAGCAAACCAGATTTATAGTTTGCGCCGCTAGCTCTAAACTTCGTACAACCCACTCTTGATTTCACAAATTCAGCAATATTCGCCCCATTAATGACTGAAATTCACCGGACCTAAGATGGTCACAACTGCCGGACTTTAGATGGTCCCGGACCTATCGTAGGACCGTCATCAACATAAGTCCGTTTCGGACCTGGGTTGATGACAGTGTCAGCAACGCAAGTCCAAAATTCTCTAAGCCATTCTATTTCTTATTATATTTTCGACTTGCAGTGTCAGCAACACGAGTCCCAATCGAAATGAGATTTCTGAGAGTGCATTTTTAGCTCAATTGTCACCAACCCAAGTCCAATTAAAGGTCGGATATAAAATCTTTCCGTGGCCCACAGATTGACCAGCATAGGCATGTTATTCGAACAAATATAAGAATTAGAATCAAAAACGTAAAGTAGCGAACTATCTCAATATCGCCAAAAGCCCATACGAATGTTCCAAACAACAATGCAATGAATTCGTAAAAAATGAAGTCTTGACCAAATAGCCGACTTCGAAAGAGTTTTGCAATGTAAAATTCTTGTTCAAATCTCAAACTATTCAATAGCCTGCTCGCATCTTCCTGGTTTCTACTGCTTAGCTTGTACTTATCGTTCAGTACTTTAAAATCCGATATGTATACCGTCATCGAAAGCCTTACCCTCGACGGCAGAGATAGATCGCTTGATTATAAAATCACGGGCTTTAACGTTCCTAAGGGCTCATGGGACGGCAAAGTAATAGAACAAATCGCACCACAAGGCGATGAGATTGTTCTACCCAAAAGCTCGTCTTCCGTTTTTATGTCTACACACATTGACTATATCCTGCGTAACCTTGGTGTTCGTCAGTTAGTTCTATCAGGGTTACTTACAGATCAGTGTGTCGAAAGCGCTGTTCGTGACGCGTGCGACCTGGGTTATCTGATAACACAGGTGACAGACGCCTGCCTGACTTTGACTGAATCGCGCCACGACAATTCCATAGACACTATTAAAGGATATTGTCGTCAGGTAACCACCCAAGGTCTGGTTGAAGAACTGCAAGACCTGACATCATGACAAAGAACGGGTGATCACAGCATGACCCCAAATTGTTGATCCAGCGCTGATACTAATGCCGATTCCATCACTGTCTCCTGAGTGTTTCAGTTATGCGCACCAGTCCACCGGGTGCAAATCGCAGAACAAGAATCATTGCAACCGCAACAATGATGAATCGTGCTTCCTCCATACCACGTATACCCGCCATGGCCTCTGTCGCAAAGAAAATTGCGAATGCCGCCAGAATGGGACCGACGACTGATGCTGTGCCTCCAATGAGAACCATCGACAACACCAGGCTTAGGGTGCCAAACCCTAAGACTTCCGGTGAGGCAACTCGCAGGTAAATAGCGAAAAATCCACCTGCAACACCTGGAAATATAGCGCTGGCAACAAGGGCTAGCAGGCGAGCACGGGAGATCGAGATGCCACGAGCGCTGGCGTATTCTTCGTTATCCCTTAGCGCTAACAAGGATCGTCCGAAATTTGAGCGGGTCAGAATTAATAGGTAGACACTGGATATGCAAAGCAGCGTCAGTGCTACGTAAAAGTAGCCAAACTTGTAGTCACGGATAAATTTATATTCACCCAGCGTCAGCGGTGGTATCCGCACCATTCCTTCAGCGCCACCGGTAATCTGGCTTTGACTCAGTATCAATTGCATTAACAGTTGACTGAACGCAAAGGTTACCAGCACGACGTAGATACCTTTTAGTCGCGCAAGCGGTGCCGCAAGTATTAAAGCGGTGAACGCGGCGGCAATTCCACTCATTGGTAGCGCTAGCCAGGGGTTTATGCCAAATGTTTTTGCCGCAATAGCTGCTGTATACACACCAACTGCAAAGAACGCCATGTGGCCAAAATTAAATATACCGGCATAGCCAAGCGACAGATCCCAGCTGGAAGCAACCATCGCGTATATCATTGCTAAAATAAACAAATGCCTGTGGTAGCTGCCTTCGAAAAATATCGGCACAAAAGCCAGCGCGATAAGACCTATTAGCAATAAAACAATGCTACGCATGATAAGGCTCACCAGAGACGTGACAGATCATCATGATTTTCCGAACAAACCGTTCGGCCTCATTACTAACACTGCAATCAGACCTGCGAATAAAACAAACGGCGTCCAGTACAAGCCAATTAAGAGGATCAACATTGCTTCAGCCAAACCAATCACAAATGCAGCGCCAACAGTTGCCCCAAGGGAGCCCAAACCACCAAAGATCACGACGATCATGGCTTTCACCAGTGGTTCTACACCAAGATTAGGGGTAATAAATCTGATGCCGCCGAGAAGTATGCCGCTAAGCCCTGCGAGCGCGGCACCCAGCGCAAAAGTTAACGCGAATGTCGCAGATACATTTATGCCGATCAACGAGGCAGCGTCCTGATTTTGACCAACCGCCCTTAGTGAGCGACCGGTTGAGGTCTGTGATGTGAAAAGCCACAATGAAATTAATATCACCGGGGCAATAACAACAATAAGCATTTCATGGGCTGAAATAGTGGTGCCAAGTATTGACACATCACCTTCTATCAAACGCGGTAATTGCTTTAGTCTGGGACCCCAGATCAAAAGTGCGCCTTTCTCGAGTATGATCATGGCGGCAAGTGTCGTCATGACCGTGATCAGCAACATATTGGGTCGATCATAAAAGGGTCGGATTAACAAGTATTCGATAAGAACACCCAACAAAGCGGCGGCTGTAACCCCACATATCAGGCCTGGGACCAAACCCAGACCAGCGCCTTCACTAACAGACCAGGCCACATAGGCCCCCACCATCATTAATGCACCGTGAGCAAAATTAAACACACCCAGTGTCGACCAGATCATGCTTAGCCCGGAGGCCATTAGCGCATACAAAGAGCCGAGGACAATGCCTGAAACCAGTGCTGCCGAGAACGCATCCACTAAGCCTGCGCTCCAAAATAGGTGGCCATTATTTCCTGATGATCCGGTGCATTCTTTTTGTCAATAGTCTGCTCGACTCGCCCGTGTGAAATCATGTATAGCCGGTCAGTAACATCCAAAAGCAACTGTATGTCCTGCTCTACTACCACAAGCGGAGTATCTCGACGAATCTGCAGCAGTGCTTCGGCCAGTTCGTCTTTCAATTTTGGTGAAAGCCCCAATGTCGGTTCATCCAGAATCAATAGTTTGGGAGCACACATTAACGATGAACCAATTGACAGCATCTGCCTCTCACCACCAGATAACGTTTTGGCCTTTTGTTTTCGCCGCTCGGCCAACCGTGGAAACAACGTGTAAACGCGCTCACTGTTAATAGAAGCCGCCTTGCGTGCCGGTTTGGTAAAAGCTGCCATCGCGAGCGTCTCTGCAACTGCCATATCACCAAACAAGGTGTTGCCCTGCTGCGAATGCACTAGACCACGGGCAACTATTTGGTGAGGTTTGCCATAGGTTATATCCTGCCCCAGAAACTCTACTTTGCCTTTACGCTTTGCCAGCAATCCAGACACCGCACGCAGCAATGTTGTCTTTCCATGCCCGTTAGGTCCGAATAAACCGATGTTCTCGCTTTCATTTAATTGTATTGAAATACTGTTCAACACAGTGACTGAGCCATAGCCTGCGGTAAGGTTTGCAACATCAAGCACCGTATTCAAGCTGCTCTTTTTCCAAGATAGGCTTCAATCACCTGCGGATCCTTCAGTACACTGGCAGGGTTGCCTTGTGCGAGTAGCTTCCCTTCGTTTAATACAATGAGTCGTTGAGCAACAGAGATTAGTAACGTCAGCACATGCTCGATAAGTATGACCGTCACAGAGTTATTGTTTATTTTTTTAAGCAAGCGCTCCAGCGATTCAATTTCCGGCTTGGTCAGACCGGATGCAGGCTCGTCTAACATGAGCACTTTCGGGTTCATGACCAGCGCAGACGCAATCATCGTTTGCTTGCGCTCATAGATCGATAGCTCTGTGGTGGGCATGTTGATACGATTAAGATCAAACTCAAGAAGTTCCAGTTGCGCTTCGATTACTCGGGAAGGTCTCTTTAGTCGCGCCCCGTAAACAGCCGCGAGCTCGATAGTTTCACGTGCACTTAAGTTCGGAAATTCAGCGTCTTTTTGAAAGGTTCGGGCGAGTCCAAGTGCTGCAATTTTGTGGGGCTTCATTCCATCAATGCGTTCTCCATTGAAGAATACTTTCCCGGAGCTTGCAGCAAACGGTATTTTTGACACCGCATTAAACAGAGTGCTCTTGCCTGAACCGTTTGGACCGGCAATACCAAGCAACTCACCTGACGCTACACTAAAGCTAACATCGTCAAGTGCTTTCAATCCACCAAAGGATTTACACAACTGCTGAACTTCCAGTATTGGTGTTGCCATTTATATTGATGTAATCACTAAGTGTTTAGAAAAGACAGTAAGAGTCACCAAAAAAGCACTATGGTGGTGGCCAGGGCCATTGTTTTTGAACAATGGCCCTGCTCCAACGGCGCCTACTTCTTCATCCAGCCAGGCTGTGTAAACTCACCGGTTGCGTAAACAGGCGGGTAGAACAATGCTCTCTCACCTTCCTGAATCTGGTAGAACTGTAGCGGTATTCCCTCATTTGACTGCTCAGCCAAATGAGTATCTGCATCAAACTTAACTGAACCCATGGCAGTCTGGGTAGTCGATGCACCGATAGCATTACCGATTGCTACCCGATCAGCCGGATCACCAACCTCTTTAAGTGCAGCTGCATAGATTAATACCTGCTCGTACAGCGCAGCACCATAGGTTCCCGGCTCGTTACCGAAACTCTTTTTATACTTCTCGATAACTTCAGCGGCACGTGGATTGGTTGGCGTATTTAAAATTCCACCCAGCAAGTTGTAGACAATACCGGAAGACTGCTCTTTGGTAAGCTCGAGAAATTCAGGTACAGATGGTGCGTACTGAATAAACACCAGGCTGTTGGTCGGTTCTTCGTTAAATTGAGAAACAAACAACGCAGCGTTTGCAGATTGGTAATCAGTGTTAATGACGACTGACGGCTCATCCTGCCTTACTTTACCGAGAAATCCGCGCCAGTCATTGATTTCACCAAACGGTAGAAGATCATTGGTTGTCACCTCCCACCCCGCTGCGCCAAATGCTTCGACCATTCCGTCGGCAATTCCCTTCGAATACGGGTTGTCAGAAGAAATCAGTGCAACTTTCTTATTAGGCAATGCCAGCTTGCCATCATTTGCCAGACCATCTATGACCGGCACGATCTCTGTGTTATAGCCATCGAATGACGGTGTGAGTGACCAGATTGTTGGAAACGCTGCCGGATCTTCACTGATGATGCCTTCTGTCTGAGATGAATTGGCAGAGACCAAATAGATCATTTCCTGCTCAGCCATTAGCTCAATTTCAAAATTGGAGGGGCTGGCATATCCGGTCATAATTGCCCCCATCGACCGGTCACCTAGTAGTCGCTCAGCAGCAGTGGTGACTTTATCAGCAGCACCGTCAACCACATCACCGACAACCAATTCAAATGTATGGCCTGCAACACCACCACCATCATTGAGTTCATCAACTGCCATTTGCGCACCGTTGACCATCTCTTGCCCGTCCGCTGCTTGCGCGCCTGATACCGGTGCAAGTACACCGATTTTTACAACCTCTGCAGCGACGATGGGTGCCTGAGTGACAAGCATTGCTGCAGCCAGACTCGATAACAAAGTATTCAATTTCATTTTGTTCCTCTCCTAATAGTTAGTTAACAGTTTCTAAAAAACGATTTAGGTAAACATCGAATGTTTTGGGAGATTCCCAAAACGGTGCGTGGCCGAGGTTTGGCAAATCATAAACCTTCCCCTCCCATAAATTTTTATAAGGCAGATTCGCTACATAGTTATTGTGTATAAAAGCGTCTTCAGCACCATTGACGATGGCCAGGGGCACGGGCGAATCTAGCGCAAGTGATTTTTGATTCCTGCCTACACCGCACGCGAGTTTTGCAATCATCAGTGATCTTGATCGACCATCACATCGTTTAACAGCGGTAGTCAAAAAGTCATCAAAAGGAGCGTTTGGGCCGCATGTGTTTGTAGCGAACATCTCTATTTCATCTTCGGTGAGCAACTGCTTGGAAGCAATCGAATGTTCTATAAAGCCATCAAATCCCTCACTGATAGCGTTAAAGCCTTGTTCAATTGGTGGAGATCCACTGATCATCACACCAGTGAGCTTGTCAGTCGCTTGCGTCATATCGAGCGCAATGTGACCACCCAATGACCAGCCTAGAACTGCGTACCGATCAACACCCAGTTTATTCATAAGTTCGATGGCGACATCTGCGTAACCACCCATATGATAGGTTCGGTCAGGATCGTAAGCGTCGCTACTATCACCATGACCAGGCAGGTCTAATGCGATACAACGATAGGCTGATCCAATTTCACCGTCCAATTGATTTCTGAATACTTTATGGCACGTAGAGTTACCGTGGATAAGCAATACGGGCATGCCCTGCCCCGCCGTTTCCCGATACGCAATTTCTGCGTGACTCGTTTCTATCTTTTTTATATCGTTCATGATTTAACTCCACACATGTCCAGCACAGTTGCGGCGATAACTTTGGTGGTTTCAATTAAACTGTCAACTTCAACGCATTCATTGTCACCATGAAACCCGTCGCCTGACGGCCCGTAGATTATTGGTACCACACCACGACCCGCATAATGTGCAGCATCAGTGACTGCTTCAAAACCTTTAAGCGCTGGCGCCGTTGTCTGAAATTTTGTGGCGTGTTTCAAGGTAGTTTGCGTTAGCGGATGATCGTTTGGTGTATTCATTGGTGGGAAGTGAAGATCCCATAGACTCCATTCGATTTTGGGTGGGTGCTCTCGCATCCAGGAATCTGTTTGTGCAAAGTGATGAACAAACTCCGTGAACTCTTCTTTTACATCTGCAAAATTTTCCTGTGGCATAAACTTGTAGTCGAGCACCATGGTGACTACATCCGGAGTCATTGCAGCGTTCGTCATCACAGCGGGGTTACCATCTTCACCCATACCCGCTCCGCCCATGATCGTGCCAGGGTTAATCGTTGCAAGCCCGGCAGGCATCAGCGGGTGGTTGTTATTGCGGCAGCGTGAAGACTCAAAGTCGCGTAATGCCGTGATAAATCTGGTGGCAAGTTCGATTGCGTTAACACCCGGTTGTAGCCTGCCCGGCGTGTCGTGCTGTGGCCAGATTGAGTTATAGCGCCAGCCCGCATGCGATTGCTGACCGAATAGGGTAACTCTTACCCAGTCCAGCCCTCCCTCGGCTGGTACTACATTGCCCCACGTAGGCTCGGCAATGATGGCGTGTTTAGCAAGGCGACCTTTTTTTACCAGGTCCATTGCACCAAAGCCGCCGGCTTCTTCGTCAACAACAGAGTGCACTGACAGACGGCCTTCTAACTCAATGCCGGCCAGTTTGATCGCACGTGCGGCAGTTATACAGGCAGACAGGCCGCCCTTCATATCAACAGCACCTCGGCCCCATACGCGACCTTTGTCGAGCTCACCACTAAACGGTTCGCGATCCCACGCGGTGGCATCTCCCACAGGTACTACATCGATATGACCACAGAGAATCATGCTCTTTTCTTCGTTGCCGGCAAAGTCGCCTGTGAGATTGGGGCGGCCAGGTAAAGCATCTGATCGCTCTATGTTGCAATCAAGTGACCGTAACTCTTCTTCGATGCGATCCTGCACATCACTCTCACGATTGAGCCCATCCTGCGTTTGAAATTTTGGGTTAACCGATGGAATTCGTACCAGATCCTGCGTCAGAGCAACCACATGGTCACGCTCTTTATCAATGGTATCTATCACTGATTTAAGTGCGTTATCCATTGGCGGTTTTTCTCAGTTCCTGCACTAAGCTGTTAGTGCTTACCTGCCTGCAGTAGCCCTTGATGGTATCGATCGAATTGTTATGGCGAGCTTCAGTGAGGGTCAGGCAGGCATCAGTGACCTGTGTCACCAGATAACCCAGATCGCAGGCATCGCGAATAGCGCTTTCCACACATTGATCAGTCAGAAAGCCGGACACAACCAGTTGACGAATACCCAGGTTTCGCAGGATGTAGTCAATGTGGGTGGATACAAAAACTGATGATGAGCCTTTGGGAAGCACTATTTCATCATTATGCGGCGCTATTTGATCGATCACCTTGCCATCCCATGAGCCCTTGGGGACTTTAAAGCCGGTGATTTTGTAGTGAGTGATCTATCTCTGCCGTCGAGCGTCAGGCTTTCTATCGTGGTGTAAATCACTTCGGCACCTGCGTCTCGAAAGCTAAGCTGCAACGTCTGCACGTTTGTCAAGACATGGGACTCGAGCTGCTGAAAAAACCAGCCGTATTTTTCTTCAAAGTCGCTCCTGCTCAGCGACATAAAGGCGTCCGCTTCTCTGTTCGCAGTCAGGTTTTGCACGTCGATGAACAACAGTGCAGCCTGTCGGGGCTCGAGCGGTATTTCTCTACTGAGAGTCACTTTTCTAATCAAGTTCCTAAAGCCGCAAATGTATCCCTGACCTACCAACCCGCAAAGGGTGCGACGGTCGCGTCAGAAACCTTGCCTGCGACCGCGTCGTTGATCGCTTCGCCAAGGATACTGACCGCTTGATCGACTTCATCGTCGGTGATGATGAGCGGGAAACGCGCAAACAACAAATCCATTGCTGCTACAACCGAATCACTTTCATCTTTTACGATACCTACCAACTTCCCAGCTGCACTTCGCGGAGCAGAAGATATGTCCAGTGGAAACAACCTCACCAGTTTATCCTCCACGGTAAATACGACGTTAAGGACTTCATCTGGTTTTTTTAGAGTGCCCTCACTGACGAGAGGAATGTAGACAGCTCTATTGGCGTCTTCGAACAAATTCGATTGAACTTCCAATAAATAGGGGAACTGCTTAACTGTTTTGCTATTCGCATTTACGAATACATCAAACTGTGCCATTTGAGTACTCAGAAGTTTCGATTTTCATCGGCAAAAGAGTCCGATTCATCAAGTAAATTACACTGTTCAACGATGGCAGGTTTCAGACGCTTCTTCAATCTTGCAAACTCAAGATCTGCTAAGTTCTCGCTTTTGGCAATTAACTCAGCTAAAGCCTCTTGCACCAACTGCGATCGAGGTCGACCTTGCGAAGCAGCTAGTTCATCGAGCTTTTCCAGAACCTTTTCCGGGATCCGTACAGTCAGCATTTGATTTGCAGCCATCAGAACACCTCTCATAGTTGTATTACATCGTAATACAATCGCAGTAGAACTACAAACAACACGTAAACAGCAACGCAAGAAAGCCTTTTTTCGTTTTTCTTTTGTCGGAGAATTCTGTACTGCTGTACATAGTTGGTGTATTAGTCGACCTGATTGATTTTCCAAAACAGTCAAAATCGAAAACACATCGGCCAGAGCTTATCAGGCTGGCTCTACCCAATAAACGGGGGATGGGCATTTTAATGAATGCCGAAGTCTCCCGTTTATGATGTTGAGCCCGATTCTTACCACTTTAGAGCCTCTACTAACTCATCATGTTCAAAGGCACTAGACATTCGATCTTGCTCGAATTTGTTTGAACCAACACCTTTCGCAACAACACGCCAAGTTTCCACAGCCGCTGCAACATCACTAATAATGGCTCGCGCTTCACTTAAACCTAGCCCAAAAAGCTCGGCTTGCGACAGCGCAAGCTCAATTGAACATGTCCCCTCTTCAAGACTAATATTAGTGCTCAGTATTCGCTGTTTAATGTCCGTCGGCGTGGGATTTAAGTCGTATGCTGGCGACAACATCCAACCGTTTTTGCCAGCCCAAAGAAAACCATGATTGCGCAAATGATCGTCAACATTCGACACCAGGATATTAAAAACCATGCGTCGAAATAATTCTGCCGAATCGGATTGTGTGTTGGCGCCGTGTTGTGAGAGTTCATCAACTACCTCAACATAACTTGCTCGCTCACCATCTTTCGCCTGCAATAAAGACATTGCGGAAAGAAACGGAATCCGTTCTTGTCCTTTGCGATCAAAGCGCCACGATAGCAAAACCGACTTGTCGTTAATAGTTTGCAACTCGTGTTTAGCGACCGTTATGCCAGCACGTGTCGCAAGAATCAGTGCGATATGCTCCCATATCTCAATTGGGTAGTCATCGGTGTCTTTGGGAAATTCCGCGATAGCCAAATTGCCATGCGAATCCATAACCGATGCTTTAGGCCTTGCTCCACCAAGGGACGACCCAGGTGCAAAAATCAGATCAAGATCTTCATCAGTTTCGCTATTACGTTCGATTCGGTCGGCACTGTCCAAAAACCGCCCCAGATGAATGAATCCAGGTACACCTTCGTCTGTGGGCTTCTGAAATTCGTCTCGATCAACGCGCTTAAATCTAAATGCCCCGAGGCGAGACACATCGGTTACACCTAAAAGATAATCGGCTTCGAGCAGGGTCCGAGGTTGACGTGATTCGATCATAGCCTTCCGACGTTCAGCTCGCTGCATCAATCTTCGTCCCCAGGTATCGGGAGCGGAGTCCCCTATAGAACCAAAAATGCCACGTTCACTATTTGGATGGAATAGTCCTTTGCCGACTTGCAGAGCAGGCTCAAGCGAAAATCGTTTTGGTTTTTTAAGCCAGTCATCATGATAAGCAAAACTGACTGTCTCTTTTCCTCTCACGGACTGCCGAAAAAGGGTGCCAACTCTTTGGTCGCGTGTATCAAGCGAAGTATAAACTTCAATCTCGCTCACTTGTTGTCACTGCCATCTTTGTCATTTCCATCCTTTTTAGGCGCAACCTTTTTAGACCTGACTCGCTGTTGATTTATCCGCGGCTTTTTAGACCTGACTCGTTGTGGAAGATTCGCGCTGGCCAGTTCCATTCCAATTTTATCGTTCACAGGATCAGCAAGTGCTGCCAGCCCATCAAGTAGCCCGAGTGCGTTGAGCACAGAGGCATAGATTCCGACACTGACGCCGTGATCTCCTTGCTCGATTCTTTGAAGGGTTTTTCGGGAAGTGAACGCCCTATCCGCAACGGTCTCCATGGATAAAGCACGGCGTTTGCGTGCATCCTGAATATCGCTACCGAGCGTTCGCAGCGCTCTTCGCACCTTGCTAGGTGGTGTTGTTGGTGTAGGCATATTGCGACCTTCGTGACACATTAAAGCTTATTATGAGACATGAAGGTTACATTTATCAAGCCAAATACCCATTGATTGGGGGAGACTTTGGGCTATTTTAGGCAAATCGCACAATCGAAGACATGTCTACGTCAGATTGATATTAAAATCAATCGGATAGAGAACGCGGACATCTTATGGGTCCCACCCTAAGAGTTATAGGCTGCGGACCAAAGAATGTCCGCTCAACCCTCTTTCTAAAGAATAACATTTTGTAAATACAGAATATATTTGAGGACCATCTTTCCGGCTTGACGGCAGACGCGCGTTGGTGACCAGTGCTTCTTCCAGTATCGCTAAACCTGACTTATTGCAGGCTCGTTTAGTGTTCCTCCAACCGGCTTAACGCTTAGTGACCAAATGATTCGTGCACTATCGCTGTTGCCATTAACCTTTCCCATTAGATCACTGACTTATACTCCGTCATTGAGGGCACCGTTGTCCCCGCACCGATTGTATGATTATTTCAACCATATCGAATTGGGATTGCCCACTGATATCCTCGAAATAGATATGTCCTATTGGTATGCAGGTAAATGTTGAAACGGATTTGCGCTCAAAGCACTTGGAAGGCCCCAGTAAACCGTCCGTTTCACTCACGTATTTCTTCAATGACATCACGACCAAGTTGCAACGCCAAATGTAGCGTATCAACCATGCACCAATTCTCTAATATCTTGCCATCACTTAAACGCCACCAATCGCAATCTCTCATATAAACGCGTTTTCCGGTTGGCTCAATGCCCATAAACGGTTTTACGTGAACCCCTGTAATTTGCGGCCAGCCACTTAAAAAGGCATAGTCACCATCGCCTGCCTTACAACTAGAACCAATGCCTGTCAGCCCTTCATTGAGTCCATCACCCCAGCCTTCAAAGGATTTCTCAAAGGGTGCTTGAAAGGCTTCAAACGCATCCAACGTTGAATAGGTACCAAACCCACCGGGGCCGTACCAAACCATTCGCTCATCCCAATACGGCTTCCATTCTTTTTCTTCTGTTGCCAAGCGTAAAAGCATCGCTTCTACAAAATCAGCGGCCCCTTTTGATCGATCAGCTTCAGGTGCTTCAAGTACCTTTCCATCTGCAGTGGCAGGGCCTGGCACTACACCTTCATAACCTTGGCTCGGCCCTAGCGGCCACGCACCAAGACTGATAATAAGCTCGGCTAAACCCAGAAAAACTTCCGCTTCTACGACTCTATTGTTTTTAACTTTTAGAAATTCGCCATAACGCAAAAAAGCCATTTTGCCGCTAGGCGCAATTCCAAAAAGTGGCCGGTTAAAGTGACCATAGAAATAGCCGGTCGATGTAACCCATTCATCCCCAAGATATTCGCCACCTATGACTATGTAGTCTTGACGCTGCAATCCAGCAAATGCAGCCATAAGAGGTGCGATGAACTCATCATAGTAACCGGCCCCACCCTGGACATCATTAATGGGGTGGCCCATTTTGACGTTTGCATCATCAGTGAAGAAATTGTCAATTGCCTCGCGCGCGTCAGCTGCGCTTATGTTCGAATAGGCACTAAGGTATTCGCTATAGACTATTTTATTTTGAACTGTTTTTGTCGTTGCTATGCCCATACCGGGACGTGAATGCCGCATTAAAAAAGCTCCTAAAGATTATTCAACAACGTTTCTCATACCAAGTGTTTTTAGTGTCTCAATCTTTGCATGACCGTTTTTAGCGTATACAGTCAAGCCAGTACTGTCTTCGTCAGAGAAACCATTATTTGTCATGACTGTTCGACCGCCATCAGTGAACAGCTTGACTGAAATGCTATCCATAAAAATGCGTATGTTCGCCTGGTCTTTGCTGGCACACTCTAACGGGCATGTTCTACGTAAGGCAGAAAGACTGCCGGAATGAGTACGATCAAAGGCGAGTTCACCTTTTTTGAGATCTAGCGCGATCAGCGTTTTCTGTTCGCCTTTACTGCGAATTTCAAATATTACGCTATCACATTCACTGTTTGCCAAATCGATATCAGCAATAATCTCACAAGGGACATTGTCACCCGCTTCAAAAGCGAACTTCTCGCCGTTGTTGAGTTGAAGAAAGCCATTGGTTTCATAGTTTGAAGGGTTGATAAGGTCGCTCACGCCATCTGTTACACCAGTTACCATGTATCACAACCCATCGTGCTTCCACACTTTTGGATGGAAAAGAAACGAATAGCAGCGACGGCAGCACCGCATCGAAGTGGGCTTTAATCTTGTTTATCGTAACGGGTTTGGTGGCTGCTGCGCATGCAGCATCGATACCCTATTACCTTGCATAGAGGGTAGCTTTTTCATACAGTTGCCACTTAATTCTACCGAATAAACTGATCCACAAAATCTTCACCCAAACCAACTTCCGTGTAGTGCTTACGACACATATCGATTTTGGTAAACACATCTTCATAACCTAACACCTCACCCCAAGGATCGACATAGCACATCACGCCATTCACTTGAAAGTAAGTGATCATCTCATCAACGCCTTCAGGCACCACGAGTGTATGCGTTTCGCCTGGTGGCTCATAAACGTATGAGCCTTCTTCTGCCATCCATTCATGTTCGAGATAATGCCATCGGCCTTTCAACACCCAACCGTGAACCGGCTGAGGGTGGCGATGACGAGACAATACGCCCGACTTGGTGACTTTGAGCAGGTTCATCCAATATCCTTGGGAACGGTTCAGGCATAGCGGGCGAAGCCAGACATTTTCAGCCTGTGGTACCCATAATCGATCGTCCTCGGGGATTGCATTTGGAATGACTATCTCATCCTGTGCATCCTTCGGAAAGGGCAATTGATAAGGGGTTCGCTCGTTATACTCTTTTGTTTCGCTCACTATTCAATTCCAGTTATTTATGTTTATAGACTCAGTTATAGCGCTTTATAACCACCGTCTACCGGATAGATCGACCCAGTAACAAAGCTTGCATCATCTGACAACAGCCATTTAACCAGCTTGCCCACCTCTTCCGCTTTACCCCAGCGCTTCATCGGAGTACGACTGAGAATGGCATCACTTCGATCGGGAGAATCTCTTAAGCCTTTCGTCATTTCAGTTTCGATCCAGCCCGGTGCAATCGCATTGACCCGAATACCGTCATCAGCCCAGCTACCAGCCAAAGACTTGGTCAACTGTGCAACACCACCCTTGGATGCGGAGTATGCAGGCACCAACGGTCCGCCAAAGGTGCTAAGCATGGATGCGGTGTTAACGATCGCACCATTGCTTTTAGACAACAGAGGTTTGGCAGTAACACAACATCGCATAGTACCTGTCAAGTTGACATCAATCACTTTTTGGAAAACGTCAATATCGTACTCAGCGCCACGTTGCAAAATACCAGCGCAATTAACCAAGGCATCGAGATCGGTTAAATTGGCAAACAGTGCCTCTACCGATGTAGTGTTGCTTACATCAAGAAGAGCAACGTCTGTATCAGCTGTCTGTTCAAATGCATCTATCTCTTCTTGAGAATTACTTGCTGCGATGACACGCCAGTTCGCGGCAGCCAGCACACGCGAGACAGCGCCACCAATACCTCGCGTGCCACCTGTAACAACAACCGTTTTACTCATCTCTTTTTGTATTTCCCTAGTTCACTGACAAATGATTCAGCACGTTTGCGTAATTCATCCATACTGTAGTCGGGCTTGAACAAAGCCGATCCCAGGCCAAAACCGTCCGCGCCAGCGCTGAGGTAATCTGCCATTTTATTGGGTGTAATGCCTCCCACTATTGCGCAGCGAGCATTAGAAGGTAATACCGCTCGCATCGCAGCCAATGCTTGCGCCGATATAATTTCCGCCGGAAAGAACTTCAGCATATACGCGCCGAGATCAAGTGCAGAAAAAGCCTCGCTGGGTGTTGCTACACCTGGGCACCATTTAACACCTAGCTCTGCAGCACTTCTACCAACCATAGGATTCATGTTCGGTGAAACGATAATCTGCCCACCCGCATTAACGACATCGTTAACAGACGAAGCATCGACAACTGTACCAGCTCCGATTACAACGTCGCCCGAATACTTGGCCGCGATTCGTTCAATAGAGACCAACGGGTCTGGTGAATTTAATGGCACTTCAATAATCCGAAATCCTGCGCTCACCAGCACATCCGCCACGTCGACAGCACGCCCGGGTGTTAGCCCCCGTAATATCGCAATCAATGGAATCTCTTCCAGCGCCTGTTCCCAGTTATTCATTAAATTATGTTAGCCGACTTTGCAATAACGAAATGACCTTGGGCTGCAATGTCATCAGACATTACTGCCACATTTTTCCCAAGCATCTGCAGTGCTTTGGCGTATCGATTAGACAGAGCATCATTTCCTATTATGAGTATTTTTTGGTTTTCAACAGCCTGATTGATTGCACCATGAATTTCTGCACCAATCAACATCCCCGACAAATAATCAGAAACCTGCTCTTCGCTTAATAAGTCAAACAAAGGCAAGGTGCGCACTCGAAACAATGTGTGCAGCAATTGCGAGCCAGTGTCAAAGCCGTGGTTTACACCCAAGTTAAACCCTTGTTCGCTAAACTCACCATCTTTCATTAATTTACCAAGTATCGTGTGTTCGCGTAATACAGCGAAAACTTCTCCACTCATATAAGTAGCGAATGCGTCAATGCAGCCTTCTCTCACGGTAACCCATTTGCTATGCGTGCCTGGCACCACGAAAACCGCATCGGTCACACCGGATTCAACTGCACCGATTATCTGTGTTTCCTCACCGCGCATGACATCAGGAGCGCCATCGTTGTAGCTGCTGGCGCCGGAGACAAAGCGCACATCAATGCCGTTGGATATTTTTTTTGTTTGAAGCGTAGAAGCAAATTCTTTGGTAGTGGCCGGAACAGGTAAATACGGGGTTTCGGACCAGCCATTTCTACTGGTGATCATGCCTGATGCAACAACAGGTAGTTTTGCATGTGCTAACCACGAATCCAGCAAGCGATGGAACGTGCCCTCAAAATCGTTGTTTTTGACATGCATAATCCCATCAGCAGTATTCAATTTATCCAGAACGCTACCCTGCGCGTCTAACAGATAGGCGCGCAGAGACGATGTTCCCCAATCGATCCCAATGAGTGCGCCTTCAGATACGACCGAATTCATTGAGCAAATCTTCGATCGTTTTTCCCTTGGCAACCCATTTGCGCGTTTCTTCTTCTCTATCAGCTTGCTCTTGCGCCAGCTTCACAATCTCTTCTGCTTTTTCAAGCGGGATGACACTCACACCCATTAAATCAGCAACGATAAAGTCGCCGGGATTGACCACCACTCCGCCGCACTGAATAGCAACATTGATAGACAACTCTTCTTTACGCTCAGAAAACATAGTGTGTGTGCCACGAGGGGTAATAGCGCGAGTCCAGATAGGCCAGTTTATCGCTTCCAGTTCGTCTGTGTCGCGGCCAGCACCATCGATAACCATGCCGCGTATGCCGCGATTGATCGCCAAGCCGCCCATCAAGCCTCCACAAACCGACGTGTTAGGGTCGCCGCCAGCATCAACAACAATAACATCGCCCTCCTGCCCCATTTCCAGCGCTTTCAATGGATCGACAAGATCGCCCTTGGATAATTGAACAGTCACTGCCTGCCCGGTGATCTTGGCCCTAAACGCAGGCTTGATCGCGCTATCCATAATGCCCGTGCGATATTGCACATCAGCAAAAACAGCGGTGGCCGAAAAGCATTCCACTACCTTATCGAACTTTGCCCGTAGTTCAGGGTTGCGTTTAAAATCGTTATATACCTTAAGCATGTTTATTCCTTATTTGAATTGTATTAGACGGTTTCTGAGTCAATATTGTTGACGGGAAACCGGGGCTGTTGTCGGGTAAGCACGCGCGCGACTTCCGTAGCTGCTGTTTGCCGTGCAGTTAAAATGGATTCTTCTGAGTAGTAAGCCGCATGTGGCGTCACGAGAACATTGGGCAATGAAAACAGCGGATTTTCGGCAGGCGACCAGTTGGTGCGTTTTGCAGGCTCCTCTTCCGGATCATCCAATGCCGCAGCACTGATCTGACCTTCGGTCAATGCTTTGTACAACGCAGCGTTATCAACGGTTGGCCCTCTTCCCGTATTGACAACAATGGCCTCAGGTTTCATCGCAATGAACTCGGCTTCCGATAAAAAGTGACGCGTATCCGGCGTCATAGGCGCTTGCATTAACACGTAATCCGAACGTGCCAACAATACTGCTTTACTCACCAACTCAACACCATTGTCCGCAGCAATATTGGGAGGCAGGTAAGGGTCATACGCAATAACCGTTACGCCAAATGCCTTCGCCCTACTGGCAATAGCCTGCCCGATTTTGCCGAAGGAAACCACACCCATAGTGCGCCCTCTGGTTCGGAATATTGGTTGTCCACTTTGCCATTGCCAAATACCGTTATGCGTGGCCCGGTCGTAGTCAGGTAATTTTCTAACGAGGGTAAGCCACATCGCGATGGCATGATCAGCGACTTCCTCAAAACAGTAATCACGCACATTGGTGACTTGAATGCCTTTCCGTGTCGCGCTATCTACGTCAACAATATCCACACCTATACCGTATCGGGCAATGACTTCACATTGCTCCATCCTGCGAATGGTCTCGGCGCCTATGCGCGCATACTGATTGATCATGGCAGCACAGTCGCTGGCAACGTCGAATAAGGCTTCCTCATTTTTACTTTGCAAGCCAATCACTTCGGCACCAACGGATTCGAGTATCTCGCGCTCTACGTCGATATCACCAAAGTCATAGTCTGTGATAATGACTTTTGGTTTATCTGAGCGCTTCGAGAATGCGCCCAGATCCAGCGCAGCTATATCAGACATACGCCCCTGCCGAATAGGTTAATTCGTAGGAGTGACTGTACAGTTCGAAGATATTGCCAAACGGGTCTTCGCAATAGACCATGCGATAGGGTTTTTCGTCTGGAAAGTACTTGCGTACCTGTTGCATTCTCTGCTTGCCGCCCAGTGATTCGATCAGTTTTACGCGACCTTCGACATCATCATCCTGCAAACAAAAATGGAATAAACCACGGCGCCAATACTCAAACGGGCGTTCTTCGTCTACGGTATTGGGAAACTCGAACAGTTCTAGCCCAATTCCATCACCGGTAGACAAGTGTGCTATACGAAACGAGCCCCAACCTTCTCCAAATACGTCATCACACATCTGACCAATAGCACTGTCATCGTGCTGTATTTCCGTGGGGCCCATGATGACGTACAGGTCAAACGCCTTGGAATAAAATTCGACTGCTTTTTCAAGATCGGGAACGGTTATGCCAATATGCGAAAACGTTAGTGCAGGCATTGAAATCTCCTATTAAAGTTGTTTATAAAATACTGCGTACAATCCCACCCTCAACCCGGTAGGCAGCGCCATTAGCCGCTTTATTGGCGGCAACAGTGACTATTGTGTTGGCCACTTCGTCGGCTTCCACGAATCGTTGAATTAGCGATGTAGGCTCATCAACCAGAAAATAATTTCGAATGATGTCATCCAGTGGCTCGCCTTTTTGTTCAGCAAGGCCATCAAAGTAAGCTTTAACGCCTTCTGTCCAGGTTGGCCCCGGCAACACCGAATTAACACGTACTTCACTGCCCTTGGTTAATTCAGCCATCCCTCTACTCAAGCCGAGCATGGCGGTTTTGGTCACCGAGTAGTGCACCATCTGAGGCAGAGGTTTGACGCCTGCTTCACTGGCAAGATTGACGATTGCGCCAGTTCCCCTTAGCAACATCGCAGGCAATATCGCTCTGCTCATTCGTACTGCGCTCAGTACATTAACGTTGAAATAGTGCAGCCAGTCTTCGTCGCTTAAATCCTCAAAGGCCTTTATCGAAAAAATACCGACGTTATTTACAAGTACATCAACACAGCTATCTTCAAGTGCGAACTGACAAATCGATTCCGCTCCCGTGGACTCGGTTAAATCACCGGCTACGCCGTTCACTTCTCCCAATGAGGAGAGATCGTCGATACAGGCACCAACTTCTTTTTCCGTTAAGCCATGAACAAGAACACTGGCCCCTTCGCGCAAAAACGCCCGAGCCGTTGCTTTTCCAATGCCCGAGCTGGATCCCGTCACCAGCACGCGTTTACCAGATAAACCTAAGTCCATGCTAAACAGGCCTCTTCGACGATTTTCGATTGAAGAAGGCACCCAGTGTTTCTGACAATTCGCTGCGCCACATGTCGATACCGACAGCGAGCAGGATGATCAGCCCAAGTACAATATTTTGAACGGATGACGGTGCGGCATTCAGGTTCAGGCCATTCTGAACAATGACTATCGTCATCGCACCCATTAAGGTCGCGAGAATGTTTCCGCGACCGCCGGCCAGACTGGCACCGCCCACTACCGCCGCAGCAATGGCTTGCAACTCTAATGTCTGGCCATAGTTGGGCGATCCCGAATTGAGTCGAGCAGACATCAGAATCGCACCCACCGCTGTCATGAAGCCTGCAATAACGAAGGTTTTAGTTTGAACCTTGCGCACGTTGATACCGGTTAGTTTGGCAGCGGCCGGGTTTCCTCCCACGGCATAAATCTCTCGCCCCAAACGAGTAAAATTCATCATCAATGCCGCGCAGATGTAAAAGAAAACCAGGTAAAAAAACGGCAGTGGGATGCCAGCCACTTTCCCGTAGAAAATCGGCTCTAACTGCGGGTCAAGTGAAAAGATGGGTGAGCCGTTATTAAATGTTAAAGCTAGCCCTCGGAACGCTATCAAGGCAGCCAGTGTGGTGATGAATGACGGTATTCGGCCATAGGCCGTAATCATCCCCAGAATCAAACCAAACAAACCACCGGCCAGCAATATCAACGGCACCGCCAACGCTAATGGAATGCCTGCAAACTTCAGCATTTGCGCCAGAATCATTGTCAACAATGCCACCATAGAACCGGAGCTCAAATCGATTCCGGCAGCGAAAATGACGATGGTTGACCCGATGGCTATCAACGCAACAATGCTCACCTGCAACGACAGGTTGGACAAATTGCCAGGATTCAAAAACCGCTCGGTTGTCAGGGCAACGATTGCCGCCACAATAACGAGCGCGGCAAATGGGCCTATCAATTGAACGTCAAATATTCTCCTCATACCACTATCTCTTCTGCCTGACTCTCTGTGTGTGATGCTGATGCGCGTACCAGGTCGTTGTGGGTTAGTTCATCAGCTGCTGCCACGCGCACAACCCGTCCGTGCTGAACAACAGCTATGCGATCACTCATCGCCAGTAACTCATCATGATCGGAACTAATCAGAATGATCGACTTGCCAGACGCGGTTAAGGAATTAATCAATTTGTAAACAGCGAGCTTTGCGCCAATGTCGATCCCCTGAGTGGGTTCATCAAGAATCAGAACCTTGGCATCTGAAAACAACCAACGTGCAATGACGATTTTCTGCTGGTTTCCACCGGATAAATAATCCACGGTTTTTGATTCCGCCTGCGCAGCAATCTCGAGTTCACGAATTAGCTGTTTGGTGCCCTGCTCCTCTGTCTTCAGGTTGAGAAAGCCCAGTCGGGAGATCGCACCTAATGATGACGCGGTTATATTGCCGCTGGCTCGGAAATTGAAGAACAGGCCATCAAACTTCCTATTTTCCGGCACCAGCGCAAACCTGGCCCCAATGGCATCCATTTCATTCTTGATCGTCAGCGGTTTTTGGTTCAGGTGAATCTCGCCACCCGTAAGCTCATCTACGCCAAACAAGGCGTGAGCAATTTCGGTTCGACCGCTACCCAGCACCCCACCAAGGCCCAGTACTTCCCCTTCGTGCAAATCAAAACTAACGTCTTTAACACCCAGCCTGGTGTTCAAACCCATTGCCTCAAGCACCACTCTAGTACCAGCGTTTTTCTCCTTTGAATAATGCTCCGTTATTTCCTCTCCTACCATTGCACTAACAATTTGTGCAACATTGATTTCGGTTTCACCACTGGCGCGAACCACCTTGCCGCCTCTCAAGATGGTGACTTCATCAACTATTTTCTCAACTTCATCAAGACGATGGGACACATAGAGAATGGCAGTGCCGCTATCTCGCATCTTTCGTAATAGTCGATGCAGTGTTTCAATTTCTTTCTGGCCCAATGCCGCTGTTGGCTCGTCGAGAATAATCATCTGGGCATCAATCGCAATCGCTTTTGCAATCTCAACCAACTGTTGTTCACCTACTGACAGACCACCTGTGATGGCATCGGTTGACAGATCAATATCCATCTCTTTAAGTACCGCCGCCGAGTCAGCATGTACCTTTTTCCAGTCGATAAGACCTGTCCTTTTTAGAGGCATATTTCCGAGGAACATGTTTTCGCCAACCGACAAGGTCGGCACAATCGAGAACTCCTGAAACACAGTTGCGATGCCTTTGTTGCGCGCATCCTGCGGGTCTGCAATGTGCACGGGCGAGCCGTTTTTCAATATAGTGCCGCTATCGGGTTGCTGAACACCCGATAGCGTTTTTATCAACGTGGATTTACCGCAACCGTTCTCGCCAAGCAGCCCATGTATAGAACCGCCAATCAGCTTTATCGATACTTTGTCGTTGGCCAGCACGCCAGGGTAGGCCTTGCTGACATCGACAAACTCCCACATTGGATTGGTATCAGACATTCAGTTTCTACCTGATTGGCGATAGGCTTTGGCAGCTGTTCTCCGGTGGTTAAATTGGCCACCGGAGACAGCGCCCGTTTACTAGTACTTTTTTGAAGGCTGCGGATAAAGTTTCTCTGGTTGCTGCAACACCGCAATCGCGCCATCTTTATCTTCAATGGTCGTTGGTATTTCTATCCAACCACCCGGGTAGGATCCCTTCAACGCGTCCAGCGTCGCACTCATCGCCGCACGCCCCATCAGAAACGGAGATGTATTTACAGTGGCAGTTAAATTTCCAGCAGCGATTTCTTCCAGGCCAGATGTATCACCATCGTTGCCCAACAAAATCAAATCCGATCGACCCAGCGCTTTCGCCGCAAGTGAAGCACCGATCAACATGTAATCGTTTGCTGCAAACACAAGATCCAGATCGGGGTGCGATTGCAAAATATCCATGCCGGCAACGTTTCCACCTTCAACGTTCCACTTGCCATTTATAGATACAACGACATCAAAGTTGGCATTGCCTTCAATGCCATCCATAAAACCACCAACACGCTCGGTGGAGTGATAGCCCGGCTGGCCTTCAATCACTCCCACGCGCAGAGGCTTATCCCCGTACTTTTCGATGGCCCAATCTGCCATTGCGTGTGTGCCGTTGCGCTGTGAATAACCAACTACGCCATGAATGGGTGTCGGAAAGTTCGGAATATCCGAATTGATCATCAGTACTGCGATGCCGTCGTCCACGGCTTTTTTAAGCAAAGGTGCCGCGGCAAATTCGTCATGTGTACCGAAAATGATAGCGTCAACATCTTGAGTCAACACGTCTTGAATCATGCCCATCTGGCCATTGATATCGGCGCCACTTTGAGGCGCCAGCATGAATACATCCACGCCTGCCTCGGCTGCGACAGCTTTGATACCCTCACCGATTGCAATGTAGTAGTTGAATTCAGTCGCCGGTGGCATATAAGCCACGCGAAACTTTTCGTTTTTGGGTTTGATCTCTTCAATCGGCGCTTGCGCACCGTCTTGTAGCGGAACCGGCGCGGGGTAATCTGCTGAAAATACACTACCGGCAAAAAGCGTCACACCGGTGGCCAAAACCAATTGCTTTATTACTCTACTCATCAATTTTCCTCACTGAGTTAATGGTTGGAATTCATCCGCCGAAAGGTGCATCCAATACGCCTCGCGGACCGGGTTTGACTGCAAACAGACCGCCGGAAAGTGGTTCATTTGCAATGGCTTGCTCATCGCTCAGAAATCGCGATGTTGTTATATAAAGTGTGTCGAGTTCGGGCCCGCCAAAAGCACAACAAGTTGGCTTCCAAACCGGAACTTCAATGATTTGATCGATTACGCCTTCACGGTTAATCCTGACGACTCGCCGACCTTCCCACTCGGCGTTCCATACGCCACCTTCGGCATCCACGCACGAGCCATCTGGCAATCCGGGTTCTGATGTGAAGGAGCAGTGAACTCTGCGGTTGGATACCGTTCCCGATTGATCGTTGTAGTCATATGCAACGATTTCATTGTCTGGTGTGTCGGCAAAAAACAGAGTCTTGCCATCGGGTGAAAAGCAGGTCGAATTGGCGCATGCCACTCCACTGATGATTTCATTCACGCTCAGGTCAGCATCGACTCTATAAACCGAACTATCTGCAGCACCATTCGCCTCATTCATACCACCAACAACGAGCCTGCCCTGACGATCAGTGCAGCCATCATTGACTCGAGTGGCTGGATTATCTGGCTCGAATCGCTCGATAATCTGCTCCTGCCGAGAGTCCAGATCGAACAGGGATATCCTGTCAGCAAAACCCACTATCAGCCCGCCGGAACGCCTCGGTGCGAAGCAGCAGACTCGATCGTCCAAATCATATTGAGCGTGCTCTCCTGTGCCAGGCTTGAACGACCAGATGCTGCGCCCTTCGATGTCTGTCCACCAAATACGCTGATCTGCTGAATTCCAGACAACCCCTTCCCCGTGATGGTTCTTGCAATCCACTACCAACTCGGCAATCATTGACAAACACTCCATAAAACGGATAATTTCTGGTATCTGGTATCTGATATTTCAGATACGCATTGGAGTCTATATCAGATATCATTGGCACTGCAACAGATTTTTTTACTACGAATAATTCAAATGGCAATAAAACGACCACAATCACTACGCGAGCTCGCGCTGGAGCATTTGCGCAAAAGTATCGTCAACGGCAATCTGAAAATGGGCCAGGTATTGTCCGAGCGCAGCATTTCTGAGGAGCTGGGCGTGTCCAAATCCCCCGTCCGCGAAGCCCTGGCACAATTAAGGGACGAAGGACTGGTGACAATCGAGCCGCAAAAAGGCGCTAAGGTGTTTTCACTCTCCAACGAAGAGGTAAAACAGATATGTGATTTTAGGCAGGCGATTGAAACGGCTGCATTTGAACTAGCGCTTGCGCGCAATCCGAAGGCCCTCGCCGATGATATGGATGATGTCGTTGCGAAAATGGAGGATGCTCAAAAAAAAGGCCGCACGGCTACCTACCTTTCGTTGGATACGTCATTCCATGAACTGATTTTCAAACATTGCCAAAACGACTACCTTGCCGCCAGCTATGCTCGATACGAAGGAAAAATCGCCGCCCTGCGTACTCACCTCTCTGAGCTACCGCAACACACTCAACTCTCTTTCGCTGAACACAAAAAACTGGCTCAAGCTGTGCGAAAAGGTGATGAAAAGAAAATTCGTAAACTGCTGGCAGAACATATTGATCGTACTCGGCAGGTGTATGCCAAGTCGAATAATGATGAACTGCAGGCTTCTTAAATTCGCCACTAGCTGAGCGACAACGCGTCCTAAAGGCAGAGGCTCTGTAAAAAACACAAATCACTCGCGTGGCTAATGCCCTGCTTTGAGAGTTGTTGCTGGAACATCCATTTCAGATTGCTCTCATGCGCGAGAATTTATCCTGAAAGTTTGGCGATTGAGTTTTCACATTGCCTCGGCACACTCCTACCGCTGACATTTACCATTATCCGGCTCAATAAACTCCGCAACTGCCATTCAGAGCTTTTCTCTTAATTTTTATTGACATCTGATATGTTAGATATCATGATGTGTGGACTCCAGCGCAATCAATGATTGCCAAAGATGAGGATACCGAGCGATTGAATAGTCCCGACACGCTTATCTCGCTGAATGCTGTGTACAAACGGTTCGGCCAGAACACGGTGCTGGAGGGCGTCGACTTCCAATTGGCACCTGGCGAGATCCACGCGCTGGTTGGTGAAAACGGCGCTGGCAAATCCACCTGCATGGGGCTGCTCTATGGCTTGCACCAACCCAACGACGGCCAAATAAAACTTAACAACACGCCTGTACAGATAAGCGATATCGGACACGCACAATCGTTAGGCATTGGGTGCGTGTTTCAGGAACTAAGCCTGGCGGGATCGCTTTCCGTTGCAGAAAACATTTTTGCAGGTCGTGCCCCTACCCGTTTTGGTGTTGTGGATTGGCCCGAACTACGACGAAAAGCGCAGGCACTACTTGCCGAGTTCGATTTAACGCTTGATGTTTCTCGCTCTGTCGATTCGCTTCCGGTAAGTACGCAGCAAATAATTGAAATCGCCAAAGCCTTATCTATGGATTCGCGCATATTGCTACTCGACGAGCCAACATCTGCGCTGACACCGGACGAAGTTAATACGCTGTTTGTCGTGCTCCGAAAACTAGTGGAAAAAGGTATCGGTATTGTTTATGTCAGCCATCATTTGTCAGAAGTTTTTACCATCTCCGACAGAATCACCGTGCTACGAGATGGCAAATGCATCAGCACCCAAAAAACCAAAGAAACAAACCAGGCTCGGATTATCAATGAAATGCTGGGTAGTGTCGAGCCGGTTGCTATCGAATCAGACTCTCGAACCACCGCAGATGAAATACTTAATGTCAACGCACTGAGCAGTGGCGCTACGTTTAACAATATTTCATTTTCTACCAAACGCGGCGAAATAATCGGGCTCGCTGGCCTACTTGGCTCGCGCCGTAATGACATCGTGCGCGCACTGGCCGGAATAGGCAAATCCACCAGCGGTACGATCAAATTCAATGGATCGCCAGCCAGATTCAGTTCGATAAGACAAGCCATGAAAGCCGGTATTGGCTACGTTCCGGAAGAACGTAAAACCGAAGGGCTCTTCTTGAGCTTCCCACTCAGCTCTAACCTGGTCGCGTGCAGTCTCGATAAGCACGCAGCTTTCGGTTTTATGAAGGACAAATCCATTCAGGCAGCAAGTCGGCGCGCCATAGATGCATTCGATGTCAAAACGCAGGGCACCGACGACATCGTTGGTTCGCTTTCCGGGGGTAATCAACAAAAAATATTGCTCGGTAAGTGGCTCGAGCTGAACCCTCAGCTATTGATTATCGAAGAACCCACAAAGGGCGTTGACGTAGGGGCCAAATTTCAAATTCACGAAGAGCTGATTCGGCGTGCTGAAGCAGGCATGACAATTATTGTCGTGTCGTCAGACTTCCCGGAGCTGATTACATTATGCGATCGCATCCTCGTTATACACGAAGGCCATTTGAACGGCGAAGTTGCGGCAAAAGCCGTGACCGAAGAAGCGCTGTTAACGTTTGCCAGCGGTGCGCCTATTCCGCCCGCGACAACACAAACTGAAGGCACCACACGATGAGTACTGCAACGAATTCCAGCGCTGTCCACAAGATATCAACCGGGCAACGCATATTCAAAATATTTACCGATACAAGAGAGCTGACGCTGCTGACGCTGATTCTTCTAATTGTTGTGGTCATGTCTTATTTATCACCGTATTTTTTGTCTGTTGCCAATTTTCGTGCGATGTTCGTAGGCATGGCGCCGATAGCGATCATTGTTATTGGCATGTCCATCTTGCTGGCATCAGGTGGTTTTGACCTATCCGTTGGTTCGGTAATGGCGCTATCGTCTACTGTTGTCGCAATGCTACTGCTGGCAGGTTTATCCATCCCGTCAGCAGTTGGCATCGCCCTTCTTGTCGGTGCTGTCGCCGGTCTGGCCAATGGCCTGCTGGTAACAGCACTCGGTATAAATCCACTGGTGGCCACTCTGGGCACGATGTCGATCGCCCGAGGCATTGCACTGGTATTAACCGAAGGTTTTTCTATCTCCAGTCTTCCCGCTGAATTTGCCTGGATTGGCAAATCCGACTTTATGGGCATACCGGCACTGGTCATTACCACCCTTGTGCTGATCATCATCTTTGATCTTGCTGTTCGGCATACGCGATTTTTCCGTCAAGTCTATTTCATTGGCGCCAACGAAAAGGCCGCAATGCTCTCCGGCATCCATGTTAATCGTGTTCGTGTTATCGCCTATGTGCTCACTGGCGTGCTTGCGGCTTTAGCCGGTGTGTTATTGGCATCCCGACTCATGACGGGTACGCCAACGGCTGGCAATGGTTTGGAATTGCAGGTACTGGCTGCTGCAGTCATCGGCGGGGCCTCGTTGCGCGGTGGTGAAGGCACGATATTGGGTGCATTTCTGGGCGTTGTTTTTGTAGCGCTCATCAACAACTCGATGACCATGCTGGCCGTTTCCATTTACTGGCAAATGATCGTAATCGGTACCGTCTTAGTGTGCGCAGTAGCGCTGGACATGCTGATCCGCAGAAATAAATCTTAAAGCTGTATCAAACCAACAAGAAGGAGTTATCAATCATGAATTCAGTCAATTCAAATCGTCGTAAATTACTTGGAGCCAGTGCAGGCCTTGCAGCCGGTATGGGCTTACCGCAATTGTCACCGCAAGCGCTGGCAACCGGTGCTGGCAAAGAATATGTGTTTTTATCCATTGTTACTCAAGTGCCATTTTGGGTTGACTATCGCACTGCGATGAAAGATCTGGAAGAAATCCTCGATATCAAAACCACATTCACCGGGCCACTTGACTGGGATACAGCTGGGCAGGCACGTCAGTTAGATGAACTGATCGCACGCAGACCCGCAGGCATTATGATTTTCCCTGGTGATCCCGCGACACTTGCACCAGGTGTTCAACGAGCAGTTGATGCAGGCATTCCGGTAACAACCTGTATTGGCGATATTCCCGACAGCCCGCGCTCTTGTTTTCTGGGTATCAATGGTTATGAGGCTGGTAAAGTCGGAGGTGAGATGCTCGCGCAAGCTATCGGTGGCAAGGGTAAAGTGCTGTTGGGCACCTTCCCTGCTCCGTCTACACTGGAACGTGTGGAGGGATACAAAGATACATTTAAAGAGAAGTATCCGGATATTGAAGTGGTTGATGTTGTAAATGACCGAGCCGATCCATCGTACGCGCCCACTGCCTATCTACAAGGTATTCAAGCACACCCGGAAATTGTCGGCATCGGTGGCACAGACGGTGACAGTGGAAAAGGGGCGGCGATCGCTGTTCATGAAGCAGGCCGGACCAAAGACATAAAAATTGTCGCGATGGATCGTAACGATGACATGCTTACTTACATTGAAGATGGCACCATACACGGTGCAGTTGCGCAAAAATCCTACCTGGAAACCTTTCTTGCATTTCATATGATGCATTGGCAGAACACCGATGGTTTAAAGGTGGTTCCAGATTGGAAATCAGCCAAAATAAACCCACTACCTAACAGAGTTGAAACCGGTGTGATGAAAATAACCCGCGACAATGTCGCACAGTTCAAGCACTAAGTTCCTCCATTGCGCCACAGGTAGTCTGTGGCGCTTACTTTTCTTTCATACGCGACGCTGTTTACAACCATGACATCGCCCGAGCATAAATTGGCACAAAGTGAACTTGAACTCTGCCTGCTTCCGCTCATTGGTGGCAGGTTGATGGATGTGCGGTATAAAGGATCCTCCTTGCTGTTCCAAAATCCAGATCTGGTCGGGCGAGTACCAGATCTGGAACGGTTATCCGAGCTGGAATGGCATGGCCCTGCGGTAACGCTACACGCTGAGCAATCACACGCGTTCATACTGAATTACTTTCTTGTACCAGAGTCACGTAGCACTTCTGCCAGAGAAATGTTTACGCGTATAGAAGAACACTATAGATTCGTGCCATGAAGCGAGTCTTGGTTACAGGTGCTTCAGGACACCTGGGCAGAAAGCTATTTGACTACCTTGAGCAGCTTCCAGAATACGATGTTCATGGGCTTGATATACGCCCTGCCGATCATCCAAATATTTATATCGCTGATTTTTCTACAGAAGGTGATTGGGCTGAACGCTTCAAAAACACTGATACCATTGTGCATCTGGCAGGTGATCGCGAACCCTCCGCCACATGGGAATCAGCGATCAACAATAATATGGATGCCACACTGCGCTTATATCATTATGCAGTGGCGCAGGGTGTAAAACGCGTTGTATTGGCAAGCTCAAACTGGCTGCACGGTGGCCGTCGATTTGGCAATGAACGACTAACCACTGTACTGCCACCTTACCCGGTTAACGCCTATGGCATGTCAAAGCTATTCTGCGAACGTACGGGAGCATACTTTGCTGAGCATCACGGGTTGTCTGTTATTTGTTTACGCATTGGCTGGACGCAATGGACGCACAATAACAAGCCTGGCAAACACATGGCCATGGGTAATTGGGGACAGGAAATGTGGCTTAGTGATCGGGATTTTTTCAATGGGATGCAATGCGCCATTGATGCTGAAAACATAAAGTTCGAAATTTTAAATTTGATGTCAGACAACCCAAACATGCGTTGGGATATTGAACGAACAAAAAAGATTATTGGATACAAGCCTAAGGATGGTCACTATGCGGCCTTGAACGCTAAAATAAAAATACGTTCGGCTGCGATTGAATATATGACTCGAAAATTACCCGGCTGGCTAGGCAAAACTTTTCCTGATTGGTAAAGACCGGCGGAACACACTTTTTTCTGATCCACCATCAGGCAAAAGCGCTTTTTGCACCAGACCCAATATGGGTCTTACTACTATATTTGAATAAATTCTGTTAGATAGGTTATCCGGACGACTTATGATCCCAATTTCCGGACATCTTATGGCCCCCGCTTAAAAACTAGTAGGACCGTAACCAAGATAATTCTGTTTCGGACCTGAATTCATGACAGTGTCAGCAACGTGAGTCCACGCTCGTTCTAATACTCTGAATGTAAATCTACTCGATCTAACGCATACTGTTTCAAACTCTAGTTTACGTATCGAGCAACGATGGCATTTGCTTCGTTATCTTAATCATCAAAACGACAAGCTCCTCACTGACATCAAACACACCTTCGTATTCGGCATTATTTCTCTTCTCGTGCGCACTGTCCAATCCGCGCCATTGCTCTGAAGGCATGCCCAAAGTATGTTTCGATTGGTCGACGCAATGTTCAGCTAAAAATTAGCATTAAAATCAGTTAGTTAAAAAACATAGACAAGTTATGGTATCGAGGGAGCATAGGATGTCCGCTTTTTCATATCAAGCATCGCAACTCATTCTATTTTAGGTGTTCGTCGAACGCTTACGATCGGCCACCCACTTCTTTAAAACCTCATGAACTAGCTCAGATGGTATATATTCCTGTTCAAGTCGACCACGCTCAAGTGTGAGTAACCAGCGGTAAAGACTTCGTTCGTCATCGTTAAGCGCATCAGGTGGTTCCTCACCTGCCCCCATCGACTCGTTAACCGCGTTACCTGCAGCGTGTTGTTTGAATGTATGCCTATCCATTAACAGGGGTGTCAACTGAGGCTGATGCAGCCTTGCACGCGACAGCATGGCGAGCCCCCAAGTATCTATGTCACCCCAATAAGCTATGGATTTGCCTTGCAGCCATTCACCCTTTAGCCAATCAAGATCAAGCCCAGCGCCAAGAATGGCAATGGTATCGTCAAGCTTCGGTAATGAGTGCCAACACTGACGGTTTTCAACCACAATAATGTGATTAACTCGGATCGAGTCTGTTGTCAATTTAGCGAGCTCATGGGAACGAACCTGCAAAAGCTCGAAGGGGAGAAGTTCAGATTGCAACGGCGCCAGCAGCATCCAGTGTTCACCGTCGGGCGTGGCATCAAGGAAACTGTGCAAACCCTGCTCACTAACTTCGCCGCCAAAGCGTGAGTCGAGTAGGCGGATCAGTAATTGGCGGTTACGTTCGAAGAATTTGGTATCAACTCCGTGACCTGCCAGCATTCGAAGGGGGCGCCCTTGTGCGTCACCTGGTTTAAGCCTGGCCGCAAATTCCAGCGCGGCCAAGAGTTCTTCAAGGGAGCGGCCTTGCAGCAATTTAAGACTGGTTATAAGCGCATCGTGTAAATCAGGTTCAGCATAGCCAATCAGCTCTTCCAACAATTTATAGTCTGCCAACACCTGCGTGTCGGCCACGGCACGGACCCAATCAGATGGACGATCGAGTACCCAATGCGACGGGACTCGGATGGGTTCGGAGCTGGCCCTAAAATTTACATCCTGCCATGTGACATCACCCAAGGTCACCTGTTGCCAGAGCGCAACATGTTCTCGAACCACGTTCGGTGTTGATGTCATGTCACGAGCAGACGGTAATCCAATTGCGTACTGCTTCGGCCAAGCATCAACGTTGGTCAGCATTTCCAGCCTAAACGTCTTGCGATACCAATGGCGCTGCATGCGGGCAGCGATGTCCCGCGGTGACTTCACGTAAGGCTAAAAGGGAGTTCGTCATCGCCGGTCATCTGAACTTCTGAAATGCTCGATGGGTTCGGATTGACTTCATTCAAAAGCACATTCGGTTCACGCTCTGCGGTGATGGATTCTCCCTTGGCTCGCGCACGCTCATCTTCTAAAGCCTGCCAGCTCATTGATACCAAAGTTGACGCTTGACCCCGCCGATGAACAATGATCGCTGAACGTGTGTGATTTCGTAGTAGTCGCATTTCTTTATTTGGTGTAACAAAAACAGCGTGCAGACCAAACACCCTTAGAGCTGCAATGATACGACCGGCCACTACCTGGGAGCTTCGTGAAAAAGCTTCATCAAGAACGATGGTTCCAAACAGAGGCAAATTGGCACCGGCAGGACAAAGTGCGTAGCTGAGTGATGCGGTCAGCACATAGGATGCGATGATCTCCTTTTCACCCCCACTACCACCTTGGGAGCTGGTACGGGTCTCGATGAGTGAATCGTCTTCACGACTGATCACCGAAACAGCAAATTCCAATCGGTAACGCGGGTCAAGCAGCGCACGCGCACCCACGGTACGCCGTCGATCACAAGCATCGCGCAAAAGCGCTACAAGACGACGAAGCGTGCGATACTGGCTCTCACCATCATCGTCTTTGAACCGAGCCGCATTAAGATCTTTTTGTGCGCGCTGAAGAGTTCGCAGACTTTCATGTACGACCTTGTTGGAAACAAGTTTGAGATAGCGTTCACGCTGGAAATCCACACGCTTTAAAGTACCGTTCAGATCTTCGATGCGCTCCTCAATCATCGACACTTCATTATCGATATGACTCAGAAGTTGGGTCACACCTTGGTCGGACGATTCGTTAAGGTACTGCAAAAAACGGCGACGTTTTTCAGGTAGCGCTTCTTCTTCCAGTACCCTGAGCCGCTCCAGGTAAGTTGGCACATCATCGAGTTCGCGCCCTACTTCAGAAAGTGCACCGCGATCTACACTTTTCGCGTCCGACATTTGTTCAGACAATTTGGAACGCACATTGGTGATGCGTTCATTTAATTTATCAATACGTGACTGCAGTGCTTCGTTCTGCTCCCGTTCGATATTGACAATATCAGCCAAGCTACTTTCGGTAATGGCTGTGAACTGTGTTTCAGCCATAGTACGCCGCTCATCGTCTAGCCCTACAGCCATCCGCGATCGTGCTATTGTGAGCTCACGCTGTGCCTGTTCAAGGGACTGCTCGAGCTGCGTAACTTTTCGTTCAGCCGTTTTAAGTTCGGCTTTTAGCCTGTCGAGTTCGCAACGACTCTGGTCCCATTGATGTTTAAGTTTCGCGGTATCGGATTCTGGGTCAACTAGAGCTGCAAGCTGTCGACCAAGGTCATCTATTAGCCTATCAACACCCATTACATCAATACGCTCAAAGCGAATTTCAACCAAGCTTTCAAGCAGCAGTTTTTCCTGCTGCAGCGTCTGCAAAGCCGCACGTTCTTTCTCGGACCGTGCAGCTATTAATGCAAGTTCAGCTTTGGCATCGGCTTCCGCTTGCTCCAACCAAGCAAGTCGATCACGGTTGTCGAAACCTGTCATCCAGTCAGCACTGAGTCGTTTCTGATCCTGCTTTTCGAACTGTTGGGAGTGTCCTGACATCAGCCCTTCGACGGTCATAGCATGCGGTGTATTTCTCAACGCTTCGGGGTTAGCAACACAATGGCGATCGATACCAGCAAGCAGGGCTTTCAACGCTTCACGCGCTGGGTGAGAACGAAAATCAAGCTTACGCGTAAAACCATCGTCGAAGAATATCGAAGTTTTGGTCGGCACCCTTGCCTCAAAGAGACGCACGTGCAGATGATTGTCCCGATTGTTAACCCAACTTAATGCCGCATCAATGTGTTCAGGCGGCACAAGGATGCGCAATCGATGAGAGCCAATGGCTCGTTCTATCGCACCACGCCACGGCTGTTGATCCTGCTTGACCTGCACCAATTCGGCAACGTATGGCAGCTCGGTTCGTTTGATGCCTAATGTCTCTGCTAACGCGCTTCGAAACTGCTGGAAAGCTGGCGGTAGATTCGAGTCAGGTCGCTTACGTACTTCCTCAAGCTCCAGCAACAGATCGCTGCGCTTCGCTTCAGCCTCACGCTCAGAACTGCGAATATCGAGTGTCTTTCGATCCGCCTTGTCAATGGCAGGTTCTAATTCGCCAATTCGTTCACCAGCCACGCGTTGGTTATTCTCAAGCGCTGCAGGTTCAAGCGCATCCGTTAGCGATACGGCTGCTGCAAGCTTCCGGTATTGATCAGCATCTTCTTGTCGTTGAACACGATCGCTTTGTTTGTCTCGAATTCTGTGTTCCAGCTGCTCAATGTTGGTCCCTCCGGCACCCAGGTAGGCTTCTCGATGTGCATCGCACACATCACTCTGGCGACTGCAATCCGATTCAACCTCATTACAATGACGCTGCGCTGCGTCTAACTCGCTAGTTGTGCGTTCGGCAGCTAGCTGCCATAGAGTCGCTGCTTGTTCGGCGTACCAGATGGGCAATACTTTGCGCAACATTTGCTGGCGCTCAAGGTCCGCTGAGATCTTTTCAAACTCCTTCCAGTTTTTTGCCACAGGAATTAGCTTGCGCTGCTGTTCACGCGCTATTTCAAGCTCCTCCCGGATGTCGGTCAGATCGTCGAAACTGTTCGCAACTTCCAGCGCGCGATCAAAGGCGGACTGATCGTCGAGCACCAATTCGCGGAAGATCTCATCGATACTGTTTAACTGCTTTAGTCCGGCTGCTCGGTTGAGCAGCGTAAAGGCATTTTCGCCAACGTCAAAGCGGTCGCGAAGGCGAGCCAAAAAAGCCTTCTTGCTGGGGTAGGTCCAAATACCGGTTTGCTGTTTTTCCATCTGGCGAAGCGCACGCATTCCACCCTCGTGATGCACTTCTAGCCAATGATCAAGCGTTTGTTCTTCGCTATCCGCATAAAGCCACAGCCTCTTCATGTCGGCAGCGGACGCACCGCTGCCATCGAACCAGAGCACAGCCCCGATGCGTAAACTGTGTTCAGCATTCTCAAAGCGCGCAGCAATTCCTGTAACTGTGCGTCCTTTACGTGCAATGTGATTTTGATCGCTACCGCCATCACCTGGGCCCGAAACACCGCGAACATACGATCCCAGATCACGATCGCTTTCGTGCCCACCGGTGGATGCCAGGTTATAACGTGGGTTGGCACAAAGCAGTGTCATCAACGCATCGATCAATGTGGTCTTGCCACTGCCGGTAGCGCCAACAATCGCCGTGCCATCGGGATCAATTGGCGCGGTGTGACGCCCATTGAAACCTCCCCAGTTAAACAACTCTATGTCGGTTAAGGTCAACGGATCAGCAAGTGCTGCGAAGGTGGCCTGACGGATCATTTCTTAGTATTCTCGCGCCGCTTGCGTAACCAGCTAAGTAGGTGCTGAAGATTTTCCGGGCTGGCAAGGTGTGCGATGATCGGACGAATTGTCACCCGCTCATGCCCATCAGGCTCAGAAACAAGCCCATGTCCCTTGAGCTGATCGAGAAGCGTCAGCATACGATTGCGTTCCTTTGCTTCACTGCCAGGGTCTCCAAGATAGACCTGAAACTCAGGAATAAGCTCATCTACGGCAACTCGCGCCTGATCCGCGCCAACGCCTGCTTCCTGTTCATGTGCTACAAAGCGTTGTCGAAGGATAGCGATAAGCAAGGACTGCTCAAGTGTTAAACGCTGTCGGCGCACGAGTGGATGAGACCAATCTTCCGGATCACTTTGCTCATCGGTTACAAGATCAGCGTCGGCATCGCTTGCAAGTACAGTAACAAAGGCGATACCACGCACGTCATCAATCTTAAGATCTAGATCCAGGGGTTCCAGAATCGCGGTAAACGTTTTCTGCTCATTCTGCAAAACGCGATAGAGATTGGGTTTTCTTGCAGCTTCTACGAGGCCATAACGGGTGAGCTCTTTAACAGCTTCACGAACCTTGACTGCAGTGCGCGCATCATCCGTACTGGATATAGCTTCGTCAGCGTCGCAGGATATGGTGCGGGAAACCTCATCGGTAGCACCCTTACTGCTGTGTTTTTTAACATTTTCATCACTGGGTAACCGAGCGGTGCCGGTCAGTTCATCGAAGGTGCCAGGCATTTAGATTTCCCACTCGATATTGGCAACCGAGGACTCATCGAGTTTGGTCAGAGGCAGCGTAAATCGCCATTTTCGCGCATCAATATCGGTGATGTCGACTGTCTCGGTGGCTTTTGTGACGATGTCGACTCCTGCCTCTCGTGCCATGGTAATCCACAGGGCAAAGGTTTCCAAATCGTGCGAAGGTGGTAACGCTGAAGAGAGTTCCGCTATTGACAGTGCCCGATTTTGAGCCTTTAGCAGCGCTAGCGTTTCTTCGATAACCGCTGTCCGATCCAAGCCATCAAAATCTGTCCAAAAATCAGGGTCCAGAACAGCTGCCTCCTCATTCTCCTGAGAAAGGTTGAGTTCATCGCCCGCGTCACTGTCCAGTGACTTATAACGCAGTCGTTCAATGAGCGGAATTCCAGCAATAGGGATCGCTATCGGCGGTAGCGGTGAAGCGATTCGTCGAGTTGCTGCTCGCTGCCAGTCAAGCTGCAACATCTCCTGGAAGACCTCACCAAGCAATTGGCCGACACGATGATGTTCTGCGGCAAGCCCAGTTTTCAGGAAGCCTTTCACGTCTCTTTCACTGCGCGCTCGCGCTTGAAAGACGATTTCAGATTCCTTGACCAAGCGGCCGACTAAAAAGCGCAGATCGTTCTGCTGTTGCATTGTCAGTGCACTTTGACTAACTTCGTAGGAGAGTATTTCACGCAAACGTTCACGCATGAGATCGAGATCGACTGTCTGTCGAAGTTGTGCTTGAAAGCTCTCGAATACTCGCCCTTCAGCGGTATCGAGCAACGCCTCGTGACCATCGAGCAACTGATCAACGATGTTGCCGCGGTGCTGCTGCTCGTTGATGATGCTATACCTGAGCGCTTTGTCCGCCTCACGCCATGAATCTTCGACACGGCGAAAGTCTGCACGCAGCCCAGTAGTGAGCGTATAAATTTCGCGGATACGCTCTATTGCATCAGTAGCCTCAAGAACTGGCACTTCTCCCTCTTCCGCCGCCTTTAATTCCCGCTGCAATTCTTCAATTCGGCGCTCAAGACTTTCGACACGCTGCTCGGCATCGGGATTGAGCCCAGATACCAAGCGTTCGATTTCGCGCTGCACAACCGAGAGCCGCGACGCTGTGGATGTCATGAAGCGATTATCCAAGCCTTCCACGAAGGCAATTGCAGCCTGCAAAGCGTCAGTAGCGTAAATGCGTCCTCCCCGCTCGTTGATCAGCGAGCGACGAATCCATTGTCTCAATTCGCGCCCTGCCAATTGCGGCAGGCGAGTCGGATCGATTTCATAGTGTTCATTGTTTGCGTGCGGCGCCAGCATTGACTCTAGCGCTTGCAATGCGTCATCCATAAGGACACCGTCATGCGATTCTTCAAAAAGGGCTTGCAAACAGGCAATGACTATCGGTGCACGGCGGGACGCCAGCAACACCCATGCAGGATGCTGAGTGCGGGTAGAGACGTAATCGTTAATGGCAGATTGGTTCACGTCAATGATGATAACGGATCGCCACGAAATTTCGAAGCGATCGACACAGTGGCCCTCGACCTCCTGCTGCCAAAAATTTGAATACCATTCGTCTTCTAATTGAGGAATCTGCCCGAGGCTTTACGTGGCGCGATAACTGCTTCGCGCCACTATAGGGTATTATAATGGCGCTATAAGAAATACGCGCCACAAAAGGATCAACTTGGCCAGAACGGTTTCCCAAAGCGATTTAGATAGAATTGCCGATGTTGTTGCTCAATTTCCCGATGGAGCCGCCATTGGCGATGTTACCGAGGCGTTAGAAGCATCGGTACCCCGGCGTACCTTGCAGCGCCACTTATCGCTATTGGTTGACCAGAATCGGTTGATCACCGATGGTCGAGGGCGGGCTATTCGTTATCGGCTGACAGAAACTACCGGAAAGTTAGCAGTCGCACAGCCATTGTCTTCAGAGTCTGCGGATGCAGAACCCTACATTCCAATCTCCGCTGCTGGAGATACCATAAAACAATTGGTTAGAAAATCGATCCATAAGCGCAATCCGGTTGGATACAACCGTGATTTTCTCGATCAATATCGCCCTAACGAAAGCTTCTATCTTTCACAAGCAGATCAAAAGCATCTTCTCGAAGTCGGTAAATCATCGGAGGAAAAGCAAGTAGCCGGTACGTACGCTAGACAGATATTTGATCGATTGCTCATTGATCTGTCTTGGAATTCTAGTCGCCTTGAAGGCAACACGTATTCGTTACTAGAGACGAACCGTTTGCTCGAACTTGGCGAGGTCGCCGAAGGTAAGGATGCGCGCGATGCACAAATGATACTGAATCACAAAGCCGCCATTGAGTTAGTTGTAGAACAGGCTGAAGAGGTCGATTTCAATCGCTACACCATCCTTAATCTGCATGCTCTACTTTCAGACAACTTGCTTGCCGACCCACAAGCCTGCGGGCGATTACGTAGCATCGCAGTTGGAATTGGGGGTACAGTCTACTACCCATTGGAAGTACCACAACTAATCGATGAGTGCTTTCAGCAGATTCTAGACACAGTGGCCTGTATTCAAAACCCATTTGAACAGGCTTTCTTCACTATGGTCCATATACCTTATCTGCAACCATTTGAAGATGTGAATAAACGTGTTTCACGATTAGCAATGAATCTACCGCTGATTAGAAATAATCTATGTCCTCTATCGTTTGTAGATGTTCCTGAGCGTGCTTATGTAGATGGAATTCTCGGCGTATACGAGCTCAATCGCGTTGAGTTGCTGCGTGACGTATTTGTTTGGGCCTATGAACGATCCGCCGCACGGTATTCTGCGTTACGACGCTCATTAGGTGAACCCGATAAATTTCGTTTGCAATATCGCACATTAATTGCCAATTCAGTGTTCGAAATCGTAGACAAAGGCATGGACAAAACACAAGCGACCGCCTTCATTCAAAACCACGCAACAGAAGATGTACCTCATGCAGATCGAGCACAACTCATCGAAGTTGTAGAAACAGAAGTTTTGAATCTTCATGAAGGGAACATCGCACGCTTCCGTGTACGTCCTTCGCAATACCAAACATGGAAAGCTACATGGATTTAAGTTTTTTTGAAAACTACAGCCAACGAGTCCTGTACTTGGGGTTACCTGTGTGTACCTCTGTCTGGATTCAACATTTCAAAGAGTCCAGCGATGAAGTCGCTCGGTTGCTAAACGATGAGTTGGTTGTTATGCACGAGTACGTAGTTGCAGAGCTGACTTGCGGAAGTCTTAAATCAAGAGAAGATACGATCGGCTACATAGATGCTTTGGTGGCGCGTCCAACAGTGTCTATCAACGAGGCGATGATTCTCATCGAAACCCGTGCGCTTTTCAGTATGCGTAAACCAGTGAAAGCTGCCACTCATTCCAGCTGAAGGTTGCCACCCGGACCAAGGCAAAGCTGCCACCTAATCGGAGCGTAGCGAGTGGGTGCCGATAAGCACTTGTATTTCTAAATGTGACGAAAATACAGACTTATATCAGAGCACGCAGCTAAACTACGAAGGTGGCTAAATCAACCAACAAAGCAAAGCGGGCCCGCAAGCGCCATAAGATTTCGTGCGAAGGCAAAATAGCTTACCCGAACAAAAAAAGCGCTAAGCTTAAAGCAGAGATCATGCGGGCAAAGAAAAACCAGGACAGCATCCAACATTATGAGTGTCAGGAATGCGGCCAATGGCACCTTGGTAACCGCAGCTGGTAAGCGATTACGTGTCTTGACTCGGCAAACACCTAAACGCTAGTTAAGCGATGATCAAACGCTGTCAATTCAACTTCGTCGCTAACGCGGGTGCATCAAACTTTTCAGACGCCGAGATAACTTTAGAAGCATTGAGCTGCGCCTTAATACTGTAAGCAGTATCAAAAGGGTAATGTCCTTCCTTGTCAGGCCACAGCATTATCTGCGTGCGAAAGTCTTTAGTGCCGTAGGCTTCGATCGCCACGCTAAGGTAGTCAGCATATGAACGATGGTCAAGCGGCTTGTATATTACCTTAAGGTCACCACCGATAATGTTCTCTACCGGTTCATGCAGTGGCATGGTTTCACCCTCTTTTATCGCAGCGGCAGTAGCACTTAAAATTCCGTGAGCGGCCTCTGCTGGAAGTCCGAAGGTAATAATCTCTGGATGTCCGTACGATTGCTCGAATCCAATGGTGTAGGAGAACGACTCCATCCCACTAACCTGATCAGCATCAACATACATAAATGACCAGCCATATTGCGCGAGATCGGATGTAGCTTTGTCTAGTATCTTTTCAAAATTCATAAAATCTTATATCTAGCGGTCAGAAAAAAGTCAGCGGCCGAGCGCGCGCAACGAACAATGCGGACATAGAATGGGTGTAGATGACTGCCCCAAAGTCTTCATTGCTTTGTTGAGTTGCGCGATGAAAATGCCACTCTGATGATGGCTTATTGGGTCCGACCCACTCATAAGCATCATTAGCTACAGACATAAACGCGATGTCTTAGGGTTGCAGCTTTTCATAAGGTATACCACTGGGTGTAGTCAGCATTCGTTGGCCAAAGCGTGGACTAATATTGCCAGAGGCATCTTGATTCAAACCACTTAAATTATAAGCACACGACACCCACAACCTTATAATGCAGGCTTGTTCGCACACCAAGCGAATAGACTGACCATAATCAAATCATTACTACCACAGTAAAATACTTTTACAACACGCATAAAAAACCCCGCTGTGGCGGGGTTTTCCATACTAAATCAGATTATCTGATTTTATTAGGCTGCGCTAACGTTTACCGCTGCAGGCCCTTTTTGACCATCTTCGATATCGAAGTTCACTTTCTGACCTTCGTCGAGACTTTTATAGCCGTCTCCAGTGATTGCTGAGTGGTGAACGAATACGTCTTTACCACCATCTTCAGGAGCGATGAAACCAAAACCTTTGGCTGCGTCGAACCATTTTACTGTACCAGTACTCAAGATATTACCCTTTTAAAATATATAGAAATTTAACTAAATAAAGCGATTGTATTGTATGTCTGGCGAACGAAGGGAATAACAGTCTTGCAGAACTTCTTCTAGCAGAATGCCGAGCGCTTCGCTCGTTTTAAACAATAATATCAACCTCAGTATTTGAGGTTCTCACGGGAAAACCCGCTTCAAACCGATTTACGCCAATGATTTAACTCACCGACAACACCAATATAGGTACTTTGCAACACGATTACAAGGGTTTATTCACGGTAAAACCGAAGAATCACTTCAGTTTCACGCCCATTTTCTGACGTATAGCACCTAATTTGATAGAAATACAGGTGTTTCAGTTGCAATTTCAGGTCTAGTCAATCGAGTCGACTTACAATTATGCAATCTCATGATATCTCGCCATATCTCGCCATCTGCGAAGCGAAACAAAACTTGGGTAACACCGTTTGATAGCCATATGTAGATCTCAATTAAAATCACCAGCTGGAATGGGCCGATCATTGGAACTCTCTATGGCCAACAGATACTCAGCAGGCACATCAAACAAACCTAACTCTCCCGCCACAGATTCATCAGGACTTAGCGAAATAAACTGCTCGCTAAGATCCGCTGTGCGAATAAAGTAACCGGTCAATGAAATTCTCGGCTTAAAAACGATCAGCCATGATCGCAAAATCATCATAGCCGTCCGCGTCCACATCGCCAATTCACTCAAACTTACTACCCGCTTTTTGCAGTGGGAAGAAACCGTTTTGTAGAATCCGTTTTCACCGTCCAATTCCTTAACGCAAACAATCTTGCCAGCTGTAATTGTGCAGCAATGAAACCGCGTGCGCTAACGCTCAAAAGAACTTGTTGGTTTGGTTTCTCTGGTGCTCCCCGTTTACTCCCAGAACCCTTATCAGTTTATTGACATACAAAGGAAAATCACAAGGTAGAAATACCGGTTGAAGGATTAGACTAAATCAAAACCACACTATCTATAATATTCAAATTATCACTGTATATTCGCAATAGAATTATGAGGGGCTTCGTTTTGTGACACTTTGTATTCACTACTGAATAGTTTGCCAGAGTCGAATAATGACGCTTTATAAAAATACATCCCTGCTACCTGCTGTTTTTTCAGTGCGCTTGTTGGCCTCACTCTTTGTGTCAGCCTGTTCAAGTTCCACTGACGAAAACACAACGAATAACATAAACAGCGAATCCGTGACTACGCCCAGTGCGACTTGCCGATTGTGAATGATGCAGGACAGGTTAGCTGCTCTTTCGCACCGCAACCTTCTGATGTTGAGCTTGAGCTTATTGAGTTTATTGAAATGCCCTTGGCTGATAGTAAATCACCGGCGCGTTGGAATGATATGGAACATACAGAAGGTCGCTTGTTCGTATCCAGTGAGCACGATGGAAAAATTATGAAATCACAAATCGACAAGCAACACTCTGGTTCGATGTGGCCGCCGCAATTCAAAACTCAACGGGGCGCACGATAAATAACGAGAATACGTTTCATGGCGGGCTACGTGGAATTGCATTTCACCCTGATTTCAGGTCTAACGGCAAGTTTTACGTCTCTGTCGTGGAAGACAGACCTGCCAATCCAGCGCAGTTCATCTATCTTTCGGATGCCGCAGCTATCGAGGCGGATAGTGTCCTGGTGGAATGGAGCGTTAACCCTGACACTTTTGAGGTTGATGAAGGTAGCTATCGAGGCGTGTTTCGCGTTGGCATTCCAGAGTACGACCACCCAATCAAGCAAATCGGCTTCAACCCGGTGGCTAAGGTGGGTAATGAGGACTATGAATTGTTGTATATCGGACATGGCGATGGCAGTCGCGAATCATCCGTTGCTGGAGACGGTGAAGGCACTAATGCCTTGGGTAAAATACTCAGAATAAATCCGCTGCTCAGTGGTGATGACAGTTATAGCGTCCCAGCCACTAATCCGTTTGTTGGTAATCCCGATATGCTCGATGAGGTGTATTGCTTGGGTCACCGCAACCCACACCATATGGCGTTCTTGCCAGATGGTCAGTTGCTGGTGACAGAGGTGGGGCGCGATAACATTGATGAAGCCAACCTGATCGTAGCGGGTGGGAACTATGGTTGGTCTGAGCGTGAAGGGGCTTTTGTACATCCTGAACTTGATACGGTCTCTAACGGTATTACCGCCCTTCCCGATGATGATGCACGTAATGATTTTATCTACCTGGTTATTCAGTTCGGTCACACCGGCGCAGTTGGCGATACGTTTACAAGCCAAGGGCTTGCCGGTGGCTTTATGATGAACAACGGTTCTGAGCTCGACAACCAGTTTTTCTATGTGGATTTTGTTAAATCCGGACAGCTTTTCCACTCAACGATGAACAGCATCTTTGATAGCCAGGTTCAAGGTGCCCCTGATCGATTAACTGTTGCGCAAACTTATGAAGCTGGCTTGTCGTTTGATCATGATGAGTCTGTGGATACGGGCGCGCTGAAAACCGCGATGCCAGTGGAAAACAGGGTCAAAAAGAAAACAGGGTCAGGTCTTTGATTTTGAATGGATGAGAGCCATGACAAGGTCCTAGCAGCTAATCAATTCAACACTGGTGAGTGGGACGATGAGTAGGACGATGACAGTGATGGTATTAGCAACATTGGTTAGCTGAGGGCCAGCTCACAATGATTGAATGCAGATTAACACCCAAGAACTGTTGGCACTCCAGATCACGCAGGCTTTCGTTTTAGCTTATTGATTATAAGCAACAAACCATATGATGTTTGGACCGGAAATTTAATAGCCGGCTTGGTTCAAAATAAGCAGATCTTATTGCGACATCAGAATTTTTATACCAATGAAAAGCACAACCCACAAAACGATCTTACGAAATACCACCGTATTTATTTTATTCCTGAATACCTCACCCGTAAGGGTTCCCACTAACCCGGGTATGGTGGCGATCACTGATAGCAGCAATAGTTGATTAGTGAGGTTCCCATTGGCTAGATGACCTACCAACAACGCGACACCAGAGATCAAGAATGCAAGCCCCATTACCGATACAGCCGTGTGTTTTTCGACATTGCGACTGATAACGTAAAAAGCCAGCGGAATTGCGATTAGGCCAGACAAACCACCGGCAACGCCTGCAGCTGTTCCAAATAAGATCTGCGCTGCATGGTCTTTGGATTCTGGAATAGCTGGCAAACTAAAACCCAGATTCATCACTGCGTAGGTTATCGCTAACAAGCCAAGCAGTGCTGATATATAACTTGCCGGTAATAGGCTAGAAAAGTACACCGTCGGAATCATAACCACACTCATAGAGATGATAAATGGCTTGTAGTTGCGCAATGTAAATTTCAATCTACCGCTAAACAGGCCTTGCCTTACATTACTAACGACAAGCGGCATTGCCACTATGGTGGCAGCTAATACAGGGTCATACAGTAACCCGACAATCGGCACAGCGATCAACGCCATGCCGAGTCCGGCCAATCCTTTAAGCGCCCCACCGAGAAAATAAACCAGCATGATGGTCAACACAAATCCTATAGGGAACGTGTTTTGCCAACTTGCATTATTTGATGGTGTAGCAAACATGTCAATTTCGGTATAGATCAAAAAAAGCATCGATAACATTGCACCGCAAACGAACGATACGGATGAAGTCAAAAAAAAAGTTTTGCTATTGATTGAACCAGAAGGATTGTACTGATTGATTTTTAAGTTTAACTGAGATTCAAAACGGCTACGCTTGGTTTGCAATTTAGATTGCAGAAAATCTCTATGAACAGTACAGTACTTTTTTTCAGTTGACTTATCGCCGTCCGTAATGCCATCTTGTTTGCGAGGTGCAAATTCCCATGGTTTACGTATTGCACTGTTGATCAACGAATTCACTAAAATCACCCTTTTAAGCTAAACACAATCGCTTGCTCGAACAGTTGTAAGAAACATAGTTAAATTAAAACTTGCAATCTCATCAGATCCAATGGAGACCACTGTTTGTTTACAGCGATTGGTGACAATAACGGACAGCCAATTATTTTTTATCATAAAGGGCAGGAAGTAACATGGCAGGGATCAGCTATAACTATGTTATTGGCTAAAAAGCTGCTTTTTCGATCGTACTCATATCTGGGGATATCAATGCGAAACATAGTTCTGGCAATCACCACGCTCACCATTTGTTTCACTACCAGTTGCAGCAGCAACAATACAAAAATATTAAATGCAGAATTGAAAACACCTGATGAACACCTGATGAACACCTGGGGTCAGAACACCTGAACACCTGGGGTCAGGTCTTTGATTTTGAATAGATGAGAGCTACAACAAACACCTGGGGTCAGGTCTTTGATTTTGAATAGATGAGAGCTACAACAACTAATATAGTTTTCTATTAATGCTTACGTTGTTTCTGCGGCTCTCATCCATTCAAAATCAAAGACCTGACCCCGTGCCTGACCCCGTGTCCCTTGACCCTGTGCTCCTGAACCCCTCTCATGGTATGGTTCAGGTTTGTATTACTAATTAAGTAAAAACTATGAGCAAGACAATCACCGTTCTCACATTGATCAGCGCGCTGGGCATTGCAGCGGTTGCCACAGCTCAGGACAAAGGGCCTCACGATGCTGCAATAAAAGGTCGTCAGGCAATGTTTCAGACCTTTAATTTCAATTTAGGCATCTTGGGCGATATGGCGAAGGGAAAAACGGAGTACAACGCTGACATCGCCAAGCAATCGGCCGAGAATCTAGATGCTGCTGCAAATTTTGGTCACATAGCCATGTGGCCTGAAGGGTCGGACAGCGAATCGGAAGGCAATGCCAAAAACCGGTCCCTGCCAGCGATCTGGTCAAACATGTCTGATGTGGATGAAAAATTCAAAGCGCTACAAGCCGCAACCGCAACAATGGCCTCTCAAGCCGGTGGTGGTCTCGATGCTTTAAAGGGTGCAATGGGTGATGTTGGTGGTTCCTGTAAAGCTTGCCACGACGATTACAGGGCAAAAAGAAGATAGGAACCAGCAATATGGCGCAGATGAAGTCAGGTGTTAGCACAAAAATCTGGGATATCTGGATTCGTGCCTTTCACTGGGTACTGGCGGGCTGCATCTGTTTTATGTTGTTCAGCGGTGAAACCGGTTTTCTGTTTTTCGAGTGGCACCGTAAGGTCGGCGAATTTGTTCTCGCATTGCTGCTGTTTCGTCTCTTGTGGGGATTTGTAGGCAGTAGCAATGCTGGCTTGTTTGGATTAATTGTGAATCCAAAGCGTGCATTTTCGCATCTGATTCAGCTAGTCAGAGGCGATGTAAAACAGACGCGAGGCCACAATGCGGCCGGTGGCTGGGCCGTACTTATCCTGCTGCTCCTGATTACTTTCCAGGCGGTATCCGGACTGTTTATCGCTGATGAAGATGAACTGCTTGAGGGCGCTTTTTATGGTGCCATCAATTACGATCTAAGCGTACGTTTACTACATTTGCACCACACCAATGCCCAAGTGCTTTTGATTCTGGTGGGCATACATGTGTTTATGGTCTTTGCCTATCTGATAAGAGCTGGTACGAATTTAATAACACCAATGATAACCGGCCGCATGAACTGGACAGCCAGCACTGAGCCTCCGCCGGTGAAGTTTACTCAACCGCTAATAGGGTTGATTTTAATTGTTGCCAGCGTAGGCATTGTTGGACTGCTGGTCAATTGGTTCGGCTAGGATACGGGTGTGTTGTGCCGTGTCGAAGTCCCTGGGTGTCAGGGACTTTAGCTCACGACAACAACCGATCCAGCTCGCCACTGGCAGCCAGCGCCATCAGATCTTCATCACCGCCAATGGGTACATCGTTAATCAATATCTGAGGCACCTTCTTACGCCCACAGCGGCGCAACATTTCAACACGTTCAAGCGGCAATAGATCAATCAGGAATTCAGTGTAATTGATCTGCCTTGAGTCCAGTAGCTCTCGTGCAGCCAGGCAATGCCTGCAAAAGCTGGTTCCGTATATTTCAACTTTTGCTGTCATAACTTAGCTTAATGATCGAGCTCAATTAGATCAAACATAAGTAAATCAAACACAAAATGAGCGACATAAGCCCAGGCCTTAATCAAAAGTGCTTGAAGTTAGTGTATTAAAGAAAGGCGCATATGCCAGCACTGGCCCCTGTTGCACACCAAGTTCATTGAACTCGTCAACAACTTTTTCCAGGTGGTCCCGATTATCCGGCGCATCAGACAGGCGACGAAGGGCGCTCAACAACTCATCAATATTTGTTGGATCCAGATTGGTTTCTAACATACGAATAGTGGTGTTCACCTGCTCTTGTGTGATCTCTGATTTACGGTTATCTGCATCGAGCTTACCGAAGCCCTCTTCTTTTATACGCCGCTGTACAGTGCTGACAAATTTTGTAAAAGTCTGCGCATCTGGCAGGTCGACAAACAGCTTGATCAACGCCTCCCGATTCACTTCACTCAGGAAATACATCATCGGTCCGTCTACAACTGGCTCAGGATTTAGTACTGACAGAACAACCGACAGTTCTTCGTTTGCAAACTGGCTGTTGATTCGGTATTCGATCGCATCGTCTATCAGCTCGAACTCACGGCTCCCAAGCTCGGGATGGTTTTGAACTATCTTGTTGGTCATCGGGATTAATTTTTCTGTTGTCAGGTCTTTTTTCAATGCATTCCACCGATACTATTGTACAGGACTGAAAATGACGTTAGAAACAAAAACAACCTTACTGGCCTGAACTCTAAAGCTGCGCAGTTAGAAACTTAAGACCACGTTTGCGGTAAGCTTACTATTTCTCTTCAGCCGGCGAACTTATGGATACTGAAAAAAAATACGTTTATCACTCTATAGCCAATAGCCTTGTAGATCATAACGTCAGTACCTTATTCGGCCTTATGGGTGACGCCAATCTCTTTATGGTCAATGACTACGTGCGCAGCTTCAATGGCACATTCGTTCCCGTGGCTTACGAGGGCAGCGCCGTGCTAATGTCACTGGCTTACTCAAAATTTGCGCAGACTGTTGGCGTCGCAACGGTGACCCATGGTCCGGGTTTTACCAATTGCATTACCGCCCTTACCGAAGGTGTTCGTGGAAGCTACTCGATTGTGTTGTTGTGTGGGGATACGCCAGTCACCACTCCGCAAAATCTGCAAAACATCGATCAGCGCGAATTGACAAAAGCCACAGGTGCTGGATTTGTGCAAATGCGCGCACCAGAAACGGCTACTGAAGATATTGCCGATGCGTTTTACAGAGCGCGAACAGAACGGCGCCCCATTGTGCTTAATATGCCGGCTGACTTTATGTGGGCAGAGCAAGAACACAACAAACTGGTTTATCCCGTGTTTCATGATCCGGCTGTTGTTCTCGAAGGCGACAATTTGGATGATGCAATAGGCATGATTGCTTCGGCAAAGCGACCAGTGATTCTTGCCGGCGGCGGTGCTATAGGCGCAGAGGATGCCTTGATTCGATTAGCTGATCGACTGGAGGCACCATTGGCTACCACATTAAAAGCCAAGGGTATGTTTAACAGCCACCCTTTCAACATGGATATTTTTGGCACACTAAGTACCCCGGCCGCTTACGATGCAATAGATAAAAGTGATTGTGTCGCCAGCTTCGGCACAAGCTTGCATCACTTCACAACAGATCGCGGTGCACTCATGAAGGGCAAACGCGTCATCCAAATAAACGACAGAATTTCAGAAATCGGAAAAAATTATCACCCTGATGCAGCGCTTGTCGCCGACGCCGCGCTGGCCGCCGACAACATTGTAAGATGGTTGGATGAAGCAGAAATAGCACCCAGTGGTTTTACCCATGAGCTTAACGGCGAATCATTAAGAACTCACCCTCCCGCAGCAAGAACGCGCAACAAAAAAGACACCATCGAATTCGTTGCCGCGCTTGAAAAGCTGGATGCGGCGCTGCCAAAAGAGCGCATACTCACTACCGATGGTGGGCGATTCATGACAGAAGTGTGGTGCCGAATTTCTGCACCAGATGCAAAAAGCTTTATCGCCACCACCAATTTCGGTTCTATCGGCATTGGCTTGCAAAGCGCGATTGGCGCCTGCTTTGCTGTACCCGACAGACCCGTCGTACTATTTACAGGTGATGGTGGTTTTATGATGGCAGGTATAAATGAATTTAATACGGCTGTACGCCTTAACCAAAACCTGATCACCATTGTGTGCAACGATTCGGCCTACGGTGCTGAGCACATCCAGTTTGTGGACAAAAACATTAACCCAAGCCTGTCCGAATTCGAATGGCCCTCGTTTGCTAATATTGCAACAGCATTAGGCGGACAAGGCATTCTGGTGGAGTCCGATGATCAGCTGGATGAAGCCATTGAGGCCATTCGTACCCGTGACCGCCCACTACTGATCGAGCTTAAACTCGACCCTGATGACGTACCGCGCATGCGCGCGTAATCATTTCAATCGGCCACATCTTTCCTGTAATCAGTATACTCAGGAGAACCCGGGGTCAGGAGAACCCGGGGTCAGGTCTTTGATTTTGATTTTCGAACAACCCGGGGTCAGAGCAACCCGGGGTCAGGTCTTTAATTTAGATTTTGATTTTCGAACAATGGTGCTGACCGTCGAGTAGTGAAGATTGAAATAAGCCGCTATGTCTGCAAGGGTGTACCCACCACTTTGATAAGCGCTCGCAATCGCCAGATTGCGATCATTATCCTGATCTAGATACTCAGCAATTGGTCTTGCTGGCGGTCGTGATTGGATGTGTGGTATTTCGCTCAAATTCCTATCGTTACTAATCAATGTCTGCATGCGTTCGACAAATTGATCATCACCGAGATAGACCTGATGCTTCAGTTCAGACCAGATTGATTCGCGACCGATACCTGAACGCACAAACTTGGAGTAACGCTTTGCAGCGGACCCACTGCGATCATCGAATGCGGACAACAACCAATCACTGTTAAACCAGGTGGGGCCAATGGTCAACCCAATCATGGCGCGGTAACTGCTCCAGTGCCAATCTTCTGGATTTTTAACCATACCAGCTCTCACTGGATTCAACACTATATATCGTGACAGTTCGAGAAGGTAGGCTTGCTTATCGACTAGTACTGATTTGAATCGACCCTGAAACACATGCCCACATCGGCCGTGTCTTCGATTGAAATCCTGTGTGTAAACACCATTGAGTTGGCGCATACCTTTCGACAAATTCGCATCTGGTGTTTCGACCATCAGATGATAGTGGTTGTCCATCAGGCAAAACGCATGACAAGCCCAATTGCTGGAATCGCAAACCTGCCCGAGTCGACGCAAAAACTCTGATCGATCAGCATCTGATTCAAATATAGCTTCCCGACGGTCACCCCGTGAAGTGATGTGGTAAAGCGCGCCCTCGAATTCGAGGCGAAGTGGTCTAGTCATCGTGCTTAGCAGTCCGTTGCCAGTCAACAGCAGTTTACATTCTCTGTTGAATCAGGTCAAAGTTTCCATTGAAACTTCGCTGCTGATGCAGGCTCTTATAAATTCAAAATCAAAGACCTGACCCCCATTACCTGACCCCCATTACCTTTTTGGCGACTCAGATAGGTGGAGCTGCGCTCTCAGTGACCAACTGTCCAGCGGTAATCCTTTCCCGGTGGATCATGTATAGCCCAGCACCGATAATAATGGCAATACCGGTTAGGCTTAGCGTGTTAGGAAAGTCATGGAAAACCAAGTATCCGAACAAGGTCGCTACCGGTAATTCAAAATACTGCAATGGGGCCAGCGTGGCCGATGGTGCTAACGACAATGCGTAAGTCATCATCATGTGGCTCACTGTGGCGAAGAATCCAGCACCAAAGAGCCAAAGCCAGGCAATTCCCGTTGGCCAAACTGGATCAAACAATTCGGAAGCTGAGCCTTGGGCTAAAAGTAGCACTGGTGTGCAAACCAAACTGGCAATCAGTCCGGTATGGAATTGCAGGACCACAGGATGCATACGGCGCGACAACCCTCGCGTTACAAGAATGTAGAATGCGAAAGCGACAGCCGTTCCAAGCGGAATTAGCGCAACAGCACCAAAGGCTGCGAAGCTCGGTTGGATAACGAATAAGACACCAACAAACCCTGCAACGCACGCGCCAACGCGGCGCGGGCCGACATCTTCGCCCAAGTAAAATTTACCGAACAACAAAACGATAAAAGGCGCGACGAACACAATCGCCAGCGCATCGGCAAGCGGCATGACGCGGATTGCAGAAACGAAACAGAAGGTTGCAAACAGCAAAAGTAACGCTCGTAAAATCATGGGCAACCATTGCTCACGCGACACGTGCAAAGATAGCCCCATAAAACCAATAAACGGCGCCATCAATGCGCATTGCACGACAAAGCGTGCAGCAGTAATCTGCCCAACCGGCACGCTGGACGACGCTAGCTTGGCCGCCACATCCAGCAATGGTGCGGTCAAGCAGAAACCCAGCATCAGCGCGACACCGGTAAGAATTTTATCGTTGGAAGGGGCCGAAGGTATTGCGTTTTTCATGACTTCAGCCTATCTGTTAGCATTGGATGGAATTGATGAAGACCGCCCCATCAGCGGCCGCACTTGCGTACCTTGGCCTATTGACTATTAGATCAAACTATTTGACGCTTAAACCAAACTATTACTCTGTTGGAATACTGGCAAGCACGACGACAGCATCGTCTTTCAGTGTGATGATAAGAATTTCGCCAGAGCTTGTGTAGGTCTGAGTTAACGCTTGTATGTTCACCTGATGAGAGACCAGAACGACCGGGTCGACTGGAGCAGCCAGCCAGCTTCGCAGCTTTTCCATCATTGCCTCGGTCTGTGCCTCTTTTGCCGATCTGTTTTCGAAAATAGAATTGAGCGCTGGAAGCGGTTCAACATCACCAAGCTCCAGCAAGATAGCGGTATCCATGCAGCGGCACCACTCGCTACTGTATACCTGCGCCTGCTCAATACCTTGAGATCGAAACAGTTCGCCGATGTCGTTAGACTGTACCCGTCCAGAGTCAGAGAGATTACGTTGCGTCTGACAATCGGTCAGCGAAAAGCCTGCAGGGTCACTGATGCCAGGCGCTAATGCATGCCGCATAATGGCAACGGCTTTGCCATCACTCAAACTTTTCCAAGCATTATCAAGGGAAGCGGCCTTTATCGTGCTGGAGCTGAACATCAAAACTGATATAAAGATAAGGCAGAACCATTTCAGGTTACGTAACATAAAACGCCTCGAGCATTTTTGAAAGATGTCTCTAGGATATACGACATTTGCCCATTTACTCAAACAACTCTGTCCATGGCACTAGATGAGTCGTGACACTGCCGCCCCACTCAAGGTCCACATCGCTGAGCCCGTTCCACCCTGACCACTGTCCGCTTCCAAAAGTAAGAGATCACCCTTCAAAGTCTCAAGTTCGAGCCGACCGGCCGTAAATTCGCGGCTGCTGTTTACCGGCAGACCGCTGAGACCTGTCAAGGTAACCAGCATGTTCTGTTCAAGTGTCCACGGTGCTGTCACCGTAAAATTTCCATCGACTGAGCGATCGTGCGCAGTACCCCAAAATCGCTGGTATGTAAATTAACATTGCTCATGGAACGCGTATCAATTTCGTTGTCAACGCGATAGGCCATACCGCATAAGCTAAAATTGCCACCGGATGACCTTCGTCGTATTTAAACGTGCCAGTTGATACGTAAACAAACTCAGTGGCATTTTGAAGAGTAACATCGGTCATTGTCTCAACAATGGACTCAATACCGAATTCATTATTCGCTTTTGAACGAATAATTGCACCATTAATTGTGCTGGAATCCAGCAGGCAATCTTCAGCATCGATAAAGAGCATTCCTATGGCAGCAGATGACTCCAACAATTTGAAATGCCCATCGTTATTACAACGCACTTTCGTTTGAGTACCGCCTCCCTCCCCCTCTGCTTCAGTGAAATAAATGGTGTCCGACACGTCGGCGTCGTCTTTAGGGTAGTGCAAATTACCTGTTGTCTGGCGAACTCGATAAATAGCACTGTCGTCGACGATATCAAGCACAGACTCGAGCGTATTACGCCATTGCCTATCGCTTAATGCTGACTCTCTGTGCGAGCTTTAATCTGACGGTTTGTCCAAAGTAACGCATGAAATCGTTGCAGTTCAAAATCTTCATCCAATACGTAAGAACCATCATCGCGACGAGTCGGAAGCAATTCATCGGCTAATCCGTAACCGATGCAAAATTCAACAGAATCCAGAGCCGGGTCAACAGCGCTGTTCTAGTCTATCGGATAATCAATTCTTAGCGGTAGCCGCTGACTTCCACTGCCACTCAAGCTGGTAGCTGGCGCAAGTGACTCCCCATTGATAATGGGTGTTAATTCGATATCTACATTGCCGGTGTCCTGTTTGCCTCTAAACAATCGCAGAGTGCCATCCGGTTTTCTGTCTGTCTGCAATGTACGATTGGCCAGCACAATAATTTCAGTATCACCGTTTTTGCTCATTTCATAGTTGACGATGATGGACTGACTAGTATCCGTCCAGCCACTCACTCGTGCGTCTAACACAACCCGTGCATCACTTGTCTGATCATCAATTGGAGGATATTGATCTGAACCGGTATCGTCTGTGCCGCAGGCAATGATAGAGAACACTATCGTAAGTACCGCCAAGCCTGAGAGTGAGAGGCTGCTTTTTGAGCTACGTCGATTTCCATTTATCATGCTATATATCCTTTATTGGCTGAATTAGGTTTATATTCCCAAATTTATTGAGCTCGCGAGTAACCTACAAGCTGTATTTTCTGGTTAAACGCGCGGCTTCAGAAAATTACTCGTTACCAACTGTTCACGGACGAGTAGATACAGGCGTACACCTGATACCCAACCAGGCAAAAATGCCACCACCTAGTTAAAGCGCTGGCTTTTTTAATAACAACCGCAGAATAGGCAGGTGCCGGTCTTTTGCAGATGCATTCCTGCAACCTGCAACCCGCGACTTGCGACTTGCGACTTGCGACTTGCGACTTGCGACCTGCAACCTGCAACCTGCGACTTGCGACCTGCGACCTGCGACCTGCGACTGAAAGAATGTCATTTACTACGTTACCTTTTGAATAAAGCTTTATAAGCGAGCTCCGCCACGCCCGTTGAAACGATTGCCAAAACCACAGCAGGCGAAAGGCTAGCGGAGTTATCAATATAGGAGACCACAATTTATAATGTATCAACGCACCCGCCCACTGATGCTCTACAGAACCTAGAATGCGTTGCTATACTGCAGAATCAGTGATACACATTTATTGGTCAAGAAAGACCAGCTGGAGAAAAAATGCCTTTATTGCATACAACACGCCTAAATCATACTGCCGGTTCCTTAAAACAAAAAAGAGCCACCTTCGCACGATCATTGAGTGCTTCGGCTCTGCTGATTCTGTTGACATCATGTGCAACACCACCGTCAGGCGAGTCAGCCGATGCGAGTAGTTGTGACGAAGGGCGAATACGAGTCAAAGGCGAGTGTGTACTGGAAGACAAAATGGCATGCCAGAAAGATGATGTCTTTATCGACGGTGAGTGCAGACCCGAGCCGGATGGTATTTAGCCGCTAAGTCTACTTACAAATCTTAAAGTGAGCGTCAGTTGGTTTATTTTAAGATCATACATGCGTTGAATAAAATGGCGTGACGTGCATTGATTCAATGTGCGTTCCAGTTATTCACATGCACAATTTTAACGGGATGATCACCATGGCAGAACAAAACAAATTAACCAATTCAGGATGGAATGCATCCGTGCCTCCCAATGGTTACGCTAATCGCCCAAAAAACATCAATAACAATGACAATCCCGCTGGCCTGAACACAGATGCCGCAGACATAGAAATTGAAACTACACCAGAACACATGAATCTTGTGTCCGGCGACCCTGGTTGTGCAAGTTGGACTCGGTCTTACGACGATCCAAATGTTATAAAACTGCGCAAGCGTTTGAGTCGCGAAAATGGCATCAAAGGGTTAGAGGTCGTATCACCAAGTGAAGTGGAAAAAGCAGCGGCATTATTACATCGTGACGGTTTTGTCGTGGTACGCGATGCATTGAGTGCACAGCAACTTGAACGTATAAAACGAGCATCAGACATCGCCGTGTCAGAACTAATGGCAGATGACCCAAGCTGTGCAGCAGGTGGAGGAGCTGGTGGTTTACCCCACCGCTATTCCTTCGGTGGTGGATCAGCATCGCGTCATATGCTGCACGTTGAACAGTGGTGTGAATTAATTGATCTGGAAACAACAACCCCAATTCTAAAAGAGATATTTCAATCTGCTAATTATGTGGTTGGTGGTGCTGGCGGAGATATCGCCATGCCCGGTGCAATTGAATACCAGGGTTTGCATTCAGACAATATGTGGTCCGAGTTACCTGACCCTTTTGGTCATATCAATATGCGCGATCTACCAGTTCCGGTTTTAACCATTAACTTTCCAATGATTGACTTAACCACCGAAAACGGACCCATTAGACAAATCCCGGGCAGCCAACGTTGGCGCGCACCCATACCAAGTCTTGTTGATGAACCGGATTGGATGAAACTAAGCACAGTGTGCCCGGTTCCTGCCGGCTGCGCCATCTTCCGCGATTTACGCGCATGGCATGGCGGTACACCAAACTTATCCAGAGATGTGCGCGCAATGCCAAACGTTGAATATTTTGCACCGTGGTTTAGAAGTGAGGGCATGATGCGATCTATGCCTTTCGAGCGCTGGCAAGCTTTATCACCGCATGCACAAAGAATTTCTCGATATGCCGTTTGTCAAGAAGGTGAAAGCGTCGTCGGTGCAGGCTTTCTGCACCCAAAAGCAAAAGTTCGGGAGCAGTTTAAACAGAAGCAATTTGATGCCATGGGAGAAAAGGCGGCAAAGGAGTACATGAACAGACTTTAATCGACGCTAACGACTACGATGCGGCAATGAGATGGTCTGCTTTTTTTGCATCCTCATTCGTAACAATGCAGTAATTGCAGATAACAACATTATTAACAGCAATGTGGGGTCGTATCCGTGGCGGCCTACCCGTTTCGAAATCGAACAACCGTTGCCTGAGCTTGTTGCAGCGGTATTTTGATCAGCAACAGAGCCGTCAAAATAAGCGCTCGCTTTTTGATACACCGACTCAGCCACTTGTATTCCTAATCGTCTCCCTGGTATGTCATCCACGGGTGGATGAATACCACCCCATATTCGAGAAAGACTGGTTTGATCTGACGCATCGCGGTAGGTTGCCCATTGCAGCACAACATCAGTGCTTGGGCCATTCTCAAAAACAAGAAATTCATTTTCGCGGGCAGTAAATTCGGCCATCCCACCAGGAAAGAATTCACTTCCCGTTAACTTTGTCAGCACCTCAGCGGCGGCTCTTGAAAATGTCGAGTGCCCTGAAACATAACCTGCAAATGGCGGTGTAACAAAAGTAGGACGTTGGTAAGGCCACCAGTTTTCCAGCAATACCCATCCAACCCCGGCAAGCTCTGTACTTGGGTTACCAATAAAAGAAGGACCACGCCAAGCGCGTACTTTTATCTTTCCTACATTAGCGTTCCCATTGCCAGCAAGTACATCTCCAACAGAAATTATTTCCAGAAAACCGTCCACTAATGGCACACCGTGTTCATGATAATAATCAGCTGATGGGTCTGAGCTTTGCCCTTTACCAGCCATATACCGTAGTGCCGACACTGGCCTGATGTAGTCATACCAGCCCTTCGCACCCCATGCCGCGACGGCTGCATCGTGCATAGCACCGCCAAGTAGAAAGTAACTGCGGATATCAAATTCGAGATCGTCGAGTATGTCACCGACACCTTCAAAGCGTTTTTCAAATTCCGGGTGATCGACAACAGCACTGTTGTAGATGGTAAACCAGTGACCCGGGGGCGTTTCACTGTCTGGGCCATCGGCCCAAAACTCAGCCAACACTCTTGTGTAGTCGCCTCGCGGCACCAGGTTGGGTTCGTAAGGTATTCCGGTTACAGGATTCAGTGAGTGACCTGATTCAGCCGCACCGCCATCTGCTGCATTATAAAAACGCTGTAGCTCTCGAATACTTGTCGGTAGCTCAGCAGAATTGCCAGTGTTGGCCGGGGAAATATCCCAAAGCACGCCGTCGCTGGGGTCGAGATGCGATGACCACATAGCCACCAATGCGTGGCCCCATAGGTAATCGCTGCCAGTTGACAAGCCATCGTTTAATCTTGCAGGCGGGCCCGGGTCAAAATACAAACGATAGGATTGACCATTTCGATTAAAAACGGTTGCATCCGATTCCTTAAGTGAAAACGGAACAACATCACCCCATTCAGCACTGAGAAAAACCGGTGTATCAGTCGGGTTACCAGCTTGATCAACGAATGAGTCGAGCAAGAGTGGTTGCCATCTATCTGGATCTTCCAAGTCTGGATTACCAGTGAAGTTTGGATTAAGAGGTGGATTTATCGAACTGTACGCGCGATTATCGTATTCATTACGCTCGTTTGAACCATCGTTGAAACCAAAGTCAGTGACGCACCGTGCGATATAATTTCCCAGCGATGCAGCTGATGCGCTGTCAATATCTGTTGATTCGTTACTGCTTAAATAACCAGAATCTGCTAACAGGTTGTCAAAGTAAGCTTGTGAATCAGTTTGACCTGGAGAGTTTACGAACCGGGCTGACAACAGTCTGTACATAGCAAAACTTATGGCTTCGTGACGTGCTGCACTAATGTCTTCAACAGCGCGATACCGTTGTCGCTGCTCATCTGTTAAGGGGCATGCAGATCCATTGTTCTGCACACGACCGAGAAAGTATGGAGATGCCACCTCATCAAACACTGCCCATGCATCAAACATGGCTGCCGATGTATGGAAGAGATTACGCGCGTGCACCGTGGGTCGGGCGAAGTCTATTCGGATTGCAAACAGCAATGCCTCGTTCCAGTCTCTTGCAACAGAATAGTGATCATCTGCCGAGGCTCTGCCAGGCACCAATGCACCCATTACCAACACCCAGCTCAGAGCAACGACACTTATCGCAAAATATCCTCTGTGCTTGTTTATCGGTCTTATCATCGATGTATCATCTTTAGTATCATCGATCGTATCATCGATAATAGCTGTCAACTATTTGATTCTAACGAATTGAATTTGAACAACGTTCTGCGGCGTTTGTGTTGGCAGATACGTACCAGTTGTTACATCATAGGCAACCAGACCAATAGGGTCTGCCGGAATAATGTCTGGACCGCCCATGATCGGAACAATATCCGACTTGGTACCACCGTCATACAATGGTGAATCAACCACTAACTCGTCGAGCCAAAGCCCCTCGTTTTGCATGGACAGACCACTAACACCAACAAACCAGTCTGGACTTGGCCCAAGCATTGATAACATAGTAACAAGTGAATGGCCCTGTGTAACAGTCAAGTTAAATTCCAGCATACCAGGCTGTCCATCGATAGCGGCCTCAGTGAATTGTCGTACTTCAATCATCGAGCCTGCTGTGCCCTGTGTAATGGCCGGGGCAACTTCATCAAACAACAAAATATCAATTAAGCCTGCTTCAGCAACATCTTCGATACCCTTGCTGGCAACTTCATTCAGATTCCAAAATGATACAGACATATTATGTGTCGCTCCGCCCCACAACGAAAGATGTGCGTTATCAGGAAACTCTTGAGGAAACGCATCTACACCCCAGAAATTACTTATTGCCACACGATAAGTTGCTTCCCCGGATGATCGATCAAATTGAGTAGAGTCGTTCACAACCACATCGTTTGAGGTATTAGTTTCGTTGATGTTTTCAGTATTACGATCTTCCTCATTTGGTTGCAGATCAGTGTTTTGTTCGCCCGGTACAGCATTGTCCTGCGCAGTTGGTTTCTGTGCAATCTCATTACTCGAATCCGAACCGTTTCCTCCACCACAGGCCACTAAAAGCAGTGGAATTGAAATACCGAGAATTCTTGTTGTTAAACGAAATTGATGCATAGTGCGCTGTCTACGATCTTCTGCGTTGGTTCGTCGATCAATGAGTCTGGCAGCTTAATGGTGTCATGCGAAGGTAAAATGACCTTATTTGGCTACGATCCACGGGCCATACCAAGGTATTCTTACCACTTTGCTATTCGACACACTCCACTCGTAGCAACAGATCAATTATCGAAAAGAACAGCATCACAAACTGCATGAATATCAAAAATAGTACTCGTTTAATTACTCTGCGGTACTGCAAGTTCGACTAAAAACCAAAAGCAATACTAAACGCTGACCAACAAAGTTGCTAATCTTTATCGATCGCTATTCGCGCATTAAATCAATTTTAATTTTTTGAGAACCACGCCCGGTCCTTTGCGATTGTCCAAACCTCGGGTGCCGGCCCTTATGGTTGCTTTATTCTAAAAAAAGGGCGTGCTGTAATTAATCAGGCATTGATCGTGAGTCGACTATTGTTTAGCAGCCATCAGCGCATCAACTTCGTCGCGGGTTGGCATGGCGGGGGCTGTGCCGGCGCGAGTGACTGACAGACCCGCCGTTGCACAAGCGAAATGCGCAGCGTCTACCGGGTTTTGTCCTTGCGCAAGTGCTGCCGCAAAACCACCGTTAAACGCATCGCCTGCACCCGTCGTCTCTACAACTGCCCCCGCATTAACAGCAGGAATGTGTATCGATTGTGCCGCACTGTGCAGTAGTGCACCTTGCTCACCAAGCGTTATAAGCGCGGTACCGACGCCCTTGTCAAGCAATACGTCTCCGGCTTTTTTGGCGTCTTCAATCGATACAACCTTTAGCCCGGTGTAGGCTTCAACTTCAGTTTCATTCGGGGTCACGTAATCGCACAACTTAAACACTTCCGCAGGCACAGCTTCTGCTGGAGCGGTGTTCAGGATAGTGGTGACGCCGGCAGCACGAGCAATTGCAAGCGCATGCGCTGCGGCATCAAGTGGTTGTTCAAGTTGAGTCACAAAAACATCCGCATTCTCGATGATCGACCTGGCTGTATCGATAAAGGCTGCGTTTATCGTACTCGCAGCACCAGGACAAACAATGATAGCGTTGTTGCCGGTTTTCTCATCGATAAAAATATAGGCCGAGCCGGTATAACTATCTGACAGTTGATCTATGTGCGTATCAATACCCTCAGCCAAATACATATCCTGAGCCATCTGCGCAAAAGCATCTTGTCCCAGTCGCGAAATAAACGACACATTGGCATTGCACCGCGCAGCCGCAACGGCTTGATTCGATCCCTTGCCCCCCGGCCCTAACGCAAAGCTGGAGCCCAGTATGGTTTCACCCATATTGGGCTGCCGCTTCGCTCTGTAGGCCGCATCGGCAACAAACACCCCCAGAATAACAACTGATCCATGACCTTCTTTTATTACAGTATTAGGCATCGGGAGGTATCACTCCTTTGGTCAGCATAAAACATCCGTAAAAACGCCGCTCGCCGGTTGCAACAACCGCATAGGCCTGTTTAGCAAGATCATAAAAGGCGAAGCGCTCAACCGAGACCATTGGCCATGGTTTCCCTTCAGCTGCATCAATGGCACTCTGCACCTCGATTTGCACTTGTGGTATCTCATCAGCAGAACCAACAATTTCCATACGCTGCGCAGCATCGTCTATAAAAGTATCCAGCGGCATGACTGATAATATGGCTTCTGCGGCACGAGCAGCAGACACAGCATCGATGCGAAGCAATTTGCCCAATCGAGTTTGACGGGCAACCGAATCGGCCGGGAAATTGGTATCACAAATAACCAGATAGTCTCCGTGTCCCATGGCGCGCAATGCCTGAAGCACATCAGCATTGAGTAAAGGGTCGATATTCTTTAGCATAAGCTTTCCTTGGTCGACTAGAAATAGCCATGAATGAACCCAAGCTTGTCAGTGTTTCTCGCATCCGTCAAATCATTAGCCTGATTGACCTGACTAATCTGAATGACAATTGCGATGATGCAGCCATTGAAACACTTTGCTCTGCAGCCAGAACACCTGCTGGATACGTTGCTGCCGTGTGTGTTTGGCCCGCTTTCGTATCCAACGCAAAACAACTGCTCGGTCAACATTCACCGGTAAAAATTGCCACTGTCGTGAATTTTCCTGGCGGCAACGAACCGCCTAAATCGACCTGCACATCAATAAATAAGGCACTTGACGATGGCGCTGATGAAATCGACTACGTACTGCCCTATACCGAATTTCTCAGAGGCAATATTATCTTCGTCGCCAATGCGCTACAAACAGTACGCCGAGAAACCCCGGACAACGTAATCTTGAAAGTCATACTGGAATCCGGCGTGCTGGATAGCCGTGAGAGTATTCGAACAGCTGCAAAAATCGCCATTGATCAGGGTGCCGACTTCATAAAAACATCCACTGGAAAAGTGCCAGTCAATGCAACTGTTGATGCCGCAACCATCATGCTAGAGACTATCGCTCTGTCACAAGCTCAAACACAATCCCCGTCGCCAACACAACAGCAAAGAAGCGTTGGCTTCAAAGCAGCCGGCGGAATAAAAACGATAGACGACGCAAACCTCTATTTAAATTTGGCAGAACAAATTTTAGGACAAGAATGGGCAGACTCTGCTCACTTTCGCTTCGGCGCATCTGGACTGTTGCAAGACGCGCTAACAAAATTGGATTTAGCATCATCAGCTGATGCTGCTGACAATTACTGATGCCGAGAATTAATATTGAAAGCGTGCTCTCACACTGACTATCAATAGCCTGATCTTAAGGGTTGCTACCTAGTGAATTAACAATGCCAGATACGCTGAGCATTACCACGATAGAACGCCACTCGCTCATCTGCAGAAACATCTGCAAACAATTGCCGCGTTGCAGCAACCCACGTGGCTAAGGACCCGCCCAGAGTGCATACCGGAGAATCACTACCCCACACCACCCGATCGGGTCCAAAGGCTTCATAGGTATGCTCTATAAACGGACGAATATCATCAAGACTCCAGTCAAGGCCATTACCATAAGCCACCACACCAGATATTTTGCCAACCACATTCGGTCGTTGTGCGATGCCGGTTATAGATGCACGCCAGGGGTCCAGTTCTGCATACTTCACATTGGGCACACCACAATGATCAAGAACGAACTGAACATCAGGACAGGCGTCAATCAGTTCCATCATCAGCGGTAGCTGCTCGGCACGAGCGCAAATATCGAAAACATATTGGGTGTTAGAGAGTAATCCCACATTAGTCCGAAAACACTTTGCGCGCGAAAGCTCATCGTCAACCACGTGCAGTACTCTTCTAAACCCTTTGATCCAGGGCCGTGATTTTTGTCTGTCCAAATACGCTGGAAAATCATCGTTTTCGGGTCGACAGGCGGCGATTGCCCCAATCAGATGCGAATCAGAACCATCCATCAGTTCCTTTATATACATTGACTCGTTTTCCATGTCGGCCTCGCTAACGTCGACCTCCATATGCAGCGATTGCTTAATACCCAATTGTCGGCAGTGACGCGCATAGTCAGCGTAAGTGGCATCACGGTTAAGCGCAGGCACGTCAACGAGCCATGGATATAAAAGCCGTTTTCGGTCAATCAGATGAACGTGCGTATCGAATAGCATTTAATTTTCTCCGGCAGCGAAAGCGGCAACATGAGTTTTGTAAAATTAGCCCAGCTTTTAGTATATTGCAGAATACCTTTTCACAATTCCAGCGAATTCATGTAGTGTTTGATTAAATCTCCAGCAGAGCGGCAAAGTGCTTAAAACACGGCATTGGAACAGACTAGATAACGGCGGACTCACATTCACAGAGCTTGGATTCGGTACCGCCCCAATTGGAAATCTATACAACGCAATATCCGATAGCGATGCTCGCGCAACGCTGGATGCAGCTTGGGAAGGCGGTGTCCGTTACTACGACACGGCCCCGCTGTACGGCCTTGGCCTGTCCGAAACCCGGCTAAATCCGTTCTTGCGCGACAAACCCCGCGACGACTATGTTCTCTCATCTAAAGTCGGTCGATTGATACAACCCTGTGCTCCCGAATACCGCGCAGGCGTGGGTAAATGGTTCGACGTGCCCTGCCGCCGAGAAAACTTTGACTATAGCTATGACGGCATCATGCGTTCTGTCGATCACTCTTTTTCCCGCCTGGGAGTCGATCGCATAGATATTCTCTATGTGCACGACCTCTGCGTTTTTACGCACGGTTCTAAAGCTGTCTCTGATATGCGAATAGAAGAGTTCTTTGCCGGCCGCGGTTATGATGCAATGATTTCTTTAAGGGATCAGGGTGCTATTCGCGCCATCGGCGGTGGTATCAACGAGTGGGAAGTCTGCCAGACGCTTGCAGAGCGTGGCGATTTTGATCTGTTTCTTTTAGCGGGCCGGTACACACTGCTTGAACAATCTGCTCTGGATAGTTTTTTACCATTGTGCGAACAACGCGGTATCGGAATAGTCACTGGCGGACCCTATAACTCAGGCATATTAGCTACCGGCGCACAACCAGGTGCATTTTACAATTACGATCCTGCCCCACAACATATTCTTGACCGGGTCAATGCTATTGAACAAGTCTGCAATACTCACAACGTGCGTATGGTCGATGCAGCTTATCAATTTCCTCTGCTTCACCCTGCCCATGTGACGGTTATTCCTGGTGGCCAAGGTGTCAGTGAAATGAGCGATAATTTAAACGCAGCACATGCCCACATTCCAGCAGCATTGTGGGCAGACCTGAAAACCAAAGGTTTGTTACGTGAAGATGCGCCAACCTGACAATAAACTCGTAAAATAATCTATACGATGACTGATACGTTAAACCAAGGACACTGGCATGACGACAACCTTTAAACAGGTGTTTGGCAACATTAAACCGGTTATAGGCATGGTGCACATTGGTGCACTGCCAGGTACACCATTGTTTAATCCAAAGCTCGATCTTGTGGCCGCTGCACGAACAGAATTGTTAGCACTGCAAGATGCTGGATTCGACGCGGTGATGTTCGGTAATGAGAACGATCGCCCTTATGAGTTCAAAGTCGATACCGCGTCAACAGCAACCATGGCCTATATCATTGGACAGTTAAAATCTGAAATCACCGTACCATTTGGTGTCAATGTGTTGTGGGACCCAATGGCAACCGTTGCGCTTGGTGCTGCCACCGGCGCTCACTTTGTGCGTGAGATCTTTACCGGTACTTATGCATCCGATATGGGCTCATGGAATACCGATGCCGGTAAAGCCATGCGCTATCGCGACAGGCTTGGGCGTTCCGACATGGCCATGCTGTACAACGTATCGGCAGAATTCGCCCACTCGCTTGACCAACGATCACTACCTGACCGGGCACGAAGTGCTGTGTTTTCGTCCATTCCTGATGCCGTACTGGTGTCAGGACAGATCACCGGAGAAGCGGCCGCCATGTCAGATTTATCGGCAGTCAAGGCTGTGCTGCCCGATACGCCGGTCATGGCCAACACAGGCGTTAAGCACGACTCAGTTGCGCAAGTGTTAAGCATCGCCGATGGTTGCGTCGTTGGTTCTTCTATAAAAGTTGACGGTAATACCTGGAACAACATAGACCCGGAACGCGCCCGTAGTTTCATGACACGAGCAACCGATGCACGCGCATGAAAACACCTGCGTGACTACACCTGCGTGACTACACCTGCATGACTACACCTGCATGAATAAACGCACATGAAGACAAGAATTAAACGTGACTTAATGGAGCTAATGCTTGTGCCCGGACTGTCGGGGCATGAAGATCGCGTGCGGCGCGCAATACAGCATCGACTCACGGAGCTGGGCATAGAGTCCAACACCGACCGGCTTGGCAATCTGCACGCACATTTCCCGGGGGATGGCCCGCGAGTCATGCTGTTTACCCACATGGATCAGCTGGGATTTATCGTCAGCAAAATTGAAGCAAACGGTTTGCTTCGATTGGAACGACTTGGTGGTGTACCCGAGCGCGCATTACCAGCGCAAGACGTTCTGGTCTGTGTAGCCGAGGGGCGCGATGTACCCGGAACCATCGCTAACAAAAGTCATCATGCCACGACTATGGCTGAAAAATATACCGTCACACCTTATGCAGAGCTTTATGTCGATACCGGACACAGCACTGCCGAGGCTGTTACCGCCGCTGGTATTCGTATTGGTCAGCCTGTGGTATACGCCCCACACTCGAAACAGCTTGCTGATAATAAAATCAGCGGTACATCGGTGGACGACCGTGCTGGCTGCGCTGTGTTGCTGGCCATAGCGACACAGCTACAAAGCCGAACCAGCGGGCCGCCAGTTGATTTGGCGTTTACCGTGTTAGAAGAATTTAACTTACGAGGTGCTCAACCGCTGGCACAACAATTACAGCCGGACATCGCTATTCAAATTGACTTAATGCTGGCAACTGACACACCAGACATGACATCGGTTGGTGATATGAACTTAGGCGGTGGACCGGGCATGAGCCTGTACAGCTTTCATGGTCGTGGCACATTGAATGGCGTCATTCCTCACCCGGCAATGGTGAGTCTTTTCGAAACCACCGCACAAGAGCAAAACATTCCGCTGCAGCGCAGCGCGCAAACCGGTGTGCTCACTGATTTATCCTACGTCCAGTTAACAGGACGCGGTGTGGCGTCTATCGACATGGGATTTCCAATGCGCGCATCGCATTCCGCACGTGAGGTTTGTGACCTGAACGATCTGGTACAACTCACGACGCTTTTAAACATCGCTATAACAAAGATTGATCAAGACTTTTCTCTTGACCGAGACGACTATACCTGATGCATTACACGCTCGGTATCGACATCGGCACCTATGAAACCAAGGGCGTACTGGTTGACGATAGTGGCCATGTGCACGCGCAAGCTGCACGTGCGCATAAGATGCTGGTACCAGAACCCGGCTGGGCTGAACACAGACCCGAAGAAGATTGGTGGGGCGACTTCGTTTATGTTTGCCAGACACTGTTAAAAGAAAGTGGTGTCGATCCAGTAGCGATCAAGGCAGTGGCCTGCAGTGCCATTGGTCCATGCATGTTGCCAGTCGATCAAAACGGTAGCCCGTTAATGAATGGCGTACTGTATGGCGTTGACGGTCGCGCCGAAGCGCAAGTGCGGGAACTTACTGAACGCATTGGCGAATCCGTTATTGTCGAGCGATGTGGTAATGCGTTGACATCGCAATCGGTTGGTCCAAAAATTCTTTGGCTAAAAAGGCTGCGCCCGCAAATCTACGCCAATACCGCACATATTCTGACTTCAACCAGTTTTCTTGTGCAACGACTCACTGGTGAAGTGGTCATCGACCACTACACAGCGGCAAACTTTGCGCCGTTGTACGATGTGGCTCGCCAGGATTGGGTTGACGATCTTGCCAGCGATATTATTCCACTGGAAAAACTCCCGCGCTTACTTTGGTCAAACGAAATTGCAGGTGAAATAACAAAAGCTGCGGCAATGGACACCGGCTTAGCCATGGGCACACCGGTTACTACCGGCACCATTGACGCCGCGGCAGAAGCACTTTCAGTGGGTATGGAGCGCGCTGGTGACATGATGATGATGTACGGTTCAACCATTTTTATCATTTTGCGGACCATTGATCGTGTTGCAGACCCGCGGCTTTGGTATGCGCCCTGGTTGTTCAAAGGTGAGCATGCCTCTATGGCAGGTTTAGCAACATCGGGAACGTTGACGCATTGGTTTCGTGATCAGTTCGCAAAAGACCTAAATCCTGAAAACGCATTTGCAGCACTTGCACTTGAAGCGTCTGCGTCACCACCGGGTGCAAATGGTTTACTCATGCTGCCGTATTTCTCTGGTGAGCGAACACCAATACACGATGTTCATGCCAAAGGTACCATCTTTGGTCTAAATTTGACTCACACGCGTGGTGACATCTACCGCGCTTTGATAGAAGGTATTGCGCATGGCACCCGCCATGTCACCGATACGTTTAGCGATGTGGGTCAATCACCAACACGTCTGCTTGCCGTTGGTGGTGGAACCAAAAACGCACTGTGGTTACAAGCCACTTCAGACATCACCGGTCTGGATCAAATAGTTTGCAAGCAAACAATAGGCGCCAGTTACGGTGATGCGTTTCTTGCAGCACTGGCAGTCGGTTTGGTCAGTCGTTCGGACATCAGCACCTGGAACCCTGCAAAGGACACCATTCAAGCAGAAAGCAATCCGACGTATGACCAACGCCACACGCTGTTCCTGCAACTCTACGAACAAACCAAAGACATTGCAAAAGGGCTGACCTCCAATGCTTGATCATAAAACCGCACTAGCAGAACTAGGCACTGTGCTCGATGGCATCGAATCATCATCAGTGGACAAAGCCTGCAGGATGATTATCGATGCCAATGCGATGTTGCTCTATGGGTGCGGTCGGGAAGGGTTGCAGATGCGCGGCCTTGCTATGCGACTCTATCACCTTGGTCTCAATGCCGGCATGGTGGCTGATATGGCCGCGCCACCGCTCGGTTCTGGCGATCTGTTTGTTGTCTCGGCCGGTCCCGGAGAATTATCAACGGTCACCGCATTAATGCAGGTAGCTCAGCGAGATGGCGCGAAGGTATTGTTTTTTACAGCAACACCGTATGCGACAGCGGCTACCATGGCCGATCACGTCGTTAACATCCCTGCCCAAACAATGGCAAATGATCAAGTTGCAAGCAAGTCATCCATTCTGCCAATGGGTTCTATTTACGAGGGGTCGTTGTTTATGCTGTTTGAGATGATGGTTCTTCAAATACAAAAGAAAACGAATGCCAAGGCTGACGATATGCGAAAACGCCATACCAACATGGAATAACTTTGCTATTTAACAGCCCCTGCTGCCATGCCTTTGATAATGTATTTTTCAAGAAATATCGCCACAATAACCAGCGGTAAAATCGCAGCTGATGATAACGCCGCCATCGACCACCAATTAATACCCTGAGACCCGGTTTGGGATGCCACCATTACTGGCAGTGTTGTGGCATTCGTGGACGTTAGCAGGGCTGCAAAAAAGTATTCGTTCCAGCAAAGTACCAACGACAATATAAAGGCTGCAACCATTCCGGGCAATGCGATAGGCAATACAATTTGTATGAATGCCCCCCATACGCCTAAGCCATCAACCAATGCAGCTTCTTCGAGTTCAATCGGTATACCCTGAAACTGATCGCGCATAATCCAGATAACAATGGGCAGCACCATCAGCGTGTACAACAGAATCAATCCAATGCGACTATCGAGCAGGCCAAGTGATTTGTAGAGCACCAAAAATGGCAGCGCCAAAACGACCGGTGGCAATATCATTTGGCTGAGAAAGAAAAATGATATATCCGAGTTTCTCATAAAGCCAAAGCGATAATTAAAACGCGATAGTCCATACGCTGCCAGTGAACCCAGGACAACTGCCAGCAGCGACGAGGAAAGTGAAATAACAGTGGAGTTCCAGAATCGTTTGAAAAATTCTTCCCGCACAGTAGAAACCTCACCTAACAAGCGTGGAGATAGTCCGATGGACTCCCAACCTTTCCAACGCGGGGTGAAATCCCACCACGGGACCATATTCCCCCGCATAACATCCGGTGCCAGTTTAAAAGATGTGGTCAGCGTCCAGTAAATGGGAAACAGACAAATCACAGTCCAAAAGAAAAGCGCCGCATAAATCGCCACCCGACTAGTCCACCACTTGGCTTTGGGGTGACCGGCCACATCATGATCTTTGAATATTGCACTCATGCCGGACGCTCCATCCAACGACTAACAAGCTTAAGCATTGCAGTAACAAAGATAATTATCAGAACCAAATAAACAATTGCCAACAGTGTGCCGTAACCAACGTTTGAACGATCACGATATTCGCGAAAAATAAAACTGGTGACACTGTCTGTGGCACCTCCTGGCCCACCGGACGTGACGTTGATAATAATGTCTGCCAGTTTTAATTTAAAAATGATGCGAATAACAATGGCGGTAACTGACACCGGCAGCATAAGGGGGAAAATCACTTCTTTAAAACTTTGCCAACCGGTAGCGCCATCGACTTTAGACGCCTCAATAATTTCGCTTGGCAGCGCCTGTAAACCTGCCAACAGCATAATCATCATGAACGGAATAAATGTCCAGGCATCCATTGCCATTATCATGAACCGCGCTATTTCCGGCGAACCAAAAAAACTGGGCTCTATCCCGACTTCTCTCAACAATCGTGAAATAGGACCAAAGCGAACTTCCAGCATGGATTTGCCAATCATCCATGAAACCGCTACCGGACTTAGCATTAACGGCAACAGAAAAACCACACGAAAAAACTTTCGCGCTCGAATTTGCGAATTCAGCAGAAGTGCAAGCCCGAACGCAATAACGTACTCGACACTCACCGCCAACACGTAATAGACCATGTTCTTCAACGCATTCCAGTAGAATTCGTCGTTCCACATTTCGCGCACATTGGCCAAACCGTTGGGCTGTGGACCATGTGGCGATGCAAGGTTCCAATCAGTAAACGAGATATAGAGTGCGAACAAAAGCGGAAACAAAACAAGACTAATTACAAACAAAGCAGCGGGGAGAACAAACAACGTACGCTTACCCTTCTCCCCATTGACAATAACCTGAGCAGCACACAGGGCAGTCGCCCACAACATATAGGCGTACAGCACCGGTCGCCACGTATCGAATCCACTTGCCACCCGGCCTGTCTCAAAGGCCATTTGCCACAACGCGAGCGCAAAGCCTAACAACGCCGTACCCCATACCAACAGCTTGCCGAGGCGTTTTCGCCGGTCAGATATGTGGTCTGCAGTGACTGTATGCAGAAGATCGCCTTCGACTATCATCTGCGGACGTTAGCTTGGAATTTCGATTGACCCATTTAAAGTTTGATGAGTGGGATAAAAACAAGCGCAGCTCCATGCTGCGCTCAATTTTCTAAACATCTATTTTCCAGAACATCAATGTGCTAGACATCATATTGCAAATCACTGACTTGCAACATACAAATTACTACGATAGACCCATCTACGATAGACCCATCTACGATAGGCCCAAAGATGCTTTATAAACAGCGATCTGATCTTCACGACCAATCTGGTCAGTAATTTTCTCCCAAGCCGCTGCAATCGCATCGGCTGTTTCCTGAGCGGATTTGTATTGACCAGCGTAGCCTTTTGCCAGCTCATCTTCTGCCACAGAATAGTATTGGAAAATGCCCGGTATACGTGGCTCAATGGCTGCGTTCGGGTGATTGTAGCTATCAGCGTTTGAACCGAGATAGTCTTCAACATACGCACGATCATAACCAGCCTCTTCCCACTCTTCAAATTGGAAGTGCGAGTTACGGTACGGCTGAAAACCTGATGGATAAGCCGAGCACCATAGAGATAGATCCTTGCCACCCAGATGCGCTGCAGCCGACCATGCTGCCTTCTTCTTCTTCTCATCACCATCAACGGTTGCCATGACGTAAACGCCCCAGCCGATGTAAGCCATATTCGGCGCTTCGTTAAGCGTATCTTCCCAAGCGCCGCTTTGCGCGTTGTAGACACGCTCGGAGGCTGGATTAATACCAAATCCAACCACATCACCAACAACCGATGTATCAGAAGTACGAGCTGACGAACCGACATCACCCCACCAGCTCAACATAGAACCTGAACCCGCTAAAAACTGCGAGAATGCTGTGGTACCAGGGTCGGCATTGATTTGATCAGCCGGGTACGCGTCTGCTTCAATGAGATCCATTACGTCCTGAATAGCTTGTACCCATGCCGGGTTGTTGACCATTGGTTTCATGGTGTCTGGTTCAAATAACCAAGCCGGACTGTTTGGATGTTTGGCATAAGCCGATGCACGGTTTTCCAGAAAGTAGAAACCAAATCCACCCCAACCTTTCAGCGGATCGAGATAACCGTGTGCAGGTAAGCCGGTTAGTGGATCTTCCTTACCTACAAGGTCTTTGGAGATTTGATTAATCTCCTGCCAGGTTGTTGGTACTTCTTTACCAGTAACGGAACCTTCGCCGAAGTAATCTGTTCTGTATGCAAAAGTATGGCAATCACCATCGATTGATACACGATAGGTTTTACCATCCCATGTGCCAACAGGGTCTTTTAAGTAGTCGACATAGTCATCCATGTCGATTTGCTCTCTGACCCACTCAGGCATTTCAGACGCCATGCCCTTGCCGAGTACGTCACCTTCAAACGGTGCGCCCATTTCTATAATGTCAAAGTCAACGGTGCCTGTAGCTATCGACTGTTGCAGTCGAGCGTTGTAATCCGCTTGCGCTAAATCAACCCAGTTGATTTTTGCACCGGTATACGCTTCCCAGGGCTTTAAAAAACCGCGAAACAAAAAGTTATGCAAGTTCTGATTGTTCAGCCCCATAAAAGTCAGCTCAACGCCCTCGAATTCTCCTGCTTCTACATTTCCCTTAGTACCACCCAGGCACATTTCGCCGACTTTTTGCCAGTCACTATCAGTAGGTGAACCGGCTCCAACACCGGGAATTTTTAAAATCGAGGCGCGAAGCTCACTGTGGCCATCAGCCGTAGCCAGTTTCGGCATCATGGCTACAGCCCCTGCGGCCGTCATGCCTTTAAGCAGTTGTCGACGGCTCATTTTTTGTGAAGCACGTATGTAATTATAAAGTTCGACCTTCATTTATTCCTCCAATTAAACAGCGTACATATGTTATAAAACGGATTGGCCGTATAAAACTTCTTTGCTTAAACACCGCCTTGTGGAATAGCACAACAACAAAAAACTTTGCTACTTGCTGCTTGTTACCACCGAAATCACTACGGAAAAATACAATTCCCAGGAATGAACCGTGAGTTACAGGCCTGACTAAGGGTCAACGAAATGTGAGTCAACGCTTTATCAAATAGGCTAACCGAATATTGTTAATAGTTACGACCAAACTGTAATATATCAGAGATCCATAAAATCCAGAAATAACCGGTTTGACTAGGAATACGCAATGGGAAACGTAACAATTCAGGACCTGCACAAGTCATACGGCACGGTAGAGGTCATCCATGGGCTGAATATTGATATTGCTGAATCTGAGTTTGTCGCACTGGTTGGCCCGTCTGGCTGCGGAAAATCCACACTGCTCAGGATGATCGCCGGCCTCGAACCCATTAACGAAGGCACCATTGCAATCAACGACCGAGTCGTCAATAGCCTCCCGCCATCCCAGCGGGACATCGCCATGGTCTTTCAAACCTACGCCTTATACCCACACAAATCGGTTGCAGAAAACATGGGCTTTGCTTTAAAGGTGGCCAAAAAAGATAAAAAAGAAATAAATCTTCGAGTAAAAGAGGCCGCCGAAATTCTTGGCCTTACCGAATACCTCAGCCGCAAACCCCGACACCTCTCTGGTGGTCAGCGCCAACGTGTTGCCATGGGTCGCGCCATAGTACGAGACCCACAGGTATTTCTGTTTGACGAACCGCTATCCAATCTTGATGCGAAACTTCGGGTCCAAATGCGTACCGAGATAAAGGAATTACATCAAAGATTAAAAACCACGACTGTCTACGTCACACACGATCAAATTGAAGCCATGACCCTGGCAGACAGAATCGTGGTGATGCAAAACGGGTACATAGAACAAATTGGTACGCCCTTGGAACTCTATGACCGTCCCATGAATGAATTCGTCGCGACTTTTATCGGCGCCCCTTCCATGAACCTGTTAGAAGGTAATCTCGAAAACGGAACACTCACCCTTGGCACGCAGCAATTTCCTGGACCTGCCGGTGCAGGAAAAGTCAATGTTGGAGTACGACCCGAACATTTATCTGTATCAGATACCGGCTTACCTATGACGGTGAAAGTGGTTGAGCCAACCGGCTCTGAAACCATGGTTTTTCTTAATCATGATGGTCAGGATGTTGTCGCTGTTTTTCGTGAACGACACAACTTTGAGCCCGGTCAAACGATTTATCTGCAACCGGATACCGAACAGCTGCACATTTTCAATGCAGACAACGGACATCGACTTTAGGCTCTGCCATACATTTTTTTGTAAGGAACACTTATCTCACGCCTGCCCAGCCGCTAAAGAGTACGCTTAACGATAAAAAATATTAGGCAACCACATAGTCACCGCGGGCACGAAGGTGACCAGCATCAGCACAAACACCAAGGGAACAAGGAACGGTGCCGTTCCCACAACACAGTCCTCAAACTTTATATTCGCCACCCGCGCAAGAACATACAGCACCATGCCCACCGGTGGCGTCAGAAGTCCTAACATCAGGTTCAACACCATAATCACACCAAAATGTACTGGGTCAATCCCTAAGGTCACAGCGATAGGCAACAGGACTGGAACCATGATAGTTATGGCTGCAACGGTTTCCATAAAACACCCCACGAGCAACAAGATCAGGTTAATGAGCAACAAGATAAGCCAGGGACGATCAGAAATAGCCAGTAAGCCAGACGCAAAATGTTCGGGGACACGATTGCTGGTTAAAATCCAGGCAAAGATGGAGGCCGCTCCAACAACAAAAAGCACGACAGCTGTTGTCTCGATAGTGTCAAAACTGACCCGCAGAAATCTGGGCAGGGTTAACGTGCGATAAACAACCAAACCAAGAAACAGTGCCCAGGCACAAGCTGCGACTGCTGCCTCTGTTGGTGTAAACGCACCTGATAAGATTCCACCAACAATAATCAGCGGCGTTAACAAAGACAGAAAAGCACGGCGAAAAGAGGCGCCCAAAACTGACCAGACGAATTTCTGATCACGCTTGAAACCTTTACGCCGTGCCATGATAGCAATCATGAACATCAACGACAGTGCCATCAACAAGCCTGGAACAAATCCTGCGACGAACAATTGTCCTATACTGGCACCTGCCACAACACCATAGATAACCATTGGTAACGACGGTGGAATGATCGGCCCTATCGTAGACGAGGCAGCGGTAATCCCTACAGCGAATTTTGCATCGTAATTGGCATCTCGCATTGCCTTGATTTCTATCGCACCAAGCCCTCCCGCATCAGCCACTGCAGCACCGGACATGCCGGCAAATATCACCGATGCACCGACGTTGACGTGCCCCAACCCTCCTCGCATCCAGCCAACCAGCGCCAAAGCAAAATTAAAGATACGTTCGGTAATACCTGAGGTGTTCATCAGGTTTCCAGCAAGAATAAAAAACGGCACTGCTAACAAAGGAAAGCTGTCGACGCCATTGATCATCCGGTGCGCCACCACCATCGGCGGTGGTGAACCCGCAAAGAAGATGAATATGGCCGAAGATCCAGCCAGTGCCACACCAACCGGAACACCGATCAACAACATGCCGAACAGCATCACAAAGAGCCAAATGATGTCCAAAATCTACTTCTCCAGGTAAGAGACTAAAGGCCTGCGCTGACAGCGCGGTAGTGTTTTAATTAATCGGTTGTTCGAATCTGGTCAGCAAAGAGATCAGGGTCTATTAATTTGCTTGTGCCATCTCGCAGGTGCTTCCACGTGTTCCAGATTGAATAAAGCGCCATACAAACAAACGCCACAAACACTATCCAGTAAATCGCCGATTTAGGAATTTCCAAAGACACCATCATCTGTCTTGTGCGACCAGCAATCTGTGCAGTCAACACCGCCAGTGCTATAAAGAACGCTGTTGACAGTATGTCGATAAGAAACTGCGCAATGCGACGACCCGGACGCGGCACCCAGCGATAAAGAAATTCAACGGCAATGTGCGATTGTTTGCGTGTGGCCATGACAGAGCCAATGAACGTGACACCGATCAGCAAAAAACGCGCTATTTCTTCGGTCCATGCAACGGAGTCGTTCAATATGTATCGAGTGAAGAACTGCAGAAACACAACGCCTGCCAGAATCCAGAACAGTACCAGCACAATTGCATCGTCCCATTGTAGATCGGACAAATCAATTTTATCTTCGTCCAGCTTTAGCGGTGCGGCCAGTGGTGGGTCGGCCTTTAGATCACTCATTATAATGTCCGCAATTAAAGAGCGAGCCAAAAAGGCCCGCCCATACTACGTGGTTTAGCTAAACGGTTTACTTAGACGAACTGCGTAAACGTTTTACTTGATCGCTTGCAATCGGTCGTAGGTTTCCTGATCCCAGGTTGCCATTTCACCGTTGTGCATAGCCTTAACCGCTTCAATGAATGGCCCGCGATCTACCTCGTTCACCGTCACACCTTCTCCACGGAACCATTCGGCCAGTTCACCTTCCGCCTTGATAATGGCGTCGGTAGCACACACTGCAGTTTCCTGAGTAACTTTGGCGAGTGCCTCACGGTCAGCCTCATCCATAGCATCGAAAGCAGGTCCGCCCACAATGGTCAAAATGGCATCGGTGATATGGCCGGTCAGGTTGATGTTCGTTTGAACTTCATAAAACTTCTTGGCCTGAATGGTCGGCAAAGGATTTTCTTGTGCGTCCACTGTGCCTTGCTGCAATGCCAGGTACACCTCAGCAAAAGCGATCGGCGCAGGGTTTGCACCAGTGGCTTCTGGAAACATCATGTACAGCGGTGCGTTAGGTACGCGTATTTTCAAGCCTTCCATGTCAGCAGGAGCTAAGATCGGCTTGTTGGATGTGACATGCCGAGCACCATAGTAGGTCATAGCGGTTATATGGTTACCCGATGCGTCAGCATAGCCTTCTGCTAATTCTGCAAACAGATCGGAGTTACGAAACTTATCCCAATGATCAAAATCCCGGAACATAAACGGTGCGCCACCAAGAGCGATTGGGCCGTACGATCGGCCTGCGAATAGTTGTCCGGTGTAGATAATGTCGACACTGCCAAGCCCTAAGCCTTCATTGATGTCGACCTCTTTACCCAATGATGAAGCTGGGAAAACTTCAATGCCGTAACGACCTTCAGTCGCAGCGTCTAGTAGCTCGTTAGCGGCTACAGCACAGGTGTGATAGGCCTCGCTCGTCTCATATACGTGCGCCCATTTGAGCATGGTTTGAGCCCCGGCAAAAGCTGGAAGCAGAACAAAACTAGCACCAATAATGGCGCTTGCCGTGCGAAGACGGTTGACGGTTTTCATGAATTTTCTCTCCAAGTTTACGTTCCCGGTTGCCGCGTTTAGCACCGAGTCGATCAACAATACTAATAAATACAACTCAGTACAAGTCTGATCGTTTTGGTGCTCGGTGCCACTGAGCCTGCTCATTGGCATCTGTCAATACATCCAGATAACATGTAAAAAAGTTTTATAAGAACCAAATCAACACGATAAGCGCGACCAAAGCGTATGCTCAAGCGATTAGCTTTATTCTGTTACGAAACCGGACGAACGGATATAAAAACGTCAAACTATCCTCGTCAGGAAGGCTGGCTCAGAGCGGAGATGCATTGAATATTAAGTTAAGAGTGTGTGAGAGCAACCCGATCCTTACAACCGGACGGTTACCGCAACTTGGACGAAATATAAATGGGCCATCCTTGATTCGCGCACCAAAGTGGCTAAAAGACCCGATCGCTAACTACTACCTATATTTCGCTCATCACAAAGGCAAGAGCATTCGGCTAGCGACAGCCAACACACTTGAAGGCCCGTGGAAGTTGTATGAACCTGGTACGTTGCATCTAGCTAAATCCGGATTTCCACAACGTCCCCCTACACGAGAAGCGATGCTGCCTGAAGTTATCCAACAGATCGAACAGGGCATCGAAGGCGACTACCCTCACATTGCATCCCCTGATGTGCATGTCGATGATTCTCAACAATTGATACAAATGTACTTTCATGGGCGCATGCCAGACGGAAGTCAGAAAACAAAACTTGCGGTGTCGGTTGATGGCATTAATTTCAACACTCGACCAGAAGTGCTGGGCATCTCCTACTTCAGAGTATTTCAATACAACGGCTGGTACTACGCACTGGCTTTGGGAGGTGCGATTTATCGTTCAATCGATGGGCAATCAAATTTTGAATACGGAGGCCAGATAACAAGCGATGCTTTTCGACACTGCGCCGTTTGGGTACACTCGGAAAAAATACACGTATTCTGGACAAGGATTGGAGACTGCCCGGAAAGCTTACTGGTTTCAACGCTGAATACATTGGGCAACTGGACAAAATGGTCCTTAACCGATACCAACGTGTTGCGCGCACCGCAATTTAAGTGGGAAGGTGCAGATCAACCGGTTGTTACATCTGTAGCTGGCGCCAGCATGAACCGAGTGTGTCAATTGCGAGACCCTGCCATTTATACAGAGACACAAAACTCCTGGTTGCTCTATTCAATTGCTGGAGAACAAGGCCTTGCTATAGCTGAACTTGTCTTGAATTAGATTGGGCGAGAACTTTTTGGTGCTTGTTGAGCTATGACCCCGGCGCATACGCATGGTTAAAAACCACATGAACGAATTTGATTACATCATCATTGGCGCTGGTTCTGCGGGTTGCATGCTAGCTAATCGCCTGTCTGAAAATCCTGACAATAAAATTCTGTTACTTGAAGCGGGAAAGAAGCGGCGCAGTATTTGGCTCGACTTGCCTGTGGGGTATTTCAAAACTATCTACGACCCACGTTTTTCTCGCGTTTTTGATACAGAGCCAGAACCATACACCGCAAGTCGTAACATACCATGTCCGCGTGGGCGCGGATTAGGTGGGTCAAGCGCAATTAACGGATTGATTTTTATCCGTGGCCAGCACGACGATTTTAATGACTGGGAAACCCAGGGTGCAACCGGTTGGGGCTTCAACCAAGTACTACCATATTTTCGGCGACTCGAAAATTGGCAAGACACGCAAAACCAATACCGAGGCAATTTGGGGGAAATGCAAGTCTCCAAACTAAAACAAGACCATCCACATTGCGGCGCCTGGCTTAGTGCTGCACAACAAACCGGGTTGCCAGCCAATCCTGATTTCAACGGAGCCAGTACCTATGGGGTTGGAAGCTACCAACTCACGATTGATGGTCGTTGGCGTTGCAGCGCGTACAAGGCCTTTTTAAAACCTGTGGAGAATCGTTCAAACCTGACGGTGATCACTGGTGCACAGACTTCTCGGGTTTTGTTTAAAGATCGTGTTGCTTGTGGTGTCGAGTGGTCGCAATACGGCAAGCTAAAGACCGCGAGCGCACTTAAAGAAGTCATTCTATCTGCAGGGGCAATTCAATCACCGCAAGTATTGCAATTATCAGGCATCGGACCTTCAAAGCAACTTAAAGAACTCGGGATTGATGTTGTGGCTGACTCTCCCGGCGTAGGAATGAACCTGCAGGATCACTATCAGATCAGAGTGCTGTTGCGCATGAAAGAAAAAATTTCGCTTAATAATGCAGTGCGTAGCCCTGTTGGATTAGCAAACATGGCCTGGCAATGGCTTCGCCACGCCAGAGGTGCACTTACCGTTGGCGCAGGTCAAGTCGGTGGCGCTGCTTGCACACCGTTAGCAAAATCAGGCAGACCAGATATTCAATATAATGTGATGCCACTGTCAGTTGATAAGCCTGGCACCCCACTACACAAGTTCTCCGGATTCACTTCATCGTTCTGGCAATGCCACCCTGAATCCAGAGGAAGCGTAAGGCTTCGTTCTGCAAATCCATTTGATGCACCGGTTATTAGTCCGCGGTACTTATCGGAAGAGTTAGACCGACGAACGATGATTGAGGGTTTGAAAATGACAAGACACATCAATAATCAACCCGCATTCAGAGAGCTTTGGGAAAGCGAAGTTCTACCCGGTGCTCAATACCAAAGCGATGAAGCAATAGGCGAACAGATAGCACAACACGGCGGTACGGTTTTTCACATGACCGGTTCGTGTCGCATGGGAAGCGATAAACAGGCGGTGGTCGACCCTCAATTACGAGTCAATGGCGTACATAAGCTACGAGTCATTGATGCGTCGGTGATGCCAACGATCACAGCGGCCAATACCAATGCTGCCACGTTAATGATTGCTGAAAAAGGTGCGAGTCATATTCTGGAGGCTAACGGGTCCAAATAAACTTGTTTACAGATCATTGACCACTACCCTCATCTAATGCCAAGAACTAAGCATTTAGTTTAGCGAGTCCAGCCTGTCACACAGCGCCCACTCTCACTACACCGATTACAAAAATAACGATAACCAACAAAGTATAAACGCCCAAAACCCAATAGAGCCGGATTTTGCACTCCGCAATCGCTGTTTCACTGTGGCTCAGGTAAAGACCATAAAGTGGTATCAATTGCATCATGTGGGTGGCAAAGAAATGCGGTATCCGTAAATCCCGCCCGTCCAGATACCACCCAAAGACAGGCACACGCATTATCGAATGAGAATTCACTGCAAAATAGCCTTGTCCCGAGGTGGAAAGAAAACTTGCAATTAACAACGTCAGCCCAGAACCAATGATTAGCCCGTACGCCGCCGACAATAATAAAACACTGCTGCGTTCAGATTTAAATTCCCGGAGTAACAGCCAGCCTAAAAAAAAACTGCCCGCTACCATTAGTACAGCTCCCAAGCCCATCAAGCCATACATTAAAGATTCAAGCGGTGTGGAAAAATTGAAATGTGACTCACGACCCCGAGCAGCCTGAATGAAAATGTACAACACCTCAAACAGCGATGCAGCAACCACGACATAGGACATGCCTTTCCATGAAAGAGAATTGCGCCGCTCCGGACTAAGCAGAGATGCCAATACGGCAAGTGTAATAAGATGAGTAATGACCGATATTTCAAACTTTATCGGCTTAATCCAAAGTGCTTCATCTCCCAGCGTGCGCTGATCAAAGACATACAGCGGCAGATTAATCAGCAGCAAAACCGATAGCAATGCCACACCTTGCCACCAGATATTTAGATTTCCCTGCTTGGGATTGAAAAAAACACTAGCATCTAATTTCATGTTCGCTTTTCGCTATCGATGTTGACCCGCGATATTGCCCCGACGGGACTTATTCGAGTCATTTAACTAATTTGAAGAATATACAAACTCATACCGCAGCGCAGCTGAAGTTGCTACAGTGTCTAAGTCAAGATGGCGTAAAACCCCCGTCGAACGCTTATCTACTTTAGATAGTTTAATGAACATCCTGTTAACAGAATGCTGAAATCGCCTTGTAAAATACTACTACGCTATTGCGTGTTTGTTGTATTCACTGTTGGCCAGGTAGAAGCAGCTGATAATAACGGCCGTGCAGACAAACGCTCGTGCGAGCAAACCGATTCAGAAACCGACGCTGTCGACCAGGCTCAGGACTATCTCCATGAAATATCCTGTAGTGCCGCGCTGTGGCTTGATGGGGTTGGCGGCGCTAAAGGGAGCGTAGACGCTGCGAGACGTACATACGGATATCTTCGACTCGCTGTTGAATCTTCAGAGTTCGATGGCTCCGATATCGAACTGGACGGCCGAATTTTCGCTGAACTTCCGTATCTTGAAAAACGAACCAGCGCATTTATTGGCAGGACACCACCACGCTCGAAATCGACGCATCGCACGGACACGTTTTCAACCAATAACCGTTTGGCGCGCAGGGCTGATGAAGGTGAATGGCTAGCAGGACTCGGCTATCAATTTCCTAACATAGATGGTATCGAAACAGACGTAAAAGTGGGCGTTTCCGGCAGTAGTAAACCTAAGCTATTTGTGAAGAGCTCCGCCAGCACAACCATACACAAGTCATCATCGAGTCTTGCAACCTTTAATGGCAGACCTTTTTGGACCAACCGCGATGGGTTCGGGATAACACTGGACGCCGATTACAGCCTGGTTGTTGCACGCGGCAAAGTGCTTCGTTTAGCTGAATCAGCAACCCTCAGTCAGAAAACCGGAGGTGTAAACTGGTATGTCACCACAACGTTATTTCAAAAACTCTCATACAGACGTGGACTCGCGTGGGAGCTGTACGTCGCAGGTGAATCAGATGAACCAGAGCCACTGAGTGTTTATGGTGCGCAGATTACTTATAGAACCCCTGTTTATAAAAACAAAATACAAACGCAGTGGAATGTAAAATACGAATTTCCACGTGTTGATCCGCTTTTGCCCAGACGCAGATCAGTCGGTATTGCCATTCGATTCACCCTCCCCTTTGGAACTGAATCAGGAAAACAAGCCGTAGCTGAAGATAGTTAATGCGTGCGGATGGCTCTGCCGAAGGTTTAAACTACCTATGTTTTCGAAGTTGTACACTTTTCGCGTAATATAGAACAGCATATATAGACAAGCTACTTGGTCTTCACCTCGTTTTGAGAGACAATAGAAGACCTAGTTATTAAACACCAGCAACCAACAGAGGGAACCAATGATTTCAAAAAAAGTATTTGCCGACATGGTCCGCGATGAGCGTATCGCATCCATTCGCGTGGTGCCTGTCCCGCTGGAAAGTGCATGGTGCATCGATGCGATTATTCGTATGCCAATGGAAGCAGGATCGCGTACTGATACGGTGGCAGCACCTCAGGATGCGACGCACAGCGATGACCTCAGGCGATTCAAGAGCATTGATGCAGCAGCTAAATACTTGCGTGACGTTGGCGTTAAAACCTTCACGGTCGATCTGGAAGACTCAGTCTCGTTCGTCGATGTAAATCAGAATGTGGTTCGTATGGTCGAAACCTCTGTTCGTCTGCATGGTGATGAGTCAGATGAAAATGCTGTAGCTTCGGCCCCGGGCGCTACCTGATATCGAGTGATATCAGGAACGGTTATGTCAATGGTCATTAACTTCAAATCTGTTTGAACTTACCCTACCTTGACGACCACCTTGCCAAAGCTCTTACCTAACAGCACGTCATTTAATGCCGCTGGCGCGGCATTAAGACCATCGACCACCTGCTCTTTATACTGTATTTGCCCGCTCTCAATCCAGCCCGACATGGCCTTTGCGAATTCAGGGTACAAACCGGGGAAGCTATCAAAAATAATAAACCCCTGCATTTTTACCTTCATACGCAGAATCGTTCCCATAACCATCGGACTGTAATCCGGCCCTTCGGGTAGACCCGTCAGGTTGTACCATGACACAACACCGCAAACGGGTATGCGTGCAAATTCATTGATAAGTGGAAGTACCGCAAATAGCACCTTACCGCCGACATTTTCAAAGTACACATCGATGCCTTTTGGACATGCATCTTTTAGTTGCTCTGCGAATGACTCGCCCTTGTGATCGATACAAGCATCAAAACCCAGCTTATCGACAACATGTGAGCACTTCTTGGCACCGCCAGCGATACCGACAACGCGGCACCCTTTGATCTTTGCTATTTGCCCAACGGTTGCACCTACTGGTCCGGAGGCTGCGGCAACGACAACAGTTTCACCCGGTTTGGGCTCCCCGATTTTTAACAGGCCAGCATAGGCGGTAAACCCGGGCATCCCCATGATGCCAAGTGACCATGATGGATTAGTCGGTTTTTTCCCGAGGTTAAGAACGTCCTTACCATCAGAGATAGCGTAGTCCTGCCAACCGTTGCCACAGACCACATAATCACCAGCGCTGTAAGCATCAATTTTTGAATCAATCACTTCGGCCACGGTTCCACCCACCATGACCTCATTAATTTGCACTGGCGTCGCGTACGATTTAGCATCGTTCATGCGACCGCGCATGTATGGGTCCAGCGAGAGATACTCTGTACGCAGAAGCATCTCACCTTCTGCTGGCGTCGGTACCGCTGTTGTCACCAATTTAAGCGTGCTGTCGTCCGGTAAACCTGAAGGACGTTTTGCCAGTACAACCTGCCTGTTAGTCGCTAAAGATTGCGTCATTTTTAACCCCATAGTCCAGACCACCCAGTGGAGGTCAATAGACTATTATATATTCACATTGCAGAATGGGTATGAAGACAAATCAACTCTTATGATGGGATTCCTGCAACGCATATACCGGCGTTTCAATCCCTTCCATTCTCGCTTTTAACTGCAAACTCACAAATTGCGAATAATGCCGAGACTGGTGGAGGTTGCCACCATGAAACCATAAGCCTTTTTGCTGGGTTGGCTTCCACATGTTCCTAAGCTCACCTTCCCAGGGCCCTGGATCTTTGGTTGTGTCGGATCCCAAACCCCATACTTTACCAACCTTGTCTGCCACTTCCTGGCTTATAAGCTGAGCCGCCCACCCGTTCATCGATCCATAACCTGTAGCAAGCACGATAAGATCAGCATCCAAAGTGCTTCCGTCACTGAATTCGATTGCTGATTCGGTAATACGTTTTACCTCCACTCCTGACTTGAGTTTAATATCTCCGTTGGCCACCAGCTCTGATGCACCAACATCAATGTAATAACCCGATCCGCGTCTAAGATACTTGCAGAACAAGCCTGACTCGTCTTCGCCAAAGTCGAGCATAAATCCGGCCTTTTCTAAGCGCTCATACAAATCTTTGTCGCGTTCTTTCATTTGGGCGTACACGGGCACTTGTAAAGAAGGTAATACCCGATACGGTAAAGAGGCAAAAATCATATCAGCCATTTCAGTGGTAACGCCTGCTGCCAAAGCATCCTCGCTATACAAACCACCTAAAGCCAGATCCATTAATGTGTCTGACTTTGCTATGTGGGTGGAGCTACGCTGCACCATCGTGACATCGGCACCAGACTCCCATAGGTCCGCGCAAATGTCATGCGCTGAATTATTTGAACCAATAACGACGCATTTTTTTCCTTCATACGGATCACCGCCTGGATGTTTACTGGAATGATGTATATCGCCTTTGAAGTTATCCGCGCCATCAAATGATGGAATATTAGGTACTGCAGACATACCCGTCGCCATGACCAGCTGCTTGGGATTAAGCAAAACCTCTTTACCTTCTCGCGTCACCTTTACTGTCCAGGTACCGCTCGCCTCATCGTAACTTGCCTGCTCACAGGTTGTTGACGACCAGTAATTTAGCTCCATGACCTTTGTGTACATTTCTAGCCAATCACCGATTTTGTCCTTGGGTGCAAATACCGGCCAATGCTCGGGAAATTTCATATAAGGCAAATGGTCATACCAAACCGGATCATGCAAACACAGGGATTTATACCGGTTTCTCCAGCTGTCACCAGGCTTGGGATTTTTTTCGATAATAATAGTTGGTACACCCAGGCGCTTTAATCGAGCACCCAGGCCAATACCACCTTGACCGCCACCAATAATCACACAATACGGTTGGGTGTCGTAACCCAGCGATGCTTCATCAGCTTGCTTTTGCTCAAGCCATGTTTTACGCGCCCTATCGGCTCCATGAACAACACCAGCTTCGCGGCTGCGGCCGGCTTTTTCTTCAAACCCATTAAGTGATTTCATGGTGGTGAGCAGGGTCCAGCAACCCGCATCGTTCAAACGAATATGCCCTTCACCCGATGCCACTGCTGTATCAAAAGTTATCCAACCCTCAACAATGCCATCAGCCTCTGTTGCATCACCAGCAAGCTGCCAATTGCCGGGTTTAACATGACCAAGCGTTGCATCGAGCATCGCAGCAATTTCATCGTGCCCTTCCATGGTTTTAAGATTCCATGTAAACGATACGAAATCACGCCAAAAGCCGCCAGGATCAAACATCTGGGCAGCAGAACTTGAATCCCCTTTTTTCAGTGCTGTTGAGAAATCGTTCAGCCATTGGGTAAGTCGTTGTGTTGCAGGGTTTAATTTTTCAGCGGTATTGTTCGCCATAATCGCAGTCCTCGCTTGTTTGATGTTGAAGAGTATCTTGCAAGTGAATAAAACTCCTTACAGTCTAAACCCCTTCAACACCGAATTACCACAGAGCAGCATTAAGAACAAACCAAACGTTGTTTAGAATGAGACAGATTGACCAACCTACCGCAGTGGATACTAGTCAGTATTGGTATGCGACCTGCGACAACTTGCATGCCGTTTATTGATTTGATTAGAGCCTTATGATGTAGAGCATACAGCTAAAGCCTGTCTGTGACAGACAACGTGACAGACAAGATTCTTTCTAGTACGTTGTTTCATAAGCCGCGCAACGAGCAGCGGTATCCATAGCAGCAACATGCTTTATCTCTGATGTTTTGTGCGCATAGTAAACAGGCAGAAAGGATTCTGGAAACCAACCCTTAACCGTATTGGATTGAGACATACATTGCAGCGCCGTCTCAAGACTTTGCGGCAAACGAATAAACCCTCGTGCCAGTAGCTCATCTACAGAAAGCAGTGATAGGTCTTCTTCTGTCGGTTCGGGTGCTGCCAATCCTTCTTCAATTCCCTGCACTCCCGCATGTACGATTGCAGCCAATGCCAAATGCGGACAAGCTGCTGCGTCTGCGGCTCGGTATTCGATATTGAATTGCCGAGCAATACTAGCCGAGTCTTTCGCAGTAACAGGACAAACACGTAAGCTCGCCTCACGATCTCGAAAACCAAGATTGTTGTACGCCGCTGACCAGCGATGTGGCGTGAGCCTTTCATACGATATGACTGACGGCGCTGTTAGCGCAAGTATTGTATCAAGGTATTTTAATACTCCGGCTGCAAACGAGCTAGTCAAAGCAGACATGCCGCACGGACCAGCTACATCATAAGTGACAGGTTCACTGGAGTCATCCAAAAAACTCATGTGTATGTGCACGCCGTTGCCAACACTCGCTACGTCACGAATAGGTGTATAAGTTGCCTCCTCGCCACATGCTCGTGCAGCGGAGCGTGTTAGCTCACGCACCATAACCGCGGCGTCCGCGCCCCGCACTCCTTTTTCGGGCCCTATAACGACCTCAAATTGGTTCGCGCCATACTCTTTCATGACGCTGTCGGGTGACAAACCCGCAGCTGCTATTGAGTCCATCAGTGTTTCAAGAAAGTGCTGACGCTGCTCATAGCCTTCACGACCGTAAGCTTGATTGGGAATTGCCGAACTACCCTTGAGCTGAAATTCATGTTCGAATGCTGCCAGCAACGTTACACCGGCAACTTTATGCAATCTATCCAGAGCAGAGCGTAACAGCGCACGAGTACAAAAATCCCAGGGCTCGCCTTCCAACGTGACGATGTCGCCCAGCATAAACTGAGTCCGGCGTTCACCTGAAAACTGTACGTCAACTTCTGCATTGGCGTCAGGTATAAGTAATAAATCTCCCAGCGAGCCAAACGGACTATCGGCTATCGTGTCAAAGCAATTTATTTGAACGTTGGTGGGCGTCCAACCGACTCCGCGCTTCAACCTTTTATCAAGTTGGTTGGCAGGAAACGCCTTACCTCTTACTTTGCCGGCAAGGTCGCAGGTGGCTGCAAACATCAGTGGTGTTGTCATTTGTTTTGGTCCCGCCTACTTTCTCTTAGCGCATCCCATGCTTCAATACGCGCACTGGTGACTTCAAAGTTATCTTCTGCAATGCGCGTCACAATAGCTTCAGCGATTGATAGCGCGGGTGCATAGGTGCCCCATAAGGTACCGCTTTCAATATGTATCGGTAATATTTCTGCAGCAAAGCGTGAGATCGGAGACATCCATTTGTCTGTCATCAGCACTACTTTCGCGCCAAATTGATTGGCAGCTTTTTCAGCGAGTTCTTCCAGCGTGCTTTGATAACGCCGAAAGTCGACCATAAACAGGATGTCTCCTTGCTTCATTCTAAGAAGGTATTCTGGCCATGCTTCGTTATTTTCCGGCATCTGAAATACGCCGCGACGGCTTTGCCTTAAGTGAAATGATAAATGTTGAGCGATGGTGTTACTGCTGCGCCCACCCAGAACATAAACATCTTTTTTCGGGTCGCTTAGCATTGAACAAATCTGGTCGAACTGTGCCTCTGTAATTGCATCACCAGACACAGACATCTGAATTGACGCACGTGAAATAAAATCACTGAGGTAGCCGCCCTCTATCGAGCGACCTTGCTGATGTACCTGAACGGGTGAGCGCTGGCTTTCTTTTAGTTCAGTAATCAACAGGTCCTGAAACTCCTGATAACCAGGTAAGCCAATCTTAATTACAAACCTTGAAATAGAAGGTGGCGATACATCAGCACGCTCTGCGAGTTTCTGAATCGAATCAAGTCCGGCATAGGGATAGTCCGCCAACAATGAGGCTGCAAGCTTTCTTTCTCCAGCTGTAAGTCTTGCAGCATTGGCCTCTATGCGCTTCCTTATTTGCACGTTAGCGCTTCCTTATTTGCACTTTACGACCCAATGAAAATGGTTTACTGTAAAGAAATTTACAGCATCCCAAAAATTACCGCAAATGAAAAATATATTTCTACATGTATTTCTATATAAGATCAAGACTCACTAACGAGCAGTTTACTCTGATGTGCACAGCCAAATTTTACGCATAGCCCGTATCCATTACCAAGGAGATGAATAGTTGAGGCAGGACAGGGAACAGCAAGTCGCGCTGCTGCATAGCGATGACCCCGAGCCAGTTGAATGGATCAATCGCGACAGTGATGCTTCCGTACTTTTACTCTGTGAGCACGCGGGAAATGCTGTACCAAGAAGCCTCAACAAACTAGGATTATCAAGCGATCACCTGAATGCACATATTGGTGTGGACATCGGGGCTGCAGCTGTTGCACGTAAAATCGCAGCTTTGTTAGACGCGCCGCTTATTCTGCAACGCTATTCCCGGCTCATCATTGACTGTAATCGCCCACCTGAGGCCATTGATTCCATTCCTGAAGTAAGTGACGGCATCGCGATACCTGGCAACCACAATCTAAGCGCGAATGAAAAACACGCCCGCAAACAAGAAATATTCAGCCCTCTTGACCAAGCCATCCGGAAAGGGCTTGATAAGTTTCAACGCCAAGCGGTATTTTCAATCCATTCGTTTACACCCCAATTGTCGAATCAACCGTTAAGAGCGTGGCATGCAGGTTTTCTAAACCGCACCAATGAACGTACCGGGCACAAATTTGTTAGCCATATTGGTGCGATTGCGCCTGAGCTGAATCTGGCTCTTAACCAACCATATAACATAAGCTCTGAGAGTGACTGGTTTATTCCTCAGCATGCAGAGCCTCGTGGGTTGCGTCACTGCCTTATAGAAATTCGTAATGATCAATTACAGGATAATGATGGTGTTGGCGTCTGGGCTGATTTATTAACTTCAGCGATTCGTTATATAACAAAGGAAGTCGAATGATGTTAACCCGCGAAGTTTCGTTGCAGCCGGCTCAGGCTGCCTTGTTGTTTATCGATGTGCAAAACTTTTCGGCGCATCGTGATGGCGGTGAGTTTAAAGAATATTCTGCTCCAACTTTCGATAGAAAGTTCGGTTGGTACTTTGATCAGTTAGACGAGCGTGTCATACCTAACATGCAAGCCATACAATCAGCATGTCGTGACGCAAACATCGAAGTGATGTATACCGTCATAGAAAGCCTGACCCTCGATGGCAGGGACCGGTCCCTCGACTATAAAATCACTGGTTTCAATGTGCCCAAAGGTTCCTGGGACGGTAAGGTGATTGACCAGATTGCACCACAGAGTGATGAAATCGTGTTACCAAAAAGTTCATCATCAGTTTTTATATCCACCCACATTGACTACATCTTGCGTAACCTTGGTGTGCGTCAGTTGGTGGTGTCCGGACTACTGACCGATCAATGTGTGGAAAGCGCCATTCGCGATGCATGCGACCTAGGGTATCTAGTCACCCAGGTGACGGACGCCTGTTTGACTATGACTGATGCGCGCCAAAACAATTCGATAGATACTATCAAGGGTTACTGCCGCCAGGTAACAACACAAAGTCTGATTAAAGAGCTGCGGGACTCAAACACATGAACAACGCCCCTGCTGTCATGCCATGAATTTGTCAACACTGCAAACTCATCCGGCTCGCTTGTCATTGGCAAACGCTCTGCGCACTGCCTCGATCATCGCGGTGCTGCTGTTGACCGTAGTTATATTGAGCACCGTGTTCGGCCGTACCGGTGAGCGCATAGCATTGCAAATGTGTGTGAATATCGCAGCGGTAGTTGCACTTGCTACCTTTTGCGGTAGTACCGGTATTGTCTCATTTGGACATGGAGCTTTTATGACGGTGGGAGCTTATCTATCAGGTATTCTCACTATGCCGACTGGTTTACAACGCTCATCGTTGCCTGACTTGCCAACCTGGCTAGCCGGTCACGAACTTGAGGTATGGGCAGCACTACCAGTTGTAGCAATCGCAGGACTTGGCTTTGCGATATTAACAGGTAGCGCCATAGCCAGGCTAGTCGGTGCATCCGCAACGATTGCCACACTCGGGCTACTGATTATTGTTCATAGCGTAGCAACCAGTGCGCGTGAGATAACCCGTGGCAGTCAAACATTCTATGGGCTGCCTCGAATCACAGATCTGGTTTTCGTACTGGTCGTTGCGATTGTTTTTATCCTTATAGCGAGGCTCTATCGAGAAAGCCGATGGGGACTGTTTGCACGTGCCGCACGTGATGACGATGACGCCGCTGTAGCACTGGGTATAGACCCTCGGCGTTCTCGCTTAATTGCCTGGTCACTGTCAGGCATGATGATGACAGTGGCAGGTGCGCTTTACGGTCACATACTAGGTGCTTTCTCACCAGCATCTTTTTATATGGGCTTGGTGTTTGCTCAGGTCGTTATGATGATTGTCGGTGGTATGGCTTCAGTGGGTGGAGCCGTGATCGGTGTTATCGCCGTCACCGTTTTGCAAAACATTGTACGCAATCTGGAAGGTGGAGCGACCATCGCGGGAGTAACCTTACCTGAAGTTTTCGGTCTCACGACAGTGGTTCTCGGACTAGTGATACTGCTGGTGATTTGGTTGCGACCGCAAGGTTTGGTTGGCAACTTTGAACTTGGCCCTGACGCCGGTTCGCGTTTACTGAATGGTATTAAGAAGTCACTGCCCGCCGCAGCCTACCCTGCTCAGGTTGATCACACTGAACTTATCGGTGACAAACTCAGCAAAAGCTTTGCAGGTGTACAGGCCGTAGACAACGTCAGTTTCAGTGCTCCCACAGGTCACATCACTGGATTGATCGGTCCAAACGGTGCTGGCAAAACTACGTTGGTTAATCTACTGACCCATCAATACAGTACCGACTCTGGCACAACCCACATGGGTGATGCTGATATTACAGATGTGGCGCCGCATAACATTATTCACCATAAACTTGCACGCAGCTTTCAGAATCTGCGATTGTTTAAAGGGCTTACAGCCTATGAAAATGTGCTTGTTGCAGCCCAGGCAGCTGGTAATAACCGTATTCAAGCACACGCCATAACTGTACGAGAGCTAACGGCGTTTGATCTGCATGATGTTGCGGCAATGCGTGCAGACAGTTTGCCTTATGGTGCGCGCAAGCGACTTGAAATTGCACGTGCATTGGCCCAAGAACCCGCATTTCTTTTACTGGACGAACCGGCAGCAGGTATGAACCCCTCAGAGACCGAAGATCTGGCTGACCGGCTGGAGACCGCTTGTACCGAGCGTGGCATAGGTATCTTATTAATTGATCACGATCTGCGTTTTGTAAACCGGTTGTCGAGTCGCATTGTGGTGATGAATCGAGGTCAAAAAATTACCGAAGGCACCCCCGAAGAGGTGCGAGCTGATCATGCCGTTATTGAGGCGTATATCGGCAAAGGGCGAACAGCTAAGGCTGCCGCTGTTAATGACGCAATACCAACTTAACCAACAACAAGAGACTTGAACATGCAAACAAAAAAACTAGTTATGGCAGCTGCAATCGCTGCAACACTTAGCGCACCGGTTTTGGCGGAAGATTACATCATCGGTGTGATGTCGGCCCAGTCCGGCTATTTGGCCGCATACGACGGCCCCGCCTATGCAGGATTTAAATTTTGCATTGACGAAATGAATGCCAATGGCGGCCTTAATGGAAAGCTGCCAGTGAAGCTGGTGGTTAAAGATACACGCTCTGACATTGCAGTCGGTGTACAGTCAGTACAAGAGATGCTGGATGAAGGCGCGCAGTTTATTGTATCTTCTGCTGATGCAGATCCAACCATAGCAGCAGCGCAGATAACTGCTGCGGATGGTGTGCCAACAATGACCTTTGCAGGAACTGCACCGGTGCTCACGCAAGTCGGACCGCATGTGTTTGGCAGTTACCCGGCTGACAACCAGCAGGCAGCGGTACTTGCAGAGTATGCTCATGAGCAGGGCTTCAAAAATGTGTGGCTCTTAAAGTCACCTGATAGCGCTTACACCCTGGGCGGCCCTGAGTATTTCGGCAGTGCTTTCGAAACACTGGGCGGCAGTATTGTTGGTGTGAGTGAGTACTCCTTGAACCAACCGGATTTCTCGGCCGTTGTCACGACTATAGGTGGAGCAGAAACAAAACCTGACCTCATCGTTACATGGGCCTGGGAGCCTGACTTTCCAGCCTTTATTAAAGCCTTGCGTGGCGCAGGTCTTGATACCCAGGTAATGGGTGGCGACGTATTAGATAGTCCTACCGTGCGTGGCCTGGGAGAAGTTGTAGAAGGTGTTGTGCATACCTCGGGTGGTTTTCCAGAAGAAGGATCAGCTTATGCAGACTTCATAGCGCGGTTCTCTAAAGCAACCGGCACCACACCGGATAACAACTACTACGTGAACGGGTGCGATATCGCACATATGATTGAAGATGCGGTCGCTGCGGCAGGCAGCTCTGACCCAATGAAAGTGACAGCTGCGATGTCTGAGATCGAAAACGGCGAAGGCATCATGTCTAACTACACTTTTAAAGGCACCGATCGAATGCCTCTGCGCGATGTTGTAATCGCAAAGATCACTGGTGGTGAAAAAGAGTTGGTGTTGCGTACTCAGGCAGATCCGGAAACCATGCCCAAGCCATAGGAATGTCAATGGACACTGCACTCTCCATTTCCGGCCTGACTGTCCGCTACGGTGCAATTGAAGCCGTACAAAGTATTGACCTGAGAGTGACAGAAGGTGGAATCACCGCCTTGCTCGGCGCTAATGGCGCTGGCAAGACGACCACTTGCATGGCGATCACAGGCACGCTTGGTATAACGGCCGGAACAGTGTCCATTTTCAATCACGACATGACTGGAGCCACACCCGATAAGATAATTCGCGCGGGTGTGGCCATCTCACCTGAAGGACGACGCATTTTTGCATCGCTGACGGTTGAGGAGAATCTTGTACTTGCAGGGTCCGCTGCTGGCACACAAGAAACCGCAAAACAACGCCGGTTGGCGTTGATGGATAGATTTCCAATTCTGGGCGAACGTCGGCGGCAACTGGCAGGACTACTATCCGGCGGTGAACAACAAATGCTGGCAGTCGCACGGGCCTTGATGAGTGAGCCACGACTGCTCTTGATGGATGAGCCATCACTGGGGTTGGCGCCACGAATGGTTGATCAGATTTTCACAATCATAGAAGAGTTACGTAACGAAGGTATATCCATATTGTTGGTGGAACAAAATGCCACGCTTGCCTTGGAAGTAGCCGATCATGCCGTCGTATTGGCAAATGGGTCTGTTGCCGCAGCTGGCAGCCCGCTTGAACTAGCCGATAACCCCGCGCTAAAGTCCGCTTATCTGGCTGCCTGACGATGGACATTTTTCTACAACAATTGGTTAACGCACTCAGCCTCGGCGGCATCTACGCCATGCTGGCGCTAGGATTAGCCATTGTTTTTTCAATTGTCCGACTGATTAACTTTGCCCACGGTGAGATCATGACCTTTGGTGGCTACGGCGTATTTTTAGCCATGTCCTTAGGCTATCCGCCTGTGGCGGCTTTAATGATCGGTATCGGCGCGTCTGTTGTCATGGCGCTTGCTATGGAACGCAGCGCATTCCGTGCAATGCGTGGCGCAGATGTGGTCTCACTACTGATCACAAGCTTTGCTGTCTCAGAAATCCTCAAGGTATTTTTTCAAAACGGAATTTCACCACGACCGGTTCCAATTTCATTTCCCGCATCGTGGACCGGTACCTATCAGCTTGGTGGATTAACCGTCGGTGTTGTGCCAACGGTTTCTATTTTGGTCACGATTACCGCACTCACTGTACTGACTCTGATATTAAGGCGTACCGCAACCGGCATGGCAATGCGTGCCGCAGCTGAAGATTTTGAAATGTTGCAACTACTGGGTGTAAAAGCGAATCGAGTTGTTGCGGTTGCATTCGCATTGTCCGGTCTTTTAGCAGGAGCCGCGGCTGTTCTCTGGACGGCGCAGCGAGGATCTGTCGATCCTATGATGGGTTTCTTCCCCGTTCTCAAGGCCTTTATCGCCAGCGTGCTCGGCGGTCTTGGGAGTTTGGGTGGTGCGGTGCTGGGCGGGTTCGTCATAGGCGCTATCGAAGTCATGGCTCAGGCATTCTTGCCTGACTTTCTGGCGCCCTATCGCGATGCTATTGTGTTGAGCAGTGTTATCGCTGTTCTTCTGATAAGGCCGGATGGATTGTTACCTGCCAACTCCGGGAGTAGATCTTAAATCAATCATCGGCCCGCTTATCCACAATGATAGTTCTGACTTAAATTGATGAGCTGATACTTTTTTTATTATTCATCAAGGAGAAAAACATGACTTGCAATCATACGATTCACAAGCTTAGCCATCATTTCGGTTGGGACAATGCTATTGAACCCACAGTAACGATAACACCCGGTCAAACAATTGAAATTGAAACTATAGACTCATCCGGTGGTCAGCTCGCACCAGGTTCAACAGTAAAAGATCTAGGTTCTTTGTCTTTCGATAAAATTAATCCGGTAACCGGCCCCATATTTATAGAGGGCGCCGAACCCGGAGACGCTGTCGCAATAAAATTCCTGGATTTTAAACCGTCCGGTTGGGGATGGACCGCAAATATCCCTGGTTTTGGATTACTGGCAGATCAATTTACCGATCCAGAACTACATATCTGGAAGTACGACAATGTGTCTATGAGCCCTGCCCTGTACGGACCAGGTGGACAGGTGCCGCTTAAGCCATTTTGTGGCACCGTTGGACTAGCCTTGGCTGAAGCTGGTGTACATAGCGTCGTACCTCCAAGACGGGTAGGCGGAAACTTAGACATACGCGACAATGCAGTCGGAACAACGTTGTATCTGCCAGTTGAAGTCGCGGGTGGTTTGTTATCTCTTGGCGATACACATGCAGCACAAGGCGATGGTGAAATATGTGGCACCGCTATCGAAAGCCCAATGGTGGTTGCAATTGAAGTAGAGCTTGTTAAACAAGCAAATTTCGAATTTCCACGCTTTGAAACGGAAGGACCAGTAAGCAGGCATCTTGATAAAAAAGGTTATATGGTTGCAACCGGTGTTGGTCCTGATTTAATGACAGCCGCCAGAGATGCAGTTTCAGGAACCATAGACTGGGTTTGCGCACGCACAGGTATGTCAGCAGTCGATGCTTATATGCTGTGCAGCGTTTGTGGTGACCTTAGGATAAGCGAAATTGTCGATATGCCGAACTGGACGGTATCTTTTTATTTTCCTAAAAATGCGTTGACCTAGGCCAAAGATTCATACTTCTACCAGCACACTCATAATCAGCGCTATACCCTTCAATTTTTGAATCTATCACTTCTGCCACGGTTCCACCCACCATGACCTCATTAATTTGTACCGGCGTAGCGTAAGATTTAGCATCATTCATACGGCCGCGCATGTATGGATCTAATGATAGGAACTCCGTACGCAAAAGCATCTCGCCTTCTGCTGGTGTCGGTACCGATGTCGTCACGACTTTAAGCGTGCTGTCATCCGGTAAGCCAAATGAGCGTTGTGCCAGTACAACCTGCCTGTTAGTCGTTGATGATTGCGTCATTTTTAACCCCATAGTCAAGACCACCGAGTGGAGGTCAATAAACTATTATATATTTACATTCCGGAATGGGGATAGTGACAAATCAACTCCTATAATGCGATTCCTGCAGGGCATATGCCGGTGTTTCAATACCTTCCATTCTTGCTTTTACCTGCAAGCTCACAAATTGCGAATAATGCCGAGACTGGTGGAGGTTACCGCCATGAAACCATAATCCTGTCTGTTGGGTTGGCTTCCACATGTTTCTAAGCTCACCTTGCCATGGGCCAGGACTTTGGTTGTGTCAGACCCCAAACCCCATACTTTGCCAACCTTGTCTGCAACGTCTTGACTTATAAGCTGCGCCGCCCACCCATTCATCGACCCATAGCCGGTTGCCAGCACAATAAGATCGGCATCCAGAGTGCTTCCGTCATTAAACTCGATGGCTGATTCGGTAATACGTTTTAGTTCAAAACCGGACTTGAGTTTTATATCGCCGTTGGCAAACAGCTCTGATGCACCAACATCAATATAATAACCCGAATCACGCCTAAGATACTTACAAAATAAGCCAGAATCGTCCTCGCCAAAGTCGAGCATAAAACCTGCTTTTTCTAAGCGGTCATACAGATCTTTGTGCGCTCTTTCATTTGGGCGTACACAGGCACCTGTCAGTTCTACTGCTATTCGGTTAAACCCTCTCTATGATGGACAACCATCTCCTTTCGGGAAATGGACAACACCCCTTTTTGCTGCAGGTTATCCAACGATTGCGTAACCCATTGTCGAGTTGCACCAACAATAGTCGCAATCTGCTCATTGGTCATGGAGCGTTGAATAACTGAACCTTCACTACTTTCTGTACTGTGATGGTCAACCAATATGATTAACAGTTGTTGCAGTCGTTCAGTTATTGATCGGGTACCCAACATTTGAATCAATGCCGAATAGGCTATTCCTTTACGTTCCAATCCTTCTATTAGTGCTATAGCAATGGCCGGATGATCAAAAGCAAGTTTGCGCAAAGTTTCGCTTCTAAGAAAAAGTAATTCACTGTCTTCCATCGCACAAGCTGACCAAACATGCGGACCCTTGCCGAACACTTCCGGACCGCCAACAAAGTGCCCTGCACTCCAATAGGCTAACGTAATTTCCTTACCACTAGGCCCGGAATAGAAAGTTCTTATACGACCCGTTTCAATTATCCATATCCCGCTGTGGATCTCTCCCTGGTTAAATAGCCTTTCTCTTTTATCGATTCTGGTTTTTGAAGCTGCATTTATCAGCTGCGAGCGATCCGACATCTCAAGATCATTGAGAAAGGACGAGCCTTTATTTAATTCGAAGAGGTTTTCGGATAAATAGATTGCGGAAGTCTCTGCACTCACTGTTTGTGATCCTGTGAAGCTAGGTACTCAGCGATTGCACCTATTAGATTATCGTCAATTGCACCCAGCTGTTGGTGCAACGTTAATTTGTACTCGGTTATTCGCTCGCCTTCACGTAGCTCACGAATCTGCTTTTCGAGATAGTCTTTGTGCTGCGCATACAACAGTGGAACTGATTCTTCAGATGATCTGTTTTCGAGGTGGCAGGTAGAGCATCCATAGTCAGAAAATGCTGCCTCTCCATCTTTGTTGTTACTCGCACTGGCGGCTGGTAATTCCTGTGACGAAAACCAATCAACTACTTCAGCAATTTGCTCTTCAGATAATTCAGTGACGACACTCTGCATCTGACCACCATCGTTAGTACGCTTGCCAGAGAGAAAAGCCTGAATTTGATTTTCTAAATATAAGGGGTTCTGTCCGGAGAGAATTGGAAACCTGGAACGCGGAGTTATGCCATAAAGTCCATGGCACAGGGCACATCGCTCATAGGCCTTCTCACCTGAATCAACGCTTGCTGCATTGCACACAAAAGGGCTTAAGGCCAGCGCTACTAAAATGCCAAATCGCAAACTGAGACTATTTAGGGCAACAGGATGAATCGACATATCGGCTAACACTTATTTTAACTATTGAAGCGCTACTTTTAGTTTAGTGCTTTAATGTGTGCAGAAACTTCTATCTTTTCGCCACTTTTAAATTCTAATATCAATGGTATTGACACCTTATCGAATGTACCTTTAATAGGTTTCATTAACATGACATGCATACCACCTGGCTCCAAGGTCACTGTTTCTCCTGGTTCTATCACGATGCCACTCATAGACATCATAGAAGAAACGCCATCTTTCATTTTTGTATGATGCAAATGCGAAGCCTTAAAAGAGCCTGTCTCGACGCCAACTAACTCCCGTGCTTCACCACCACTATTTGTGATCGTGAAATAGGCAGCGAAAGTCATAGACCCAGGCGGCATGGACGGAACATAGATATTCTTGATATCAAGATTTGCATAAACCGAAAACGGCATTAGCAAGGCACACACAATAAGTAATAGTTTTCTCATTAATTAGAGTCTCTTCGATAGGTAATTTGTAATCGGGCCAGAAATTCCGCAGTTTTTCCTATATGAAACGGTGGTTCCAGTTTTGCGTACATTCGACCGTCCGGTGCAATAACGGATACGAAAGCACTGTGCTGCACATCATAAAACCCATTAACATCAGGCGGCATCAATCGATAAAAACTGTCTGTGGCCTTGATAAGCTGATCAATTTGCTGACGTTCACCAGTGACACCACGAAAATCAGGGTGAAAATGCAAGGCATAGTCGGTCACAGTTTCTTTATCACGATCAGGGTCAACTGAAACAAAGACCACTTTAGGAATACCGTCTGGACGAACTCTTAAGGATGTTTCAGCAACCGCGCCTTCTAGATTAAGCAAAGTAAATGGACACACATCTGGACATGAATTGAAACCAAACATGATTAATGTCCAACGATCAATCAAATCAGATTCTGTAAACAGTGACCCGAATGTGTCTGACAATACAAATTCCGGAATGGTCTTTGGCTCATCAAGTTTTATACCTTGCACCTGAGCCAGCACAAGCCCTGGAAGTAATAACCATATTGTGAGTAAATATCTTTTCATTCCAGAATGACTCATCGATTGTGTTTTATCGCTATTTTCACTGGTTTTGCATTTCAAACGCACGCTTGCTTTCATTACGGATAATCTCCAGGCATTCCTTTCGTGCTTGCATATACAGAGGATCTGTGGCCATATCAATATGGCGGGGCCGAGGCAGCTTTATCGATAGATCTTTAACAATACGGCCGGGTGCGGCACTCATTATTAATACTCTGTCAGCAAGAAAAACCGCTTCATCCACGTCATGCGTAACAAACAAAACCGTGTTCCCAAAATCACGCCAGATGTCCAGCAGATTCTCTTGCATGGTGAGTCTGGTTTGAGCATCCAAGGCACCAAAAGGCTCATCCATTAATAACACTGATGGATAATTCGCTAATGCTCTGGCAATGCCCACGCGTTGTTGCATACCGCCAGAAAGTTCCGCTGGATAATGATTGGCAAATTTCACTAAGCCAACCATTTCCAGAAATGTATTGGTTGTGCGACTGATCTCTCGTCGCCCAACGCCAGCCATAAGAGGGCCGAACGACACATTTTCTGCCACTGTTTTCCACGGAAGCAAGGAGTACTGCTGGAACACCATGCCCCTATCGGGACCAGGCTTAAGAATTAACTTATCATCAACTCGCACTTCGCCCGTTGTTGGTTTAACGTAACCTGCAACAGCGTTAAGTAGAGTTGACTTACCACAGCCAGATGGCCCAAGAATACAAACAAACTGCCCCACTTCTACAGTCAATGAAGTGTTGTGAACCGCCTGATGCTGTTCATCCCCTTCACCAAATGTTATTGAGACATCGATGATTTCAATTTCACCGCAATTCGCATTACTTTTCTGCGCATCGTTGGGCTGAACACCACTATTGCCAATATCTGTTGCATCAAGCATGTTTAGCCACCGTTAGTAAGGGGTCTTGTTCATCAAAAACAGGAGTTGTTCGTGAATTGCGCCAGGCCAGGAAAAAAACCAATGTTAAGAGCAGGGAAAATCCGCTAAACGAAAGAACAGGACCTAACGATTCAAGAGCAAGAGACAAAGGCACGCTTAAACCAAGCATCGCCAGACCTACAACCCAACTCGGCGTAGCGCAACAAACTACCCAGCTCATCGTGGCGTTGGTCATTGCAACCAGCACAGAGCCGCCGAGTAAAGTAGCGCCGGTCCCAGTATTAAAAAGGGGATTAGCATCCGCAGAGTTTGCCGAGATGGAGCATTGCTTGTTTAATATCAATTTGTAACAAAGTGACAATAGTGCACCTAAAATAGTCAGCACAAGTAGTCGGCTAGGCACCACATTCAAGCTCCATATAGATAAGCCCATACCGTAATCAAAATTCATTTGACCAATTTCTAGAAACCACTCTTCTACTGATATGGAAAATATATCCGCCCAGCTAGGTGTAGAAGCAATAATGTGGGTGATGCTACCTACCCAGTCGTGAACATGAAAATAATTTGGGAAGGCTTGAAACCGAACAATAAGGGCAATAAGCATAATCGCCTGGAACAACAGCGCAACAATAATTCCGTGCAACAGCATCTTGCGCCAGTGCGAGCGTGTTTCTGAAACCAAATGGGATAGAGTGCGAGTCATAGCTACCTCCCCTACCTCGCCCTTGCCTGCCACTTGAGCATGGGCTTTGTGAGTAACTTGACGGCTGCCGTCGAAGCAGTACCGAGAAAACCAATGACTAACATACCCACAACGATATCTTGGTAGTTAATCAGGCTGTAAGCATCCCAGGTAAAATAACCAATACCGTACTGTCCGGAAATAATTTCTCCAGCCAGTAAGGAAAACCAACTGACCCCCATCCCAATAGCAAGACCTGCCGCTATTGACGGTAATGCGCCAGGCAGCACGACATGCCAAAAGATGTTGAGTCTTGATGCACCAAGAGATTGAGCAGCCTTAACTAACACGCTGGGTGTTTGTTCAACACCATGCAGCGTGTTCAGAACAATAGGAAACAGTGCGCCAAGGAATGTGATGTAGATTATGGAACTTTCCTCTGTCGGCCACATAAGAATGGCCAGAGGAATCCAGGCAACAGCGGGAATCGGACGAATCACTTCAATGTAAGGCATGATAAAGCGCCTAACCATTTTTGATCGACCCATGATCACACCCAGAAATATGCCAATAAACACTGCAAGCGAGTAGCTTATGAGTATTCGACGCATCGAGACGCCAATGTGTGTGTAAAAGACTTCTGTTTGTAGGTGACCAATAAAGGCTAGAAAAACTATTGCAGGTGCTGGTACATTTTCAAAGTTTATAAAGAAATTAAAGTTAGCCGATGAAGCCAAATGCCAAAGCAAGACTCCAAAAGAAAGAGAAAAAAGAGCGACACCAATATTAGTGACTGAATTTTTTAAAAGACCCCGATACTTATGCTGTGAAGAGACAGCCGATGATGCCTTACGTACTCCAGTGACACCTGCTTGTTCCGACTCTCGTTTCTTGTCTAGCTTATCCGATTTGTGATCATTTCCATCGGTTTCACCAATAACAGGTTGATTCGACGTAGTAGTTTGGTTGGGTGAGACCGTAGCTGTCTTGTGGGTGATCTCTGTATGCTTCAGAGCTGTGTTGTCGACATCCACCGACAAATCTTTTACTGTTCCCCCTGCAATTGTGTTGGTCGTGTGTTCCATTTTAATTGCCATTAACCTGTCGTTGTTAGTAGTAGGAGCTACACTGGCGTGAAGCTCCACTGGGAACAGCTTTGGTCTGGGTTTAACCTTCGACAAAGGTTGCTATCGCGTCATCAAATGAAATGAGGCTGCCTCCGTTGGCACTGGCGTATGCCTCAGCTTCGCCTTTTCTTAAAAAAGTGGAGAATGATTCACCCGACTTCACCCAGAAAGCGGTTTTACCAAACAGCTTTAAACCCGTTTCTGCATCGTAAACATAGGTAGAGTTGAGTTTTGCCCCAGTACTGCGCATTTGAGCCATTGCGGTCAAAAACGCATTCGCATCTTTATAAGCAGACACACCATCACGAGAATGCCAAATTTCTAATGGCAGACCCTCATTTGCGGCCACAGGGTCAACCATCATTTGTTTTTCAGCCTCGTAGTCAACGCCCATGTCTGCATACGATGCTTTAACAAAGTCTTCAGTTATCCACGCATCGAAATCCAGAGGTGGTATGGCTTTTTCCTTGACAAGCACGCCATGGTTAAACTTCAACGCATCTATCCAATCTGTTTTAATCGTTGGGTCCAATGTCAAATGTCCACCTTCAGAAAAATACAGATATAACACTTCTTTTTCTACGCCTGTCCATCCTTCCATCATGGTCACCGCATTCATAGGATCTTCACGAACCCACTCACCCGCTTCGTACACCGCAGTAACAAAGGCTTCAACAACCTCTGGATACTCAGCCGCAAAGTCTTCGCGAACAACCACTCCATGCAAGTACGGCACACCAGTTTCTGACCCGTCATATATCTTCCGCCCGGTACCACGGAACTCCATCAACTCCGACCAAGGGCAAAAATCGGAGTGCGCATCTATTTTTCCAGCAGCTATATTCGCAGCACCGACTGCCGGGCTTTGGTTTTTCATCACATAGGCGTCGGATGGGATCTTATTATCTTGCATTGCCTTAAGTAACATGCCCCATGCGGCAGAACCAACCGGAGTTGATACCTCCTTGCCTTCGAGTTCTTCTATGGAAAAAATATCACTATCCACTGGTACCACAATGGCGTTACCAGAGCCTTTCAGGTTGTACCCAGTACCGGCAACATACAACGTTCTCAGGCTGTCTGTTTCCTGGAATTTTGCTCCATTAACGATGAGCGGATAGTCTCCCATTACTCCAAAGTTAAGTTTGTTAGCCATCATCTGATTTGTGATAGGTCCGCCAGAACTATAGTCAGCCCAACTAACCTTGTATTCAGCATCTGCATACTTGCCGTCTGTCGGCAGATTTTTTTCAAGCAGCCCAAGTTCTTTAACGATAATGCCGGCGGTGTACGTATCGGTGCACATCGATTGATGCCCAATCGCTATTTTTATTTCCTCAGCTGACGCATGCCCTGCAAATGGCAATAAAGCTGCAAGCGTTAGTGAGGCTAATGAAGTTCTATTTCTCATATTTAAATCCCAATTTAGTCGTGGAGTGAATATCACTCTAATCCATAATTTCAACGGTTGTGATGCGTTAAATTTGCAACACTCCGATGCATTTTTTGCATTGCCCAGTTTAGTCGCGGGCAGGTGAAAACCCTGATACCACATCAGATAGATACTATGTGTAATAACCTCTTTTACTTCTTACACTTAGTGAAACTTACGTATTGCTCTACAGTGCTCACGCTTGGCGTTTAAGTGAGAAAGCACCGTTCAAATTTCTCAAAAAAAAACATTACACAAGGTAATTCTTACTATCGCGAACGGTTCGCGCCAATCTAATCAACAAAAGCCTTTTCTACGACGTAAGTCCCTGGCTCCGAATTAGAGCCTTCTTTTAAGCCACACTCCTCGAGTATCGCTATAAGGTCTTCGTTAAAACCAAGGGATCCACAGATCATGCAGCGATCATCATCAGGAGCCAAAGGAGAAAGCCCAGTTTTAGAATAAAATTCGTCCGACCTAAGAGAGTCTGTAATACGACCTTGATTCCGTGTTACCTCTCGCGTGGTCGATGGGTAATAGACGAGCTTCTCAGCTACTATCTCAGCAAGAAACTCATGACTTCTAGTCTGTTCTATCAATTGTTTCCCGTAACTCAATTCATCAGCTTTTCTACAGGTATGCATCAACACGACACTGTCAAACTTTTCGTATGTATCGGGATCTTGAATTAGTGAGGCAAAAGGCGCTATACCCGTTCCTGTTGCAAACATCCAAAGTCGCTTACCTGGTAACAACGCATCTATGACCAAAGTACCAACGGGCCTTGGCCTAAGAATGATGTCGTCGCCTTCTTGAATATGCTGAAGCCTAGATGTCAAAGGTCCATCGGGAACCTTTATGGAATAAAATTCCAGCTCTTCTTCCCATGCCGGGGAAGCAATGGAATAGGCACGCAGCAGTGGTCTAGGCACACCGTCTTGCTCAGACATAAGTCCTAACATCACAAATTCACCCGATCTAAATCGCAATGATTCGGGTCGTTCAACTCGGAATGAGAAAAGTGAATCATTCCAGTGCTTAATACCTATGACCGAAACTGAATCTGCTAATCGTTTCTCTTTTGACGATGCGGCACTAGTTTTCACCGTTTCTTTCTCTGCCAGGTCATTCATGCCGGTGGTTGCTCTGAAAAGTGAGTGGTTAACTTATTGTTAACGCCTTCCATGTCGTCTGCCTGTGGCAAAGGCTCAGTGGTCGAATAAATAATCGGCCAGCTCTGCGTGTACTTTTTGTTGAACTCCACCCAGCTTTGAGCCTCCGGAGCAGTATCCGCTACGATTGCATCTGCTGGGCATTCTGGAACACACACACCACAATCAATACAAATATCCGGATTGATAACGAGCATGTTTTCACCCTCATGAAAGCAGTCAACAGGGCACGAATCCACGCAATCGGTGTATTTACAGGCGATACAGTTTTCAGTTATTACAAATGTCATTAACGAGTACTCAATTGCTTCAACACGACTACTCTGCAATCCGCCACCTACAATGTCTGTCAATAAATTGCTTTAAACATTTCGCTGAAGAATAAATAATAGGCTCGTCTCAAAAAAACGAAATGAATCAAATGATTAAGGAAATTGGCGTTTCAAAACAGGGCGAAGCCCTGCTAGTCACATTACCGGGCGGAGTTCAAAGCAAGATTAAGGCTGCGAGCTTACGTAAGTCTGCGATGGATGCTGTTACAAAGCGCGAGCGAATAGATAGTGGGACCGTAAATGTAGCCGACGGTATTCGCATAACCAAACTTAACGCAATGGGCTCGACCGGAATAAATATTCATTTTTCCGATGGACATGAAAAAGCTATCTATCCATACCCCTTTCTAAAGAAGCTAGCGCTGGATTCTGACAACTAGTTGACAGACCGTTAGGCAAACAGATCGTACATTAACTTCAAACTAAATTTGGAATACTGAAAATGGATGAAATCCGTGACGGCCTCGAGCAAATCGAATGCGACATTCTTATTATTGGCGGTGGGACTGCTGGCCCTATGGCTGCGCTTAAAGCCAAGAAAAAGAACCCTAAGGCCAATATCGTTTTGCTTGATAAAGCTAATGTGAAAAGATCCGGCGCTATATCTATGGGTATGGACGGATTGAACAATTCTGTCATACCTGGTTATGCGACGCCAGAACAGTACACCAAAGAAATCACAATCGCTAACGATGGTATTTGCGATCAAGCCGCCGTCTTTCGTTACGCACAGGAGTGCTATGACATTATTCAGGAGCTGGACAGCTTCGGCATTCGATTTCAAAAAGATAACAATGGCGAATACGATGTAAAGAAAGTTCATCATATCGGAACATATGTACTGCCAATGCCCAATGGCGACACGGTCAAAACGGCTCTTTATCGTCAGCTGCGTAAAAGCCGCATCAATATCATTAACCGCTACATGGCAACACGACTGCTCACCTCCGATGATCGAATCGCCGGAGCGATCTGCGTTAACACACGAACCGCAGAGTTTCTCGTGGTCCGCGCCAAAGCGGTTGTTATGTGTCTGGGTGCTGCCGGTCGGTTGGGTTTACCTACCTCAGGTTACATGTTCGGCACCTACGAAAATGCCACAAACAGTGGCGAGGGTTATTCCATGGCCTATCACGCTGGAGCAGACCTGGCGAATCTGGAATGTTTTCAGATTAACCCTCTTATAAAAGACTACAACGGACCAGCTTGCGCTTATGTGGCAGGCCCTCTGGGTGGCTACACCACTAATGCTAGTGGCGAAAGGTTCATTGAATGTGATTATTGGTCCGGTCAGATGATGCAAGAATTTTTCGATGAGCTTCAATCTGGAAATGGTCCAGTATTTTTGAAGTTAAATCACTTAGCAGAAGAAACTATCAGCGAAATCGAAAGGGTTCTGCATCTTGTTGAAAGGCCGACCCGCGGACATTTCCATGCTGGTCGTGGTACCGACTACCGAAAACAAATGATAGAGATGCATATTTCGGAAATAGGTTTTTGTTCCGGTCACTCCGCTTCAGGTGTTTTTGTGGATGAAAATGCGCGCACCAGTATTAAAGGTCTTTACGCAGCCGGTGATATGGCAAATGTGCCTCACAACTACATGCTCGGTGCTTTTACTAATGGCGCAATAGCCGGTGAAGACGCGATGGATTATGCGTCCGACGTGGATTTGGCAAAAATTGATCAATCTGCCATTCATGCTGAAAAGACGCGAGTGCTAGCACCAACAAAACGCTCAGATGGTATTCCGCCCAACCAGATCGAATTCAAAACCCGAAGACTGGTTAACGATTACCTACAGCCACCCAAAGTCACGTCCAAAATGCAACTTGCTCAACAACGATTTGCAGAGGTGCGCGAAGACATGGAGTCATCGATGTATGTGCGCAATGCACACGAGCTCATGCGATCACTTGAAGCTTCATCGGTACTCGATTGCGCTGACATGGCAGCCCATGCTTCGTTGTATCGCACGGAGAGCCGTTGGGGTCTCTATCACAATCGAGTTGAATACGAACGAAACGACGAAGATTGGTTCTGTCACACCCTACTAAGTCGAGATGAAAACGGTTTGCCGAGCAGCAGAAAGCAAACTGTTAAACCCTACATCGTTGAGATTGATGAGGAAGAGAAAGATGCGTATAACCATCAACGCGTTTCAGTTGCAGAATAAGTTTTGATGGTTAGTATTAAATCCAATATGCAGTTAAATAAATCATAGAGAGAATTACATGCCATTAGCTCAATCAGTTTCAACTGTCCCCGTTGTTGTTAACGACGATTTGTGTATTGCAGACAAAGGATGCAAGGTTTGCGTTGACGTTTGTCCACTTGATGTCTTGCGCATTGTTGATATGACAGATGGTCGCAAAACTGCTCATATGGAATACGACGAGTGCTGGTATTGCATGCCTTGCGAAGCCGACTGTCCCACAGGGGCTGTGAAAGTCAACCTACCTTATCTTCTGAAATAGACTGCCATGACTAACTTATTTGAAGATTTTAATGACATTGAGCTAATCGCAGAAGAGCTTGATAACGACGACGCCGGCGCTCGAATAATGGCCGTGATCAACCTGACCGATTCGGCAGACCCGGATGCTATTCCGTATTTGGCAAAAGCGATAAAAGACAAAGATGCTGGTGTCAGACGCCAAGCCGCAATCGCCCTTACCGGATTTGACGGCGCGCATACAGCACAGGCTCTGGTAGAAGCACTGACTGACGAAGATTCAGAGGTAAAACAAGCCGCAGCGGTCAGTTTAACCGAATTGAAAGAATCAGCAGCGGGGGACGCCATACTGCCTTATTTATCATCAACTGATGAATTTGTGCTGGTCTCGTGTTTTGCCGGTATTAAAGAACTGCGTCGTGCGGATGCAATGGGCCCAGCCACAGCTGCGTTGACCCACCCTTCTGCAGTCGTTCGAAGTCAGGCTGTTAACACTATTGGTTGGCTTCAAGACAGCACATCTCTACCCGCACTGCGCAGTGCGGCATCAGATAAGGATGCAGCAGTGCGTCGTGCAGCACTGACGGCTCTGGGCTTTAGCAAATCTGAACACGCAGAACAAATATTGATTAACGGTTTAAGCGATGAAAACTGGCAAGTGCGTGAAGCAGCTGCCGAAACACTCGTTAAGTGCGGCAGTACTCATTGTATTCAAGATCTTGAAAAAACGCTTGACGATGAATACTGGCAAGTGTGCCTTAAGGCGGTTCGAACGCTTGGTAAATTAAACGCTAAACAGGCTGCAAACAAAATCGGTGACATGATGCAAATCAATGTCCCCAATCTTCGCAAAGAATGTGCAGCAGCATTAGGAGAATTGGCCATACCTGAAACTGCCGGCTTCTTAAAACCCTTCGTCGACGACACTGATCCAGATGTCAGAAAAAATGTCCGCTGGGCGCTGGATAAAATAGAAGCGATGGCAAGCAGCTAGCCATTGGAAACCTGGGACTTAGATCATTTTCAAGCAGGTCACTAATTATGGCCTGCCGCTACGCTGTTGCTCAGCGGTTGCGCACCAGCCCGAAACCCCAGAACAATTGCACTTAACAAGCCGTTTCCCGACAAATACCCACTGTCCGAATTTCCGGAAACACCACAGGCGGCCCCACCTCCAGCAAATAAATTTGGAAATAATCCACCATCACTGTGATAGATCTGCCCATTTTTATTCACGTCAAGCCCACCCTGTGTATGAAACAATGCACCCGTTACGCGTACTGCACAATAAGGTGGTGTTAAGGTAGTGTCACCAAACACGCGTCCAAAGATATCTGTGCCATCAACAGGAATATCACGCAAAGTTTTAAACAACGGCTCTACAGGCAAATTGAATTTAGCAGCCAACTCCTCGACGGTATCAGCCACAACGACAGCCTTCACAGCTTCGGCTTGTTTAAAATCCTCAAACTGTCGGGCTATTGTGGCAATACGCTCATCGAACACCGCGTAAGCAATACCATCGGGTTGCGACAGCACGGCACGCGCCGCTTCTGAATAGCCCTGAGATTCATCCCAAAAGCGTTCGCCATTTACGTTAACTTGTATGCCACCTTGCGTGATGACCGCCCAAGTGATCAATATGCCATGCGGATGGGCAACGTTGCCATGACCTTGAAATGCACTCAGGTGTTTAACTGTCGCCCCCAGTTGTTCACCCCATGTGATGGCATCCCCAAGGTTGCCTGAATGACCAAACCACAAAGCGTTTTCAATCTCTGGCATATATTGACTAACCATTTCGCTATTGCCGCCAAATCCATTGCACGCCAGTATCAATTTTTTGCAGGCTATCGATTCCGTACTTTGATCAACACTATTATTAACGCTCACCCCTTTAATCAATTTCTCTTCATGAAAAATAATGGAAGCGCGTCGGTTGCAAATGATATCAATCTCGTTTTTCTCGCAAGCTGTTCGCAAGGTATTGATCAGCTCCGCGCCTGATCGGGACGGCAGGCCATGCATACGTCGATGCGTATGTCCGGGATAGTCAAAATCATCAATCAGCGAAAAGGGAAAATGATGATTATCGATCAGCCACTCTATAACATCAGCCGACCCACCAGCCAGTGCATTAACCAGTGCGGAGGAATTTTCATTGTGCGCTTTATTCTGGATGTCTTGTGCGAATTGTTCGACCGAATCTGCAACACCAGCGGCGCGTTGTAAGCGGGTATTCGCCGCAGGTATTAATCCTGCCGATAACGCGGTTGAACCTGAGGGTATTGCATCGGCCTCAATAACGACCACCGATTGATTATTCTCTACAGCGGCTAGTGCTGCAACAAGACCACAAGCACCAGCACCAATAATTAGCGTATCGGTTTCAATATCAAAGCCATCAGTCGGCGGTGGCGCAATGGCGACATTATTCGACTTCATCTTCGTTGGCATCGCCAGTGTAATGTTTGCCGCGCTCAAGCATTTTTTGTGTTCCCAAAATAGAATTCAGACCATTAAAATCAAACATGCGATCAGCGAATGCGTTGTTTGACCCTTGAGCACGTAAATTAGCGTAGTAGTCTTGCGCGGTTCGCGCTAATGCCCTGACAATACCACCGGGGAATATCGCTATTGAGAAACCCAGCGTTTGTAAGTCTGCAGCATCAGTGATGGGTGTATGCCCCCCTTCAACCATATTGGCCAGCAATGGAATTGAATCGGCATAGCGTTGGCCAATTTGTGTTAATTGCTCGCGCGTTTGTGGCGCTTCGATAAACAACACGTCAGCACCTGCAGCAAGATACGCATCTGCACGCACTAACGCTGCATCAAACCCTTCCACAGCAATGGCGTCTGTGCGCGCCACCAACAGAGTGTCATCTGAGCGGCGTATGTCGGTCATGGCTTTTATTTTGCCGCACATCTCGCCCATAGATATAAGCTGTTTATCAGCAAGGTGTCCACAGCGTTTGGGGTGCTGTTGATCTTCTAACTGCAAGGCTGAAGCACCGGCACGTTCATACAATTGCATAGTGCGCTGTGCATTCAAGGCATTACCAAAGCCGGCATCGGCATCCATTATCACCGGGATACTAACGCGATCAGCAATCAAAGACATGGTCTCTGCCATCTCGTTGGCTGATGTGAGACCAATGTCTGGCCCGCCAAGCCTTGTATAGGCAACAGCGGCACCACTAAGGTAAAGCGCTTCAAAACCGGCATCTTTTGCTATTACTGCGGTCAGTGCATCAAACACACCCGGAGCCACCAGTATGTCGTTTTGTTGTAAGCGCTCACGCAACGTTTTCATAAAGCATTTGCTCCTGATTGAGCCTGCAACCATGCCAACGTCTGAGCACAATTCATTTGTTGCGTTACTGTGGCTAATGACAAGACTGTAGCTTCGTGCACTTTACTGTCAAACGCTGCGCATCCGTCGGTTAACATGAGCGTGTGGATGTTGCGTAAGTGCGCATCGCGCAATGTGCTGGCAACCCCACCGTTGGTTACGATGCCGCCCACTATTAAATTATCAATTCCTGCGGCGCGCATGATGTACTCAAGTCTCGTTTGATACAAAGCGGAATAGGCTATTTTTTCTATGGTGTAGTCAGCAGGTGCTAACGTATCCACCAGACTATGACCGAAACCACCTGGCTCAAAGTCACCCTTTGTCAAAAACGGCCGAAGCTTTTTAAGATGGGGTGCTATTAACGGCTCGCCGTCAGGACCAGATACTAAGGTAAATTGTGCTGATATATAAGTACCGCCACCCTCACGCAAGGCGGTAACGATAGGCGCGATGCGCTCGGGCAATGCAGCAATGGCATCACAAGCTTGCCCTGCTCTGCCATAAGCACCTTCTGCATGCAGAAAATCATTTTGCAAATCGATTGTTAGCAGTGCAGTGCGTTTTAAGTCCCAAGCTGCCAGCGCAGCACCCGTATCACTGTTCAAACTGGCGCTCCTTTTTCTATGATGGTGTTACCAAACTCATCCACTCGACCTCGCAAGCCGGGCTCAATTAATACCGTAGTATCGGGCTGCTCGAGTATGGCAGGGCCTTTAACAACCGCGCCGACCGGCAAAGAGAGACGATCGTAAATGGCTGTGTCGTGCCATTGTTTGTCAAAATAGACTTGCCGGGTATTTTTTGGTGTGGTCTTATTCTGATTGGTTGATTCCGTATTACCAACCGCCGGGCCTAAAGTACGTAAATCAAACTTCGGCCGCTCACCGATAACAGCGCTACGCAAATTTATAATCCGGCGCACGCCCTTAGGCAGTAGACGTCCAAAGCTTTTTAGATAGACGGCATCAAAAGCATCAATAATGTCCTCTTTGCTTAATACCGATACGGTATCGCCATTAACTTCCACGCTGATCGGCACAGATAAGGTATGTGTTTGACCGGCATACGCCATATCAAGCTCGAAACTAATTGTGCGCGCAATAAATCGTGTTTTACTGGTAGATAAAATCGCCAGACCTTGGTCGACATGGTTTTGCATATAGGTGGCAAGCGCATTGTTATCCAATGCATCGACAGTGGTCATAAACGTTTGAACAAAGTCTTGTCGCATATCAGCTATCACACAACCCATGGCGCTGGTAACACCCGGGTAGCGAGGTATTATCGCGCTCGCAATGCCAACATCCTTAAGCATAGCGCCAGCATGCAAACTTCCACCACCACCAAAAGGCATAAATACAAACTGCTTTGGGTCAAACCCACGCTCAATACTGACCAGACGAATCGCACCTGCCATACGAGAATTGGCTACTCGAAGAATCGCTTCAGCCGCATCCAGCGTATTCAAACCTAAGGGCTCGCCAACGTGTTTATCGATCGCTACGGCAGCAGCTTTTGTATCCAGCGTTGCAAGCTTGCCACCAATCGGGCTGGACGAATCGATACGCCCCAGCACAACGTTAGCATCTGTTACCGTGGGTCTTGAATTTCCCAAACCATATGCAGCAGGCCCTGGGTCGGAGCCTGCGCTTTCTGGTCCGATGTGCAGCAAACCACCTTTGTCTACCCACGCTATTGAACCGCCACCTGCTCCAATGGTTGTAATTTCTATCATGGGCGTGCGCAACACCATGCCAAAGTCGATTGACGTTTGCGCACTCAACATCGATTGTCCGCCAGCGATGAGCGACACATCAAAGCTGGTACCGCCCATATCCCCGGTTATCACATTGTCAAAACCAGCACATAGGGCGATGTATCCCGCCGCAATAACGCCCGCCGCCGGTCCGGACAAAGCCGTTTTTACTGGCAAACGACAGGCTGAATCCACACTCATCACACCGCCATTGGATTGTACAATCATAAATTCGCCTGCAAAACCTGCGCTGAGCATGGCACTTTCCAATCGTTGTAGATAACCCGATACTTCTGGTTGAAGAAAGGCGTTTAATGCCGTGGTTGAGAAACGCTCGAACTCGCGTATCTCTGGCAAAATTTCAGAAGAGGCAGTTACATGCGGGTTTGGCCATACTTTACGAACAGCGGCTGCCGCCTTTGATTCGTTTTCAGCATTAGCGTAAGCGTTAGCAAATAGAATAGCGACCGCATTGCATCCGTCCGCCAATAACATTTTTGCAGCGGCAGTGACGGCTTGCAAATCGACAGCGGTGCGAACGGTACCATCAGCCAATGTTCGCTCAGGCACTTCTAAACGATGCTGCCGTTCTACCACCGGTTTAAAGTTACCGCGTAAACCCCAAGTACGTGGGCGATCACGACGACGCATCTCGAGTACATCGCGCAATCCTTCGGTAGTTATCACACCACAACGTGCGCCTTTACGTTCCAATAATGCGTTGGTACCTGCGGTAGTGCCGTGTACAACAACCGCAATATTCGACAGATCTTTCACTTGTTGATTAATGCCGGCTAAAAAACCGCCCGACTGATCAGGCTTGCTTGTGGGGACTTTAGCAACGGCCGCAGTACCATCTTGTTCGTTTAAGACAAACACATCGGTAAACGTGCCACCGACATCGACACCAACCATCGAGCCAGAGGTCTCGTTATCATCCTTACTCATGACTCAAGCTCACGCCAGCTAAGGCCAAACTGTGCATCAGCAAACTGAGCACTGATTATACCCTGACGAACATCTTCAGCAACACGAGAAGGTTCGCGCTTGCTAGCGTTACCGTAGCCACCACCACCGGGTGTCTCCAACCTGACGCCTTCGCCTTGTTGTAATTTGATGCCACGCATCTTGGATGCCATTGGTGGCTTCAACCATTCGCTTTGATGCTCATAACTAAATACATTCATTGCAGCCTCGCCGCCACCTGCGACACCACGCGGTGCAAACCGACCACGTTCACCAAACAAAAAGGCTTCAGCGCCGCGTTCTTCAAGCACTTCTATTTCATACACAGCGCCCACCCCACCACGGTACTCACCAACACCAGCACTATCAGGTCTCAAAGCCCATTGCCGAAACATCACAGGATAAGCCGCTTCTAAAATTTCCATTGGTGGAATGGTGGCCGTTGAGATAGGCGCATTGCCATGATTCAGGCCATCGCCTTCACAACAGGCGCCGTGCCCACCTCCATAAAAACTGAACATCACCCATGGTTGGCCATTGGCTCTTTTGCCCGCGATAGATAACGCATTGATAGTGCCGTATGCATTGGCAACAACAAGATCGGCAGACGCCTGAGCAGCTGCGCAAAAGATAACGTCGATCATGCGCAGGATAGTTTCGGTATAGCCACCGGTAGGCGCTGGAAATTCAGCAGACAACATCGAAGCTTCGGGTACGCGAACGTCGATTGGTCTCATCACACCGGCGTTTGCTGGCAACTCTGGAAATAAATGTTTAATGGCAACGTAAGCGGTAGCAACGGTTGTGGGTAGCGCGATATTGACCGGCCCTGCACATTGCGGCGCACTGCCTTCAAAATCGATAGTCATCGCATCATTGTCTATTGTCAAAGCAACACAAATTTCAAGTGGCTCATCAACAATACCATCGTTATCCAGAAAGTCCGTGGCTTCCCACCGCCCGTTGGGCAGTTCAGACAACTCTGCTCGCATTAAAGATTCAGCACTGTCACCCAGTGCACTTAATGCAGTTTCAACAGTGCTGCTACCATATTCGTCAAGCAACTCATTCATGCGTTGAACACCCAAATCCAAAGCACCTAACTGCCCGTTTAAATCCCCTTGGGTGGATTGCGGTAAGCGCGTATTTCGCAAGAGAATATTGATAATATCCTGATTGATAACGCCGGCACGTGCCAAACGAACAGGTGGAATGACTGCGGCTTCCTGAAACACATCTGTTGCACCAGGGTTGTAGTTACCCGGGACCGCACCACCCACATCATGCCAATGCCCAACCGAGGCAAGATAACAAAACAGTTCACCGTTGTAGAAGTACGGGCGCACCAGGCGCATGTCAGACAGATGCGTGCCGCCTATGTGCGCATCGTTAAAAATAAAGATATCGCCGTCAGCTAAATCGTCATCAGCTGCTAGTTTGTCGATAACCGCTTTAACTCCGAACGACATAACTCCAACAAAAATCGGCAACCCCGATTTACCCTGCACCAGCGTATCCCCAGTGAGTGGATGATAAAGACCATGACTTGCATCATGCGCTTCGGCAATGATTGGATTAAATGCTGCTCGAAATAGCGTTGCATCCATCTCATCTGCGATCTGCTCCATGCGTCCTGCCAGAACCGCCAGTGTTATCGGGTCAATATCGTGTTTTTTATTTGAAAGACTCATATCAGAATTTATACAGCGACCCGCGACTCGGCCAAATCATTCCACACATCCTGGCGCGTGATTTTTGCGTTAACCAATTCGAAGCGATCAACAAAGCGAACATCTTTAAAAGTGGAACCATCTGGCCATTCGCCAGACAAGGTGCCACGACAAAAAACCACAGCTTCATCGCCAGCTGATTGAAAGGCTTCAGTGCCTTGAATTTGTTTTGCAATAGAGTTGTAACGCGGCTTTGACCACTCGATGACTTGTTCGAGTTTGCGCATCGGCTCTGAGCCGGGGAATTGCATAACCACACTATCGGACAGATGCTTACTTGCGCTGGACAGATCGCGCCTGGATAGGTGTGATAAGAACTGCTCAACAATTTCACATGGGTCAGGCAATGCAGCTGCTGGGGTTCGGGTCACACGGCCTCGATAATAGTTATTCCGTGGCATTTCATGCAGCATGATGGTGACTGCCTCAGGTGGTGCAGGTACTACCAGACGCACCGCATCGGTTAGCGCCTCACCAAGCCTGCGCCGATCATCGCTTTGGTAGCCTTCCAGCAGATGCACTTCAATCACAGGCATGGACTCGTCCCTCAAGATGGTTTACATTGAACCGTCGCACTTGTATGGTTTGTAATACCGGTTTATGCTTTTACGCATGCTACATCGGAATCACCCCACTTAACAAGTGGCGCTGCAAAAGCAGAATAAGCCTTAATAGCAAACGAGAGAGGTTCGACACGCGTGAATCGAATTGGGCGGTGCATGCCAGAAGGTGCGAAAGCGCAGCGTGTCTATCTTTCACTGCGTGAAGACATCAGCAACCGTGTTTACTCGCCGGGACAAAATCTGCCAGGGGAAATCAAGCTGGCCTATGCCTTTGAAGTATCACGGGTTACTGTTCGACGTGCGCTGGATGCACTCTGTGCTGACGGCCTGGTGGAACGTCGCGCCGGCAGTGGCAATGTTATCTGCAACACGCCAGCCGCTGATGCACCAGTAGCAATGGATTTCAACACTTTGATGCCGCAAGTGGCCGAAATGGGCCGCAATACCACAGCAAAATTATTATCCTTCAATTACGACACAGCTCCCGACTATGTAGCCAAAGCCATGGGGCTTGCCGATAATGATCTGGTGCAAATCGCCACCCGCGTCAGGTCAACCGAAGGCCAACCGTTCTCGCACTTGACAACCTATGTACCCGAAACCATCGCCAGTAGCTACAGTGAAAACGATTTGGCCAACACACCTTTATTTACTTTACTGGAACGCAGTGGCGTTACAATTGCCAACGCCAACCAGTCGGTCTCGGCCACGCTTGCAAGTCCAAATTTATCAGTAGCATTGGACGTACCCGTTGGCAGTGCCCTGCTCTCGTTACAGCGACTGGTTTGCGATGTGGATGGCCGTGGCGTAGAGTATTTGATAGCCCGCTATCGGCCAGACCTTTTTAACATTGACATGACTTTGGCTCGCGTCGGTGACGGCCAAAACCGTTATTGGGAACCAACAATTAGCCACGATAAATCTAGCGTCCAAGAGCGTGTTAGCGCATGACTTCTGCACGCACCATGCTCGATAAGCTATGGGCTGCACACGAAATTGTGACGCGCGAAGACGGCTCATCATTACTTTGGGTCGACAGGCATCTTGTTCATGAGGGTTCGCACCACGCATTCGCAAAGCTTGCCGCTCGTGAAACACCTGTAGCAGAACCCTCCCTTACCTTTGGGGTAGCTGATCACTATGTGCCCACACGCAATCGCTTGCATATTGCCGATGCCACGATTGCGCGCATGATCAACACTTTACAGGCAAACACTCAACACCACGGAATTGAATTCATGGGCCTGGACGATCCTCGACAAGGTATCGTGCATGTTATCGGTCCAGAGCAAGGATTAACATTACCGGGATTACTAATTAATTGTGGTGATAGCCATACATCAACACACGGCGCTTTTGGCGCATTGGCATTTGGCATTGGTGCAACAGAAGTGGCACATGTGCTGGCAACGCAAACTATATGGCAGAAAAAACCAAAAGCAATGCGAATCAATATTCATGGTTCCCTTCCTACAGGTGTTACCGCCAAAGACATTGCGTTGCATTGGATTGCCTTACTTGGTAACAGCGGCGCACAGGGTCACGCCATAGAGTACAGCGGCAGCGTAATCAGCAAACTATCCATGGAAGCTCGTATGACACTGTGCAATATGTCTATCGAAGGTGGCGCACGCTTTGGCATGATTTCCCCCGACGATATTACCTTTGATTATATTAAAGGCCGACACTATGCACCGACGGAAGACAACTGGGAACTAGCCATACAAAGCTGGCAGCAACTCCCCACAGATGAGGGTGCGGTGTTTGATCGTGACATAAACATTGATGCTAATTCATTAGCGCCTACCGTAACGTGGGGAATCAGCCCCGATCAGGCTATTGCTGTGGATGCCCGTATCCCTGACCCTGCAGATCATGATGAGGCCAGTGCTCAAACTATCCGCACCGCATTGGAGTACATGGAACTGGAAGCCGGCCAAACTATAGAAGGCACTCCCATTGATCAAATATTCCTGGGGTCTTGCACCAATGCTCGTATTGAAGACATCAGAAGCGCAGCCTCAGTGCTACGGGGCAAACGCGTTAAGGTTCCAGGTTTAGTATCGCCAGGTTCTTCGACCATTAAGGCGCAAGCTGAGTCAGAAGGGCTTGATAAGGTATTTACTGATGCCGGTCTTGAGTGGGCATCATCAGGCTGTTCATCCTGTGTTGGTATGAACGGCGATACAGTTGCCGCAGGTAAACGTTGCGCATCCACCACTAACAGAAACTTTCGAGGCAGACAGGGCCGCGGTTCCCGTACTCACTTAATGTCACCGATGATGGTTGCTGCCGCTGCATTAAACGGCAAAATTGTCGATGTAAGATCACTTGCTATAGCCGGGACAACGTTATGAGTGGTTGGGCAACACTGGATGGCAAAGCGGTGTGTCTTGAGGTGGATAACATCGACACCGACCAATTAATTCCTGCCCGCTTTATGTCGCAACCGCGCGTGGACGGTTATGCCAATTTTCTGCTGCACGATCTGCGACGTGATGAGCACGGCTCGCTGAAACCAAATTTTATTCTAAATCAACACGCTAATGCCAGTGTATTGTTAGCGGGCAAAAATTTCGGCTCAGGTTCATCAAGGGAAGCCGCAGTTTACGCGCTGCTCGATAGTGGCATTAAGGTTGTTATTGCGCAGAGCTTTGGTGACATCTTTGCCTCTAACGCTTGCAATAACGGCGTGCTCCCCGCACTGGTTTCCGCTGATCATTGGCGAGCACTACAGCAATCCATGACATTGCCTGTAATGAATTGCACTATCAACCTAAACACGGTAACCATCAGTATGGGCGAACACAAGGCTCCGTTTATTATTGATGAAACCTGGCGGCTAAAACTGATTAACGGTTGGGACGATACCGACCTGACGCGAACCCATCAATCACAAATCGACCAGTTTCGCAGTGAGCGGTATAAGCACAACGGGTGGGCCTGGCCTACACCTCAAATTTGATTGAAAACCGATTTAAACCGGTAATTAAACGTACGCCTTTGGCGTGCAACACACTCAAGGCTAGCAAGTCGCGGTCTTGTCGCAACGGAGAGAGAGTTATGAAGAAATCCATCATACTGGGCATGCTTGCCAGCACGGTTTTATTTACTGGCGTGGCAAAAGCTGAAGATACTATCAGCGCCGTTCACGCATTTCCAGAAACATTGATCTACACAAAAAGCTTTTTGAGTTTTGTTGACAAGGTCAATGAGGCTGGTAAAGGAGTTGTGCAAATTGACGTACGAGGCGGGCCCGAGGCTATTGGTATGTTTCAGCAACCGGATGCCGTGCGCGATGGCATCGTTGATATGGTATACACACCCGGCAGTTTCTACGGCGGAGCCGTTCCGGAAAAAGATGCCATGGTTGCATCAAACCTGACGGCAGTAGACACACGTGTCAATGGTGGTACCGAACTAATGGACCAAATCCATCAGGAAAAGATGGGTGTCAAATACTTGGGCTGGTTTGACAGTGGCGTTTGCTATAACTTGTGGACCCGAGATGAGCCTGAGTTCGATGACGATGGAAACTTAAAAGTAGATGGTCTGAAACTGCGTGGCAACGCAGTGTATAACGCTTTTTTCGGCAACTACCTTAAAGCACAGGTTATCGATCTGCCCACTGGTGAGGTCTACTCAGCACTGCAACGCGGCGTCGTAGATGCAACTGGATGGACACAAATTGGATTGATCGATCTGAAATGGAATGAATTTCTTAACTACCGCATTGAACCCTGCTTTTTCTCCACCGATCTTGGCGTTATTGTCAACATGGAAAAATGGGACAGCCTGAGCGAAGAATCCAGGCAAATACTACAAAATGTAGCTATCGCTCATGAGCAAGACAGTGTAGATGCACTTCAGGTAAAGCGTGATGAGGACTTTGCTGCTCTGGAAGCTGCTGGTATGAAAGTCGTTAGTCTTGAAGGCGATGCAAAAGCCAACTATCTGGCAGCCGCGCGTGAAACAACCTGGGAGCGCATGCAAGGTTTAATGAGTGACAGCCCTCAGGGTGATGGAAACTACGATAAGCTGATTGAGTTGTTCTATGATGTAGACGCAAATTAGTCACGGTTTTAAAACCGATCAATTAATATGCGTGTAATCCTTCAGTGCTATACCGCCATGCTATACGCCATGGCGGGTATAGCGGCGGCAACCCTTGTTTGGCTGATGGTATCGGTTATCGTATCTGTTGTTATGCGCAATGCCGGGCTGCAACCGTATGCCTGGCTATTCACGTCCGCCGAGTATGGTTTGCTTTATATGACCATGCTCGGTGCGCCTTGGCTGGTCCGCGAAAAAGGTCATGTGCATATTGAACTGGTCACCGCTGTATTACCAATGGCGTTGCGGCAAATAGTCAGCCGGTTGGTAGCGCTGCTTTGCGTATTTGTATGTTTGATTCTTGCCTGGAAAGGTTTCGAGCTTTTGCTTGTCAATATTGAGCGTAATGATTTTGATGTGCGTGCCTACTACTTTCCCCGTTGGATGTTAACGATTACTTTCCCCATCAGCTTTGGACTCATGGTGGTTGAATTTATGCGCTTTGTTGTAGGACCTGAGTTACTGCACTCAGGGGAAGCCGGGATACACGAGTAGTGGTCTGGTATGAAGCGCTGGGTTTACTGTTAGGCTGCATCATTGTGCTAATGGCAATCGGTATGCCGGTAGCACTTGCCTTTCTTGCTGCCAATATTATCGGCGCATGGATATTTATGGGTGGTGAGCGCGGTGTTATGCAGCTGCTCAACAATGGTCTGGGCTCACTCACCAAATACGCCCTTGTGCCTATTCCGCTATTCTTGTTGATGGGTGAGATTTTCTTTCATACAGGACTTGGTGGCCGAATGTTCAACGCCATTGATCGCCTGTTGGGTCGGCTTCCCGGCCGACTCAGCTATGTCACCGTCATTGGTGGTACTGCCTTCTCTACATTATCCGGATCATCAATGGGTTCCACGGCATTGCTAGGGTCATTAATGGTACCCGAGATGAACAAACGCGGTTATAAAAAGCACATGAGCATCGGTCCCATTCTGGGCACCGGTGGTTTAGCTATTATCATTCCGCCATCAGCATTGGCTGTGTTATTGGCAACGCTCGCGCAGATTGACGTTGCAGCATTGCTTATCGCCGGTGTCATACCAGGTCTTGTTCTGGCCTTTTTCTATATAGCAACTATAGCGCTCCAAACCCGAATCGACCCCGCAGCGGCACCTGCTTATGAAGTAGACCCAATGACACTGGCTTCCAGACTACGCTTACTACTGACCGATGTCGTACCCATGATTGGAGTCATGGTGCTGATTATTATTCTAATGATAAAAGGTATCGTTACGCCATCAGAGGCAGCAGCGTTTGGCGCGTTGGGTGTGTTGATATTGGCAATGATTTATCGCGTGCTCACGACTGAAGCGATGAAAAAATCACTGACCGGTGCGTTGCGGGTTACCTTGATGGCATACTTAATTGTGTTTGGTTCAGCCACTTTTAGCCAGCTTTTGGCATTCTCGGGTGCATCACGCGGTCTTATCACCTGGGCTACAGGATTTGACCTTGACCCATTAGCAATGCTGCTGGTGATGTTCGCGGTTTTATTGCTGCTGGGAATGTTCATGGAGCAAATCTCTATGATGTTACTCACCGTACCCATATTCTTCCCACTGGCTGAAACGCTGGGTTTTGATCTTGTCTGGTTTGGGCTAATTATGTTGCTTGCGCTGGAGATTAGTTTTACCACGCCACCTTTCGGGCTGCTGTTATTTGTGATGAAAGGCGTATCTCCACCTGATACTACAATGCGAGAGATATACCTTTCAGCAATTCCCTTTATTTTGTGCTCACTGCTGCTGGTTGGATTATTGGTCGTTTTTCCACAAATGGCACTGTGGTTGCCTGGCTAATGGTAGTATCAACTCAAGGTTATCCATGCTCGTCGGCGAACATGATTACAGGTTCATACTTTTACCAGCACATTCATAATCAGCTGCCGTATGTTGAGTGTAACTAGGCTTATCGGCAGCTAAAGCGTTGATGGTTGACGACAGGCCATTCATGTAATTTGCCGCAATTTCACGTTGAGCATGATCAAGACTACCAATAGTACGTAATGCATATGCCTCCCAAAGTTTGCGATTGTGAACTCATGTCTCTTTACGCCAGTCAGAAAATGTTTGCCGCCGTTTATCCAGATAAGATTTAAGCATCGCATCAAACTCTGGTTCCTTGCGCTGGTCCAGCAAGGCATAAAATTTAGCATCAAGTTCTTCCCGTATCGGGCGAAAAGATGTCCCGGGCCTGATCGTTGAATTCATCGTTTGACGCAAATCATCAACCTGTTCCTGGTTTAGCGCAAAGTTGACCAGCCGAAGGTAACGTCTGACTTGTTTAACACGACCACTCACCGATTCTGCGAGTATTTCATCTATTTCTCTGTCATCTGCATCTCGTCTTGCCCTTCGAGACTCTCTTGCCGCTTGTCGGTTATCACGAATTTGATTTATTTGTTGATCGCTAAGAGTCGAAATTATATCTGCAGACTTATAAACAGGATTACAGGTTCCTACTTTAGCCGCGTTTGCTCTTAGAAGCTCACTCCAGCGCTCAACATCAGCTTCACCTATGTTTTTTGCATCTTTCAAACGATCAGTGAAATCACCCAGTAGCTGGCTATAGTTAACAAGCTGGGTTTGCCGATGCCAGAGATGAAAGTGATCGGCCAGCTCTTCAATTTGTCCAGTTTGTTCTTTGTCAAAGTTCGCGTATTCCAGAAACCGGTCTTCTATTCGATTATCGAACGAGTTGTACAATGGGCGCAAGACCAGTTTACTGTTTGAGCAGGCAGCACATGTCAGAATCAATACAACAAACGAGCACCAATTCTTGCACGAATTTAATCGAGAAAAAAACGTTCTGAAGTGGTGGCGCGTTGTGCTCATGCAAAATCCATCAAACAGGTGTACTGTAGAAATAATACGACAAGTCCAGAACGAAAGTAATCGATCGCATCAATAGACCGTAAAATGCGAAAAGAGTTGCCAGTAAGGAATACCTGAATTTGAAATCTTCAAATGAAGACCCAAGCAATAAAGTCAAAAAAACGGGCGATACATTAAAATTAACTGCAGCCCACTGGGGCACCTACAAAATAAACGGTGAGCAAAACAAGCTTCAATTAACGCCCATCGAATCTGATCAGATGCCCTCGCGCATTGGTCGAGGATGGCTCTCGGCACTACGGGATACCAACACAAGGATTACGCGCCCCGCAGTGCGTCGCGGATGGCTTGATGGTGACAAGGGTGCGGGGCGAAACAGTGATGACTTTGTAGAACTGCCTTGGGACGAAGCGCTTGATTTAACCGCATCGGCACTACAAGGTGTTATTGACTCGTATGGTAACAGCGCAATTTATGGTGGCTCATACGGTTGGTCCAGCGCTGGACGATTTCATCACGCACAATCACAGTTAAAGCGCTTTCTTAATTTGACTGGCGGTTTTGTTTCGTCACGCGACAGCTACTCCTACGCAGCAGCCGAAGTCATCCTCCCACACCTAACCGGAATGAACGTAAAAACTTTCGAAGGCCAGACTACCAGCTGGCCATTGATTGCAAAACATTGCATGTTGTTCCTGGCCTTTGGTGGTATTTCGAATCGCACGGCACAGATCGCAGGTGGGGGCACTACCGATCACGAAGTTGGCCACTGGATGACTGAAGCAACTAACAATGGCATGAAGACAATCAACATCTCTCCGCTTAAAAGCGATATGGCCGAGCTACCGGGAACGCGATGGCTTGCAATACGACCCGGGTCAGATGTCGCTTTGATGCTTGCACTATGTCACGAATTACTAATCAACGACTGGCACAATGAAGTTTTTCTCGAACGTTATACCTCCGGCTGGGCAGAGTTTCGTTCCTACTTATCAGGCGAATCAGACAATACACCCAAGACATCTGATTGGGCAGCACCGTTGTGTGATTTGTCCAGCGAAAAAATCAAATCACTCGCACGTGAAATGGCCGGCCAAAATGTCATGGTTGCAGTTGCATGGGGTTTGCAGCGTGCCGATCATGGTGAACAAACCATATGGGCAGGATTAGCCTTGGCTGCCATGCTTGGTCAAATGGGAAAGCCCGGCACAGGGTTTGGATTCGGTTACGGTTCGACAACCCTGCCCGGTCGTCCAAAACGTCTTTTTAGCTGGCCCTCAGTACCACAAGGTAAAAACAAAATAGACGATTTCATACCGGTTGCACGACTATCCGATATGTTGTTAAACCCGGGAGCGAGTTATAACTACAACGGCGAAACTCGCCAGTACCCCAACATAAAACTAATTTACTGGGCCGGTGGAAATCCTTTTCATCACCATCAGGATCTTATACGACTGGAGCATGCATGGACTCAACCTGAAACGGTGATCGTACATGAACACAGCTGGACCGCCACCGCCCGCAGAAGCGACATCATACTGCCGTGCACAACGCCATTGGAACGCGATGACATTATGATCAACCATCGCAACCCTGACATGATTTACATGCATGCAGCCATGCAAGCCCTTGGTGAATCCAGGAACGACCACGACATCTTTGCATCCATTGCCAAACGCATGAATATAAGCGATGCATTTTGCGCAAATAGAAACACCACACAATGGTTATCGTGGTTGTGGTCTGAGTGTCAGGGTGTTGCGCAATCGCAGGGTTTCACACTTCCTGATTTCGAATCGTTTCGCGAAACTGGTCGCACCGTTATTGAAGCTCAGGATGAAACACGCGTATTGTTTGAATCATTTGTGGCAGACCCAATTGCAAACCCGCTCGGTACCGAAAGTGGAAAACTCACGCTATACAACAGGCACATCGCTGCACTGCGCTTGATTGACTGCCCGGGATATCCTGCCTGGATGGAACCCATTGAATGGACAAAAGATGCAGAGATCGATCAACTGCACTTGATTTCAAATCAACCCGCAACAAGGCTTCACAGTCAACTCGATAACGGTAGCGAATCAAAGGGGTCAAAGCTTAATGAACGTGAGGTTTGCACCGTTCACCCAGTTACAGCAAGTAGACTTGGCTTACTGGATGGCGATATCGTTCAGATACACAATGATCGCGGCTCCTGCCTGAGCGCCTTGAGCATATTTGACGGAATGCGAGAGGATTGCATTGTGCTACCTACCGGTGCATGGCTTGATTTGCAGGACTTAGGCTTAGCAAGAATCGATGTGCATGGAAACCCAAACGTTCTGACCATGGACAAAGGTGCCTCGCAACTGACGCAGGCTAATATAAGCCACACAGCTTTGGTGAGGGTGAGCAAATGGACTGAGCCACTACCCGATGTAAGCGTATTTACCCCTCCGAAATTTGTTGATTAGATATGCACCACCTTCGTTTTTTAGACAACAGGCGCACTGCATTAAACGCTGTCGCGCGAATATGGTTTTTACATATTACTTAAAATGTGAGTACTTACCACCGACAGACCGATATCCACACATTGACTCAAAATCATAGAACTGCCCACCCACTTTACTCATCATGAATCTAACTGGGGCATTTTGCACCACAGTGTCCATTCTTCTAGAACTAATTGGTCTTCGCCCCAATCACGCACTTAAAAAGTTCTGGAAAATGAAATGGAAATAGCGTCTACTGACTTCGACATCCAATGAGGGGAGAGCTAAATGTCAATAAAAAAATTCATATCGTTTATCGGCCTTGCACTATTTATGTCATGCAAGTTGGCCGTTGCACAAGAAGCCGGAGGGAACTTAGTTTATATCGTGCAACCCGAACCGCCATCACTGGCGCCTTATCTTTCAACATCAGGACCAATCGGTCTTGTTGCACCTAAAATCTATCAAGGCTTACTCGACTACGATCTTGAACTCAACATTGTCCCAGAGCTAGCCGAGAGCTATGAAATTAGCGATGACGGTTTGACGGTGACATTTAATTTGCAAAAAGGTGTTACCTGGCACGATGGCACACCATTCACTTCAGCCGATGTACAGTTCACCATTATGGAAGTACTGAAAAAGTTCCATCCACGCGGACCAAATTCGTTTAAAGAGGTCAGTGAAATTCAGACGCCTGACGAACACACCGCTATCTTTAAACTCGACCGACCTGCCCCATACATGATGCGTGCATTCGCTGGATATGAATCTCCAATCGTGCCCAAGCATCTACTGGAAGGTAAAGACATTCGAGAAGCAGAACTGGGAAATAACCCTGTTGGAACCGGACCATTTAAATTTGTTGAATGGAAAAAAGGTCAGTACATCCGTCTTGAAAAAAATGAAAACTACTGGAAAGAAGGTTTGCCCTACCTCGACAGAATCGTAGCCAGGATAATTCCCGATGCATCAACCCGAACGGCTGCTATGGAAAATGGCGAGGTTATGTACGGCGCTTTTGGTGCTATACCTAATGTAGATGTGGTACGTATGCGCGAGATGGATGATATCGGCACAACAACTGACGGTTACTCCATGATCAATCCCATGGCACTGCTGGAGTTTGATACAACCAAACCACCATTTGATAATCCTGCAGTTAGAAACGCTATATCACTTACCCTGGATCGTCAGTTTTTTATCGACAACATCTGGTTTGGTTACGGGAAAAAAGCCACCAGCGCTTTATCGTCAAACTTTGAACCGACTGGTCTCTACAAAGCCAGCGCAAATTATCCTGAAAAACCGGATGTTGCCGCAGCGATTAAATTGCTCGACGATGCTGGAGTCAGCGCAGATGGCGATGGAGTCCGAATCAAAGCAACGCTCGATCTCATCCCTTACGGTGAAGACTGGAGACGCGCAGGCGAATACATAAAGCAGGCTCTGGCAGAGATCGGAATAGAACTCGACCTCCGTTATGAAGATGTTCCAACGTGGATTAAACGCGTGTATGGCGACTATGATTTCGCCATGAACCTGAACTACTTCTACCAGCTACCCGACCCGGTTATTGGCGTGCACCGACACTATGGTACAGATCAGATTCGTGCGGGCACTCCTTTTGTGAATTCAACCCGCTACAGCGATACAGAGCTTGATGATTTGCTGGTTCAAGGTGCAACATCGGCCGACCCTGAGGCGCGCGTTGGTATTTACCACGCAATTCAGGACAAGCTTAGCGCTGATCAACCAGTGGTTAATCTGTTTGAACTTGAATTTATCACTGTGTTCAACAGTAAGCTAAAAGATCATGACTTCTCAGCGATGGGATCGTACTCATCGTTTGATAAAACATGGTTGGAAAAATAAGTTAGCCACACTGTGGTTGATGTAAAGTCAGCCGGGCGCATTGCTCGGCTGATCACTATTTTCCAGCATCTAGTCTCCTGTTAAGTCCAGCACCAACCGTTGCATTTCTTTTATGAGCCACAATTCAAAGCGAGTACGTTATGTACTCAAACGTTTGTTACAAGCGATACCTGTAATACTTGCCATTCTGGTGGTCAATTTCTTTTTGCTTCACCTGGCCGAAGGTGATGCGGTCGATGTGCTTGCAGGCGAAGCCGGGTCTGCAACCCCTGAATATATGGAGCAACTTCGCGAAAAATTCGGCCTGGACAAACCGCTTCCCGTGCAATTAGCTGTTTATCTTAAAAATGTTCTTTCATTTGATCTTGGATATTCCTTTCGCCACGGCATGCCAGTAACCGAACTGGTTTTGGATAGATTTGTTCCCACACTCTTACTGATGGTGTCGACCATTCTTATTGCTGTCGGCTTCGGCATCGTTTTGGGTCTATTTGCTGCAGCTGGACTCAACACCTGGCGAGATAACCTGATTTCCATTTTCGCTTTGATTACCTATGCCACACCCTTGTTCTGGATAGGGTTGATGATGATCGTTGTGTTCTCCCTGAAGCTGCATTGGTTTCCCACCAGTGGCATGGAGAATGTGGTGATGTTCTACGAAGGCTGGGACAGAGTAAAAGACATTGCACACCATTTGGTGATGCCAACGATCACCCTTTCACTATTCTACCTGGCTTTGTACACACGCCTGATGAGAGCGTCCATGCTGGAACAGGCTGGCATGGACTACGTCATTACAGCTCGTGCTAAAGGCCTGACAGAACGACGCATCATGTTTGTTCATGTATTGCGTAACGCGTTACTGCCAGTGGTCACTATGGCAGGCGTACAAGTGGGCGCATTGATTGGCGGTTCAGTTATCGTTGAGTCTGTTTTTGCATGGCCCGGACTTGGCATGCTGGCTTACGAAGCCCTGTTTGCACGCGATCTTAATCTGTTGCTGGGAATATTTCTGCTCTCAGCACTGCTGGTTGTCGCCATCAATTTAATCGTTGATATCATTTATTCCTTTCTTGACCCAAGAATCGAGGTGACCTGAATGAGCTTCTGGCAACTCTATCGGCGAAACAAATCTGCTGTATTTGGCTTGGTGATACTTTGCCTTGTCTTTATTATGGCAATGCTTGCAGGTGTTTTATTCGAAAACGAGCCTTTCAAACTGGTTGGCAAACCAATGTCGGCACCTGGTGCAAACGGATTTTTACTGGGCAGTGATACGCTTGGACGTGATGTTGCCGCCGGCATTGCCTACGGCGCCAGAACCTCATTGTTAATCGCTGGACTGGCGACAGCTGTAGCTGTTTTTATAGGCGCAGTTTTGGGCGGGTTGGCAGGCTACTACGGTGGCTTGGTAGACGACATATTAATGCGCGTCACTGAAATGTTTCAGACCATTCCCTCTTTCGTCTTTGCCATACTGCTGGTGGCTATTATGAAGCCGTCCATTCAAAGCATCATCATCGCAATTGCTGTGGTGTCCTGGCCTGCGGTTGCCCGATTGGTGCGCGGTGAATTCATATCTCTGCGTAACAGAGAATTCATTCAAGCCTGTCACACCGTTGGCATGGGTGACATTCGCATAATGATCAAAGAAATACTGCCAAACTGTTTGTCTCCTATTATCGTTGCCGGTTCGCTCATGGTGGCAACAGCAATCTTGATTGAAAGCGGTTTGTCTTTTCTTGGCTTAGGCGACCCCAACATTATAAGTTGGGGGTTTCAGATTGGCGCTGGACGCACAGTGCTCCGCTCAGCGTGGTGGGTTTGTACCTTTCCCGGAGTCGCAATTCTACTGACAGTACTGGCGATCAATTTGGTCGGTGAAGGACTTAATGATGCCTTGAATCCACGGCTTCGGACTCGCACATGAACGACTCTACTTCATCGAGCGCGCTACTCGAAATAAAAAATCTTCACGTAAAACTGCCTGCCGGAGCAGAACGCTCACACGCGGTCGAAGATGTTAGCTATACGCTAAACAATAATGAAATCCTGTGCGTTGTTGGAGAGTCGGGTTCTGGTAAATCGATCACCGCTCGCGCAATAATGGGTTTGTTGCCTGCACCTCATGTGCATGTAGACCAAGGCAATATTATTTTTAACGGTGAAGAACTGACTACAGCGAAAGACAGTCGTCTTCGACAAATTCGGGGCGGTGAGATTTCCATGATTTTCCAAGAGCCCATGACTGCACTTAATCCTGTCATGACTATCGGAAAACAAATCGACGAAGTCATTCGGTTTCATACAAAAATAAAAAAGCGTGATCGCCGGCAACGCGCGCTTAATCTGATAGCCAGCGTTCATCTACCTGACCCTGAACACATCATTACCTCCTACCCACACGAGCTTTCAGGTGGACAACGACAACGCGCCATGATCGCAATGGCTCTCGCAATGGAACCCAGGATACTCATTGCAGACGAGCCAACAACAGCGCTGGATGTAACAACACAAGCACAGATTTTAAAGCTCATAAAAGAGCTGCAACAAAGTCACGATACCGGCGTGCTTTTTATTACGCACGATTTTGGCGTGGTTGCCGACATCGCAGATCGCGTAGCGGTTATGCAGCATGGAAAAATTGTAGAGATCGGTACAACTGACCAAGTACTAAACCACCCGCAGCATCCTTATACACAAGCACTAATGCAAGCTGTACCTAGTCTGGTGCCGCCAGAAGTTAGAGCCATCTCAGACGAACAGGAATTAGTCGTCAGTGATCTTACTAAAACCTATACCAGCGGTGGCGGCTGGTTTGGCTTCGGTTCGAAAGAGCGCATTGTGCATGCTGCAAAAAATGTGGATGTGACATTACATAAAGGCGAAACGCTGGGCGTGGTGGGTGAATCAGGTTCTGGTAAATCCACGCTAGCTCGCTGCATCGTTCGCCTTATCAATGCAGATGAAGGTTCAATAGTGTACAACGGCGTTGATTTACGCCCGTTGAACCGTGCTCAAATGCGCCCCTACAGATCAAAGATTCAAATGGTCTTTCAAGATCCCTTTGCATCGTTGAATCCACGCACCAAAGTCGGTCGCATAATTGCTGATGGTCCTCGGGTACTAGGCGCAGGTGCTGCCGATGCAGAAAATCGTGCTCGCGAAATGCTGGAGCTTGTCGGGCTCGACGACCGTGCTTTCGATCGCTTCCCACACGAATTTTCCGGTGGTCAACGACAACGAATCGGCATTGCCAGAGCCCTTGCAATGGACCCGGAAATACTCGTGGCAGATGAACCAGTTTCGGCCCTTGATGTATCCATTCAAGCACAAATTCTGCAATTACTGGCTGATATCAGGGAACGACTGCAACTATCAATGATTTTCATCACACATGATCTTAGAGTAGCCGCACAAGTGTGTGATCGTATTGCCGTTATGCGCCTGGGCAACATCGTTGAAATGGGGCCGACGTCTACCTTGTTCAAGCAAGCTGAACATGAGTACACCCGCGAACTGCTTAGTGCTGTTCCAGGTAAAAACTGGCGGCCGGCGGATGCGGCACCAATTCAATAATCAGGCTAACTTTTTATTAGGCGTCTCAGAAACTTCAATATATACTCGGCTTCCTGATCGTAATTTAATTGGGGATATCCGTGTATGTGAACAATGCATGGTACGTGGCCGGTTGGAGTGCTGAGTTCGGTGAATCGCTACAGCGGGTTACCATTCTCGAACAGCATCTGGTGATGTATCGAACCTCAACCAATAAGGTGGTGGCGCTGGAAGATCGCTGTCCACACCGTCAGTTGCCTCTTTCAAAAGGCAAACGCATTGGTGATGATATTCAATGCGGCTACCACGGCATGACTTTCGACTGCACCGGTAGCTGTGTGCGGATTCCTGGTCAGGACAACGTTCCCTCATCCGCCTACGTAAATACGTATCCGATTGTTGAAAAAAACAGCATCGTATTTATCTGGATGGGTGACGCTACAAAAGCTGATGAAAGTCAGGTTTTTGATATGCCTGAATTTACCGATGCTGGCTGGCATTCACATCAGGGAGATGCGCTACACCTTCGCGCAAATTATCTTAATGTGGCAGAAAATCTTGTTGACCCTGCCCACGTAAGCTTTGTTCATCCGACAACACTGGGAAACGCTGCCAGCGAAAACGTTCCAGTGCATGTTGATACCACAGGGGACGTACTGGTTGCATGGCGCTGGGTAAGAGACTCAGAGCCGGTCGGTTTCTTTAAAAACTTCGGTAACTTTAAAGGTAACGTAGATCGCTGGCATTACTACTACCTGCACATCCCATCAATTGCCGTGATCGATTTCGGTAGTGCTGATGCAGCATTAAAACTGCCAGAGGATCAGCGCGACAAAGGGATAAGAATTTTTGCCCTGCACTTTCTAACACCGGTCAACGAACACTACACCATTGATCGCTGGATGCATGTTCGCAATGCGGCAGTAGGTGACGATGACGCATCTGAACAAATGGATGCGATGTTCCGTATCGCCTTTAACGAGGACAAAGCGATTCTTGAAGCGATAGAAGCGCAAGAAATGGAAGAACAACAAGCAACGCTGCAACGTACGCCAAAACGAAAACCAATCCGCCTTGCCATAGACAAAGGACCGTTAGTGTATCGTCGCAGAATCAGAGATTTACTGGAAGCTGAAAGTACGGAAGATCTCGGTGAACCGGTACGGCCAACTTTCGTTCACCATTAAATGTTATCTTATGACTCACCGCTAAGTTTAATTATCAAGACACATCACTGATGTCTTTTCATTAAGCTACTGGCGTTCAAATGCGAGTCCATATTTTTGGATCGCAGCTTGTGCTATGTCAATATCGTCCTGATCTTTTGCCCCGGATATCCCCAAGCCACCAATACAAACACCGTCTTCAAATATTGGAAAGCCACCTGGGAAAAACAGCACGCGTTCTCTGTTTGAAAAACCCATGGCAACCGGCGGCTTTACGGATATTCGCTCGTATAGTCCCTGAGTACTGATCGCAAAGTTCGCAGCGGTCCAGGCTTTATCGATTGAATACTGTATGGCCGGTGACATTACGTTGTCAGTGCGTGCCAATGAGACCATATGCCCTCGTGGGTCACAAACGACTGCGCAAACTTCAACACTCTTTTGCTCTGCAAGTAGTATTGCGCTCCCAACCATTTCATGGGCCAGGCTTGAATTTATTTCGCGTCGTTCGATTGATTTCATTGTATTCCAGAAATTTTGTTTATCAGCATAGGCTGGCAGTACTTATTAATTGTAATATCTTTCGTTCTAGTCAGTTTGCTTCAGCTCATGCAAAATGGTCAATGAGCGATTGGAAAGTGGCAAGCTAACAGGTTCATTTATCTCTGCAGAGACATCTGCAGCTGAGTAACTTTCCATCACCATGCGTGCGTGCTCCGGTGACACCATGACTTCGGTATCCATCAGCACAGCTTCAAGAAAATGGATGGTCTCCGGACCCATCTGACCAGCAAAAGCGTGGTCTACCTGTTCACCCGGCATGGTAGACATTGGATATTGCGTACCGTCTTTTACGGTGTTCAACCAGTTATCGCGACTGGTGTCATCAAGAATAAGCGCACCTTCAGTGCCGGTGATTTCAATCCATGTGCCGCAATAGTTTGGATAACTAGGTGGTAGGTTCCAGCCACCGCCTACAACAACCAATGTGCCATCGTCCATAGTGACGGTGCTCCACATGCAGTCATACGAACCGTTTAGCTCTTTCATGTATCCATAGGCACCTTGAGAATAAACACGCTCCGGCTTTGCTGGCGACAGTAACCAGAAAACGAAATCAAGATCGTGTGTGCTCTCCATTGCGGCTGGTGAGAGCTTTACCCGATTAGCAATTTTTTTACCCAGATTGCGAGACAGGTGTCGACTAACCATGACGTTAACCACTTTGCCGAGCTTACCCTCCGCTATTGATTTCTTGGCGTAAGCGATTTTTGGATTGAATCGCTGAGAATAGCCAATAGTAAATTTCAGATTTTTATCTTTGGCAATTTTGATAAGCTCACTGGCTTCGTCAAGCTCAAGTGCTATCGGTTTTTCAAGCAACACATTTTTGCCAGCTTCCAAACAGGCCTTTGCTATCGGATAGTGGGTCGTCTCTGGCGTAGTTGAAATGTAGACAACTTCTATAGCAGCATTGTTGACAATATCCATATAGTCAAGCGTTGCTGTAACAGGATTGGTTAGATCTTTCACGTCGGCCAGACGCTCAGGGAGTATCTCGCATATGTGCAAATTGTCCACCAAAGCGGAACGGGCTAGTGTTTCTGCACGAATACCTCCGCACCAACCAGTGCCTATCACCGCAACGTCTACCTGTCTCATGCCCATATTTCCTATTCAAACTTCTTATTCAATATAATATTCGCTAAACCAGTAAATACGAACACTAAGTACGAAAGCTTGTTTAGCGTAGTAAATCACCTGCACTATTAAGGTTGAACAGCATACAGCACTAGCTCATATATCTGAACCCGCGATAAATCGACCTTAGCGACCATTGCGAAAAAATCCCTCGATACCGGATTGGATACGATTAAATCATATGCAAAACTGTTGATGGGGCATCAACGGCTGCGTAACTATCAGAGTTTCTCATGGTAAACATCAGAATTCATGATTGCGACCATAGAAAGTCTAAAGGCATATAAAGCTCATCGCAGCGTTGAAAACGTTTCAAAAAGTGTTCGAACCTATTACACTCGAGACAATTACCACATTCATAACAGCCCAACTCGAAACTAAAACGAGACCAATTCATGAGTCGACTTAATCCGCCTGACCCCACAAGCCTTTCAAAAGCGCAAAAAGAGGTGCACGACGCAATCGTTGCCGGACCACGTGGACGCGTTGTCGGTCCGCTGGCGGTCTGGTTATGGCAGCCTGAACTGGCTCAGAATGCACAAAAGCTCGGGCAGTATTGTCGCTACGACAGCTCTCTGCCACAAAGACTATCTGAACTCGCCATTTTAATAACTGGAAAATATTGGGGAGCTGAATTCGAGTGGCAACATCACAAACCCATTGCTATAAAAGCGGGCATAGGCGAAGACATCGTGGAAGCTATCCGCACTGGAGATGTACCTGCATTTGTTAATCCGGATGAACAATGCGTGTACGACTGCGCCATGAGCCTTTATCGTACGCGAGGTATTCCTGACGATATGTATCAATCAGCAATGGAAATACTTGGCCGCGCTGCATTGGTAGACTTGGTTGGCGTCTTGGGATACTACGCCTTCATTTCTATGACTATCAAGGTGTTTGAAGTCGATGCGGATGGTGATAACGAACTAACTTGACAAACTTTCTTAATAAACTTTCTTAATAAACTTTCTTAATAAACTCTGTTAACAAACTTTGAATAGCAACAAAACATCTGACTAACCCATTGCGGCAGATATATTAAAAAATCACTTTCATAGAATTTAACGATGAGCTATGTCAAGTACAAAGATATCTTTTAAGAACCTCAGCGAATTTATTAAACACTGCTTTATCGCTGTGGAATTTCCAGAAGCACACGCTGCCAAGTGTGCAAACCTGATGGCCAAAGCCGACCTCATTGGGCAAGACGGTCACGGTGTCTTCCGTTTACCGCAATACATCAACCGCATAAACAATGGTGGCCTTAACAAGAATCCTGATATCAAAACCATAGAAGACCGAACTGCCATGGCATTGCTCGATGGTGACAACGGTATGGGCCATTTAGTGATGAGCCATGCTGCCGAACTGGCTATGGAAAAAGCCGTCAAGTCTGGTATCGCGTGGGTAGGAGCTCGACATTCTAATCACGCCGGACCCGCATCGTTGTATGCCATGATGCCCCTTGAAAAAGACATGATTGGCATTTATGTTGCCGTGGGTAGCGCCAACCATTTACCACCGTGGGGTGGCACAGAAATGTTGTTAAGCACAAATCCAATTGCGGTTGCTATACCTGCCGCTAACAATCCTCCCATCGTGCTGGATATGGCAACCACCGTTGCCGCTTACGGGAAAGTGAAAACGGCCGCTCAACGTGGTGAACAAATGCCTGAAGGCTGGATGATTGATCGCGAAGGCAAACCGTTGACCGACCCCAATAAAGCCTCAGATGGATTTCTACTGCCCATTGGTGGCCCAAAAGGGTACGGGCTATCCTTAGTTTTCGGTATTCTGGCCGGAACACTAAATGGAGCCGCGTTCGGAAAAGACGTTGTTGATTTTAATGCCGACAGCAAAAGCGTAACCAACACAGGGCACTTTGTTATTGCACTCGATATAAACGCGTTTACTGACCCTGCACAGTTCAAAACAGGCATGGACAAAGTATGGAAAGAGATGAAATCTTCACCCACTCTGCCGGGTGTCGATGAAATTCGCATCCCTGGTGAACGACTTGCATCCGTTACCATGCAAAATAGTAAAAACGGTATCCCCATTAGTGATGCTTTGCAGACAACACTGTCGACATTGGCCAATCAATTAAATGTTGCACCAATGGTACTCGATTAAAAAGCACTGGAATAGATCAATCAGTCAAACAGATCGGATGATATCGCTTGATTATACAGTTTAGTGCGGGGCTAACGTACGCTGGCCAAGTCGTCATTAAACAAGGCAAGCAGCTCTTCATCAAAGCTCGATTGGATTTTTTTTACTTCTTTTTCCGATAAAGTGATGAAATCAGTGCGTTGCTGTTCGGTCAGTGTAATAAATTCACAACCCTCTTTCTCCATAGCTTCTCGACAGACAATATCGTCCTCATCTGCATATTTGCGTTGTGCAACGGTGGCCTCCTCAACAGCTTTTTGAACGCCAATACGCACCTCTTCCGGCCAGGATGCAACAGCTGCCTTGTTGAAAAAAACCGGAGCTACACCCAGTAGATGTCGGCTTAGCGTTATATGACGCTGAAACTTATGCAAGCCGAAATTGTACATATTGGTTAGCGGATTTTCTTGTGCATCTACCATTGATTTTTTAACTGCATCAGGCAAATCACGAACATCAATGGGCATAGCATCAAAACCAAGCGAACGAAAGACACGAAGATGATCTTCGCTGTTTAACGTGCGTATTTTTAATCCCCGACAATCTTCCGGATTTCTAATGGGCCTTGTGGCAGATATATGCCGTAAACCGTTGTCCCAATAACCCAATACAGTTAATCCGGTGTGCAACTCTACTTCAGTGGCCAAACGATCACCCAGCGAACCATCGAGAATGGCATAGGCATGCCGCCTGTCTGGAACGACGAAGTGCTGATCGAACAAACGCAACCCGGGAACTTTGTTTGTAAGGTAACTGGAAGAGAAATAACAACCGTCAATATCGCCATTTTCTGTCTGTGTCAATAAGTCTGCAGCTTTTTTTCCGCGAGAAACGATATTGGGTTCAAATTCAACAGTGATGAAATTGCCAAGATTTCGTTGAATCGCGTTACACAGGACCACAGCGGCTCTGGTGTGTACCGAGCGCTCCCCCTGATAACCGCTGAACTTAATGCTAATAGACATAAACAATGTTGATAGTACGCATCAGATTTTATAATGACGTGCTCATGGCTGTTTACAACTTGCAAAACCGCACGAAAACGCAAGTATTGCAAGCCTTTCAAATCAAATACTACTCTTGGTTGATGCTATGTCAATAGCATTGTTTGTCTAGGAATAGCCATCATCAGGTGATATAGTGATTTGAGTCATTTATCAATTCGATCTTCTTGCAAGAATGCGCATTCCGATACTAAAAAGCAAAGATTAAAGTGAAAATTCAGCAAAGAGAAATCCTGTTTGCTGGCGTAGCAGGTTTAGCTGCTGTAGTGGCTATGCTTGCCATGCCTTTGTTAGTAGCTGCACCTAAATTACTTTTTGGACGATCACTGACAGCTATCGCACCGTCACTATTTCCAAATGTTACGCTGGCATTAATTGTAATACTATCAGCCGGTGTCATTCTGCTGAGCTGTATAACCCTAAGAAAGTCTGCACACCTACCCTTACAAGAAACCCCCGCTGAAGACTTGTCTGAAGAAGAAGATAATTCCGGTTGGACAAAAACCGTGATCTTTTTTGTGTTACTGACTGGGTACGGCTTAATGTTAAAACCCGTTGGATTTCTAATCAGTTCTTTTCTCGTTATATGTGCAACATCGTTAATGCTGGGTAACCGAAACTGGTTACAAATATTGTTACTGGCCATACTCGCACCCATTATCCTCTACTTGATTGCAACCCGAGCCATGCTAGTGTCGTTGCCTGAGCTCAACCAAATTGAATTATGGTATGCACAGGGTTTTGACTGGGTCATTGGGAAGCTCAGACCATGATCGAACAATTTTTCATGGGCTTTGAGATGGCTCTTCGCGTTGACACCTTCATCATGGTGTCAATCGGTTTGTTTTCCGGTATGTTGATTGGCGCTCTACCCGGTTTCACCACACTGATGGCTATGGCTATCTTACTACCGGTGTCCTTTTTTCTTGATCCTATTGTTGGCATCCCATTCCTTTTGGGCATATACAAAGGTGGAATTTTTGGTGGCAGCATTCCAGCGATTCTTGTATCAATGCCGGGTACCGGGGCGGCAATTGCCACAACCTATGACGGCTACCAATTAACTAAAAAGGGGAAATCACGCAAAGCGCTGGACATGGCGCTGTACTCATCAATTTTTGGCGACACATCAAGCGATATTTTTACTTTGCTGATGATATTCCCCATTGCCTTGCTGGTTATGCAGTTTGGTCCACCTGAATTAGCGGCTATTTTATTTTTAAGCCTGGTTGTCGTTGCATCAACAGCTGGTCGAAATCCGTTAAAAGGGCTATTAATGATGGCCATTGGGCTCTGGTTCAGCCTTATTGGTACCGACCCGATTGGCGGTGTAGAGCGTTTCACTTTCGGCCTGTTTGAGTTGAAGTCGGGCATACCTTTGCTACCAATGCTAATTGGCGTGTTTGCCATCCCCGAAATTGTCAGTGTGGTTCGGCAAAACTCCCAGCAACTAAAGTCTGGTGCAAAAATATTGGGTGAGAGATTAAAGTTTGCCGAATTCAAACGTTGCTTTAAAACTATTTGCCGTTCAACGGTGCTCGGTACCGGCATAGGCGTTGTACCCGGACTTGGTCAGGTTGTTGCCGCAATGATGGGCTACACAGCGGCAAAGAACGCATCCAGCACACCAGAGAACTTTGGCAAAGGTGAATTGGAAGGTGTCGCTGCAGCAGAAGCCGCTAACAATGCGGTAAACGGACCCACTATGGTGCCTTTATTAACACTTGGAATACCGGGTGATAATGTCACGGCCATACTGCTGGGTGCATTTATCGCACAGGGACTACGACCAGGGCCAGAACTATTCGAATCACAAGCATCTATTGTGTTCGCCATTCTTATAGTCATGATATTGGCAAACGCGCTTTTTCTTATTATTGGCTATTTATCAATACCGTTTTTTGCTCGGCTGGTTTCCATAAAAAGTTCCTTGCTTATTCCGCTGGTGCTCATGTTCGCTGTAGCTGGCACTTATGTATTCCGCTCTGATGTTTTTGATGTTGTGATGCTGGCGTTTTTTGGACTATTCGGTGTTCTGGCCCGAGCCGCAAAGTTTGATGTCATGCCTATGGTTATGGGGTTTATACTGGGTGAACCATTGGAATACGCATTCGGGCAAACTTTAGCAATGGCGGATGGCAATTTTATCCAGTTTGCTCTTTCTGAAAGACACGGCATGCTGGCCATATTAATTTTGACACCTGTAATAGGTTATTTTCTGTGGCGTAGTATGAACAAGAAAATCAAACCGGTTGTTAAAGCAACTGATGCTGTTGAAGCAACTGATGATAAACCAATATAATTATATTCAACAAAAAATGAGCATAATGAAGTACTGCCGTTAATCAATTTGCAAATCGGCATTTAAAAGCACGGGTTCGTAGTTTGATGAACCCAAACCACTAGGAGAAAATGCATGATGAAACTCAAGCAATTTAAGTCGGCGGTGTACAGCACTGCCATAGCCATAGGCCTTTCTGCTGGTTTGACCGCCAGTCTGTCCAGCAACGCTTACGCCGCAGATTACCCGGAAAAGCCTATATCACTTGTTATCCCGCTCGGTGCTGGTGGCTCTCACGATTTGAATGCACGAATCTTAACCAGTGTTATTCCACAGTACCTGAATCAAGCCATGATAGTTCAGCTATCACCAGGCGCGTCCGGCCAGAAAGGCACTAACGAAGTGGCCACAGCAGATGCAGATGGCTACACTTTATTGTTCAGTCATAACTACGTCGATCAGCTACAACAACACGTAGAAAAACTGCCTTACGATCCATTAGCTGACTTTGTCACGGTCGCTCGTATCAACTTTGCACCTATTGCCATTGTTGTGGCCGCTGATAGCCCATACACAACGGCCGAAGAGTTGTTCGCAGCCGCGAAAGAGAATCCGGGTAAAGTCAAAATGGCTCACTCGGGAAACTGGGGCGCGTTGTTCGTCCCTGCTGCGCAATTAATGCAGGCAAACGAGTTTGAGTTAAATCTTGTTCCTTACAAAGGTGGTGGTCCAGCCATGCAGGCGCTTCTCAGCGGCGATGTCGATGTCACCATGGGTTTTCCTTCAACCTTAGCTGGGCAATTGTCCGCTGGAAAAATCAGAGTGTTAGCCACAGCCGGCAACGAGCGTATTTATGATGACGTCCCAAGTTTCTCTGAGCTGGGTGTTGGTGGCGATGTTGGCTTTATGCACCGGGTGGTCCTTGCACCTGCCGACATTCCTAAAGACAGGTTAACCATGTTACGTGATGCGTTCGGGCAATTGAACGATGACAAAACCTATCAACGCATGATGAGTCGCATGGGCGAAAATATCGATTACATGAGCGGTGAGGACTACGACAAAATGCGTGCAGAGCAAAAAGATGCATATAAGACGCTGGTTGAATCCATCACAGGCGGTTAACACCGTTTAGCACGAAGGAGGTCGCCTTGCGCGACCTCCTTACTAACAAGGAATCACGATGGCAAATGTAAAAGAAAAAGCAATCTGGAAATTCAGATTGACAGGTTCAGCTGAAACACACACAAAGTCGCGAGTGACGTCTCGGGATGTAGAGATGATCATAGACGAACCGATCGAACGTGGTGGGACTAACGAAGGACCCATGCCGGTTGAGATGGTTTTTGCAGGCTTAATTGGTTGTACCCATGTCATTTCAAACAAACTGGCCATTGCTAACCAGGTTGAAATTGTTGATATGGATATCGATGTGGTCACTACCATGGATAGTCGTGGAACGCGATTGATCGAACCAATCGATGTCCCTTTTCCAGATACGGTATTGAACATCAAGGCCACTATGACAGGCGACGATAACAACATTCAAGTTGTCGTGGATAAATTGCAGGAGCACTGCGCTGTTTCAAAAATGCTGCGCCAGTCAGGTACCAGGATTACTGAAAACTGGATAGTAAACGGACAGGAATACCAGCGATAGGTCTACCAACTCGCTAAAAAGCCAGCATCTACTGCGGGAAAGCAGGTGATCTCTCAAATACTGACAATAACCGCTCCCGTTTTCTGCATTGTCGCGCTCGGATATTTATGGGCGCGATGGCAACAAAAATTCGATTCAGAAACACTCACTAATCTGGTCGTCAAAGTGGCCACACCGTGCCTGGTGTTCACGAGCCTGACGCAATTAAATCTTGGCCTGCAAACCATATCCACCATGGCCACCGCCGCTGCTTGCTCATTGCTACTCTGCGCATTAATCGGCTCAGCGATATTAAAACTTTCCGGCTTACCTCAGTTCACTTATCTTGCCTCACTCATGCACCCAAACACAGGCAATATCGGTCTGCCGCTTGCGTTTATGGCCTTTGGTAAAGAGGGACTTGCATTAGCGGTGGCCTACTTCATTGTTATATCAATTTCGCAATACACTGTTGGCTACGGAATTACAGCAGGCACGTTATCGGTTAAACGTTTTTTTCAGCAGCCATTGTTGTACGCGGTGCTGGTTAGTCTAATAGTAGTCAGTCTTGATATACAGATACCCGTTTGGATTGCTAAAACAACTGAGCTCATGAGTGGATTGGTCATCCCGTCTTTGCTAATGGTGCTGGGTTATTCACTGGCAGAACTCAAAGTAGGCGATGTTAAACTGGCATTGTATGTATCCGTTGTTCGTCTGGTAATGGGTATCGTTGTCGGATACAGTGTCATTAGCATTCTTGGACTAAACGGCACACAAGCCGGGGTTGTTTTTTTGCTATCCGTTATGCCCGTAGCCGTTTTCAATTTCGTTTTTGCCAAACACTTTAACCGATCACCCGAGAAGGTTGCCGGAGTGATCATACTCTCGACCTTAATGGTATTCTCACTCTTACCGGGCTTGGTATGGATATCAGTGAAAATATCGCAAAGCCAATAAGCGCATAAAAAGGCACCGCACTTATCTGCTTTTAGCTGCACTTATTTGCATTTATCTGCACTTATCAGCACTTATTTGCACTTATCTGCAAAGAGATAAATGCGAATACTTTAAAAACCTCTGGAGAAACAGGGATTATAAAATGACAAATCAAAAACCACTGAATATTGCTATTGCCGGATTCGGCTGGTGGGGCCAGCATATGGCGAAACGCCTGAAAGAGAATTCCAGGTTTTCAGTGAATGCAATTGTGGAACCTGATGATAATCGTGGCGATGATATAAAAGCTGCCGGGCTTAATAGACTCAACAGTATTGACGAAACCCTTGCTGATAACACCACTGAAGCCATTGTGCTAACAACTCCAAACACTCTTCATGAACAACAAGTGGTGCAGATAGCTGAAGCTGGTAGACATGTATTTTGCGAAAAGCCGTTAGGTATTACTGGCGCAAGTGCACGACGCTCTGTTGAGGCGTGTAAAAAAGCTGGTGTTGTACTTGGCATTGGTCACGAAAGACGGTTTGAACCTGCGATGAAGCGGGTACGAGAAATGGTCAAAGATGCCACTCTGGGAACGGTTATGCACGCAGAGGCAGCATTCAGTCACGACAAACTTATCAATGTTGCATCCGGTGACTGGCGTACACTAAAAGAAACTGCACCCGCCGCAGGCATGACGGGTATGGGTATTCACCTGACCGATTACTATATCGCTTTGTTTGGCCCTGTAACGACGGTGCAAGCACTTACTGCAAACAGAGTACTGGACTGGGAAACAGGCGATGTCGTCACTGTGCAACTGAAATTCAAAGCGGGTATGACTGCAACCCTAAGCGCAATTTTGTGTACACCTCATTTTATTCGCTTACATGTTTTTGGATCGGATGCATGGGCTGAGGTACGCAACGACACGCATCCTGATACACCTGGTGGCGTTGCCGAGTTGGTGCTTTCCCGCACAAACCAACCGCATGAGGTGCATCGCTTCGACTGGACAGATACTGTGGTGGAAAACCTGGAGGCATTCGCTGATGCTATTGCTAAAGAAACACCTTATCCTTATACACATCAGGAGCTAGTGCATAACATAGAAGTTCTTGAAGCGATCACACAGTCGGCTGAAACCGGCGAAACCATTCACCTTGGTTAGTAAAGGGAAATACTATGACGCAAACCATCGGTTTTATCGGACTGGGCGTGCTGGGGTCAGCGATAGCTGAAAATCTTGTAAATGGCGGACTGGATATCGTCGGCTTCGACGTATCAGACCTTGCCCGTGACAAAGCAAAATCTCTTGGCGTTAGAATGGTCTCAAGCCCGGCAGATTTGGCATCACATAAAATCGTATTTACCTGCCTGCCAAATGCGCAAGCGCTTCAGCAGGTTTTAAATGGGGATGACGGACTGCTTAGCATTGAAAACGAAGGACAAATCGTCGTAGAGATGTCCACGCTATCGATTAGCGAAAAACAAGATTTCGAGTCCGCATGCACAGCATCAGATAGAGTTCCTGTTGATTGTCCAGTCAGTGGTAATCGAATAATGGCACTGAATAAAAAGCTCACCGCATTTTTTAGTGGTAAGGCCTCAGCTTACAAACACATTGCGCCGGCTCTTAAACTCACTTGCAGCAAAACACATAACGTCGGCGAATTTGGTAATGGCACCAAAGTAAAACTGTGCGGCAACATCTTAAACCTTGTACACAATACCGTTGCGGCAGAGGCAATGGTGTTAGCCATGAAATCCGGCCTGGACCCAAGGATGTTTCACGAAGTAATATCCGGCAGCGGTTCAAGCTCAGCCATGTTTGAGGTGAGAGGCGCTTTGATGGTGGATGAAGACTATCAAAAGGAGGCCATGAATTTATCAGTGCCACTCAAGGATGCCAGAATAATTTCTGATCACGCCGCAAGCCTGTACTGCCCTATTCCACTGTACCAAGCCGCATTGCAAAGCTACTACTCGGCGGCAGCTCAGGGTTTAATTGATAAAGATGCGGCTGTGGTCTGCCAAGTGCTGGAACGTGCAGCCAATCATCAGCGCGACTAAGGCATCGCCTGCTACTTCGTCACGCAGAAGCTGCGCAGCTTGCGTAACGATCCTCGAAAAAATTACGTTCGCAAAGACGACGCACTTAAGCCAACAGTTTTTCGGGTTGGCGCAACCTGTCGGGCAGTAACTGACGAGTAATCCGACCACCCTGTGTCAGCGGATCGTTTAAACCCATCATTCGCAACGCATACCAATACCCTGCGCTCGTTGAAGAAATAACCGGCTTTGACAATCTTTCCTCTAAACCATCGATCATATCGGCGATGCCCAGTGCACCGCCAACATGCAGGATGGTGTCTACATCTTCTGTATTCACCTTGTCAAAGGCAGCATGGATAGAGTCAACGGACACACCAATTATTTTGTCTGATGTTTTGACTTTAAGCCATGTCGTTTCCGGCACCTCAAAGCCATGGGCGCGGTAAAAGTTTCTGGCACTTTCGGAATATTCTTCTGACATAGGTGAAATCAAACCGAGGCGCTTTGCACCCATTGTATTCAGTGCCGCAACACAAGCATCACCGGCGGTTACGATTGGCGTATCGGGCAAAGCGTTTTTCAGCGCTTTGCGATAGTCAACCTGCCGCTCAACCGACCAAAGTCGCATTTCGACAGAATTTGAGCACAAGACCATGTCTGGCCAACATCCGCGCGCTTGTGGCATTGCTTCGATCATGGCTTCTGGCACACGATCCTGGCCTGAAATATCAAACCGGTAGACCTGATTGCTAACGCCTGCCGGACGCAATGCCTCATATTCAGGTTGCATGTTCGAATTTTGTTGCGGAACCATGATGGCCATGACTCCCTTTGGTCCAAATCTATCTGGCATCAGTGACCCCTACACAGTCCAATTCACAAGCATCAGTTAACAGTAACAATTACGGTATCAATAACGTAGAACCAGTTGTATCGCCCGCCTCAAAAGCCGAATGCACATTGGCAATTTCTGACAATGGATGTGTTTGATCAATCGACACATCAAGCACACCCTTGCTAATCAGATCAAATACAGCGTTCGCGGAATGGACTAAATCTTCACGGGTTGCAACGTAGTTTGCCAGCGTGGGGCGGCAAAAATAAAGTGAACCGTTGTGTTGCAATGTGGATGGTGAAACTGCCGGTGCTTCGCCGGTTGTCGCGCCAAAGGATATGAAAAAACCACGTGGAGCTAAAGACTTTAACGATGCATCGAACGATGCCTTCCCCACAGAATCAAACACAACCGAGACCCCGGCATCATTGGTTATGTCACGTACTCGCTTGGCAATGTCTTCACTTTTTCTGTCTATAGCGTGGGCGTACCCGTGCTGTAAAATTCGTTCGCAGTTCTCTTTGCCTGAAGTTACACCGATCATGTGGGCACCTATGTGCTTTCCCCACTGACCTGCCAAGTGGCCAACACCACCAGATGCTGCATGAAACAGAACGCTCTCTCCAGCCTTAACCGGATAGGTGCGACACATAAGATATTCTACCGTCATGCCTTTCATCAGCACCGCTGCCGCTACTTCATCGCTGATGCCATCAGGTATTTTTATCATGCGCGCGGCGGGCGCTATTCGGTGCTTTGCATATGCACCAAGTACCGGGCCGTAGACCACACGATCACCGACGGCGATATCGCTAACATCAGCACCGACTTCCAGTACTTTACCAGCAGCCTCCAGACCCAGCCCGGAAGGCAGATCGAGTGGGTAATAACCCGATCGCTGGTATACATCCATGTAGTTAAGCCCAATCGCACTCTGTTCCAACAAAACTTCACCTGCACCAGGGGAGTCCAGTTCGACAGTTTCAATTTTCATTTTGTCAGCTGCACCTTGCTCATGCAGTCTGATAGCGGTAGTTTTCATGTTGAGCTAGCTTTCTTCCGTTAACCGAACATCGTCTGGTATCGTCAATGGCTTATTCGGGCTGTTTAAAAACTCAACCGTGGTGAACAGCAGGTCAGTTTCACCCACATTTTGAACTGCATGCGTAAAGCTTTTGCCTTTTGCAAATTCAAAATGTTTTGTTTCACCCGGTGTATGCACCACGTCTTGAATGCGTCCGTCGTCATACCAGCCACGTGCTTTGCCATGGGAGTGACATGACCAGAAGTAGTGCAATACGTGTTTATGAAAGTTACATCGCTTACCTGGTGGCAGATGCAAATGCCAGACACGTACTGTGTCTGTTTCTGAAACCAATACACTGCCAACTATGCCATTATTACCTGCAGAGTCAAACTCGTGTTGCAGTTCAGCGGGCCAGTGTGCTCGAGGGTTATCACCTGCAGATGGTTCTTCAATCAGCTTTGGCTGTCCCATGCGAATGCTCCTTATTATCACGTGTTTTGACAACCACCTTAATTGCATCATCGACCCGCTCCCTGGCATAACGAAGTGCTTCGGGCAGGTCATCCAGTGCGAATGTATGGGTATGTATTAATGATGCATCAAATTTTTTCTCAGCCATAAATGCCATAGCCCGGTGTGTCGCGCTACGACCTTCACCACGAATGCCGTACAAGTACATATTGTTTTTAACCACATGAGGAAGGTCTATAGTGGCCGGGTCGTGCGGAAAAGCGGCAAGACATATTTTACCGCCGCGGTTCGTCATGTGTATGGCATCGTTTATAGCAACTTCAGAACCTGCGCATTCAACAACGTAATCCACACCTAACTCTCCCACCAATGCTTTCACGGCGTCAACAACATTAGTATCTTTTACATTAATCACGTGATCAGCGCCAAGCGAGCTACCAATTTTTAATCGTGAGTCTCTTGTGCCCGTTAGTATCACAGGGGATGCACCTAACGATTTTGCCACGGCAACTGCCAGCAAGCCGATTGGACCCGGACCTGTAACAACGACGCTTTCACCGGCAATCAGACCACCGAGCTCAGTTAGCCCATACATTGATGTGCCAGCGGTGACCACTAATGTGGCTTCTTCATCCGACATGGTATCGGGTACTTTGATCACCGTATTAATATGATTGACTGCGTATTCAGTGAAACCACCGTCGGTAGTAAAGCCATTCGCTCTGTGTCCCTTGTTCACGTCGCCGTAATTTAGACCGTAGTTATGACACGAGGTGTACATGCCTTGCCGACAACGTTTGCACTGACCACAACCTGCATGAATTTCAACCGTTACGCGATCACCAATCTCAAATTCATTGACTCCTTCCCCTAATGCTGCAACCGTTCCCATGTATTCATGACCAGGAGTGAAGTTTTTGTTAAATGGGGGGCCACCCTCGATTAGAGCCGGCGTTCCGTAATGGATGATTTCAAGATCGGTTGCGCAGATGGCAACAGCATCGATACGCACAAGAATTTCCGCACGCGATGGCATAGGCACTGGCTTTTCAACTTGAATAAGCTCATCAGGATCACCAATAACCCACGCTTTCATTGTTTCAGGTACAGGCATGCTGTCCGAGACCGTTACGCCACTCATAGGTGTGTCATCCTCAGATTTGTACAAATAGTGAATTGCCGGTCGAGAAACCATAAATGATCTATTTACCGATAGCTATAAGACTATGGTACTCGCTTAGTTCGTGTCAAATAGTATCGATAATCGCTTATTTGTAATTAACTGGCCTATAAATGGGAGTTATAGATTCGCTAATCCTGATAAGAGCTTGATATGTCCTCTACAAACGCCCTAAACCGTACGTCGTTACCACAAACGATTCGAGATCAGTTAATCTAGCGTATTATGAAGGGCGTGCTGCAACCCGGCAGCCGTTTAGTCGAGCTTAAAATTGCTTAAGAGTTTTCTACCAGCCGAGCACCGGTTCGTGAGGCATTGCGAGAATTAGAAGGTCTTTGTCGATGCATGTAGCATGCACCAACATAACCGGCTCTGTTTCTATTGCGCTCGCTGCAATGCCGACTTGGCATACAATTCTACACGGCGGTTGCGCAATCTACCCTCTCGTGTTTCGTTTGTATCGATAGGCTTCGTTTCGCCATACGCTGACGGAATTAATCGCGGCTTTGCAATACCATTACCAACCAGATACTCAACCACTGATACCGCACGACGTTCTGACAGACCTTGATTCCAGTCTTTGGACCCGTTGCTGTCAGTGTGGGCTTTCACATCTACTGAGGCAGATGGATATTTGCGCAACGTTATCGCAACTGCATCCAGAATAACCTGAGCATCAGGCGTAAGCTCTGCAGAATTATTGTTGAAATTAACACCTTCAATTACCCCGGCGAACAAGGCACACCCGTCTGAACCAACGCTAAGATCAATAGCCGTACTCGGACATTGATCAATGTTGTCCAGGACACCATCACTATCGGTATCCAATGGTGCTATTGCAACGGCTGCAACAGGCGCCACCACCGGCACATTTTTCACCACCTGCACAACCGGTCGCTGCTTATGCGAGCGACCAAATCGATACAGTAGTCCCAGCTGACCGTACTGGATGTCCTCTTCATAATAAATATATTCGGCTCGCAGTCCAAAGCCAATGCGTGATGTGTACTCTACACCGGCACCTGCTAACACATGCGTCGAGTGATCTTTTTTAAAGTTGACATCACCTACCGGACTATTTTGAAGAAACCCATAACCCAGCCTGCCAAAACCGCTCAATCCACGTCGCGAATGGCTGTGCCTGTTTTTACCAGCGTAAAATAAGGCACTACCACCGAGCAAGTGATAGTTAATACGACCACCAGATGAGATACCAGCACTGCCCAAATCAGCGGAGTGCAATTCCAGCGAAAACCACTTACTGTAGTCCCAGCCTACGCTAAGCTGGCCGCCACCTTCAACGCGATCGTTCACATCTGTATTCGACACCTCAGATGTGTCTGGTTCCAACCGGCTCAGACCAAGGCCTGCACCTACATACACATGTTTGCGGAACCTGTGCGCATCGTTGGTATGGCCTTCAGAATAGGCGACTCGCTGCATCGCCAACGGCTGTTCTGCACGACTTTGTGTATCCGTTTTGATCTGCACAATTGCCGCAGGCTTCTCAACTTGCTGCGCCGTTTTCAGATCAGGAGCATCCGTTGAACTTTGCCCAAGCAGGGAGCAACCACTTAAAAACGCAGCAGTCGCAGACGCAAGCAGCACTCTACACTGCAGTCGACGCCGACGTATCAGCATCACCAAGGACAGCATCACAAGTACGAGCAGAGTTGGATCGATTCGCGTATTAGTTGATGCAACGCTACAACCTGAACTAACCCCACCAGACAAACCCGTATGGATAATACCGTCAACGGCCTGGGCTAATACTGGAGCACTCTCCCGGTAGTCAGGAATACCGTTACCATCAGCATCGATAAGCGACGATGCAATGATCTGAATACCATCGTCGACACCGTTGCCATCAAGATCCTGAAAGCCATCGATCATACCGTCACCGTCAGCATCAACACCACCGGTTTCAACGAGATCATTTATCCCATCATTGTCAGAATCCAGTTCAAGGGCATCGTAGATTCCATCGCCATCTGAGTCGAAAGGCGATGTAGGTAGGAAGTTCTCACTAACGCCATCCCCGTCATCATCAACGAAGCCATCGAGTACGCCGTCATTATCAACATCGAATTCTGGACCGAACGCTTCGACGATATCAACAATTCCATCATTGTCGCTATCGAGGTCGCGAAAATCAGCCAGACCATCTTGATCAGTATTACGCGGTGCACCACCAGCACCACTGGCAAGCCCGGCAGCATTGACAACCGGAGCAAAGTTAGCGCCGCCGGCTCGATAATCATATTGCTGGTTCTGCGTGTCTTCCTGATCGATGATGCCATTCAAATCGGTATCCTCGTGATCAGACTCAATCGTATCGAGCAAGCCATCGTTATCTGAATCGAGATCTCGATAGTCAACAACACCATCACCATCTATATCGACCAGCGTGTAATTTTCAACGCCAGACTCAGGTGCAGTTTGGACAATGTCAGCCATGCCGTTAATTCCATAGTTGTTCGAGGTATCGATGACACCATCCAGATCGGTGTCTAATTGATTTACCTCAACCATGCCTATACGGGCCTCGATGATGTCAAGAATGCCATCGTTATCGACATCAAGATCACGGAAGTTTTCAACCCCATCCGCATCTCTGTCGCCCGAACCTTCTGTCATATCACTGATACCATCATTGTCAGCATCAACATCCAGATAATCAGGCGTGCCGTCATTATCTTTGTCGGCTGGTATGCTGCCCTCAAATTCAGCTTCAACACTGTCAGCAATGCCGTCGTTATCCGAATCCTCGTCCAGATAGTCAGCTATACCATCACCGTCAGTATCAGCAGTGCCTTCAAGTGCATCTGACAAACCGTCGTTATCGGAATCAAGGTCCAGATAATCAGACACACCGTCACCGTCTGCGTCAGTAAGACCCTCGATACTGTCTGGCACATTATCGCCATCAGAGTCCAGATCTAAGTGATCAGGCGAACCATCTCCATCAGAATCGACAGGATTAGTTGGATCATCACCTGATTCAATGCTGTCACTCAAGCCATCGTTGTCAGAATCCAGATCAAGATAATCCGGAACACCGTCACCATCTGTATCAACAGGGTTTCCTGGTGTAGCACCAGCTTCGTAAGAGTCTGGAATGCCATCATTATCCGAATCTTCATCGAGATAATCAGGTATACCATCACCATCAGTATCGACATTACCCTCGATCGTATCGGGGATACCGTCGTTATCTGAATCAAGATCAAGGTTATCGGCTATACCATCATTGTCTGCATCGGCACCGCCAGATTCAATAACATCGGTGATGCCATCGTCATCCGAGTCGAGGTCCAGGTAATCCGGTGAACCGTCACTATCTGTATCGATATTGCCTTCAGTCGCATCAGGGATGCCATCGCTATCAGAGTCCTGATCAAGGTAATCAGGTGTACCATCACCGTCTGAGTCAACAGCACTTTCTATCGCATCAGGGATACCATCGTTATCTGAATCCTCGTCTTGATAGTTAGGGGTGCCGTCACCATCAGTATCAATAGTTCCTTCAACCGAATCAGGGATACCATCGTTATCTGAGTCCTGGTCAAGATAATCAGGGGTACCGTCACCGTCTGTATCGATGTTACCTTCAACAGAATCCGGGATACCGTCGTTATCTGAGTCCACATCCAGATGATCAACAATGCCGTCGCCATCTGTGTCCGGGTCCGTCAGAGCAACAGCATCAACACCATCGTTAACACCGTTACCATCGGTATCAACAAAGCCATCAACCACACCATCGTTGTCAGCATCAACACCACCAGCTTCGATAACGTCGTTGATGCCATCGTTATCTGAATCAAGGTCCAGATAATCAGGCGTACCGTCACCGTCTGTGTCGAGCACACCAGCGGCTGCAACTGCGTCATCTATACCGTCGCCGTCTGCATCGACACCACCGGTTGCATCCACATCATATAAGTCATCGATGCCATCACCGTCGGTGTCTACACCAGAGATCGGTGCTTCAACGCTGTCGAGAATACCGTCGTTATCTGCGTCCAGGTCAAGATAATCAGGGGTACCATCACCATCGGTGTCGAGTACACCAGCTGCTTCAACCGCATCGTCAATACCATCGCCATCAGCATCAACACCACCGGTAGCATCAACATCGTATAAGTCATCGATGCCGTCACCGTCTGTATCAACGCCGCTTATCGGTGCTTCAAGTGCATCCGGGATGCCATCGTTATCTGAATCCATGTCCAGATAATCAGGAATACCATCACCATCAGTGTCAACGTTACCTTCTATTGCATCCGGAATACCGTCGTTGTCTGAATCTATATCGAGATAGTCAGGGATGCCATCACCGTCTGTGTCGATGTTACCTTCAACAGAATCCGGTATACCATCGTTATCTGAATCTACGTCTAAATGATCAACAATGCCATCCCCATCTGTATCCGGGTCAGGTAATGGAGTCGATTGAGTCGCATCGTCTATACCGTTACCATCGGTATCGACAAAGCCATCAACCACACCATCGTTGTCAGCATCAACACCACCAGCTTCAATGACGTCGTTGATACCATCGTTATCAGAATCGATGTCCAGATAATCGGGTATGCCATCGCCATCGGTATCAAGCACACTTACCGCATCATCAATACCATCGCCATTTGCATCGGTACCACCGGTACTATCAACATCGTATAAGTCATCAATGCCATCACCGTCTGTGTCAACGCCGGTTCCTGCTTCTAACGCATCGGGTAAACCATCGTTGTCAGAGTCCTGGTCCAGAAAATCAGGAATGCCGTCACCATCACTGTCGACCGTGCCTTCAATAACATCAGGAATGCCATCATTGTCTGAATCAACGTCCAGTCGATCTGAAACACCATCGCCATCAGTATCGGTATCTGGCAATGCAGTAGTTAAAGTATTGTCGTCCAGCCCATCACCGTTTGCGTCAGTAAAGCCATCAACAACACCATCGTTGTCAGCATCGGCTCCACCAGCTTCAATTACATCATTGATACCATCGTTATCTGAATCAAGGTCCAGGTAATCAGGGGTACCGTCACCGTCTGTGTCGAGTACACCAGCGGCTGCAACTGCGTCATCGACACCGTCGCCGTCTGCATCGACACCACCGGTTGCATCAACATCGTATAAGTCATCAATACCATCACCGTCTGTGTCTACACCAGAGATCGGTGCCTCAACACTGTCGAGTACGCCATCGTTGTCTGAATCAAGATCAAGATAATCAGGTATGCCGTCACCATCAGTGTCAACATTGCCCTCTATCGCATCCGGGATACCATCGTTATCTGAATCAACATCCAAATGATCAACAATGCCATCGCCGTCAGTATCAGGGTCGGCTAAAGGGGTGGCTTGTGTTGCGTCGTCGAGACCATCACCATCGGTATCAACAAAACCATCCACTACACCGTCGTTGTCTGAGTCGACGCCACCAGCTTCAACCACGTCATTGATACCGTCGTTGTCTGAATCGGTATCCAGGTAATCAGGCGTACCATCAGCGTCGGTGTCGAGCACGCCAGCGGCTTCAACCGCATCATCAATACCATCACCATCAGCATCAACACCACCGGTTGCATCCACATCGTATAAGTCATCGATGCCATCTCCGTCTGTGTCTACACCGCTGATTGGTGCTTCGTCAGTATCAAGGATACCGTCGTTATCTGAATCAAGATCAAGATAATCCGGAACACCGTCACCGTCTGTGTCGAGTATGCCAGCTGCTTCAACCGCATCATCAATACCATCACCATCAGCATCGATACCACCGGTAGCATCAACGTCGTATAGATCATCAATACCATCACCGTCTGTGTCTACACCAGAGATCGGTGCTTCAAGTGCATCCGGAATACCATCGTTATCTGAATCCATGTCCAGATAATCAGGGATACCATCACCATCTGTGTCAACGTTACCTTCTATTGCATCGGGTATACCGTCGTTGTCTGAATCAACATCCAGATGATCAACTATGCCGTCGCCGTCAGTATCGGGGTCTGCCAAAGGTGTCGCTTGTGTTGCATCATCAAGACCATTGCCATCAGCATCAACAAAGCCATCCACTACCCCATCGTTGTCTGCATCGACACCGCCAGCTTCAACAACATCATTGATGCCATCGTTGTCTGAATCTATGTCCAGATAATCTGGTATGCCATCGCCATCGGTATCAAGCACACCAATCGCATCATCAATACCGTCACCATTTGCATCGGTACCACCGGTAACATCAACATCGTATAAGTCATCGATGCCATCACCGTCTGTGTCAACGCCGGTTCCCGCTTCTAACGCATCGGGTAAACCATCGTTGTCAGAGTCGATATCCAGGAAGTCTGGGATGCCATCACCGTCTGTGTCAACGTTACCTTCAATTATGTCCGGTATGCCATCACCATCAGAATCTGTTTCAAGTCTGTCTGGAACGCCATCGCCATCAGTATCGGTATCTGGCAATGCAGTAGTTAAAGTATTGTCGTCCAGCCCATCACCGTTTGCGTCAGTAAAGCCATCAACAACACCATCGTTGTCAGCATCGGCTCCACCAGCTTCAATTACATCATTGATACCATCGTTATCTGAATCAAGGTCCAGGTAATCAGGGGTACCGTCACCGTCTGTGTCGAGTACACCAGCGGCTGCAACTGCGTCATCGACACCGTCGCCGTCTGCATCGACACCACCGGTTGCATCAACATCGTATAAGTCATCAATACCATCACCGTCTGTGTCTACACCAGAGATCGGTGCCTCAACACTGTCGAGTACGCCATCGTTGTCTGAATCAAGATCAAGATAATCAGGTATGCCGTCACCATCAGTGTCAACATTGCCCTCTATCGCATCCGGGATACCATCGTTATCTGAATCAACATCCAAATGATCAACAATGCCATCGCCGTCAGTATCAGGGTCGGCTAAAGGGGTGGCTTGTGTTGCGTCGTCGAGACCATCACCATCGGTATCAACAAAACCATCCACTACACCGTCGTTGTCTGAGTCGACCCCGCCAGCTTCAACGACATCGTTAATGCCGTCGTTGTCAGCATCGATATCCAGATGGTCGGCAGCGCCATCGCCATCAGTATCGTCGACTGGCAGAGGTGCTGCGAATGTCGCATCGTCCATTCCATCACCGTCGTTATCGGTGAATCCGTCCACGATGCCATCGCCATCGCTATCGACACCACCCGCTTCGTGAGTGTCGGTTAAACCGTCGTTGTCAGAATCAAGGTCGAGCAGATCAGCAATGCCGTCACCGTCTGTGTCCAGCAAACCAGCCGCTTCAACAGCGTCGTCCAGGCCGTTACCATCTGAATCTGCTCCACCTGTTATGTCAATATCGTATTCATCTGGTACACCGTCTGCATCTGTATCCAAACCAGAACTGCCTGCTTCATTACTGTCAGGTATACCGTCATTATCGGAATCAATATCCAAGTGATCTGGAGTGCCATCGCCATCGGTATCGACCAATGCAGCCGGGTCGCCTCCAAACTCAATAGCATCAGGTACACCGTCGTTATCAGAATCAACATCAAGATAGTCCGGGAACCCATCGCCATCAGTATCTTGAAAGTTACCAATACCACCAGGTCCAAATTCATAAACATCAGGTATGCCGTCATTATCAGCATCACCACTTACCAATCCAAGATCCACAGTTAAGTTTGAAAAATCATCGTTGGTTGTATAGTCAGGAACAGGAATTATGTTGTCGCCAGTGGGCTCATCACCAGTTGGCGCTTGTCCAGGAGTCCCAGGCTGTGCGCTGAGCGTTATCTTATCTGTCTGCACACCATTGGACATGGTAGAACCGGTCACCATGGCGTTATGATCAACAGTATGATTGTCATCCGTATTTGCAGATTGGCCATTAGGTGCTTCATTCCAGTCGAACAATCCACCACCACTTGCAAATAGGTTTGCGGGGATTTGTACGTAGTAATCACCTTCATCAAGCCCTGCGAACAAGTAGGCACCGTTAACAGTAGTCGTGCTATCGACCAATGCATTCGTATTAAAATCGCGTAGCTCAACGGTAATACCATCTGGTGCAGGCAAATCAACTGCCGGGTCATAGATTCCGTTACCGTTCATGTCAACAAAAATCCAGTCACCAATTGAATAAGATACGATGGTGACAATGCTGCGCTTTGACTTTACAAATTGTGCAGGTGGCAAAGAGGTTGAATCAACACCGAAAATATTAACGTACCTATCCGAGGCGCTGTTGCCATTAGCCTGCACGGTATAGGTCATTATTAAACCTTGACGCGGGTCGCCATTGGCTTGCAGACTGTAATTAGAGACATGCTTAATTCCAGTTACATCGCTAAACGCTGTTGCGCATGCACCACCAGTAACGCTGGGATTGATAAAATTTGTGCCGTCGTACTCACACCAGTTACTGGTGTTTGTATCAGGGTCATGTTGAATACCAGCAGAAGGGTCATTCGTGTAGTAAAGCGTACCGATATCAGCAAACGGGTCACCACCAGCCGGCAAGCTACCGTCGGCAAACGTAACAGTGGGCTCGCCTAACAACGCAAGCGTTCCACTAAAAACCGATGCCGGTGCTCGATCAGATGCACTGGTTCCATCACCAGCGTGCGGTAGCACATTCACAACCGTCGGTGGAGCCACCGTACCTGCATTCGAAAAGTTATACCATTTCAGCGTGTGTACTTGAGTATCGTTCTTTAAGTCAGAAGGAACATCAACTGTTGCGGCAGACTGTAAGCTACCAGCTTGACCCAGCGTAATGGACTGGAATGCGGTATTTGAGATAAGAGCGTTATCAGCATCGATGTACGCAGCGTTGGCAACAGAAGTTCCAGCAGGCGCGGTTGCATCGGTTTGAGTACAAAAGATAATAGGGTCAGGAGTAACTTGCGAGCTTGGGCTACCCAGTGACCAGCTTAAAGTGGTTTGTCCTGCGGACGGTGTATTGTATAAAACGCTGGTTGGTGGCGTTCCACCAGTAGCACCAAGCGTACAGGTTTGATCGTAGGTCAGTTCAGACGGTAGAACATCGGTTACAACCGCGTTTACCGCGTTTGTACCGGCCGCAAGTGTCGACGAAATAACTGGTTGAAGTTCCCAGACCACTGAATTACCCGCAAGCGTTGAAGTGGCTGTACCGGCCGGCGCTGCTGGAGAAACCGTTGATTTAGCGACATCAATGGTGACTCGAGTAAAGGTCATTCGATCTCCGCGAGCACTGCTGTTTTCCGGTGATGGGAGGTAACCTTGTGCTAACCACGTTGGGTAGATTTCATCGGTTCGATAAGAGCCGTAGCCTGGCATAACCACACCTACAGGCAGTGGGGTTCCCGCATAAGGCCCACCATTGAAGATGTCTCGTGCCTCGACCGGTGTGATCAGACGAATGTTTTGACCTGCGCCTAAAACAGTTGCAGGATTAATCGCGCGAACGCGAACCAAGTTGACATTATCAAGTCCGACCACAGTGGGATCTGCATTCCAACTCAGTGAGGCATCATCACAATTATTGGACTGTGCACTAAGCTCAGACCAATCGCCTTCATATCGTCCGGATACAGCATTAAAATCTGCGACTCCATCACCATCAGCGTCCAGAGGGTCATCATTGGTAATTGGGGCGTTTGCATATTCGACAATCCAATCGCTGCTGACAGCCCCACCGAAACCTACTGGATAAGCGTAGGTTCCAGCCGATGCGCCCACGGCACTCCTGTCAGTCAATTTTTGGGTAGTGTTATCGAAGGCAACGCAAACCTGGGCGTTGTGCAAGTCAACATTACCGGTATTTCCAACGTAAGAATAGTGTGGGAACCCAATGCCAGGTTCAATCCTGCCATCGCCTGCATGGTAAGTAGAAACAAGCGGGCTGTAGACGATACCACCGCCATTGTTAGCCGTGCTTCCTACTCTTTGGTTAAAAGTACCCTGTGCCTTTATTTCAAGAGTAACCGGGCCAGAGCAGTTGTTGCTTGCGGCACCACTGGGCATGGCCGTGCCGTTCGCACCAGGCTCAAAAAGCCCACCATAATTCGAAATACCGACAGTGTCATTCGGATCAAAGTTATCAAAACATTGAGAGACGTTTATTGCCCCACTTAAATTGGTGCTGTCTTCACGTTCAATCTCTGAAAACGGCACAAATATCATGACACGATGAGACATGGCAAAATACGGACCAGCAGCCAGCGAACTATTGTTTACTCTTTGCGTTGGGTAACGCGAACCGGTTGTGTCCGCGTTGTTAACTGTCATTTGCCAACCGGCAGTAGCACTACCTGTAATGTTACAGGTGCCTGAATCGACTACGTGCTCTTCAAGCGGCGCGCTGGGTACAATGGCTTCATTACCCCAAACTGAATTTCCCCATCCAGACGGGTTTGGTATGCACTGTACTATTTTGTACTCGAGGGGGTAAGGCGTAACACCGTCGCTCGCGGTTGCAGTCATGATCGAATCAAACGCAAACGAATTGGTTAACTGTGACATTCCTTTACCAGCTCGATCTGCATCAGCTCCCAGCGCTACTGTTGTATATAGGTAGAAGCCCTGCTCTACTCCGCGGCCGGTACCCACATCATTTGAGGTTACGCCGGCCTTGTAGACAGGTCGATTGTTGCCAATTAGATCCCATGCAGGTGCTGCGGAGATAGAGTACGAATTCGGGTCAGCATAAGGTGTATCAAAAACAATTTTTGAACCGGCTGCATCCAATGCGTATACCAACTGTGAAGTCGTAAATGTTGACCCATCATAAGAGGAAGCAAGCGGTCGCACCGGAACGGTAAATGAACTTTGATCACCATTTCCCATGCTACCCATGTTACATAACAAGGTAGTCGAGCCGTCTGGATTTTGAGTTATGCTTGAAGATGGGTTGGTTCCACCTGAGCCAAAAGGAGGCGCCAGACAAGCAGTTGGAATCTCATTAAAGATAATATCTGCGTTTGGCCCAGGGGTAATCGTTTGTTCAAGAATGACAGACTCAAAGTCCGGGCTTCCTGCGGGGATACCTGAGGCAGCAACTGACCAGGCGTAGCTGATCAAGTCAGCACTGCGTACCCGCAAATCGTTGTCGGCACAATCGTCACCAGGATCGGTGCAAGTACCGGTAGTATTAAACGGAGTTGATCCTGAATATACACCCTGATTGAATGGTCCAAAACTAAGACTATTTGCCATTGCTGGCAAGCTCGCAAAGCTCAATACTAAAAATGCTGCTAGTTGCAGCCGACACCGCTGCATTATCGGTGACTCCGCCCGGAGTGTATGGGGATTTCTTCGTGACGCTAAAAATCGGTTGATTCGGCTGCAAACTAAATTTGGCATATGGCTTCTATTGAGTCTTTGGAAATTTGTATAGGTTTAATAGCGCCCACATTTCTTGATACTTAACGCAGGCCGAGCTCAGGAAGCTCAATCAGAGACAGACCGCAAGTCAATGACTAAGACCAATTGGCCAAGCGCAGCAGAGGGTCATACCGAAACAGGCGACTCAAAAACAAGTGTTAACTGCTGTTAACTGGCAAAGGAGGTAGTGAGTTAGTGCTGTAATAGCAGGGGTTTAAAAGCGCATTGCGGAAAAAAACTGAGCGATTAAGATAGGTAAATGCCTAGCCGTGTAACAGGTTAGTTCCTTCTTGGAGATAGTCAAATGCCCGGCATGCCTAATCCATTTTTGCCAGTTGGAAAAAGTAACAATAGAACACAATTAGTAAGACCGTTTTCAGCCGGAAAAAGTTGATCGATAGATCATATGAATAGCACGAGTGCGTTATGGCTGTGATTAATGAGCTAAAGCACAGTCGAAAACGACAGGTGGTAATATATGAATATAACAGACGCAAGAGTCATAAACTAAAAAACACTCTTTAAAGAGTGTAACCAGGAGGAGTGAATGAAAGTTTCAACTACAAGACGACATATTCTTAAGGGAATCAGTGCAGCTATCGCTGCCCCCGCCATACTCAAGCACACGCAAGCTTATGCTGCAAATCCAAAAATTAAAGTAGGTTTTGTCAGCCCTAAAACCGGGCCATTGGCAGGCTTTGGCGAAGCAGATGATTTCGTGCTAAATGGCGTTCAAGATGCCTTATCGGGTGGTGTGGAAAACAACGGCAAAAACTACGACATAGAGATTATTGCCAAAGACAGCCAGTCTAACCCAAACAGGGCTGCTGAAGTTGCGGCTGATTTAATACTTGGCGATGAGGTCAACATCATGGTGGCTGCATCAACACCAGATACCACCAACCCCGTGGCTGACCAAGCCGAAGTAAACGAGGTACCTTGCATAACAACCGACTGCCCTTGGCAACCTTACTTTTTTGGTCGTAACGGCAACCCGGCTGAAGGGTTTGAATATACTTATCACTTCTTCTGGGGCTTAGAAGATGTCATCGCAAATTTCCTTGCACTTTGGGATAGCTCGGGTGCTGTCAAAACTGTTGCAGGAATTTTCCCCAACGATGCCGATGGTAATGCCTGGGGCGATGCAAAACTTGGCTTGCCACCACCACTAAAAGAGAACGGCTATGAACTGATTGACCCAGGCCGTTACCAACCTTTAAATGACGATTTTTCCAGTTTTATTTCAGCATTTAAAGATGCCGGTTGTGAAATCGTTACCGGCAATATGATACCGCCGGACTTCGCTACTTTTTGGTCGCAAGCCGCGCAGCAAAATTTCAAACCTAAAGTGGTTACTATCGGTAAAGCCTTACTGTTTCCATCGGTCATTGACTCCTTAGGTGATCGCGGAGATGGTTTAACATCAGAAATTTGGTGGTCACCTAATCATCCGTTTACCTCGTCTATAACTAATCAAAGTGCAAAAGCACTTGCCGATAGCTACACGACTGAAACCGGTCGTCCCTGGACTCAACCCATTGGATTCAAGCACGCGCTGTTTGAAGTTGTACGAGATGTGGTTTCACGCGCCGAAGATCTGGAAGACCCGGCAGCGATCGTCTCAGCTATTGCTGGAACCAATATGTCCACTATAGTGGGCACTGTCGACTGGTCCAAAGGCCCTGTAAAGAACGTGACCAAAACGCCACTGGTTGCTGGTCAATGGCAAAAACAGGGGGATGCAATGGAACTGGTTATCACCACCAATCCACAAGCGCCGGACATTCCCGTTGGTGGCGAGTTAAAGTTGTTGAGCTAAGATTGCCGAGTCGACTTATGAGTTAGTCTTAATGAGTAAGTCTTTATCACTAAGCTTGCTAACTAGACTTATTGAGTAAAGAGCATTGAGCGAAATATTAAAATGCGACACGTTGTCGAAATCTTTCGGCAGCGTGGTTGTCGCTGACGCTATAGACTTTTCAATAAGCAGTGGTGAGGCTGTGGGCATTATCGGACCCAACGGGGCCGGTAAAACGTCATTGTTTAATCTCATCACCGGCACCCTGCAACCTGACTCCGGTCAGATTGTTTTCCATAACAAAAACATCACGGCACTCAATAGTGCAAGTCGTTGCAGAAGTGGTATAGCACGCTCTTTTCAAATACCACAACCCTTTGCAGCGATGTCTGTTTACGAGAACGTGTTAGTGGCAGCAACACACGGCGCCAGACACACTGCCCGACAAGCGCAAGCCACCAGTATCGATGCCTTGCAACAAACAGGACTGTTTCCGCGCGTCAATGATCTTGCTGGTTCACTGACTTTACTTGAGCGTAAGCGATTGGAGCTAACTCGAGCACTGGCAGCAACCCCAACATTGCTCTTACTGGACGAAATTGCTGGTGGATTAACCGACAACGAATGCCAAGCGCTAATAAAAACTATTCAAGACATTCGTAACACCGGTGTCACTATTGTGTGGATAGAGCACGTGGTGCATGCCTTGATGGCCGTTGTTGAAAGGCTAATTGTGCTCGACTTTGGCCGGGTCATTGCTGACGGCGATCCACACACTGTTATAAACAGCGCAGCGGTACAAGCGAATTACATGGGCTTGGCTGCCGATGCTTGAAACCAAAGGATTAACCAGTTTTTATGGCGATTTTCAGGCATTGTTTGGCATCGATGTGCGTATCGACAATAACGAAGTCGTCTCACTTATCGGCTCAAATGGTGCCGGTAAGACAACGAC